>Ga0114931_10010833_pt1 | contig 10818 bp, 8 predicted proteins | sample 2SBtaG_FD_89579 | JGI IMG/M metagenome (GOLD analysis project Ga0114931, IMG submission 89579) | Deep subsurface microbial communities from Kolumbo volcano to uncover new lineages of life (NeLLi) - 2SBTROV14_V59a metaG | ecosystem: Environmental > Aquatic > Marine > Volcanic | place: Kolumbo...
CGCCGCGCGGCGTTGACGGTGAGGATGACCGAGAGCAGCAGCAACAGCGAGAGCACGATGGCCGGAAAGATCCACGGCGACACGTACCAGGCGTTCTCGACCCCGCCGTAGGTCTGCCTGAAGGGCATGAAGATGAAGGTGATCGACAGGAACCAGACGCAGAACGCGATCAGCACCAGCCCGGTCTTGAAGTCAGCCTTGCGGAGCTTATCCTCATCCATAATCCGGGGGTCCGTCGTTGCGATGCCGGGTTGCCGGGTTGCCGGGGTGTCGTCCACTACGATGGCACGGCGAGTATCCGGATACTACGCCCGATGGTCGCGGCGAAACGAGGTGCCGGCGAATGCCCCGGCATCACCGGCGCAAGGGCCGGCTGACCCTTGCGCCGGCTGGAAACCGGCTGTTCGGTGGGGCGTTACGGCTTCGGAATGCCGAATTTGCCGGGGTTGTACTTGGCGGCGCCCAGTTCCCAGAGCTTCCAGGTGAATTTCGACTCCAGGGAATCGAACACCGCTTGTGCCTGCTTGCCGTACTTCCCTGACAGCACGTAGTACTTCGACTGGCCGAACTGCTTCAGCGCGTCGCTCGCCATCGCGGTGCTGAAGGCCTTGCCGAGCTTCTCTTTGACCGCCGCCGGCGCGTCGTTGCGGATCGCGAAGCCGATGGCCTGCATGATCGGCAGGAACTCGCTTAGCTTCGGGTAGGCGCCGAAGGCCGAGGGGATGGTCCCGAAGCCGTCAATTGCGAAGGCGTCCGGAACCAGGACCGCGAGCGGTACGAACTTCTTGCCCTTGATCAGTTGCTGCTGCTCGGCGACCGAGGTGATCACCACGCTCATTTCGCCCGACAGGGCGGCGTTCTGGCACGGCGCCGAACCCTTGTAGGGCACGAAATGGAATTTGGCGCCGGTGCCGTCCTGGACCGCGAGCAGGTTGAGATGGTGGATCGAGCCGGCGCCGCTGGCGCAGGCATTAATGGTGCCGGGTTTGGCCTTGGCCGCGGCGATCAGGTCCTTGAAGCTGGTGAACCCGGTGCTCGGAATCACCGAGACCACGTCCGGGGAGCCGCCGACGATGAACGGGTACCAGACCTTGGTGAACTTGTCGGTGAAGCCGCCCTGGACCGCCGAGGTTACGTTGGATTCGGACAGGCCGACCAGGGTGTAGCCGTCGGCCGCTTGCTTCTTGACGTAGTTCATGCCGATCGAACCGGCCACGCCACCGGTCTTGTTGACCACGTTGATGTTGACCCCGAGCACCTTCGACATCTCGCCCATGATGGTGCGGTTGCAGACGTCGGTGCCGCCGCCGGCGCCCCACACCACCGCGTCGGTGATGTCACGCGCAGGATAATTCTCGCCCGCGATAGCTGCCGTGGCGGCCATCAGGCAGGCGGATAGTACGGTGAAATATTTCTTCATGATGCTCCTCCAGTCGAAAGGGAAACCCTCGCTAAGGGCTCGGTTCAAAATGAACTCACCAACTCAAGCGCCGACCCATCCCGCCTGGCTGCGTTGCTCGTCCGTTGAATAGAGTGACTATTCGCCCTCCCTTGGGCCTTCCTCGCGCCTTGCCAGGCGGGCGTCTCGTCACCCGAGTCGGCAACTCAATTTCCGCCCGAGCCCTAAGGCGACACCACCGATGCGGGTGGCGTCGCGGCCATAGCGCTGGCGACCACACGGTTGGTGCCGTTCCTGCGCGGCAGCCGGGTTTGCGTGTTCGCGCACCACCAACCATCGCGACGGAAATAAAGTATACATTACCGCATACGTTTTGCAATACGTTAATTCAGGCGCTAGAGTAAGCGCCGGCGAACGCGACCGCTGAGCGCACCGCAGACGCCCGGACGCGGGCCGCGCGAGGCGGCCGTGATCGCGTGGCTGCGGATGGAACTTCGATGGGGCAGGCATGATCGGCATCGACCAAATCTCCACGCTCGGGCATGACCTGGCGCGACCGGAATGCGTGCTGTGCACGGCCGACGGGCGGATCTACGCGGCCGACTGGCGTGGCGGGGTCACGATCATCGAGGCCGACGGCAGCCAGTGGTCGCTGCTCGCGCGCGACGCCGACTTCGATTTGCGCCCCAACGGCATCGGCCTGCTGGCCGACGGCTCGGTCCTGTTGTGTCATCTGGGCGCGGAGCGGGGCGGCGTCTACCGGCTCGCCGAGGACGGTGCGCTGAGTCCGTTCCTGGTCGAGGTGGACGGGGCTCCCTTGCCGCCCACCAACTACGCCCACCTTGATGACCGCGGGCGGGTGTGGGTCAGCGTCAGTACCCGGCTGGTGCCGCGCGCACTCGGCTACCGGCCCGACATCGCCGACGGCTTCATCGCGCTGGTCGACGATGGCGAGGCGCGGATCGTCGCCGAGGGGCTGGGCTACACCAACGAGTGCGTGGTCCACCCCGATGGCCGGCGGCTGTTTGTCAACGAGACCTTCGCGCGACGTCTGAGCGCCTACCGGATCGCCCCCAACGGGGATCTTCGCGAGCGGACGACGATCGCCGAATTCGGCGCCGGTACCTACCCCGACGGGCTCGCCTTCGATAGCGAAGGCGGCGTATGGATCACGAGCATAGTCAGCAACCGGGTGCTGCGGGTCGCGCCGGACGGCGCCGTCGAAACGGTGGTCGAAGACTGCGACGCAGCCCACCTCGAATGGGTGGAACGAGCCTTTCAGGACGGTACCATGGGCCGTCCCCACCTGGACGGCGTCAAGAGTGCGCGGTTGCGCAACATTTCGAGTCTCGCCTTCGGCGGCCCGGATCTGCGCACCGCCTACCTGGGCTGCCTGCTCGATCAACGGATTTACCGATTCCGGGCCACCTACGCGGGCCATCCGCCGGCGTACTGGCGTTTCGCCGGGCCACGCAGGAGAGCGTGACCCGCGATCTAGGGAGAACTTGTTCAATGGACGCTCAACCCCGCTTCGATATCGCGGTCCTCGCCGGTGACGGGATCGGCCCCGAGATCATGGCGCCGACGCTCGAATTGCTGCGCGTGGTGGAGCAGCGGATCGGCGGATTCACGCTCGCGTTCGAGGAGTTGGCGGCCGGCGCAGCGTTGTACCGCGATACCGGCACGGCCTTTCCCGAGCACGCCAAGGCCCGCGCCCGGGCGGCGGACGCTATTCTGCTCGCGGCGATGGGGCTGCCCGAGGTGCGCTATCCCGACGGCACCGAGATATCTCCGCAACTGGATCTGCGCGTCGATTTCGAACTCTACGCGGGGCTGCGGCCGGTGCGGCTGGTGCCCGGACTGCGCCTGCCGTTAGCGGATCCGCGCGCCGCGGAGATCGATCTGGCGCTGATCCGCGAGTCGACCGAGGGCCTGTTCGCTTCGCACGGCAAGGGCGTCGTCGAGGGCGATCGCGTCGCCCGCGACACCCTGGTGATTACCCGCGCGGTTTGCGAGCGGCTGTTCGATTTCGCGTTCCGTCTCGCGCGCCAACGCAAGGCGCGCGGGCGTCCGGGGCGCGTGACCTGCGTCGATAAGGCCAACGTGTTCGCCTCGTTCGCATTCTTCCGCAGGATTTTCGACGAGCGCGCGGCGCTCAATTCCGATATCGAGGCCGGGCATTGCTACGTGGACGCGATGGCCCTGAACCTGGTGCGGCAGCCGTGGGACTACGACGTGCTGGTAACCGAGAACATGTTCGGCGACATTCTCTCGGATCTGGGCGCCGCGCTGATGGGCGGCATGGGGATGGCGCCGTCGGCCGACGTCGGCGACCACCGGGCGGTGTTCCAGCCTTGCCACGGCAGCGCACCGGACATCGCCGGTTCGGGTAAGGCCAATCCCACCGCGATGTTCCTGTCGGCCGCGGCGATGCTCGACTGGCTGGGCGAACAACACCGGCTCGCGGCCTGTGGCGCGGGCGCGAATTTGATCCGCGACGCGGTCGATCGGGCCTACGCCGGCGGCGATTTGATCCCGACCGAACTCGGCGGCAGCGCGGATCTGGCCGCCATCACCCGCGCGGTGATGCGCGCGCTCGACCGGGTGGCGGACGAGCGCTCCGCGAGCGCGTGAGCGGCGGGGCGCCGGCACCATGAATCGTGCGCTACGGGTTGCGACCGCCGGCAGCGGCTACTTCAGTCGCTACCATTACAACGCCTGGCAGCGGATGGCGGCGGCCGGCGAAGTGGAACTAGTGGCGATCTGCAACCGCACCCGGAGCAGGGCGGAAGACTTTGCCCGGCGTTACGGGATTGCCGCGGTCTACGACGACTTCAGGACCATGCTCGACGAGGTCGCGGTCGATCTGGTCGACATCATCACCCCGCCCGTCACCCACCCCGACTACGTGCGCGCGGCGGTCGATCGCGGGGTCGCGGCGATTTGCCAGAAACCATTCACCCCCGACTTTGGCCAGGCGCGGCAATTGGTCGCCTACATCGAGGCCCACGGCGGTCGCGTCTACGTCCACGAGAATTTCCGTTTCCAGCCGTGGTACGGTGCGATCAAGTCGCTGCTCGACGAGGGCGCGATAGGCGAACCCTACCAAGTGTCCTTCCGGTTGCGCCCCGGCGATGGGCAGGGGCCGGACGCCTATCTCGACCGTCAGGCCTATTTCCAGCAGATGCCGCGTCTGCTGATCCACGAGACCGCGGTGCACCTGATCGACACCTTCCGTTTCCTGTTCGGCGAGGTGCGCGCGGTATATGCGCGGCTCTGGCGCCTCAACCCGGTGATCGCCGGCGAGGACGCGGGGCTTATCGTGTTCGAGTTCGAGGGCGGGCGGTGCGGGCTGTTCGACGGCAATCGTCTCGTCGACCATGCGGCGGACAACCGCCGGCTTACAATGGGCGAGATGAAGGTCGAGGGCTCGCGCGGGACGTTGAGCCTGGACGGTTACGCGAAGTTGCGGCTGCGCCGCTTCGGCTACAATCGAGCCAAGCTGATCGGCTACCACTGGGATGACATTGATTTTGGCGGCGACTGCGTTTATCTCACGAACAAGCACGTGGTCGATCATCTGCGCTCGGGTGCACCGATAATGAACTGCGCCGCCGAGTACCTCACCAATCTACACATCGAGGAAGCCGTCTATCGGTCGGCTGAGACCGGATCGATGATCGTGTTGAGCGAGTGGCAACCGGAATGAGCCCGGCCGCGCCGAGATCGGGAAAGGGCGGGCGCGAATCCTTCGCCGAGCGTGCCTACCGGGAACTCAAGCGGCGCATTCTCGACAACCGGCTCACGGTCGGGACCCAATACATGGAACAGGAGGTGGCGGAACTCCTGAGCATGAGCCGCACGCCGACCCGCGAGGCGCTGATCCGTTTGGCCAACGAGGGACTGGTCGAGATCCGTCCGCGTCACGGGATGCGCATCAAACCAATTTCGTTGCGCGACATGCGCGAGATCTACGAGGTGATCACCGCGCTCGAGGCGAGCGCCGCGGCGCTCGCCGCGCGCGACGGCCTGGCCGCCGATCAGATCGACGCGCTCCGCCGGGCGGTGGCCGACATGGACCGCGCGCTGCAAGACGACGACCTGGAGTCGTGGGCCGAGGCCGACGAGCGTTTCCACCGCCTGCTGGTCGAGTACAGCGACAACGAGCGCCTGATCGCGCTGGTCCGCACCTTCGTCGACCAGTCGCATCGGGTGCGCATGCTAACCCTGCGCTTGCGTCCCAAGCCCAGCACCTCCAATCAGGACCACCGGGCGGTGATCGAGGCCATCGCCGGCGGTGACGCCGACGCGGCGCGGCGCCTGCACCGGACCCACCGCGAAAAGAGCGGGCGGATGCTGATCGAACTCCTCCGGACCCAGGGACTCACCCAGCTCTGAGCCGAGGCGCTCGCCGTGCCAGGAGCCGGTCGGGCTTGGGGGGTGGGTAGCGGGAAGCAGCGGGTTCGAGGCGGGTTGGCCGGTCGTTCGAGGAGAATAGCCGTAGCAATTTGACGAGGAGGACCGGACAATAGGGCCGAAATCCGATGATTCGCAGTCGCACGTCCCTGAGTCCGACCGGCTCCTGGATAGCGCGGCGTTGCATGGAGTTGGGAGAGCGGGAAAAGATGATTGGGGCTGCTATGCGTTCACGGGTTGCTCGGGTCGGGTCGGCGTGGTTCGCCGCGTCGCTGCTTATCGTTGTCCATCCGGCGGCTTCCGCAACGGTGGCCGGATTGCGAATCGAAGGCCACCTGGAGCAGGGCGGGCTGGTCATCGGGCACACCCGACCGGGTACGGTCGCGAAACTCGACGGGCGACGCATCCAGGTTTCCGGGAACGGTGTGTTCCTGCTCGGTTTCGGGCGTGACGCGAAGCCGCGCGCGCGACTGGAATTGCGCTTCGCGGACGGGACGAGCCGGGTGCGTGCGTTGCAGGTGGCGCAACGCAAATACCGGGTGCAGCGCATCAATGGTCTGCCGAATAAGATGGTCAGTCCCGGCAAGCGGGATTTGAAACGAATCCTCGCCGAAGCCGCCGAGATCAAGGCGGCGCGGCGGCGCGACGAACCGCGCGAAGATTTTCTGGGTGGATTCGAGTGGCCGCTGCACGGGCGGTTCAGCGGGGTGTACGGTAGTCAGCGGGTGCTCAACGGCAAGCCGCTCCGACCGCATCTAGGTCTCGACATCGCGGCCCCGACCGGGACACTGATCAGGGCGCCGGCGCCGGGGATTGTGAGCCTCGCCGAGCCCGATCTGTTCTTCACCGGCGGCACCCTGATGATCGACCACGGTCGTGGGCTGTCTTCGATCTACGCGCACATGAGCAAGTTGCTGGTCAAGAAGGGCCAACGGGTGCGGCGCGGCCTGGTTATCGGCAAGGTCGGTGCCACCGGTCGGGTCACCGGGCCGCATCTGCACTGGGGCGTGACGCTGTTCGATGTGAAGCTGGATCCGGAACTTCTGGTCGGGCCGATGCCGAGCGAGTAGGTGGCGCGCTTGATGCGGGCGCCTATCGTGCGACGGCCTCTTTGACGATCTTCCACCGACCGTCTTTGCGCGTGAGCGTCAGGCGCTTGGTAACCGTGCTGCGCAAGCGGTTGGAGCGATAGCGCTGGGTAAAGGTGGCTACCGCCCGGTCGCGAGCGAGCATCCGCACGTCCAGATTGTCGAGCTTGACGCGGATGTAGCGCGGGCCTTTGAGGCGCGCGCGTCGCTGCGCCTCCCATTGGGTTCGCCGCATTCTTTTCGGTGCGGCGAAATGATGCCCGTAGAAGGCCAGGTACTCCTCGACGCGTTGCCCGGACCAGGCTGCGGCCCAGTCCCGCAGGGTTATGGCGATCGACTTCCGGGACGCCACTCGAAGCGGCGGCTCGGGGGAGGATTGCGCCGCGGCGGCGATGGCCAGCGTCGCCGGGACGGCTTGCGTGGGCGGTGGCGGCGGCGCGGCCGGCGCGGGTGGTTCGGGCACGGCGGCCGGCGCGGCGCTCGCGGTCGGCGGCGCCGCGAGGCCCGCTAGGGCCAGTTGCGGCGGGCGACGGGTGCTCGAGCGGTCAAGCAGCGCGGCGTCATAGGCGCGCGCCGCGAGCGCCGAGTAGAGGGTCGTCAGGTTGCGGTGCAACAGCCCGTAGACGGGGTCGGTGTCAAGCCCTTTGGTGAGCAGATCCCGGGCCTTGTCGAGGTGGCCCAATGCGGCGTGCAGTGCGGCGAGATCGTTGTACAGGGCAGGATCCCCGGGGTGCGCCGGCAAGGCGCGTTGGAGGAGTTTCAGCGCCTGCGCGGTGTTTCCGGATCGGGCCAGGCGCTGGGCGCGTGCGCGAATTGCGACCGTGCCGGTGGCCGCGGCGGGTGGTTCGGCGCCGCTTCGGGAAGGGGCGTCTCCGGCCGCAAAGCCAAGGCCGGGGGTGAGCGCCAGGAGCGCCGCCAGCAACCATCCGGATGGCGGGCGCCATGGAAAGCCCCCCGGCCGCGCGCGGGGCACTGCGGCCGGTTCCGCTTGCCGCCGTTTCGCGATTGGGCCGCCCTGCAGGGTCATCGTCGGGTCATCGTTGCCGCGTAACTCGGCGCCGGATCAATTTGGGCGCGATCCTGGCGCTGGGTCGGCGAGCACCGCGGTGACGGTGGCGGTGAATGCGGTCACGTCGTATGGCTTGGCGAGCGCCGCGCGAAATCCGTAGTCCTGATAATGGGCCATCACCGGATCGTTGGAATAGCCGCTGGCGACGATCACCCGGGCGTCGGGATCGAGTTCCAGGATCCGTCGTACGGTCTCCTTTCCGCCCATGCCGCCACGCACGGTGAGATCGAGGATCGCGAGGTCGAATGGATCGTCGGACTCGACCGCACGCGCGTAGATGGCGAGGGCTTCATCGCCTTCCTTCGCGGCCTCCACCTGATAGCCTTTCAGGGAAAGCATCTCGGTCGTCAATTCGCGCATCATTTCGTCGTCATCCATGATCAAGAGTTTAGCCGCGCGGTGGCCAAGCTCGGGCGCCGTTCGCTCCATCGGAGCCGCCGCCTGTCCGGTGGTTGCCGGCAGGTGGATGGTGAACGTGGTACCGACCTCGGGCGTGGATTCTACCGAAATCTGCCCGTCGTGCTTGGCGATGATCGAGTGGGTGATCGCGAGGCCGAGTCCGCTGCCCTCCTGCTTGGTCGTGAAATAGGGATCGAATACCCGCTCGCGCAGTACGGCGGGGATGCCGATCCCGTGGTCACGGATCTCGATCTTGACGAATTTCCCGGCCGCGAGGCTCGCTTCGGGGACTGTTTGGGTATGATTTTCCGCGCTGACCTCGATGACTCCGCCATCGGGCATCGCCTGGGCGGCGTTGATGATCAGATTTTGGATGACTTGGCTGATCTGCCCCGGGTCGATTTCCGCCGACCACAGTTCATCGGCGAAACGGTATGCACAGCGCACATTGCCGCCGCGCAGCACGAAATCGGCGGAGTCCCGAATCACGGTCGGGACCGAGGCGATCCGCTTGACCGGTTCGCCGCCCTTGGAGAAGGTGAGCAGTTGCTGGGTGAGATCGCGCGCCCGGTTGGCGGCCTTTTCGACCTCTTGCAGGCGGCTGCGCTGGGTGTCGGAGACATCGGGATCGCGCAACGCGAGGCTGGTATAGCCGAGGATCGAGGCCAGGATGTTGTTGAAGTCGTGGGCGATGCCGCCGGCCAGTACCCCGAGCGATTCGAGTTTGCGCACCTTGAGCAACTCCTCTTCGGTGCGCCTGCGCGCGGTCATGTCGCGGAACACCAGGATCACGCCGAGGGTGGCTCCCCGGGCGTCGCGGATCGGCGCGCCGCTGTCGGCAATCGCGCGCTGCGTTCCGTCGCGGGCAATCAACGCGGTGTGGTTGGCAAGGGCGACGATCCGATTCGATTCCAGAACCCGGGTCACGGGATTCTCGCAGGGCTTGCCGTCGCGCTCATCGACGATCCGGAATACCCGATCCAGCGGGCTGCCAATCGCATCCGCCTGGCTCCAACCGGTCAGATCCTCGGCCACCTTGTTGAGCAGCACCACCGCGCCGTCGTTGTCGGTGGCAATCACCGCGTCCCCGACGCTCGCTAGAGTCACCGCCAGACGCTCCTTTTCCGCGGCCAGCGCCTCAACCGATCGGCGGATTTCGCGGGTCTTGCGCCTTACCTGCACTCGCGAAACCATCATTCCGACGACGAACACCAGCAGTACCAGGGCCGCGGCGCGCAGCGCGTCCTGGAACCACCCCGATAGAACCTCGACTTTGCGCTCGGCGATCCCGGTCTCGAAGTAGTGCGCCAACAGCCGGTAGTAGACGGAGTCATTGTCGCGTCTCAGCGCCTTGAGATCGGCGTCGATTCGTTCTTGCAGCAGGGCGCTCGAAGGACCGTGCATGGGAAACGCAAAGCGCATCGAGATCGGCTGAAAGATGACCGACGTGCCCTTGACCGCGAACTGATCGGCGTATCGGTTGCCGAAATTGCGGTTGGTGATCCCGGCGTCGACCTGACCCTCCGCGACCGCCTTGAACACCTGATGGTAGTCGTCCAACTCGACGAAAGTCACCTGGATATCGAAGCCGCGCGCCAACTCGCGGAGACCACCGGCGCCTTCCAGGTTGACGCTGGCCTTGAGCGCGGCGACCTTTTTGCCTTGTAAATCACGGATCGAGTGGATCGTCTCGTTGTCCTGGCGAACATAGAGCCGCGACCAGCTCGACAGCACCGGTTGTCGGGAGAAGGCGTAACGCTTGGCCCGCTCGGCGGTGAAGGCGACGTCGGGCATCATGTCGATCGAACCCTCGCCCAGACGCCGCAGACCGTCGGCCCAGGTGCCGGGGACATATTCGATCCGCCAGTGCTCGCGTTTGGCGATCGCGGCCAGCAGATCGGGCCAGAAACCGGTCACGCCGCCGTCCGCGCCGAGCGCGATCTTGGGTGGGTTGTCGTAGGCGCCGACCCGCACCACGCGGTCTTGGGGCGCGGCGGCGAGGGCCGGGCGGGGTCCTGCGACCACCATGAGCGCCAGGCCGGTGACGACGGTCAGGAGTATGCCCGACCAACACGCGTGCCAGCGACGGTCGATCGCCGTACCGGGCACTACGCCGAGCGTCGGATCTCGCGGACGCGTGGAATCCTCGAACGGGTCGAATTCAAGGTTGCACACTACGCTCCCCCCAATGTCCGCAACGCATTCCGCGAACCCGCCGCATCGATCATCGGTCAATAGTACCTTCGTGGGTCGAGAGATTCATGGGCGCCGGGGCCTTCGGCCGCTAGCCCGCATTTCTCACCGGGGCTGCGGCGGGCCAATGCAAGAAACTGAAGGAGCAGGGCGACGAATGGCATCCACGACGTGCGATCGGAGAACAGGGTGTACGGCCCGCCGCCTGTCACGGCCCTCGCTCGCCGAGGCACGCGCAGACTTGCTCTTCGCCG
>Ga0114931_10010834_pt1 | contig 10817 bp, 10 predicted proteins | sample 2SBtaG_FD_89579 | JGI IMG/M metagenome (GOLD analysis project Ga0114931, IMG submission 89579) | Deep subsurface microbial communities from Kolumbo volcano to uncover new lineages of life (NeLLi) - 2SBTROV14_V59a metaG | ecosystem: Environmental > Aquatic > Marine > Volcanic | place: Kolumbo...
CTACCCCGACGGCCAGGGCGACCATCCGGTTGTCGGGGTCAGCTGGTTTGAGGCGGCCGCCTTCGCGCGGTGGTCGGGCAAACGGCTGCCGTCGGACCCGGAATGGGTCACGGCCACTTGCTGGCCGGTCGCGACCGAAGGACCCCGGCCCATTCAGCGGCGGTATCCATGGGGGAACACGATGGATCGAGAACGAGCGAACATTTGGGGTTCCGGGCCCGACGGCACGGTCGGCGTCGGTGAATTTCCGGCGGGCGTGAGCGTCGGTGGTGCCTATCACCTCATCGGCAATGTCTGGGAATGGACAACGAGTGATTTCGGCGTGTGGGACGCGACCGCGCGGCGTTTGGAGCTGGCGACGCCGATGAAGAGTATTCGCGGCGGCGCGTTTGACACCTACTTTGAAACGCAAGCGACCAGTCAGTTTCAGAGTGGGGAGTGTCCGGTCCATCGGAAGCGCAACATCGGCTTCCGATGCGCCTTGTCGATTTGCGACGTTGTATCTCTGGAGGAGTCGGTTTCCGAGACGCCGCCTGCCATGGCAGTGGCCGGCGTTGCCGTGGACGAGGAGGCGGAATGATGGGTGGTAATGCCGTGTTGCCGATGGACTCGTATCGCTTGGCGCAATATGCGGTGCAAGTGCCGTGTTTCATTTGCGAAAGCGGTAACAGCTTTGATGCCGAAGTGTGCCGCCACTGCCAGGCGCCGATGGCGTTGGCACATCAGGCGAACTTCCAAAAAGTGCCGCCGCGGCTCATCGGCACGATCGGGGCCGCGGACGCCGGCAAGACAGTCTATCTGGGCATGTTGGCGGATATTCTATCGCAACCCGGTCAGGACTTGCAATTGCTCGCCCGTGGCGCCTTCTCCGTTTCCCTTCAGCAAATGACGATCTCCGCCCTGAGCAATTGTGAGTTTCCGGAGAAAACGCCCAACGAACCGGAGCGCTGGAACTGGATCCACTGCCAGGTCAACGCCGCACGGAAAAAGAACCCGCTCGACCTGATCATGCCGGATGTGTCCGGTGAAGCCTTGATTGAAGAAGTGGACCATCCCCACACCTACCCCGTGATCCGGGCGTTCTTGTCACGTTGTTCCGGAATCTTGATGCTGGTGGACGCGGTACGTTTGATGGAAGGTGAAAAAGACCAGGATTTCTTCGCGATGAAGATTCTGTCCTATTTGTGCGAACTGGCCCAAGAGGCGAAGACCGGCTGGGCACACCGGCCGATCAGCATGATCTTCACCAAGGCGGACCTGTGCGAAACATGTTTTGAGGACCCACGCGAGTTCGCGCGCAAGCACGCGCCCGGGCTTTGGCAGCAGTGCGAACAGCGGTTGCACAAGCATCGTTTCTTTGCCACGGGCGTCGCCGGCGCGTGCGCGCAGCAACGTGGGTTGGGCGGCGTGCGCCAGGTTCCGTTGCGTATCGAACCGCGCGGGATCGTGGCCCCCTTCCGTTGGCTCATCGATCAAGTCGGCTGAGTCGTGATCGTCGATTGACTTATTGTCATGGAAGCGAGGTAAACAGGTGTTGGTACAGCGGGCCGTGTTCACGTCGCTGCGGACGGGGCAGAACGAAGGGTACCAGCTTGCCGCCGTCAGCCCAGGTGTCTCGGCGGACGAGGCCCGCGAGCTGGCCTGCTGGGGACCCGGCCACGATTCAATCTATGCGTTCGCACGCCAAGTCACGAGCATGCACCGCATGCGCTGCGGCACGTTCTGTCTCACGCGAACTCGCGGTGTCGGCAAGGAATACAGCGGTCGAGGTGGAGAACGCGTCTATACCTGGTTTTTTCTCGTTGGCAACGACGTCTTCGATCGGTTCGCGTTTCATCCATTTCGCATGCTGCAGGCACTCACCGCGGCCGGCTACACCGATATCCTCGAACCTGCGAGCCCTCGTTTGGAGCCGATTCAACTGGTTGGACGGGCGTCGAGTATCGACGTCCAGAACCTGGAACACATCACACAACAGATCGGCCCCCTGGGGCTCGCAACGCTGCTCAACGCGGCCATCATAACCGACCGGTTGGGGGTCACCACCGAAGTGCGCGCGGACCGGCTCTTGACCGCGCTGCTCGATTTGCTGCCGCCAAGCCACCGTGGTGAGCTTTCGCTGACGACCGGATTGCGCGTGTCACCCCGGCGCCCCTACCGTATCCATGTGCTGCCACGCGACCCTGCCGAACAACGCGCCGCGACACGGCGCTTGCCTCTCACGCGGATATCCCTGCGGGACGATCCGAGTGGCCAGTTCGCACCCCAATACGGGTGGCCCCTCCGCATGTACCGGCTCTTGAAAGAACAACAATTCGATGCCATTGCCCAGATCATCCATGGCCTGCGTGGAAAACCAATCGACGACCTGGACTGCCTGGCCGAGTTGACACCGGTCACGGGCCATGGCGTAATACCGGATTGAAAACAAGAAATGAGATGGCCTTGCTGCGTGGGCCGTTACCGGCGCGCGTCGATCATCGCGCAAAACTCGCGAAATAGGTAACGACTATCGTGTGGCCCGGCGGATGATTCCGGGTGGTACTGTACGCTGAACGCGGCGACCTCCCGATGCCTGAGTCCCTCGATTGTTTGATCATTCAGATTGGTATGGGTAACCATCAGATGCGCTGGTAGGGACTCCTGATCGACTGCGAACCCGTGGTTTTGCGCCGTGATCTCGACCGCGCCGGACGCGCGGTTCTGCACCGGTTGGTTCGCGCCGCGATGGCCAAACTTTAACTTAAATGTTTTTGCGCCACAGGCGAGTCCGAGCAACTGGTGGCCGAGACAAATGCCAAATATGGGGACTTGCCCCAAGAGCTGTCGAATTGTCTCGATCGCATACTGGACCGGCTCGGGATCGCCCGGCCCATTGGAAAGGAACAGACCATCCGGATGGAACGCCAGTATTTGGTCGGCGCTGGCCGTTCCCGGCATGATGGTGACCCGACACCCTTCGTCCACCAGGTGACGCGCGATATTCCATTTCATGCCGAAATCCAGCGCAATGACGTGCCGGGACGGGACGACCGGCTGGGTTGACGCGTCGGGGATCATGTGTGCCCAGCTACTGAGGCCTTCGGACCAGTCGGCCTGGTCGTCCGGCACGACTTCCCGAACCAGGTCACGGCCCACGAGTCCTGGACTGGCTTTGGCTTTCGCCACCAGGGAGCCGCTATCCAGATCGACGGATGACACGATCCCCTTCAGGGCCCCCAAAGTGCGGATCCGGCGCACAAGTGCCCGCGTATCGATTTCGGCCAACCCAACGACCCCATGCCGTGCCAAATAATCGTGCAAACGGCCGTCGGACCGAAAGTTGCTCGCCATCCGACTGTTCTCGCGCACGATAAAACCGGCCAAATGGGGACGGCCGCTTTCGACGTCCTCCGGATTGACGCCGTAGTTGCCGATTTCCGGATACGTCATCGTGACGATCTGTCCACAATAGCTTGGATCGGTCAAAATCTCTTGATAGCCGGTCATCGATGTGTTGAAGACGACCTCGCCATTCACTTCACCCACCGCGCCAAAGGAACTTCCGGCGTAAATCGTTCCATCTTCCAAGGCAAGCTTTGCTGGTTGCGCCATGATCTCTTGCTATGCTGTTTAAATCGAATGTAACGTTCTTCCGTCATTACCGAGTGGCCTAAAGTCCACTGGACCATTGTCCCGATACCCAAAACTACGGCTGTGGGTCTCCGGGCTGCGGTACTCAATCCAAAGTCCGGACAGCCATTTAATCGAGGGCTCTTGTTGCGGCGAACAAGAGCTCTCGTTTTTTTATGATCATGGCGTGAAAAGTTGGCGTGATTATAGCGGGACCAAGCCGTGCTGGATAGACATGCGGCCGGACGGAACCGTCAGCGATCAACAGCACGGCAATGCGGCGTGGCGCGTCGCGCGTGCTGGAAATGACGCGGGTTACGCCGACATTCCACCGGTGGCCAGATCATGAGCTGGTCGCCTCCATGTCCGAATCGTGCCGTTGGTGGTCGAGGCACCGGCCGATTTGACGCACTGCCTGCCGCAGCCGGTTTTCGTTTTCGACCAGTGCCAGACGCACATACCCTTCGCCCGCCGGCCCGAAACCGCTACCCGGGCTCACGGCGACATCCCCCTTTTCCAATAGCATCATGGCGAAATCCATCGTACTCATCGCGCCGACCCAACGTTCCGGGATTCTCGCCCACAGGAACATACCGGCTTTCGGCGGCTGAACGGTCCAGCCGATGCGGCGTAATCCCTCCACCAGAACATCCCGTCGCTGCTGATACTTGAACGATTGTGCCTCGACCTCCGCGTCCGTGTGCCGCAGCGCGACGATCGCCGCGACCTGAATAGCCTGAAACATCCCGTAATCGTAGTAACCTTTAATAATTCCCAGGGCACGGATCATTTCCGCGTTGCCACAGCAGAAACCAACGCGCCAGCCCGCCATGTTGTAGCCTTTGCTCATCGTCGTGAATTCCACACCCACATCGCTGGCCCCTTCCGCAGCCAGAAAACTGGGGGGGTGGTAGCCGTCAAACGCGACATCGGCGTACGCGAAATCACTAATCACCATGAACGCGTGTCGCTTGGCCAGACGCACCACCTCTCTGAAAAAACCCGGCTCCACGGTCGCCGTGGACGGGTTATGCGGGTAATTTAGAATAAGCAGCTTGGGACGCGGGTACAGGTGGCGGCACGTGTAATCGATGTTGGCGAGAAAGCGATCACTTTCGGCCACTTCCAAGGCGATCGCGTTGGCCGACGCCAAGGCCACGGCATACATGTGCACCGGGAAGTAAGGCGCGGGGATGATCGCCGTGTCACCGGGCCCCATCAACGCCAGGCACATGTGGCTGAACCCCTCTTTGGAACCGAGGCAGACCACCACTTCAGCGCCCGGATCCAAGCGAACTCCGTGGTGTTTCAAGTACTTGCTGGCCACCTCGCGCCGCAGGTTCGCGATGCCGCGCGAATCACTGTACCCGTGGTTGCGTGGATCGCGTGCCGCTTGGGCCAGTTTTTCGATAATGCGCGGCGCCGGCGCGTCGGACGGATTGCCCATCCCCAAATCAATCACGTCATGGCCCAAACGACGTTTTTCGTAAAGCAACGCGTTGATGCGACCAAACATATAGGGTGGCAACCGCTCCACCCGGGTCGCGAAACGCACGTCGAACGAGCCGTTATCTTGGTGGTCATCCGCCATCCGATTTCTTCTCCCTCAATTTCATGATATCCCTTAGCAGTTTATCAATTTCAGCAGGCAAGTCCGCATTTTTTTTTGCTTCGAGCAGTTGCTGTCGTGCGCCGTCAAGATCGCCGTGGGCCTGCAGCAGTTTCGCCAAACGGATCCGCAGATCGACATCGTCCGGTTTAAGAGCCAGGGATTTTTGCCACGCCTGGCGTGCGTTCACGAAATCGCCCTGGGCGTTCAGAGCGCGGCCGAGGTAGTCCAGCGCTTCGCCATAGTCCGGTTTTTTCCGCACCGCCTCCTGGAGCGCGACGCGCGCTTCTTGGGTCTTGCCGACGGCCAACAACGCGCGGCCTTGGAGCAAGGCCAGTTCCGCACTCGCCGGATGGTCTTTCCGCGCCCCTTGCAGAAAACGGAGCGCTTCCTCGAATCTCTGGTAGGCAATCAAGGTGCGTGCGAGTTTCTCTTTCCACAGAACGTTGCGCGGATCGAATTCAACGACTTGATACATCAGTTGAAAGCACCGCTCAAGATCGCCGCGCGCCCGGCTGGTGGCGGCCAGTGCGTTCAAGACACTCGCGTCCTGGAGGTAGGTTGCCCCGATACCCATTTCCGGGTCATCCCAAACGGCGACGCCGAGTGGCAGTTTCTCGGCCAACTGGACCTGCTTGCGCGCGGCGGCCCGATCGCCCAGTCGTTGATAGAGTCGTGCCAATAACTCATGCACGTCGCGCCGATTGCCACGCGGCGAGTTGGCCGCCTTCAACGCCCATTCAAGGCTCGTTTTCATGTCACCGCGTTCATAGTACAGACGGGCCATGATCAACTGTGCGCGCGGGCTGTCCGGCTGTTGCCGCAACGCCATTTGGACCTGCTGTTGGCAGGCATCGAGTCGGCGCAGATCGAAGTACCATTCGGCCAGCCGCAATCGGACGGAGTTACGTTCGGGCGCTTTGCGTACGGCGCGTTCGAATGCCGCCGCGGCTTTTTCGGCGTCAAACATCCCTTGGGTCATACCGAGATAGTACGACCACCGGTAGTCTTCCGGCGCCAGGCGTTCGGCTTCCTGAAAACTGGTCAGTGCCTCGCGGCGAAACTCGTGTGCCAGCAGCACCAACCCGTAGGTGCCCCACGCCTCGGCCGAGTTCGGATCGTTCAGAATCGCAACCTGGCCTTCATGGATTGCTTTGGCGACGTTGGGTGAGAGTCCTTCCGGCTCGATTGATGGCATCCGTAGCAGCGGATCCGAGGTGGCGCGCGTACGGTACCAAGCGGCGGCGGCGATCAACAGGATCCCAGCCAGCACGAGGACGGCAAATCGCCATTTCGGTCGCCTTGGGGCGGACGATTGCACGTCGCTGGAGACGCCGGGAGCGGAAACCGCCGGTTGGGAGGTGGGCGGTTGGGTCTGCCGATGCGGTTGGCGTCGCGCGCGGCGTGAGCGGCTCACTGAGGTGCTCCCGTTCCATGTGCTAACACGAGAAGCTGGTCCGCGTCGTGTCCCGCAAACGACTCCGTGCTGCCATCGGGCCAGCGGATCGTGATGGCGTCCACATGCTGGATCGGTCCCAGGCCAACGTGCACGATGGGATCGTTACTCGACAAGTAGCTGCCGCCCGGACTAACCCACCGGGTCCAACGCCGCTTGCCCGCCAGGACCGTGATCCGGGCGCCGTACGCGTCACGGCCCCCCAGCTTTGGTTCGACCGCTCGGAGACGCAACCAATGGCCCTTCTTCGGGGCCACATTGCGGTACAGTCGGGCCTTGGCGGCGGTACTGGCGACCAACATGTCAATGTCGCCATCGTTGTCAATGTCGCCCATGCAGAGCGCCCGTGAAGTTTCACGGCGCGTGGTGAATCGTTCGTTCGCGCTGTGACGCACCTGGTACTTCCCGTGGCCGTTGTTCATCAGAATCATATTGGGCTCGGAGAATATTCGCCAATACGCGGCCCGATCCTCGAAATCGGGCATCTTGACCGCTTCATCCGGTAGCTTCATGCTGCCATTGACGACCGCCAGGTCCTCGTCCCCGTCGTGGTCGATGTCAAAGAACGCGAACCCAAACGTCGTCCACGGATGCAGGGGCGCGCAAAGTCCGTGTTCCATCGCGGCTTCGCGAAATACGTTTTCGCCCGCGCTTTCATAAAACGCGTTCATTTCCCCAACCATGTGCGATACGTATAGATCGGGCAACTGGTCGTCGTTGATGTCCGTGACACCAACCCCCATGCTGGCCTGCGGGCGGCCTTGCGCGTCATAAGCTACGCCCTGCAAGAGGGCATCATCCGCGAACGTTCCATCCTGTTGATTGACCCACAAAAAATTCGCTACCATGTCGTTCGCGACATAGATGTCCTGCCAGCCATCATTGTTGAAATCGATGGCGAGCACGCCCAGACCGGACCCGCGGCGTTTGGCAATCCCCGCCGTCACACTCGCATCTTCGAATCGGATGCCGTCCGCACGCGCGTGGGCCAAGTGATCGGGCGCTGTTTGTCCACTGATGTTATGCCACAGCCTATCGACCGTCTTCTCGAAGGACCCCGGGCCACAGTAATCACGGCGGCCACTCGGTCCGTAGCACTTGCGCGAAGGAAAATAGTCCACATAATTTGAAACGTACAGATCCAACCATCCGTCACGGTCGTAATCCACGAAACATGCCGCCGCCGACCAACGCGAATTCGATACGCCGGCCTGCTTCGTAATATCTCGAAAGTGACCGTTGCCCTCGTTCAAAAACAGTCGATCGAGCCCCACGTTCGTGACATAAATATCGGGATACCCGTCGTTGTTGATATCGCCCACGGCAACGCCAACACCATAGCCTTGGTCGCCGAGACCGGAAGCGGCCGTGACGTCAACAAAATGGCCGTTGGATTCCTGCCGAAAAAGCCGGTTGGTGGCGTCCGCCGGGTCGCGCGCGACGCCGGGCATGATCGGGGCGCCGCAGTTGAGCAGGTAAATATCGAGATCGCCATCGCAATCGTAATCCAGCAACGCAGCCCCCATAACCATGATTTCGGGGTAGTACCATGTCCCCGGACGCCCGGGATCGTGCACGAAATCCAAGCCGACGTCCGCGCCCATTTCCTCAAATAACGCGGGACGCCGGGCCGAACCGCGATCTTGCTCCGCGCCGTCATTCGGTGCCTTGCCCGGCCGCCGGCAGCCACAGGTAGTGCCGAAAACGATCGACCAGAGGGCCACCAGTGCCGTGGCCGACCGGTGATTGAACGAAGAAAAACGCGGCTTCATGAACACCTGAAATCTGTTCGGGGACGCGGACTCCATGACTCAATAATAGAACATTCGCGGCGGATACTGAAGAGCAAACCTGCCGTGCCAGGTTACAACACCTATAGCCGCTCAAGAAAACCGCTTATATTCTCGCCATTGTAACCGTTTAGCCCATTGGAGCGCGGGCCTCTCACTCCCGTTCCTCATCCGTGCTCCAGCTCTGCGGTCCGTGCGACTCGAAGACATCATCGCACGGATGCCAAGGCCGGAGCACGGCACCATAGTCCTTACTTTCCGCGGGTCCCACTTGATTTATTTTCGAGTCAAGTAGACAAAGCACTTCTTGTGATCCGGGAACCGTTACAATACTCGATCCGCGTAGCGGGTAAGCTGATTGCCATGTTCTCGCGTATCGATCTTGTTTTCCAGAAGTACGACGAAGGCATCATTGTCATTTTGCGGGAAGAGATCGATTTGTTCCCATTCAGTGACGGCCGTTGTACGAGTCAGGTCCCATCCGTCCACGTCGAAGAGCGTCGGGGAATCTGCTTCCGATCGTCCGCGGCCAACAATGTACTTCAGGAACACGCGAAGCGGCGCCAGCAGACATTCCATTTCAACGGGTACATCCACACCGTGGCGAGTTGTCGGCGCCGCTTCGCGGCCAGGAACGTCCACGCTCACTTGACCTATATTCAATGGTATCGCATCAATGTCCGAAACACCAAACGCGTGAACTGCCTGACCACCAGAACGACGGTCTCCCCGGCCGAGCTGGCTTGGAGTACGACGCGGAAGCCATTTTTCGGTCACAGAATATTTCGGTCGACAGAAGCAAGTATCATCCGAAGACAGGACCGAAAGATTTGATGACCGAAAAAACTGATACTCATGTCTTGGGACCGTCCCAGACGCAACCTCACGTCGGATCTTTCACGGCGATCACTTGAGTTCATCCGACGCCGATATAATCGCGTGGGCTGGCCAGCACACTGCCCAACCACTTCAGCCGACCCCACCGCAAGCAGTCATCAGCGCAGACTGGCCGGCCGCCATAACAAACGGATCCCCAGCCCTGGGATAACGCCCGACATTTCTTTTCCGCGGCCGCCGAAGCCATGCGACGAATTCTCATTGAGCGAGCCCGGCAGCGCGCGACGCTTAAACGCGGAGGCAACCATCAGCGGTTGGACATGGAAGCCATTGAGCCGGCGGTTTTACCCCTCCACTGCGACGACATCCTGGGGTTGGACGAGGCGCTCAAGAAGCTCGAGCAGCAGCACCCTCGCAAAGCGGAACTGGTGAAACTGAGGTTCTTTGCCGGCCTAACCACGGCCTAGGCAGCCCAGACGCTCGGTGTGTCTGTCTCAACTGTTCGAGGCGAGACGGAACATGCCATGAAAGCCTGGGACGATTTGCTTGAGTACGGTAAAGGTGCGATGGTGTTTTGGCCCATCGCGGAATTATTTCGAGCCGGCGAGATCGAAAGAATAAAGTCGCTCAAAGCACGTGAGCCGGAACGGCAGATTGCCCAGGCCTACGTACTAGCACTTTCGTCGAGTCAAGCGGACTGCGATGCGCCCTCGGCGTCTTTGACCGGCTGAAAGACGCCACGCCGACATGGTTCATGCGGCATCAGCTGATTCAAATACCTCTTCTTCTGCACGAAACGGACCTCGCCAAACAGCAATGCCAAACTTGGCTTGCATCGACAACCGGAGACGAGGGACTCGACAGCGACTTACGTTGGGAACGCGAGTCGATTGAATTCCTGGCCGGAGAGGGACAGCCATTCGATATTGAAAGCCCAGACCCCATTGAAAACTTCTTTGCTCGTTACCAACACGCATTGTTAGCGTATTCAAATGACCAGTATGAGGATGCTATTGGCCTTCTGGCTGCATGCCCATTTGTCGCCCATGCGGGATTCCTGAAATGGTGGGCAAGAGCATTCGAGCAGCACTTTCGCAAGGTCTTAGCTGAGAAGACTCCATGTCAGAGAATCAGTCATGTGGCCCCCGAAGAAAACGACGGTGATTAGGGCGTTGGTGCACTTCACGGTGCAATGCCGTGCAGTCAGAATATTGGAATGCCCAAAAGCTCATTGACAACCTGGGTTTGGCAGCAATACCGATCGCCAATTTCGGCCAACGAGGGTGCTGCTGTGGCAGAAAATCGAGGTGGTGTAGCGGAAAATCCCCGGCGGGCGCATATCACGATCGCACAGTGGACTCGCCGATGAAGTGTCAGATCGCTATGCAGCGTCTCGGTAGTAGTAACGCAGCAGACCACCGAGCCGCTTGCAGCATTGGATTTTGCCTTCGTCGCGAACCACCTCCTCACCGGACTCGATCCCGGTCGCCACGGGGGCCGCCACAGCGAAGCA
>Ga0114931_10010835_pt1 | contig 10817 bp, 10 predicted proteins | sample 2SBtaG_FD_89579 | JGI IMG/M metagenome (GOLD analysis project Ga0114931, IMG submission 89579) | Deep subsurface microbial communities from Kolumbo volcano to uncover new lineages of life (NeLLi) - 2SBTROV14_V59a metaG | ecosystem: Environmental > Aquatic > Marine > Volcanic | place: Kolumbo...
AACACGGTGGTGCGCAGGCCCGCCCGGCTGGCATAGGCAGCCATGGCCGCCCCGGCATTGCCGTTCGTCGGCATGGCCAGATGCTTCAGGCCAAGCTCCTTGGCCATGGCAACCGCCAAGGCCAAGCCGCGCGCCTTGAACGATCCGGTCGGCAGCCGCCCTTCATCCTTTACCAAGATCCGATCATCGGGCACGCCCAGCTTGCGTGCCAGGCGTGGTAGGCTTAGCACCGGTGTCATCACCTCGCCCAGGCTGACCACGTTTTGGTCGCGGCGCACAGGCAAAAACTCGCGGTAACGCCAGAATCCACCGCGCCGCGTAGCCAGCGCATCTTTACTAATCGACGCGCCCAAGGCTTCCAGATCGTAGCGGACAAGTAACGGCTTGCCCGCGGCGGACAGGCCATGCACCTGGTCCGCCTCGTACCGCTCGCCGTTTTGCGAGCACTCGAGGTGCATAACGAACGTGGGCGCGTCTCCTGAATTATTCGGCATCAAATATTCCTTACATTAGCCCCAAAGTGCCGGCTCGGACGGATGGACCAGGCTACCGTCATAGTGCAACCCTTCTGACCTATCGCGGGCGAGCAACAGGGGCGCGTCCAGATCGACCACCTTGGCACCCTGCGCCACGAGAGCCGCAGGCGCCATGGCAAGTGAGGTTCCGATCATGCAACCAACCATGATCGCATACCCTTGCGCCAGCGCCGCCTCCTTGAGCAACAAGGCCTCGGTCAAGCCGCCTGTCTTTTCGAGTTTGATATTTATGGCATCGTACCGCCCCTCGATGCGTGCCAGCGACGCTGTATCATGACACGACTCATCGGCACAAACCGGGACCGGGCGCTGTACGCCCGCCAGGGCCTCATCCTGGTCCGCCGGTAGGGGCTGCTCGATCATCTCGACACCCAGATCCCGCAAACGCGGCGCTAGCTCCTCAAAATCGGCTAGCGACCAGGCCTCGTTGGCATCGACGATCAACCGCGCCCGGGGTGCGTTTTTGTGCACCGCCTCGACCCGCGCTAGATCGTCCGGCCCGGCGAGTTTGAGCTTGAGCAACGGCCGGTCCGCGTTGTCGGCCGCCGCCTTGCCCATTGCCTCGGCGGTGCCGAGAGACAGCGTATAGGCGGTCAGCAACGGTTCCGGCGGGGTGAGATCGAGAAGCTGCCAGACCCGGCGTCCCGCGCGCTTGGCCTCCAGGTCCCAGAACGCACAATCGAGGGCATTGCGCGCCGCCCCGGCTGGCAGGGCGCTCTGCACACCGGCACGGTCGAGCCCTTGGGCAACTTGGTCGCGAAGCCCCTCGAGTATCTCGATCACCCCCCCGACCGTATCACCATAACGGTCGTAGGGAACGCTCTCGCCGCGACCGGCCAGCGTCGTCCCATCTTCGCCGTCATCCATTAGATCGACAACCACCACCTCGGCGCTGGTCTTGGCGCCGCGTGAGATAACGAAGCTGCCCCGAATGGGCCAGGTTTCCCGTCGTACGGTCAAACTCACCATGGCTTAGCGCAGGTGATCGACAATGGGACCGGCACCGTCCTGGAAGGTATTCACCGCCGGCAGATTCAAGGTATCTTCGATGCGCAACAATAGATTCCGCGCCTCGGCCGGGGCCAGGCGCGAGGTGTTGACCGAGACGCCGGCACACACGACCGCCGGGTTGGTCAAACGCGCCGCCGCCAGATTCGCCCCGATGCAGGTACCTAGATCAGGCAGCGCATAGCCCGGTAAGCCGCGCATGTGGGATCGCGCCGGCTCATGGCACAGGACGATCGCATCGGGCTGCGTTCCGTGCAGGAGGCCTAGGCTAACCCCGGAAAAGGCGGCGTGAAACAGCGACCCCTGTCCCTCGACCACGTCCCAATGATCGGGGGCATTGTCGGGGCTGAGCCATTCCGCCGCGCCGGAGATGAAATCCGCGACCACCGCGTCAATGGAAACGCCATCGCCGGCGATCAGAATGCCGGTCTGCCCAGTAGCGCGGTAGTCAACGTTCATACCGCGCTCGCGCATCTCCTTTTCGATCGCCAGCGCCGTGTACTTCTTACCCACCGAACAGTCCGTGCCGACGGTAAGCAGGCGTTTGCCGGTGCGCTTCCGGCCATTGCCAACCCCAAATGTTCGCGTTTGGTGGCGCACGTCAAACAAGTGCCGGCCATGCCGTGACGCCGCAGCGGCCAGTCTCGGCACATCGACCAGCCGGTTGTGTAGACCCGCCGCCACGTTCAAGCCGGCGATTAACGCCGACTCGAGAATCTCGATCCAGCGTTCGGAAATTATGCCGCCAGCATTGACCACGCCGACGACCAAGGTCCTGGCCCCCGCCGCGACCGCCGCCTCGACGGTCATATCCGGCAGACCGATATCGGCCTTGCACCCTTCCATGCGCAGTTGACCGAGGCACCAGTCGTGCCGCCAATTGGCGACACCGTGCGCCGTCTTAGCCGAAAGCTGATCCGCCGCATCGCCCAGGAACAGCAAGTATGGGTTTTCGATTATCATAGGCTAACGTCTTCCCCTCGCGAAACAATTCGACCATATGTTAGCGTAAAGGGAAGCTTCGCCGCCAGGGGCTGGCGACATACCGCGTACTGAATCCGACTTTTGCTAGCGTCGTTTGGCGTGGCGCGTCTTATCCGGATTGGCCAGCGGCAAGTCCATGACCACCGCCAAGCCACCGCCAGGGCGGTTCTCGGCACGGATATTGCCACCAATTGCCTGCAGATTACGTTGCACGATCCAAAGGCCGATGCCTAGGTGTGGCCCGATCCGACCGTTTGCCTCGGCCCCATCTCCGGTCTCGTCTCCGCCCCCGGACCCGCCCTCGCCATTCGTTTCAGAGGCGGTGCTGTTTTGCGCGCCCCGTAAAGAGACATAGCGCTCGAAAATCCGCTCCAGATCCTCAGGCGGAACACCGGGGCCACGGTCGCATACGGCCAGAACCGCCACCCCGGACATGCGCTTGAGCGCGGCCGTGATGACGGTATCGCGGGGGGCTACCTCCAAGGCATTATCGATCACGTTTTCCACCACGGTCTCGATTAAATCCTCGCCGGCGCGAATGATTATGTTGGGATCGATATCGATCTCCAGACGCACGCCATGGCTGATCATGCTGCTCCCATAGGCGTCCAGCATACGCGCGAAGAGGTGCGACAGATCGATCTCCTGACGCGGCGGGTCGAGCAGCTCGGCGGTCGCCTGGTCAAGCTGCCGGGCGCTCGATACCAGATGATCTAGGCGGTCGACCGATTCCTCGATCACCTCAAGAGCGCGCCGGCCACGCGGTTTGTCCTCGGGCACCAGACGTTTTATGGGCTCCAGGGATTGGCGCATGATAGCGATTGGCGTCTTGAAGGCGTGCGCGTTGTCCTCGGCGGCGCGGCGGATGCTTTCGGCGGAATCGCGCAACGTCAGGGTCATGCGATCAAACTCCTCCGCCACCGAGGCCAACTCGGGCACCTGATTCTGCGCCGCGAAACCTGTTTCGCCGCCGCGACCGGCACCAATGCCGTGCGCGAGCTCGCGAAAACGCATCAGACCCCGCCAAATGGAGAAGAACAGGCCGATGGTGAAGATCGCCATCGCCAGATAGATAACCGCGGCAATGCGCACCTCGAGGGTCTTCCAGTACGGCTGATCGATGGCGGTGCCCAACATGCCCCGCGCCGTGTGCGTGGTGATGATGGCCCAACACCCCGCCTCGGTCGTAATCGGTGTGATCGAGGTGAGCAGTTGCTCTTCGCCGCTCGAATTGCGGCTGCGCAGGGCCATGGATAACTGCCCCTGACACGATTGCGACAACTTGCCAAGGACACCCCGTTCCATCAGCTGATCCCGTTCGGCGGTCAGGGTCGCGGCCGGCACCGGTGGTTCCGAGGCGACGAAGAAGAAGCCCTCCAGCCCGGTTTACCCCGCCGGGCGGTAGAGCACCTTGATGCCCGCTGGTGGCGTGGCGAACGGCTTGATCGCCTCGTTCAGCGCCGGCAGGGTCGAGGTCCCCTCGCGCTTGAGCAGTGGCCGCAGGCTTTCCGCGATCAAACGCCCCTGGGCCCGCACACTTTGCAGCAGCAACGCGCGTTTGTCGGCGTCCGCTTGCCGAAACTCCGCGTAAAGAATGATCGGAACGGCGATAAAGACGAGCAGCAGCAGAACAAACTTGCTAACCAGAGAGCGGCTGATTTGGCCCAGCGGACGAGCCCTCCCGCGCGATACGGCAGGAGCGCCCATGGCCTCCCGCTCGACTCGAGCCATACTTACTCGGTCCCGGCGCTACCCGCGGACTCCTGAACGCCCGGAAATCCGGGATCATCCGGCTCGTCGCGCCAGCGATAGCCAAAGCCCGGATAGTTGTCGATCCGGTCGAATTCCGAATCGACGTCGCGAAACTTCTTGCGAATGCGTTTGATAAAGGACCGCACGTTGGCCCGATACCCTTCCGCGCCATAGCCAGCCAGGAAATCCTTGCCGCGTACCATGTCGTAAATCTGCCGATAGGTCACGTCGCCACCGGCCTTGGTAACAAGGAAGCGGACGATGCCAAACTCGCTCAGGGTTAAATCCACCTGATCGCCGCGCCAGAATGCGCGATGGATATCCTGGCGAAGCTCAAGCAGGCCACGACGAAGTACCGCGCCGCGCCCTTCCTCGACGGCCACCGAGTCGGCGGAAAGGGTGATCGGCTTCGCGCCTTCGGTGATGATTTTCAAGCGGCCAAGGATAATCGGCAGGCGGCGCGACTTGTCGATAAAGTCGACCGCACCCCATTTCAAGGCCGCTTCCTCGTAAATCTCGTCGCTTAGCATGGTCAGGAAGATCACCGGGACCTGAACGCGTGCATCCCGCAAGCGCCGCAGCACACTTGGGCCATCCAGGCCGGGCATACGCCAATCGAGCAGCACGGCATCCGCGTTCTCACCGCCCAATAGGAAATCCAGCGCGGTTTCGCCGCTTGGAAAATCAACGACGTCGTAACCTTCCTCGGCCAAATTGAGGCCAAGGGACTCGCGGAACAAATCGTCGTCGTCGACGATCACCACGCGCTGCTGCGTGTCCGCTACCATAGTTTCCTGCATTACCATCATCTAACCTGCATCCGGCACATCTCTACGCTGTAGTAAATCGGCAAAACAGCCGCGTACGAGCGGGCTATCCTTGTCGCTGATCTTGGTCGCGGCGGATAGATCGATCACGGCGTCACCCGGCTCCGCGTCACTGCCCCTGACCTCATAGGTCAGCACGCGGAAGACGCTGTCGCCAACACTTGGATAGAAAAACACATTCAACATGCATGAGCCGCCGTTATAGGCCCAAATTTTCGCCGGTGGCTGCTCAAGCTGTGACACCGGGTCGCCGAGAAGCGCCTTTGTGGCGTTGAAGTCCAGGCCGACGAGGAGGTCCGGATGGAGATCCCGCCGCGCCACCATCGTAACATCCGCCGGCTTACGCCGTGGGACCGGCGGCTCGGCACTCGCGCCCGTAGACGCCTCCGCCGCCACCGCCTCCGCGTGACCTTCCGGTAGTTCAGTCTGCACGGATGAATCGGTCAAGGCATCAGGCAAAGAATCACCGGCCGTCCCAGGCGAAAGCACGCCGAGATCCAAAGCATTCAACGCTGAATCCAGCGAGGAGCAGGCAGACAGAACCATAGTCGCCAGCACCACGCCGCTCACGCGGCGAATCATCGCACCAATCCTGACTTCCGCCCTTACGGGTCCCTATTTATGGCCGATTGACATACTCGGCCCGGACCTCTTGAGGAAATCTTAACAAATCCCGCCCGAATACCCGAATCATTTTCGGCCGGCGCCCAAACTCACACGTAAGTGTACAACACTCGAGGGGCTTGTCTCGTCCGATCTGTTACTTATTTTATCAAAATAAGAACATCGCCTGGATCCCAGGAGCACCAGACGTCCTCGCCAACCGCGATCGACAGGGTCGCCGATCGTGCCTCGTTTTGCGCGTTGGCGCTTATGGTCTGGCCGCTTTCCAGGGCAACGAATACATGGCTGGTATCGCCGTAATATGCGATTTGACTGACCGTTCCGCGCAGTCCCAACTTATCCGCCCCTGGGCCTGGACCGGCGCCGCGGCGCAGCCGGACCTTCTCCGGGCGTACCGCGATGCCGACATCGCTGGCCTCTGGCGGCGCGTCCGCATCGTCCGCAGGCAGCCATAGGAGCCCCAATCCCGCCACCTCGACCCCCAGCTTGCCGTCCTGTCGACCCGCGATGCGCCCCTCGAATAAGTTCGTCTTGCCAATGAAGTCCGCGACAAAACGGCAATTGGGGAATTCATAGAGCTCGGATGGTTTGGCGATTTGGCGGATCTTGCCGCCTTCCATCACCGCAATCCGATCGGCCATCGACAACGCCTCGTTTTGATCGTGGGTGACGATGATGAAAGTGATACCGACGCTGTTTTGCAGCCGTACCAGTTCAAGCTGCATAGCTTCGCGCAATTTGGCATCCAAGGCCGAAAGCGGCTCGTCCAGCAAAAGAACCTGGGGCCGTTTGACCAGCGCCCGGGCCAATGCCACCCGCTGCCGCTGCCCACCGGACAACTGGTCCGGCTTGCGCTCGGCAAAATCGTTGAGCTGGGTCATCGCCAGGGCCTCGCGAACCCGCGAGTCAACCTCCGCGGACGGCGTTTTAACGACACGCAGACCATAAGCGACATTCTCGAAGACGCTCATATGCGGAAAGACGGCGTAGGATTGGAAGACCATGTTGACCGGGCGGCGGTTCGGCGCCACCTCGGTCATGTCCTTGCCGCCGATAGAGATCGTACCTTCACTCGGCGCCTCGAAGCCGGCCAACATGCGCAACAACGTCGTCTTGCCGCAGCCCGAGGGGCCGAGCAGCGCAAAAAACTCGTTGGGGCGGATATCCAGCGCGACACGATCCACGGCGACAACGGCACCAAACCGCTTGGTTACATCCTGGATCGAAATGATGGGGCCGTCTTGGTCCATGCCCTTATCCTCTTCCGGGATTGCCCCGACGCGCCGGTGCCTGCAAGCGCGTGGCGGCGACAGTGGCGATGACGGTAATAATGATAAGCACAGTCGATGCTGCATTGACCTCGGGTGTAACGCTAAAGCGCACCATCGAGAAAATCTTAACCGGCAGCGTAATGGTATCCGGACCGGAGGTAAAAAAGGTGATGACGAAATCATCGAGGGACAGTGTGAATGCAATCAACGCACCGGCGACGACGCCCGGTTTCAAATAAGGCAAAACAATGTGCCGCATGGTCTGCCATTCGCCGGCACCGAGATCCTTGGACGCATCCTCAAGCTCGCGGTTGAATCCGATCAGCCGGCCGCGAACGATCACGGCGACAAAGGGAAACGAGAAGGCAATGTGCACGATCGTTATGTTAGAGAGGTTGAGCGGCCATGGTAGTCCCGTGGGCCAGCCAACTCGGGCAAAGAAGGCCATCATGGCCACCCCCATGCAGATCTCGGGGATGACAATCGGCAGAGCCGAGAAACCTTCATACGCCGCCTTACCGGGAAATCGGAACCGCCAAAGAAGAAGGGCGGCCATAACACCGAGAACGGTGCTTATGGCGGTGTTGACAACGGCTATCGTCAGACTGTTGACGAAGGCATCGAACAAGCTCTGATTGTTCCAGGCCTTCACATAATAGTCGAAGGTAAAACCGTTCCAGACGATGTTGCGACGGCTATTGTTAAAGCTGAACGCCACCAGAGTGAAAATCGGCGCATAGAGCAACGCAAACGTGATTCCGACGATGAGCTGCAGCCACCACCTGCGGCAATACTCCAGTGGACCTATTGGCGCACGTCTCCGGCCAACGCGCCCCACCCGACCTGTCGGTGCACGCCGCTCCCCTGCCGCCGGTTGAGTTTGTAAGTGTACCACGTCAGGCCTCTAACACCTTACCGCGGCCAACGAGGACCGCGCGCAGCGCCAGGGCACCGAAGGTCGCGTACATAAGAAGAAATGACAGGGCGGCCCCGAAAGGCCAATCGTTCGCCGCCTTGAATTGCCGTTCGATGACGTTGCCGATCAATTGACTATCGGTGCCGCCCAAAAGCGCGGGAATGAAAAATGCACCCAACGCCGGGATAAAGACGATAATGATGCCCGACAGCGCCCCGTGCCAGGTCAACGGAAAGACAACCGAGGTGAATGTGCGCCAATGCCCGGCACCCAGATCGAGGCTGGCCTCCATATACGATCGGTCCAGCTTTTCGATGTTGGCGTAAAGCGGCAAAATCATAAACGGCAGAAAAGCATAGACGATGCCCATGCTCACGGCGAAGTTGTTGTAGAGCATGCTAAGCGGCACGAAGCGTTCGCCCAGCAACTGGTATTCGCCCAAACCAACGACGGCTAGAATCCAATCCCCCTTGTCCCACAGCCACTCAAGGGTGAAGTTGATAAAGCCGCGGGTGCGAAAAACGGCGATTAGCGCATAGGTGCGGATCAAGATATTGATCCAGAAAGGCAAAATCACCGCCAGCATGAGCCAGATCTTCCACCGTTCGGGCGCGAAAGCGATGGCGAAGGCGACGGGGTATCCGACAACCAGACAGATCAAGGTCGCCGCCCCGGCCATCCAGATGGATTTCCAAAATATCTGCAGATAAAGCGGCTGCAATGCCCGGGCATAGTTGTCCAACGTCCCGGTAACGGCGATATCGATAACGCCGCGCTTCTCGCCAAACGAGATGAACCAGACAATCCCCAACGGAATCACGAAAAACAGGACGAGCCACAGGGTCGGCGGGATACCGAGTAACCAAAAAACAATCCGATTTTGACGCCAATTTTCCATCACGCCGCGCGTTGCGGTGGCGGGAGACTCGCGGCTTGCCAGGAACTAGCCATAGTGGGACCAGCCATGGCGAGAGCGGCCCGGGTCAATCTATAACCCGGGCCCATGCCCTCCCGCGCGCCTATGACCTCAGGACGCTTTAATCCGCGTCCAAGCGGTATCGAAAAGACGGTTTACATCCTCGCCGCGATACTTGGGCGGCTCGGAATGCGCAATCACCTTATCCGATGGGAATATAGCCGGATTATTGACATATTCCGGTGACATCAGTTTTTTCGCCGCCTCATTCGGGGTTGCGTACTGAATATAGTCGGCAAGCGACGCGCCGACTTCGGCGTCGAGAAGGTAGTTGATGAAGGCGTGTGCATTATCCGGATGCGGGGCGCCCGTCGGTATGGCCAGGCAATCCTGCCACAGCTCGCCGCCTTCCTTGGGCACAACGTACGAAAGATCGTCGTCCTCGGCCATGACCTGCAGGATGTCGCCGTTCCATTCCATGGCCAGATCCACCTCGCCGGAGAGCAGCAAGTCCTGACCGTTGTCGTTGGCAAAGACCTTGATATTCGGTTTCTGCTTGATGAGCAGCGCCTCGGCCTCCTTGATCTCGGCCGGGTTCGACGAATTGAACGAATACCCGAGATACTTGAGAGCCGCGCCGATAACCGCCTGGGCATCGCCGAGCAAGGCAATGCGGCCCGAATATTGATCTGAATCGAGCAAAACTTTCCAGCTATCCGGTACGCCTTTGACCTTCGACTTGCGGTAGCCAATGCCAACCGTACCCCACATATAAGGCATGGAATACTTGCGGCCGGGATCGAACGCCGCGTCTTGGAACGCTTTCGAGACATTCTTGAAGTTTGGAATCTTGGAACGATCCAGAGGCAGCAGCATCTCGGCGGTGATCATGCGCTCGACATAATCATTGGTCGGCACGATGACATCGTAGCCGGGATTGCCTTCCTTCAACTTGGCAAACAACTCGTCGTTGTCGGCGAAAAGGTCCATGGAGACCTCGATGCCCGATGCCCCCTTAAAATCATCGAGTGTCGTCTCACCGATATATGTGTCCCAGTTGTAGAAGCTCAGTTTCTTTTCCTCGGCGCCCCAGGACATCTTCGGATAAAAAGACAGCCCGGCGGCGACCGCGCCGGTGCCGGCAAGAAAGGAGCGGCGGGAGAATCTCGTTCGGCGACGTTTCGTCATTGTTACAGCCTCCTCAGTTCGTAGCGGACCCCGGTTGTGGGCCATCAAACCCAGCCCTGTGACCAAGACCATTGTGGACCAATCCGGCGAGCCTATTGATTCAGTACCCTAGGGGAATTCAAGCGCGCCCGCTATCGGCTTGTCAACGCGAGACGTCCCCTAGACGGCCGATTTCAGGAGTGGGACGAGGTCCATGGCCGACACAATCGACTCCGCCAAGCGGATCTGAAATCGTTCAATCTCCAAACTCTGGGCCTCATCCCGATCTTCCTGGCCATGCCCGGTCAGAACATGCTGGCCGCCGGCAAGACCCGCCGCGCCTCCGGCCGCCAGGTCCGTGGTACGGTCGCCAACAATCCAAGACCGCGCCAGATCCAAGCCTAGGCGCTCACCCGCCCGCAGGATCATGCCGGGCCGCGGCTTGCGGCAGGGATGCGCCGGGTGCCGATAGGGCGGTATCCCGTCGGCATGAAACGGGCAAGCCACAACCATGTCCAGATGTGCCCCGCGCGATGCAAGATCGGCAGCGATGCGCGCCTCTATCTCGGCGAATTCCGCCCAGCCATACAGCCCGCGCCCAATTCCCGATTGGTTGGTCACCACGATCACCGGCACGGCGGCCCGATTGGCCGTGGCGATGACCTTGGCCGCACCGGACACGAGCCGGACATCATCGGGCCGGTGTAGATAGCCGACGTCCTCGACTATCACACCATCGCGGTCGAGAAAGAGGGCCGGGCGCGGCCGATCTATATCCACAACCCCGCCGCCAGCGATTGGCTGATACCAGATGCC
>Ga0114931_10010836_pt1 | contig 10816 bp, 8 predicted proteins | sample 2SBtaG_FD_89579 | JGI IMG/M metagenome (GOLD analysis project Ga0114931, IMG submission 89579) | Deep subsurface microbial communities from Kolumbo volcano to uncover new lineages of life (NeLLi) - 2SBTROV14_V59a metaG | ecosystem: Environmental > Aquatic > Marine > Volcanic | place: Kolumbo...
AATGAGGCAGTGCCGCCAAGCCGAAGCCAGGTGCGTCCGGCAAGAGGTTCGTCTCGCCGAACAATTTTCTCAAAGCCACTAACTACTGTCATCGCCACATATTCCTCGAAGAGCAGCACCTATAGTGACCGTTTGACTGCTCGTCGTCAATTCTCAACGCCTAATAAAGTGCCATTTACCAGGTTGGAAATAGCCGCCGATCCCCGTATTACACTTATCGGACGTAATTGCGGCCTAAATCGACCCTTGGTCCATTGGCGCCGATCGTGCTACAGAGCCCTAAAGAAAAATTAGAAAAATGGCCGCTTTCTGGTTATTTTGCTCAAGGTGGGCATGCTAGGCAGCCTGTTGAAAACGTGTGCTTTTAGGCCAAATCGAGCGGCACTGCTGTTCCGGCACCTGCTAAACGTACCGGTTATGGAATATCCAGCTCTGCCAGAGTGCCATGCTGGCGAAGGGCTTCGTAGCCGGCTACTGCGACAGCATTCGATAGATTGAGGCTGCGAACTTCGTCTCTAGTCGGGATTCGCAGGCAGCAGGGCTGCTGAAGCAGCCTCGCCGGTAAACCTTGCGATTCTGAGCCAAATACCATCACGTCGCCCACGCTGAACTTGGCTTCAGAATAGGGTTGATCGGCTTTTTTGCTGAAGTACCAGTGCCGATCGCAGGGAAGGTGCTCAATTAGCGAGTCCCAATCGTCGACGACTTCCCACTCTAGGTGTTGCCAATAATCGAGGCCCGCCCGACGCAGGTAATAGTCATCGACCCGAAACCCTAGGGGCCGTACCAGCCAGAGCTTTGCCCCAATGGCAACGCAAGTTCGGCCAACGCTGCCCGTGTTGTAGGGTATCTCTGGCTGGTAGAGAACGACGTGAAGTCGAGGTTGATAGGTCATAAGGGAAATGACGAATGACGAAATACCCAATGACTAAGGAATTCCGAATTGGGAGAGGTTGGAAATCGTGGGCCAGCCGTGCTGCCACGCAGCCCAGGGTGCTTTAGTCTTGAGGTCTGATCAACTATCATAGCAAATTCGACGAATGAGGAGTGTCTGTCTTGAAGCATTTACAACCAGGAGTTCTCAGCGATGCCTTACGGATTTGCCATTATCGGGACAGGAATGATCAGCCGCTTTCATGCGAAAGCGATCGAAGACGTGCGGGGAGCGAAACTGGTGGCCTGCTACGACCGCGGTGCCGAGTATGCAGAGAAGTTTGCCAAGGAGGTCGGCTGTAAGGCTTATGCCAACCTCGATGAGATGTTCGCCGACCCTGGTGTTGATATCGTGACGGTTGCCACCCCCAGTGGTGCGCACATGGAACCTGCGGTGTAGGCCGCTCGAGCGGGAAAACATGTCATTATCGAAAAGCCGCTGGAAGTGACTCTCAAACGTTGCGATCGAATTATCCGCGAATGCGAAAAGGCGGGAGTAAAGCTATCGTCGATTTTTCCGTCGCGGTTTCACGACTCGTCGGTCAAGATGAAAAAAGCCATAGACGGAGGTCGCTTTGGGCGGCTCACGCTGGGCGACGCCTACGTGAAATGGTTTCGTACCCAAGCATACTACGACAGTGGAGCATGGCGAGGCACCTGGAAGCTCGACGGGGGCGGCGCGTTGATGAATCAAGCGATCCATACGGTCGACTTGCTGAGTTGGCTGATGGGCCCGGTGGAAGAGATTCAAGCTCAAATGGCGACACTCGCGCATAAGCGGATCGAAGTCGAGGACGTTGCAGCTGCGACACTCAAGTTTGCTAACGGAGCGCTCGGCATCATCGAAGCCACGACTGCCGCCTACCCTGGTTATTTGAAGCGGATCGAGCTACATGGGAGCGAAGGTTCCGCGGTACTGGAAGAAGAAGATCTCAAGGCTTGGGACTTCGCTAAGTCGCGGCGTAGCGATGCGGCAATTCTTAAAGCGATGAAGACGAAAAAAAGTAAAGGCGGCGGGGCGGCTGACCCGAGCGCGATTGGCCATCATGGCCACACGATGCAGTTTAAGGATTTCGTGCATGCCATACGCACCGATAGCACGCCAGCGGTCGATGGGCATGAGGGTCGTCGCTCGGTAGAAATCATCCTGGCGATTTACAAGTCGGCGACGACGGGGCGGACGGTAAAACTGCCGCTCAAGAGTGATCCGAAGTTGGGGTGAGTGGAAAGGGGAAATTGGAAAGGGGAATACTTGCGGAAAGAAATTTGTTTGCAGGCAGCGTATGTATGTGGTATTTCTGTGCTCACTCGCTTGCGCTTCGTGCTTGTATTCAAGATATTTCTTAAGTTCTGGCCACCAAATAAGTTGCTGAAGGAATTGCTCGCGTTTTCGTAAAAATCTCTCTTCCTCTGTCTAACGCTTTTCGGGCACAATGGGCGTCCCGCTTCCATGGAAGGAGAGCCCTCGCCTATGCGTTTACAGCCGCTAGCTGATTTTTCTGTGTATGCTGTGGTGCGTCTGTTGATTTGTCTTATCCAGGCTTTGCCGCTGGGTGCTTGCGCGGTGATTTCTAAGCGAGTGGGGTGGCTGTGCTGGCATGTTTTCAAGCTGCGGCGAGGTGTGCTCGAAGAAAATCTGCGCTTTGCTTTTCCTGCGAAGACGCAAGCGGAGCGCGATGCGGTAGCGCTGGCGATGTGGGAACATCTGTTGCTGATGGTGATGGAAATTGCTCATGCGCCGCGGAAGGTGCGGCGAACGAATTGGCGAAATCATTCTGCCGTGCCAAGCATGAAAGATGTCTTGCAACGGCTGATCGACGATCGACCGACCGTGATAATTTCGGGGCATTTGGGAAATTTTGAAATCGGCGGCTACTTGCTGGCACTCCACGGCTTTCCCTCGCACACGATTGCGCGGCCATTGGATAATCCTTTCCTCGACCGATTTATCACCCGCTTTCGAGAGGCTACGGGCCAATATATATTGCCGAAGATGGGCAGTGGTCGGCAGGTTGCCTTGTTGCTAGAGCAAGGAGGAACGTTGAACTTGTTGGGAGACCAGTACGCGGGCGATACCGGCTGTTGGGTCGAATTTTTCGGACGTCCCGCGTCGACCCATAAAGCGGTCGCAGTACTTACGCTCAGTGGCAAGGCGCCGACTGCTGTGGTTGCGGCTCTTCGAGGCGATCGACCGCTGTACATCGAATTGCATGTGGCCGACATTGTGGATCCGCTGCAGGAGGATTTTAGTCTGGGGACTATCCCATTGCTGACCGAATGGTATACGCGGAATCTGGAAGACTTGATACGTCGGGCTCCTGAGCAGTATTGGTGGGTCCATCGTCGTTGGAAGGGGCAACCGATCGATCGCCGTGAGTTGAGGCGGCGAAGACGGGAAGCGGCTTAAGGCGAGCGGTATGTCTTAAATTTCGCTGGTGCTGGCTTGCTCCCGGTGATGGGTCTGCCATAATCATGGCCTCGGCCTCCCCACTCCCCCCCTTCATCAAAACTGTTGTGCATTGTCTTCGCCCGTTCCGTAATACGGACCCTCCGCATCTGGCAGAAATCTGGCGTAGCCAACCGCCCCAGCGGAGTATGCTCCAGCCGATCTCGGCGTCGCTGCTGGAGCTTGGCGTGTTCTCGAAGATGCACTTCGACCCTCAGGGCCTTATCGTCTCGACGCGAGACGAGGTTCCGGTCGGATTTGTCCATGCGGGATTCGGACCGAACGAAGAGGGCACGGCAATCGACACCAGCCTTGGTACCACCTACATGCTGATGCTTCACAACGGGGAAGAAGATCAGGGATTGGCCGACCGATTGCTTGCTGCGAGCGAAGACTATTTGCGTACGCGCGGCGTCAGCGTGCTGTACGCGGGTGGGATCAAACCGATGAACTCGTTTTACCTGGGGCTTTATGGCGGCAGCGAGATCCCTGGGATTCTTGATTCCAACAAATTGCTCCGCGAAACTTGTACCAAGCATGGATACCGCGAGACGAGCCAGATCCCAATTCTGCAAACCGATCTTAAAACGTTTCGACCCTCGCTGTCGAGGAAGGTCCGGCAGTTAAGACGGGAAACTGTGATCGTTGAAACGATCGATCCTGTTTCGTCGACTTGGTGGGAATCATGTGTCTGGGGAGCGATGCAGCGAGACCTTTTTCAACTCGTGGACAAAAAAGAAAAGCGGGTGGTCGCAACCGCGTCGTTTTGGGATGTCCAACCTCTCTCGGCATCTTGGGGAGTCTGCACGGCGGGATTGTTCGATCTGTATGTCGAGCCCGACTGGCGTCGGCGGGGTGCGGCCAATTATTTGCTGAGCGAGGCTTTTCGAAAGCTGCATAGCCGAGGGGTTTCGACCGTTGAGGTCCAAACGATGGCGACGAATGAAGCTGCGTTGGCGCTTTACGATCAGTTGGGTTTTGCAGAAGTGGATCGCGGGAAGGTTTTTCGGAAGGATTCGTAGTCTTAACGTGGGCTTTCGTCGTGGCCGACGGCGCTAACGCTTAACTCTTGTCGCGAAGGTGTCTTCTTGTTCTACTCATCGGGGGAGACTCTTAACTTTTTCCTTGCGAAGGATGACTCATGGCGACTACCACTGAAAAAATTGCTCGTCCGCAGGTCCGTCAGACTCAATGCTTTATCGGTGGCAAGTGGATCCCATCGGCAAGCGGAAAGACGTTCGAGACGATTCACCCGGCAACGAAAGAAGTCATTGCCCAAGTTGCCGAGGGCGATCGGGATGATATCGATTTGGCCGTTGACGCTGCCCGCTCGCAGTTTGATGGTGGCGAGTGGTCGAAGATGGACGCCCGTGATCGTGGCACACTGATGACCAAGTTGGCCGAGTTGATCGAGGCGGAAGCCGATGAGTTGGCGGCGCTAGAAACGCTTGACAACGGCAAACCGATTAGCGATTCGCGGGCGGCAGATATTCCGCTGGTGATCGATTGCTTGCGTTACTACGCGGGCTGGGCCGATAAAATCCAGGGAAAAACGGTCCCGATTCGTGGCGATTTTTTCTGCTATACTCGGCGTGAGCCGGTCGGTGTGGTGGGGCAAATCATTCCTTGGAATTTTCCAGCGTTGATGGCGGCATGGAAATGGGGGCCAGCGCTGGCGGCCGGCTGTACGATCGTAATGAAACCTGCCGAACAGACGCCGCTCACTTGTCTGAGGATGGCTAGGCTGGCGCAGAAGGCGGGCATTCCTGATGGCGTGATTAACGTCGTGCCCGGCTATGGACCGACAGCGGGGGCGGCGCTGGTGGAGCATCCGGGCGTGGACAAGATCGCATTTACCGGCGAATTGGCGACGGCGCAAATTATTCAGCGTTCGGCGGCCGAGACAATGAAACGGCTGACCTTTGAGTTGGGGGGCAAGAGCCCGAACGTGATATTTGCCGATGCCGATCTCGACGCCGCGGCAGCGGGAGCGCATTTTGCTCTGTATTTCAACCAGGGCCAATGCTGTTGTGCTGGTAGCCGACTGTTTGTGGAAGACAGCATTCACGACGAGATGGTCGATCGGCTGATCGACAGCAACAAGAATCGGCGGCTCGGCGATCCGTTTGATCTGGAGACCGAGCAAGGTCCGCAAGTCGATCAGGCCCAGTTTGACAAGATTCTCAAATATGTGGAGTACGGCAAAAAAGACGGAGCCGATTGCGTGAGCGGCGGAAAACGGCATGGCGACGAAGGATTTTTTGTCGAACCGACGCTGTTTACCAATGTGACCGACGAAATGCGGATTGCGAAAGACGAGATTTTTGGTCCGGTGCTGAGTGTGCTGAAGTTTAGCGATGTCGATGAAATTGTCCGCCGGGCGAATAACACGAATTTTGGTTTGGCTGCGGCGGTGTGGACACGCGATGTGGCGAAAGCGCATCGCTTTGCCGCCAAAGTACGAGCAGGCACGGTGTGGGTCAATTGCCACGACGTGTTTGATACCGCGGCACCGTTTGGCGGTTTTAAGCAGAGCGGGCTAGGTCGCGAACTGGGCGAAGCGGGGCTGGATGCTTATACGGAGAGTAAGACGGTGACTGTGGCTTTGTGAAGAAACTCTATGGTATAATTACGTAGACACGTTCAAGTTCCTGTCCATGTGAGATAGTTATGACTAGGATTCAAATAGACCAGCTACTCCGTCAAAAACTTGATGGCATGGAGGAACCGTTAGAATTGTGCGATGCAAGTGGATGCGTCGTGGGTCATTATCTTCCCGAAGCTTCCTTCAAGAAAATCATCTACGGTTCGCTGAAGATTCCGCTGAGTGATAAAGAAATCCAGCGACGACGTTGCGAAGAAGGTGGTCGCTCGTTGCCCGAAATCTGGAAGCGGTTAGGACGTTGATGCGTTGGGCGGTTACCTACCAGCCTTCTGCAGAAGCAGATCTCGCTACATTGTGGCTAAACGCGACGGATCGGCAAACAGTCGCAGAAGCAGCCGATGTGGGTGAAGCGCACCTGCCTTATTTTTCACCGCTGCCAGTTACGGTGAGCTGAAAGTCTTTGAAGCGGATTTCCATGGCTGGGCCGGCGTGGATCTGCAGGGCGATGATCCCTCGGCTGGCGCCGTTGGGGTCGTCGAGATCGACGCAGAGGTTGCCGTTGAGGTAAGTCTTAATTTTCGAGCCCTGGGCAACGATGCGGTATTCGTTCCATTGACCAGCGAGGACGTGCTGCTGGGCAGGTTTATCCCAAAGGAGTGCTCGGCCGTGTTCTTCGTAGAGTTTGCCCCACCAGCCGGCGCCGATGTCGGCTTGGTAGCCTTTGACGTTGCCGCCCGGGAGTGCTTCGCTACGAAACTGGATGCCGCTGTTGCCGGTGTTGGGGGTGAGTCTTACTTGCAGAGTTAGCTCGAAATCTTCGACGGTGAAGTCGGAAACTAGGAACGTGTTTTTTTCGATTCCCGGAGATGTGCCCACGATCTGGCCATCTTCGACTTTCCATAATTTCATATTGCCCGACCAACCGGCGAGGTCCTGGCCGTTGAAGAAGCTTGAAGCGTTGTCGGGGGTTGCCAAGATGGGGACTTGCTTGGGGCTGGCCAGATAGGCGACGAGTGAGCGGATTTCGTGTGGGCTGAGCTGTTGCCACTGATTGTCGGGCATCATCGAAGTTTGGCTGAGCGAGCTCTCTTCGATCTCATCGCGGGGCAGGATGATGGTTTCGGTTGCTGTGGCGATGGTGAGCGATCGATCGTCTTCTGCTTGTACTAGCCCCGTGATTGTACGGCCCGAGTCGGTGACGATTACCAGGGGCTGATATTCCTTGGCCATCACGGCGCTGGGATCGACGACGTTGCTGAGCAGATAATCGAGGTTTGCTCGGTTTGAGCCGGTGAGTTCGGGGCCAATCGAGTGGCCGACGGCAAAAAGTTTGTGGCATTGTTGGCAGGACTTGGTAAAGAGGGCTCGACCTAAATGCAGGTCGGGTTTTGGGCCCTCGTCGCGGACGATTTTTTGGTACTTTTCGGCGAGTTTTTTCTTGTCGGCAGCCGTTTCGCGAACGACGCCCCATATTTCGGCGACGCGGTGTTTAATTGCTTCGTCGCCGAGATTGCCGAGTTGTCGGATGAGATCGGCTGAGAGATCTGAGGCAGCGATCTGTTTGGCGATAATTGCGTCGAGTAATGGCAGTGCATACTGGGGACGAGACGAGAGGGTGCTGAGCGCATCACGTCGCTCGTCGGTCGTGAAAGATCGGTAAGCAGCGAGCACGATGCTAGGAGTTTTCGCATCGCTGTAGGCGGCCAAGCCTCGTAAGGCTTCGCGTCGCAGGCCTCGGTCGGCGATGAGAGTTTGCAGGATCGGGGCCAACTCAGGGTCTTTGGCGCCCAGGAGTGATGCAAGAGCTGATTTTCTTTGATCGAGGTTCACTGCGGCGTCGGACAAAATCGTGCGAGTTTCGGCCAGCGCACGAAGATCGCCAAATTTTACAGCCAAGCGACGTGCTTGAGTGCGGATCGAGTCGTTTTTGCTCTGGGCAAGCTTGCCGTAAAGCTCAGGCCAATTTTTAGGCATCGGCAGGCTGCGGCTGCCCCGAAATGCTTCGCTCATCGTGTTGAGGAAAATTGCCTGCTGCGAGTCGTCGCTGCTCGCTGCTAGAGCATTTACCAAGAGCGAGATTGCTTCTTCGGAGCCGATTTCCGCGATGCGTCGAATCGTATGGCGGAAGACGACCGGAATTTTTCCTGCTTGAGCTAATTCAAGAGCAAGTTCCATGTCGTCCTGGACTAAGGGTTCGAAAGCGTACCAATACATTAAAGGGAGATTGTGGTCGTTGGCGTCATCGGCGTGGCTTAATAGGGCTTGCATGATTTCCCAACGGGAATTGATCGGGAATTTCTGACTCGCCGAAGCGAGGTACAGCCGGACGATGGGGGAGGGATCGCCGAGGGCCATGCTGGCCAAACCGAGCATGAGCTCGGGGGAAGGCGCGTCGCCGCTTTGCTCCATGACGGCTTGGACGACCCAACCGCGTACGTAGGGGCTTTTGTCGGACGCCAACTGGATGACAAGTTCTATCGGAAGATTACGCGTAACGTGCAGTACCCAGAGGGCGCGTAGGCGGCGAGTCTCGTCCTGGTGAGTGGTCACAATTTCGACGAGTCGCTTGACTGCGGCCGGTTGTAGCTTGGCGGTCGAGGCACGTTCTTGCAAGATTCGCCGGGCATGGCGAACGTACCAATCATTTTCGTTTAGTTGGAGTTCGACCAGTTCTGTGTCGCTAAGCTGCTTGAGATCGACTTTTACCGAAGGAGCGTTGTTGTACGCGAGACGAAAGATGCGACCATTGGTTCGGTCGTGGGCCGAGGGGTCGCTGCGGTGGCACTGCTGCATGTCGTACCAGTCGATGAAATAGACTTGGCCATCGGGACCGTAGCGCAGGTTGATAATTTGCGAGGCTTGATCGTGGGCAAAGAGAAAATCGTGGCCATGCTGGCCGACGTAGCCGGAGCCGCGCGGGGTGAGGATGTCTTGGTTGAGGCGAGCGCCGTGGATGTTGTTCATAAAAATCTGATCGTGATACCTGGGTGGCCAACTTCCGCCGAGGTAAATCATGGCTCCGGCGTGGGCGTGACCGCCACCGGCGGCATCGGTCGAGGCGTGGACGGCGGGTTCGTCGCGTCCCCACCAAGCGTGATCGGCAATGTTGCCCGCGTAATGCAAGTGGTCGGCGATGGTTTTGATGTCGTCGTAGGTGTAACGGTTGAAGTGCTGTCCGCCTTGGCGTTGGTAGCGGCCGCCTTGGATCATGTGGTAGAGATGCGGAATGACGCAGGCGGTGATAAACGCCTGGCCTCGGTCATTGAAGTCGACGCCCCAAGGATTGCTTGAGCCTTGGGCGAAAGCTTCAAACTTGTGGAGCGTGGGATGGTAGCGCCAGACGCCGGCGTTGAAGGGGATGCGCTCGTCCTCGGGCGTGCCCGGTTTGCCAACGACCGAATGAGTAAAGACGCCGTGACATCCATAGAGCCAGCCGTCAGGACCCCAGATGAAGGCGTTGAGCGTTTCGTGGGTATCTTCGTAGTGCCAGCCGTCGAGTAAGATCTGTGGTTTGCTGTCGGGAACGTCGTCGCCGTCACGGTCGGGAATGAACATGAAATAGGGCGAGGCGCCAACCCAAACGCCGCCGAAGCCGACTTCCAAGCCGCTGATTAGATTTAATCCTTCGGCAAAGACGGTACGTTTGTCGAAATGTCCGTCGAGGTCGGTGTCTTCGAAAATAAGGATCCGGTCGGTGCCCTCGCCTTCGGGCGCGCGGCGGGGATATTCGTAAGCCTCGGCAACCCAAATTCGGCCGCGGTCGTCGATCGCCATGGCGATCGGTTGTTTGACGTCGGGTTCGGCGGCGAAGACTTGTACGCTAAAGCCAGCGGGGACGGTCATGGCAGCGGCAGCGTCGGCTGGTGATAAACCGGTATGAAGAAATCCTTGGGCGGCAAGCAAAGGAGCTTCAGGACTGGGGGTCTCGTCATGAAACCTAAAAGAGTCGAAGTTCACATGCCCCCAACCTCCCCGATTTTGATCGACAAGACGGACGAAGATATCCTCGCCCATGTACTGCTGCAAATCGAGGACGTGGAGCTCCATATTCTCTCGGTTATTGCCGGATGCCTGGAAGATGGGCTTCTCGGTTTGTTTGCGAATAATCTCGACGCGGGTATCGGAATGCTGCCCGCCGCCAACTAAAAAGCTTGCCCAACGATGTGTGACACGGAAAGGCGCTGAGGTAAGCGTACCGATGGCACTGTCGCCCAGCTTTTCGTAACCGCCGATCCAGTATTCGCCTTGGTGCTTGCTCTCGGAGTCGGACCGACGGGGATGGACCGTGTCGCCGCGTATCGGCTGGCCGGAAAATGCTTCTCCGCTAGCAGCCCAGTCGTCTGTCGAGCCCTTCTCAAAATCTAGATTAAGCGGTTTTCCGTTGGCACCAACGGGCAGAATCCCAACGCTATCGTCTGCTGGCGTTTCCTCGATCGACTTGGTAGGCTTCGGTTGCGCGTGAAGCCAAGCGTCCTTGTCTACTTCTTTGGCATGGTGAATCAGGGCAAACGTCCCCTTTTTGTTGCCGACAATGAGATCGGGCCATTGGTCGCCGTTGAGATCTCCGACCGAGACTTGCGTACCTACTCCTGAGTTGAGGTCGATACGATGCGGGACAAAGTGGACTTTTCCAGCTTTGCGTACTGTCTGAAACCAATAGCTGACTGCCGGGTCGTAGGCTCCCGGGTCATGGCCGTTGTGTGCCCAGTAGCGTTTGCCGGTGACTATATCTTTGACGCCATCGCGGTCCATGTCGACCAGTGCCATCGCGTGGAGCTGCGAGAAGACAACGCCATAGTCGTTCTCGTCGGCCGATTCACCATAATTTTGTG
>Ga0114931_10010837_pt1 | contig 10816 bp, 9 predicted proteins | sample 2SBtaG_FD_89579 | JGI IMG/M metagenome (GOLD analysis project Ga0114931, IMG submission 89579) | Deep subsurface microbial communities from Kolumbo volcano to uncover new lineages of life (NeLLi) - 2SBTROV14_V59a metaG | ecosystem: Environmental > Aquatic > Marine > Volcanic | place: Kolumbo...
CAATCGATGACTGTCGCCAGTCGTAGCGTCTGGGGCGGGGCACACCCCGATTTGCGAAAACTAAAAAGGTGCCATTTGTTCCGACACCTTTTCACCGAGTACTGAGCAAGATTGATACCGACAAGAATTAACCACAGTCCTATGCAGGGCCACTCCTTCACCTAGCGGCTGCAGCAGCGCGACGAAAGCGGATTGGTCACCACTGGCCGGGAAGAAAATCACCATCTTGCCCGACAATGATGAACCTGGCGAGAAGTACGTGGGAGTTGTCCTGGACCTACCCCAGAATCTCAAGCCGATGCCTGCGGTGCGCGTCGTGCGTCTCGACAAGCTCTCCGGCGGCAATCCCATGCCCGTGGGTGGCGATGTCGTTGATTGGATTAACGGGCATGGCGAGGAAGTGCTTGTCAAAAATCTGCGGAAGTTAATTGACGCCACAGAAGTCGAGGAAGCTCCCCCAGTCTAAGAATCGCTGCGGTGGCAACCATTCCCATCGAAGTGTTTGCCTAGTCCACTGCGGGAGTTGGTCGAGGAGGGAGCCGCGGCAATCGGTTGCATGTGACAAGCCCCAAGACGGCTCGGCATACGGGGCATGAATCACGGCTGCTACCGATCTTCCCTGAATTGATGCCACACCTAGAAGCGGCATGGGAAGCTGCTGAGCCGGGTACGGAATATGTCATCGATCGCTACTGCAATATGGGCGGAAACTTGCGAACTCAGTTGAGACGAATAATAAAGCGGGCGGGCCTAGCTCCTTGGCCGCGAATCTTCCGCAACCTGCGGTCGAGCCGACAAACTGAACTAAAAGAAACTTTTCCTTCGCATGTGGTTTGCAAATGGATTGGCAACAGCCCCCAAGTGGCGCGCAAGCACTATTTGCAGACAACCGAAGAACACTTTGAACGGGCAACGAAAAGCGGCGCAGTATCCGGCGCACTGGTGGCGCAAAATGCGGCGCAGCGGGTGCATGCGCCGAATTGCGAGGCATCGCAAAAAGGGGGTGATGGTCGACACAAACCCTTTGTAGAAAGCAAGGTTACGCAAAGCTACGCGACGCCTTGCGGATACAGCCTAAACACCCCAACGGAAGTACATGGGAATCGAACCCACCTGCGAAACGGTTGACGTTCCGCACAACGGTTTTGAAGACCGCGGCCGCCACCAGGCCGACACGTACTTCCTGAGATTTTCCTCAGTAAAATTGGTTCTCCCAAATTGGTTCTCCCATATAATACCGTCTATTTGAGCAGATTGATCTGCGATCGGCCAGCGGTCGCGGGCTGCACTTGGCCAATGACGGTTGCAGTAGGGCCTAAGCGGTTGAGCAAGCCGGCAAGCTGCTCGTCGGCAACTCCCATGAGCAGGCCGCCCGAGGTTTGTGGATCGAAAAGCGCAGTATAGCGAGGGTCGCTGCGGAGCGGGTCGTCGCAGCGAACATTGGCTTCTGCTGCCCGATTGCTGGGGGCCAAGGTGCTTTCAATGCTTTGTTCAACGAGTTCTGGCACTCCTGGCAGCAAGGGGATCTTGTCGAGGTGCAACTCTGCCGACAGGCCGGCCGGCCTTAGCATTTCGAGCAGGTGGTTAGCCAAACCAAAACCAGTCACATCGGTGACGGCTTTGAGGCGAAATTCTCGGGCAATTTCGCTGGCGCTTTGGTTGCTTGTGAGCATGCCGCTCAGCAGCAAATCCATCCAATTGCTCTGGCACCTAGCCCGCATGTGGGCAGCTAAGAGAATGCCGGTGCCAAGCGGTTTGGTGAGCACAAGCTGATCGCCGACCCGCAAGCCGCCCTTGCTTGCCATCGTGTTGGGATCGATTTCGCCGAGGATTGCGAAACCGATTGTTGCTTGCGCGGCTTCGATTGTATGGCCCCCGACTAACGGTACACCGGCCGGTCGTAGTTCGCCCAAGCTGCCGTCGAGAAGTTGCAACAGATATTGTTCTTGCTGCGAGCGTGCGCCATGCGGCAGCGAAACTAGTGCCAAGGCCCCGAGCGACTTGGCGCCTTTGGCTTGCATGTCGCTTAGAGCATTTAACGCCGCGATGCGGCCCATAAGGTGGGGGTCGTCGAGAAAGGTGGTAAAAAAATCGGCTGTCGCAGCTAGGGCTGCGCCAGCGACAGGCTGCAATACTGCTATATCGTCAGGCTGATCTAAGCCGACAAGTACGTGTGGAGCGGAGGGGTTGTTTAGCTTTCGAAGCACCCGCGTGAGCAGATCGGCGTCGACTTTGCAGCCGCAGCCGCCGCAGAACATGGGCTCGTTCGCTGCGGTTGGCGGTTGAGGCGGGGAAGCCATTGCCGGGGAGTAATCTTGATACTTTGCCATGAAGCGGCGATCGATCCAGTCTTTTAGTTTCCAGCACCAGCGGGCGTGTACGCTGAGCCCACGGTAAGTAAGAATGGCGCGACCATCGCCAGTGTTTAGCAGCGAGAGAAACGAAGGCTGGGGTTTCCACTTGGTGAGCGGCCGTCCCTGCAGGAGGCAGGCGATGTTTTCCCAGAGTACGGGGGATTGTCGAACTGCGTAGACGCCCGCTTTTGGCCAAGGATGTTCTGAACCTGTACCCGAGTCGCCGACGACAAACACGGCATCGGAGCCAGTGCTTTGTAGAGTATCGCGAATAAGCAGGAAGCCGCGGGAATCGGTCGGCAGTTTTAATTGATCAAGCACCGGCGGACTGTTGGCCGAGGTGGCCCAGAGTAGTAAATCGCAATCGAGTGTGTTGCCATCGTCCAAAATGATCCGCCCGTTGTCATCGATATCCACAATTTCTCGATTGAGTAGGAGCTGTACGCCCTGGCGCTTGAGCTCTTGCAAGGCAAGGTGCCTTGTGCGCGTTGGCATTCCTTTAAGAATCTCGGACGATCGGTCGATCAGCGAAATCTCGGCATTGTGATTGATTCGTTTGGGCAGACAGAGAGTAATCTCGACGCCTGCCGCACCGGCACCTGCGATCGCAATTCGCCAAGGCCGATTGGAGACCGTTTTGGTCAATCGGTCGAATTGCTTTTCGAGACGGCTGAGAAAGGTTTGCATTGGTTTGATTGCCAATGCGGTCTTGCTCGAGTTAGGAAGAACGCTCGGTACTGAGCCGACGCCGACCGAGAGCACGTCGTACTTTAACGGCTGCCGGTTGGCGAGCAGGAGTTCTTGATTCTGCGCGTCGTGTCCAGACACTTCTGCGCGCAGGAGCCGTACTCCTGAGGCAGCACATAGCCGTACCAAGTCGATCTCCATTTCTGGCGGAGTGTACTGCTGGGCAAGGGTGCCTGGGAGCATGCCAGAATAGGTGGCCGTGCCGAAGTTGGAGACACAGATAAGTTGCGCGTCGGGCAGCGGCTGCATACGCCACATGCGAATAATATGGGCATTTGTATGGCCAGCGCCGAGCAAAACGACAGTATGTTGAGGTAGCGACTGCTGCATAGTGCGCAAATTGTACTCGAATGTTGGGAGGCGTGGGGAGTGCCATTTGTTGGGTTCGATGGTTACACTTGAGGAGCCGGCGTAACATGCGTCACCGTCGGCTACGACGAACTTCGGTACTTAGTCCACTCCCAATAAACAAGTGCTCCAGTATTGTCCATGAAACAACATCTGCTCCTCGCCACTGCCGGCCATATCGACCACGGTAAAACCGCTTTGGTGAAGGCGCTGACCGGTGTCGAAACCGATCGTCTACCGGATGAAAAGCGGCGTCAGATTACGATCGATCTTGGATTTGCTCCGCTTGAACTCGCGCAGTATCAGATTGGTATCGTCGATGTCCCAGGGCATGAGCGATTTGTGAGGAACATGCTGGCAGGCGCAACGGGCGTTGATCTGGCCTTACTGGTGGTGGCTGCCGACGATTCGGTCAAGCCGCAGACTCGCGAACATCTAGAGATTTTGGAGTATCTATCTCTCGAAGCGGGCGTGATTGCGATTACTAAGTGCGATTTGGCAGAAGCGGATTGGATTGATCTTGTCGAAGCAGAGATTCGCGAGCTGGTGGCTGGTACTCGGTTGGAGTCTGCCCCGATCGTAAGAGTCAGCGCGCAAACAGGGCAGGGGATTGAGCAACTTCGTGACGAGCTTGCCAGTGCAGCAGACCTCGCCATGGAACGACGACCCTCGTTAGCCGATGCGCCGTTCCGAATGGCGATCGATCGCGCCTTTACGATTAGCGGCCATGGTACGGTGGTTACCGGCAGCGTGGCCAGCGGACAGGTTGGCGTAGGCGACGAGCTGGAGCTGCAGCCGCAGGGAGTGCGAGTTCGCATTCGTGGTTTGCAGAGCCACGACACCGCGGTTCAACAGGTCGGGCGTGGCCAGCGGGCGGCCGTGAATCTGAGTGGGATTCACTACGACGAAATCTCGCGTGGACAGAGTCTTGCCAAGTCGGGTGCGCTGCGGCCAAGTCGTATCTTGTCGGTAACATTGCGAGTGAGCGAGCAGGTCTCTCGACCAGTAAAACATCGCACACGAGTACGGTTGCATGTGGGTACCTCGGAGGCGTTAGGCACGCTTTCGCTGTTGGGCCGGGCGGCAATGGAGCCGGGCGAAGAGTCGTTTGCCCAAGTTTTTTTAAGCGAAGACGTTGCCATCGCGTGGGGACAACCCTTTGTGATTCGCGGCGTATCGCCACTCGAAACACTGGGTGGTGGGCGCATCCTTGATGTCGCGGCGACGAAGATTCGCAGGCTTACCGACGCGATCAGCGACCAGTTGTCGAATTTGGAATCGAACGATCCTTTGCAGCGTGCTGCTGCCGGCGCTTTTTTTGCTGACTGCCGCGAGTGGCAACCCGCCGACCTGTTTGTGTTGGCTGGAGTGGAAGAACCGCAACAGACAGTCGACCAATTGATCGAAGAAAAAGTGCTGCGCCGGCTCACGCTCGACAATGGTAATTTTTACTTTTTGCACAGCGAGGTTTTTCGCGATCTCAGCGAACGCATTGAAAAATTCTTAGGTTTGGAGCATAGGAAAACGCCTCTTAACGCGACCGTTGAACGTACGCGACTGAAAAAATATTCTAGGGGTGTTTCCGAAGACCTTTGGAATGCTTGCTTGGCTGCTTTGCAAAAAGAGCGGCGGATTGTGATCCATTCGCGAGGCTTGGCACTGGCAGATTGGAGCCCTGATCTTTCGCAGCGCGAGCAAGACTTGCTTATGCAAATCATCGAGGCTCACCGTGAGGCTAAAGTGCAGCCTCCCAGTGCTGAGCAGTTGGCAAAGGATTTTGGCGAGCGTTTGGAGATTGTCGAAAGTTTGCTTCCTGTTGCGATCGAGCAAGGATTGCTTGTTAGAATAAATGGTGAGATGCTCTTGCATTGCGATGCCGAGCAACAGGCAAGGGATATGCTGGTCGAGAGAATGCGCGGTGGAGCGGAGCTTTCGTTAAGCGAGATTCGCGAGTTGCTCGACACATCCCGTAAGTTTGCGGTACCCTATTGCGAATATCTCGATGAGGTAGGCTTTACGCGGCGTGTGGGGAATCAGCGGATTTTGGTAAAAGGCTAGGAAGTGCAACTGAGTGTCCGTCGGTCACGACGAAAACCAACGAGGAAATGTGATGTCAGATAAAGCCGCTCTGTCTGCCAACGTTGCGCTGCGCAATTTGCCAAGCGTAGCAACTCTCCTTGAGCACCCGGCTCTACGTGAGGCGGCAGAGCAGCATGGCCAGGTCGCCGTTACGTCGGCGGCTCGGGAAGCTGTCGAGGGGCTGCGTAGCGTACTAAAATCGGGTCGACAGGCGACTGCTCAGATTCCGCCGCCGGACCAATTGGCTGGGCAGATTGCCGAAACGCTGTTAGTGCAAGATTCAAATGTGATTCGCCCGGTCATCAACGTGACGGGAATCCTGCTGCATACGGGGTTGGGCCGTGCACCGTTGGCGAAGGAAGCTGCGGAAGCGGCCGAGCAAGCTGCACGCGGTTATTGCAATGTGGAACTCGATTTGAAAAGCGGCGAGCGCACCCAAAGATCAAAAATCGTCGAACGGCTACTGTGTGAATTGACCGGCGCTGAAGCTGCGCATGTGGTGAACAACAATGCCGGCGCGACCGGGCTAATTTTGGCGACCCTTGCTACCGGGCGGGAAGTGATTGTCTCGCATGGAGAACTGATTGAGATCGGCGGCGGTTTTCGGGTGCCAGATGTGATCTCTGCCTACGGTGCAATCCTGCGCACCGTGGGAACAACCAATCGCACCCGCGTAGACGACTACGCCCGAGCGATCGGAGAACAGACGGGAGCGCTGCTTGTCGTTCATCCCAGCAACTATCATATCGAAGGTTTTACTGAGCACGCCGACCTGCGTGAATTAGCAAGTTTGGCTCACGAGAAAAAAGTGCCGTTGGTTCACGACATTGGATCGGGAGCATTGATCGATTTCAAGCAATTTGGCTGTGCCAACGAACCGGTCGCATCTGAAAGCATTAAGGCAGGCGTGGATCTCGTCTTTTTCAGCGGCGACAAATTGTTGGGCGGTCCGCAGTGTGGCATCATCGTTGGTCGGCGCGACTATGTCGAGCAAGTGATCAAGCATCCACTTAGCCGAGCGTTGCGTGTCGACAAGAGCACATTGGCGGCACTTCATGCGACGCTCAAGTTTTATCGAACACCAGAAAAGGCTCAGCAATCCATTCCGCTGCTACGATTTTTAAGCACGCCGCTGGAAAAACTCAGCAGCCGGACCCAGCGATTGGTAGAGCAGCTTCAACCCCACTGCAAGGGCTGGGATGTACAACGCGAACCGGATGAGGCATTTGTCGGTGGAGGGTCTTTACCGCAGCAGGGGATTGCAAGTTGTTCTCTGGTGCTCATGTCCGCAGAGTATTGCGTAGAAGAGCTAGCTCGACGGCTTCGAACAGGCAATCCGGCTGTCGTCGGACGAGTCCAGCGGGGACGACTTATTCTTAGTTTGCACGGATTGTTTGAAGAGCAAGACGAGCAGCTAGAAAAAGCCATTCTAGCAGCGGAGGAAACCCTCGACCTTGGCAGACACTCATAAAAAGTATCCCCGACAGGGTTCGAACCTGTAACCTTCGGCTTCGGAGGCCGACGCTCTATCCAGTTGAGCTACGGGGACTTGTCGCATTTGGTCCTGTTATATTAGCGTATTGGGCGATCTTCGGTAATGCCTAGGTGCGACAGAGCTGTCGGCTTAGAGCCGACACTCTACCCATCAAATCGGCATATAGCTCGGGTTTTAGACGATTTTGGCAGGATCACGTACTACATTTCCCAAAACAATGGGGTCGGATGGGTTCCGAGGTATAGTAGGAAGCGCCGAGAGTAGTGACTGTTGGAAACCCCGTGCGTGACAGCGTTGGCTCTCTGCTATATCACTTGTGCGCGACTGACAACCTAACCGGTCCAGACGCCCATTTTTTCTGCGTCCGGCGAGACTCCGCTACGGCAAGCGAGATTCGTGCCAATACCCTTAAACGCAACATTGGGGAGGCGCAGCGTCTCACCTACTGCATTGATTAGATCGTCGGGCATGATGCCTTCTCGGAGATCACCTAGCTCGACCATGAGTATGATCCCGTGCTTGCGCCCAGACTTTTGCCCAGAGTGAGAAAGCTTCCTGATCACGTCGAGCTCGGTATTCAAGCTAATGTCGGTGTGCATCACTACGCGATCCGTCTGGCTCAGCATTGGAGAACAGATGAGTGTCATCGCCACAGGTAAACCCGCCAGGCGCATCACTTCTATGTCCTCGATGCGAGAATCACCGATCGCCAGTAACTCCACTTGGCTACTTTGTCGAGTCGTGCCAGCTTCGCGAATCTACGAGTGTTATCGGTGCTGGCTTGCCACATTATTGCGCAGCTTGTGCCTAATGTGTGCCCTCGGTTTCCGAATAAGACACACCCTCAATTTGCCGATGTCGCTTAGAAATGCCTATTCTTTGTGGGCGGCATGCCATTTGCCTGTTGGAGATATACACAAATTGAATGCTTTGTCGCTTGTCGGCAGAGGTTCGGTGAAGTTCGTTCCACCTTACGTCTTCTTGATCAAGTTGATCTCGTTTAACTCCCAAGCAGCAATCGATTTCCCGCCTACCATTTCCCGCCTCTCTGCACTCTGATGGAGAGGCAGAACAAAGAAAAGAGACACGATGACTTCCATCGATACTTACCCTATTCCGCTAGCTGGTTCTGATCTGCTACTAGACGAGACCGAACAATTGATTTGGAGCTTACTGGATGACGAACTTCCTGAAGTGGGCGTTGTCGAGTTAGAGAACATCCTGCGAGAGCAACCCAACTTGTGTAGACTTTATGTGAAGTGCGCTCAACTGCACTTTGACTTAGTTGACGCCTTTGGCAACGCTGGTGAAGCATCGATGAATACCTCGCCACCTCTCAGGATTTACTCTGAGGAGCAGTGCTGATCCTTGTTGGAAGGTGCGTGAGAACTACGGAATTTCTCGGCCGTGACAAGCACACCAAACTTTCGCTTTACCAACTACGCGATCTGAGGTCACGAGAACTCACCCTCTACCTCGTCAGGCCTCAGGTCGCTTTTTTCGAGAATTGCAATTGTGCTTGGATAAACTCGTGCGTTTAGGTTAACTCTCTTCTGAACGCAGCAAATACGACTGTATGAGCCGAAGTAGGCTCGTGCATGCCGCTACCAGGCACAAGACCGAAATGGAAAGGGCCGAACTGATGAGAAGAGGCTATTTAATTGACATGGACGGTGTGATCTACCGTGGTGGCGAGTTGATTCCCGGAGCCGACGCATTTATGAAGCGGCTGGTGCGCGAGAACATTCCCTTTTTGTTCCTGACTAACAACAGTCAGCGAACTAGACGCGACGTAGCAACGAAGTTGACCCGCATGGGCATTCCGACGGATGAGGGGCATGTGTTCACTTGTGCTATGGCAACGGCTCGATATCTCGCGCAGCACAAACCACAAGGTACTGCCTACGTGATTGGCGAAGGCGGGTTATTGAATGCTCTGCATCAAAACGGCTATTCGGTTGTGGATAACTCGCCCGATTATGTGGTCGTCGGTGAAGGACGGGCGTTTACCCTAGATATGCTCGAAACTGCCGTACAGATGATTCTTGACGGCTCGAAATTGGTTGCGACGAATCTTGATCCCAATTGTCCGACTAAGACGGGTACGCGGCCGGGTTGCGGAGCAACCGTAGCTTTTTTGGAAACTGCAACGGGTTCCGCTGCTCTTAGCATTGGAAAGCCTAGTCCCATCATGATGCGTGCCGCTCGAAAAGAACTCGGGCTCGGCACATCCCAAACGATCATGATTGGAGATACTATGGAGACCGACATCCTCGGTGGTATACAGATGGGTTATCGCACCATCCTCGTGCTTTCAGGTTCGACCAAAGAATCAGACCTGGCCCAACATGCCTATGGTCCCGATCTGGTCCTTAGCTCCGTCGCCGAACTTGCGGATCCAACCACAGATCTGTTGCAAGTTGTACCCCGCGGGGACAGCTCCGACGATTCGGTACACGATCTCAAGGAATGGAGGCGATCCGCGTCCTGACCTACGCAGCCATAACGTTATGGCAACTTGTATCGGACAAATGCGGTATGGCAGGAATAGAAAAATTAAACCCAGGGAACATCGTCAGAATAGTATCAAGAAATGGAGAGGCTCAAGTTATGAAAGCACTAAGTGCAAGCAGAATTGAACACCTAACTCGCACCGTCGCCCTAAGTGGGTCAGCAATCGCGGCCTTAATATTTAGTATTGGTTTTGCAAATGAAAAGAAATTCGCCTATCAAATCGATCGTTTTTGACAGGACAGGATGAGTACTTAGGCTTGCCAATATATCTAGGCCTGTTGCTAGTCATATTTGTTGGCAATGTCCTAGCAGGCAAGAAGAGGTTCGCGACATTGGTAGCATTCTCGCGATCGGGGCAGTTGGGGCTGTCTACGTCTGGTGTCAACTAGGACTCGATCTTTTTCCTGGTCCCTATTTGATCGTTTTGGCATGCCCCGCACTGTTTCATCTATTGGCTCTAATATTACATCGCCAGTCCCTCAATGGAGAAGAAGCTCTGCTACAAAATCAATCCGTTAGTGATGAGATTGGTTCTGCCAGTGCAGCGTAACTTGAAATCATGTTTCCCTTGGTTTTATGTAGCATTGATGAAAATCTTGACAGTACCGTTTCCTAACGTTTTTAGAGCAGTATTACTCTTCAATTAGAGATTTGATGATGTCTTTCGCGATGCTGGATCCATACGGTGAGACAACTAGTGCGCTGTTGCTCTTAGAAACTGGACAACATGCACTTGATTTGACTCTGGACCGAATCGTTGTATCCGTCGCCAACCATATGCAGACGGACGTCGGTTCATTGTACCTATTCGAACGTAAGAGAAAGTCGTTGTTGCTTGCAGCTACGGTAGGCCTTTTACAGTCATGTGTAGGCAATTTGCGGATGCGACTAGACGAAGGGCTGGTGGGGTTGGTAGCTCAGCAGCGGGCACCGGTCGTATTGGCTCACGCGTCAGAGCACGAGCGTTTTAAGTACTTTCCCGAGGCTGACGAAGACGAGTACCAGTCATTTTTAGGGGTACCGATTTCGCATCGAGACGAACTTCAGGGAGTACTGGTTGTGCAGACCATAGAGCAGCGTTTGTTTACTACTACTGAAACCAGGGAGCTTACTCGCGTAGCAAACTTGCTTGGGCCATTTTTATAGACGAGTACGTTTCAATGGGGATGTCCCGTTTGATGTTAAAACTCGATGCGGTCTCACTTGGTTAAGGGTAATGCAGTTGTGTTAGGTGTGCAACTTCTCCGCCGGGGCCTTTGGCTGAGCCGTAGGCGAAGTC
>Ga0114931_10010838_pt1 | contig 10815 bp, 9 predicted proteins | sample 2SBtaG_FD_89579 | JGI IMG/M metagenome (GOLD analysis project Ga0114931, IMG submission 89579) | Deep subsurface microbial communities from Kolumbo volcano to uncover new lineages of life (NeLLi) - 2SBTROV14_V59a metaG | ecosystem: Environmental > Aquatic > Marine > Volcanic | place: Kolumbo...
AAGAAGTTGGAAAGGAAAAAAGATTTAAAACATTTTAGGGATTTGGAGGTATATTCTATTGCCTTCAAAGCAGCAATGAATATTTTTGAAACTACGAAAGATTTTCCTATTGAAGAAAGATATTCTCTGGTAGATCAAATTAGAAGATCGTCAAGATCAGTTTGTTCAAACCTTGCAGAGGGTTGGCGTAAAAGAAAATATAAAGCAGTTTTTGTCAATAAGTTGACAGATTCAATGCAGGAAGCCTCTGAAACCCAAACTTGGCTTGAATTTGCTTTTGCCTGTAATTACATTAACCAAGATGTTTTTAGGCAATTAGATTCTGAATATGAAAGTATTATTAAAATGCTGAACTCAATGGAAATAAATGCAGATAAATTTTGTTTTAAATAACCTATCTTCTTAATTTCCAATCTTCTCATTTTCCAGAACTTTAGGTTAAATCATTGGTATAATGTTTTTATTCTTTACTTTTCCCATTGCAGTTTACTCATCACTGGTCACTATTTTATGATAATCGGAATAGATGCCCACAACATTCGTGGAAATGGAGGTTCTGTAGTTCATTTAAGGGAATTATTGGCAAATGCTGATCCAACTCTAAATGGATTTACATCAATTGTTGTTTGGACAAATAAGGAAGCTCTTAAAGTATTGCCTAAAAATGATTTTATTAATTATATAGTTCAAGATATTAGAAATTCTATATCCGGTCTTTTTTGGCAAAAATATAAACTCAGGGAAGAGGCAAAAAAATTAAAATGCGATGTTCTATTTTTCCCGGGCGGTATATATTTAGGTAATTTTAAACCTTTTGTTGCTTTTTCTCAAAGTATGCTACCTTTTGATCAAAAAGCCAGAAAATTATATAAAGGAACATTGCTATATTGGATTTTGGTTGTTAAAAAATGGTTGATGCTAAAAACTTTTAATAGATCGAACGGAATTATTTTTGTCTCAAACGCTCTGAAAAAAAAAGTTGAAAAAGTGAGTGGGAAAGCGTACAAAAATTCAGTAGTTATCCATCATGGGGTTAATGAATTTTTTAAGGCAAAAGGCAAAAGGCAAAAGAAAGATAATGGAACAATAAAACTATTGACAGTTGCGAGTCATGCATTACATAAAAATTTAGTTCCTTTAGTAAGCAAAATTGCTGAACTTAGAGGCGAAGGACTTAAGCTAACTTTGGAAATAGTTGGACTCGAAACAAAATATGGCTCGGGAAAATTATACAACAAAATTAAGAAAATAGATCCAAAAAATAATTTTATAAATGTTGTTGTAAATGTAGCTTATGAGCAATTACCAGATTATTATAATAATGCAGACATTTTCATCGCATCCTCAATTTGCGAATCGTTTGGACTTCCACTTATAGAAGCGTTGGTGAATCAGATTTCAATCTGTTATCAAAAATTAGAATCCTTTAATGAAATAATTAATAGCGAAAAATTCAATAGTAATGTTCAGCAATACTCAAACATTGACAATAATTTTACCGAAAGTTTTCAGTTATTATTAAAAAAAGAATATCCGGAAAAATCAGTCAATATTAACTCATTAGGTAGCTGGAAAGCAACAGCTAAAAAGACACTTGATTTTTGTGTCCAATCTACAAAACTATCTAAATTTTCTTGATATTCCCAAAATGAAACCATAAAAATATTTTATTATTAAGGCATGTGTACTATATTGCATAAAGTTTGACCAAAATAATAATTTAACATCAGGGAAAAAGTACTAATCATGAGAAAAATATTTCTCAATGGGACATTTTGGATTGGGTCTTCCGACTTAGCTGAATTAATTTTGAAAATTATCCAAAAATCCATTACTACACCAATCCATCACAGTCTTTATCCCTTCTCCAATGAAGGTTCTACGGTTTGGGCCTATTTTGCTAAAGCTTTTGTTGATCTGAGTGGATTGGATTTTGAAGTGTAATCTATAAAAACTTAAGTTTATAAAACTCTGGAAGAAAGGTCAATGTTTAGCCTTATAAATAAAGAACAGAATAAAATGAGGTTTTTAATCCACAATAAAACAGTGTGGAAATTCATTAAAAATGAACCTGGAAAATACATAATATCATCTACTTTTATTAATTTCTATTGTGTTAAAAAAGTTATTTAAAATTTTAGATCCTCATACAAGTGAAGTTATTCTTAAATCTTCTGCTTCAATGGTGGTGAAAATTATAGGAATGATTGCCGGAGTGCTGGTAAGTATTTTTATTGGCCGAACATTGGGACCCGATGGGCTGGGGGTAATTAATCTCGCGAACCGGATTGTTGCACTTCTACTTGTTTTTACAATGTTGGGCATGCAGCAGGTTTTGGTTAAACAAATAGCTATTGGTTACGGGAGAAAAGACTGGCAGCTTGTAGGCAATAGTATTTATACGGCTTCCTTAATAAATGGCTTAATTGCTTTAGTCTTAACAATTACAGGTATCTTTGTGACACCCTATTTTGCAAAAAATGTTTTTCATGCTCCAGAACTTGAAATTCCGTTAAAAATTGCACTTCTGGTAATGCTTCCCCAAACTTTTTCTCGCATTTTTGGATCCGGATTAGTTGGATTTCGGAAAATTTGGCAAAGCAACCTGGTGAATGAAACATTGAGTATGTGGGTAATTGGTCTACTTTTACTTTCCCTTTATTTACTCAAATTAGAAATTAACATTGTCCGAGTTGCTTTGATTTATGGAATAGGTCGTATAGTTGTTACAGTTTCGGTTTTTGTATACTGGAAAAAAATATTCCTTTTTAAGAGAAAACGAAACTGGATAGCCCGACCAATGATGAAAATGGTATTGCCAATGTTGTTGGTCACATCAACTACTTTAATTGCAGCAAATTCTGATACCATTATGCTGGGATGGTTAAGTACAACTCGCGAAGTTGGTTTATATAATGTGGCTGCTCGCATAGCTTTGTTGGTTAGTTTTTTTTTACAAGTTTCAAACGCAGCTATTTCACCCAAATTGGCATCCCTGTTTGCCGATGGTAAAATCAAAGAAATGGATAAAATGGTTAAAAACGTGACAGCTGGGCTAATAGCTATTGCAGTAGTAAGCCTTATGTTTTTTATCCTTGCTGGAAAACCATTGCTGGGACTGTGGGGAACCGAATTTAAAGATGCCTACCTAATATTAGTGATATTGGGAATTGGCCAGTTTTTTAATATTTCAACAGGTTGTTCTGGGTTATTATTAATTATGTGTGGCCATGAAAAAGTTCACGGATACATATCTTTATTCTTTGTAATTCTTAATCTGATTTTAAATTATTTTTTAATAAAAAATTATGGAGCGATTGGAGCTGGTATTTCAACCTCGATAATTATTGCCAGTGAGAACTTGACGAAATTTTATTTTGCAAAAAGGAAAACACAGCTAAATATCTTCAATAATTAACTCAATAAAATAATGAATAGAAAAATTGTTAATAGGATTTTTATTGTAGGTTGTCCAAGATCTGGGACCACTTTACTTCAAAGCTTTTTAGCAGGCCATGATCAAATTTATACATTACCTGAAACTCATTTTTTTTCTGAAATACTTAAGTGCAATTCAATAATAAAATTTTATTTTAAACAAAAGCATATTATAAAAGAATTTAATATAATGAAACAGGGCTTTAATCAAAATAATTTTAATTTTAATTTAAACCGACAATCACTAGTAAGTGAATTTATCAAATTATTAGACGAACAGGCGCTTAGTAATAAAAAGTTTAATTGGGTTGAAAAAACACCAAATCATTTACATTGTATAAAAGTAATAACAAAATATATTCCAGATGCTAAATATGTCCATATTCTTAGAGATGGAAAAGACGTTGTTGCATCGTTATATGAAGTTACAAATAATTATAGTGAAAAATGGGGTGGTAAAAAGCGATCAATTAAACAATGTATCAGAAGATGGAATAACGATATTAAGATTTCAGAAAAACATATGGGAAAAATTAACCACTACTTTATTTTGTATTCGGACTTAGTAATTAATCCCCAAAAGGAGTTATTAAATTTAGCCAACTGGTTAGGTATTGAATTTGATAAGAAAATGATAACGCAAAGGGAATTCAATTCAAGCAATATTATTTCTGATTGGGAAAAATGGAAAAAAAATAATTTTGATAAATTAACTCGAAAATCTAAATTCAAGGAAATATTTGATTTTAGGCAACAAAAGTTAATAACGAAAAATTTACATAAAAGTAATATTTTCAAGTTCAATTTGGATTAAATTATGGGGAAAAAAAAATACTTCTATCTTAAAGTCCAAGAAATTATACCCAAATGTAATAAAATTTTTGTATTACATAACTTTAAAAAAGTTGAATTATCTAATGAATATTTACGGTTATTATACAATTTTTCCAACTATAGTAATGCTATTAGAGTGATGGAAAAATCAGAATTTAATACTCTAGATATCATTCATCATTTTATTCAAGGAAATCCTGTTGTTCTGCATCAACATTGGTTTGAAATTACAAATTTTAGATCGTTAGTATATAATATTTTTTTAATATTTTGTTTAGGTATTGCAAAACTTTTTTTACATGCTAAGATAATCTGGACAATTCATAACAAAAATCCTCATCATCATTCATTCTCAAAACTCAATTATATTATCAGAAAAAATTTTGCAAAATTTATTGCAGACTATTTGCATGTACATTGTTATGAAGCAAAGAATATAATGAAAACTTATTTTAAAATTAAGGAAAAGAAATTTTTTATTTTTCCTCACCCTAAATATAATGTCACAATATTTAGTAAAATTGATTCTATTAATGAGTTAAAAGGGAAATATTTATTTTGTAAGGATCTGGATGTCAACAATGAAATTTTCCTCATATTTGGTTTAATTGACGAGTATAAAGGTATTTTAGAAATAATCGAGATTTTTCCTGACGAGCAAGGAAAAGTATTATTGATAATTGGGGGTAATCGAAAAAATAATAAAAATTATATTTCTAAAATAAATGAAAAATTGAGATTAAAAAAAAATATTTTATTTTACAATAATTTTATCCCCACTTCTGATTTAATGATGTTTCTTAACCTTAGTGATAAAGTTGTATTTAATTTTAAGGAGATATTAACATCTGGTAGTGTAGAATTAGCACTTTCCTTTGAAAAAAAAATAATAATACCCAATAAGGGATGTCTAAAAGATATTACCGGCCCGAATATAAAAAAATTTGACAAATTGACAACAGATTTGTTTATAACCTGGTGATTTTTATGAAATTATATAATAGAATAGTATTATACATATTTAATGAAAAATATTGGTTTAATAGTCTGGTATACACACAGAATATATTACCTTTACTCTCACTTTCCAAGAAATCAGAGGTTGGTTCCTATCAGATAATTGCTTATACACCTATTTTAAATTTGATTATTAATAGAAGAGAAATAAGTAATTTCAAAATTATGATTTCTGATAAAAATATAAAATTAATAAATCGGCCCATATTTTTTATTATGAGTCGATTTTTTCACATACGCTTAATTATGATGCCATTTTTTGTTTTAAATCTACTTCCTTATACAATTTTTGACATATTTCAGTTTGCTAAAAGTAATAAAAATAAAACCATATTGCATTTTAGATCATATCCAATATCAATTTTATCTTTTATATTTAAAGGTAATAAATGTAGGATGATCTTTGACCCAAGGTCTGACTATATCAAAGAGAATACATTTGTTGGTACTTGGAAGGATAATTCTTTTTCTCAGAAAATTTGGTTTTGGTTAGAAAAAAAAATTATTCACAATACAAATAAAACTATAAGTATTTCAAATGCTATGAAGTCCGACTTAGTTGAAAGGACAGATTCGAAGAATTATAAAAAGATTACAATTATCCCAAATTGTGCTGATTATAATCATTTTAGTAATCAAAGAATTAAAAAGAATGATTTCACTATGATTTATAGCGGTAGTCTTGGGAGCTGGAATAAGCTAGATATATATATAAATTTTTTTGAAGGTGTTTTAAATCACCGGCCAGATGCTAAGCTTATTATTGCAAGTAGTCAGAGTAAATCTAAAATTTTACGAAAAGAACTAATCAATCCGAAAACACAGCATTTATTAAATAATATAACGTTTGTGCAAGCTTCATATAATGATTTACCAAACGTATATTCCCGTTGTTCATTTGGACTACAATTAATGAGTAGACGAGATAATAGAATTGGAGTAAAATATGTCGAGTATCTTGCTTCGGGACTTATTCCAATTGTCAATTCAGCGGTTGAAGGTGCTTATGAGTATAGTACAAAATATAATTTTGGTATTGCTATTCATTCCAAATTGAATGAAATTGATTATCAATCCCTTGTTGAAAATATGGAAGAAAAATTGTCAACTAACATTAATGAATCTTTGGGTCAAGAACTATTCGATATTCATTCTAATTCAAAATTATTAAAATATCTTTATCTTAATGTCTAAATTAGAAATAATTCAAAATAAAAAAACATAATATTTTTGAGATAAGTAATTGATTGTTAACATTTTTCTGGTTGTTTTTTTCTCAATTTTTGGTCCCAAAATAGGAATCATTGATCTATCACTCATTGGTTCTTTAATTGCAATAATAAGCTTAGTTTCGAGAAAGCCAATCATCCCAAAGGCTTTTATCGTATTTTACGCATTTATTTGCATTTTTACGTTTTATAATGCAGTTATGTTTTTATTTCATGATTCCACTGATTATTATTTATTGCTTAGAAATGTTCGTGTTTTAATAAGTTCTTTTTCTCTTGGCTTATTTTTTTCTAATTTACCTAAAAGTAAAATTCTTGTGACTCTTAAAATAATAGTAGTAGTCCTCTCATTTAACGCGATAGTAACTATTTTGCAAGTACTTGATCCAAACTTACAGATTTTATTAAAAGATATTTATGGTTTTACAAAAAGTCTTAGATCTATTCGTGCATTTGGTTTAACAGCTGGTTATGATACGAGTGGCTATCTAAGTATTATAGGTTTTTTGCTCACATTATTTTTTATAATTTCATCACAACGTAGAATCAAATGGATTTTGTTGCAACTTATTTTCTCAATTTCTATTTTGTTTACTTCAAGATCAAGTATGATTTTATTTAGTTTTATTTTTCTTGCGGTGACATTCTTTTTTTTCTTGCAAAGAGGTCAGGGCTTTAAGCTACTTTCAGTTATTTATTTTGCAATTTCTTCATTAGCTATAATTTATTTTTTACTACCAATTTTTTTAAGTACTTTTACAATCTTTAATGATTATTTCTTTTGGATTCCATCTTCTAATTATTTCGTTTATTATGCTCGAACTGATATGACGGAGTGGCAAAACTCGATGTGGCTCTTTCCTGGAAATATCTTCGATTTAATTTTTGGTATGAGTATTGATGTTCCCTTTTCTGATGTTGGTTTTGTTAAAATTGTTTATATGGTTGGTATAATTGGCTTATTTATTATTATAGGTCTTTACGGATATATTTTGAGAAATATATGGCGTGTTATTAAATTTTCAACAGATAAAAATACTATTTTAATCAACTGGTTATTCATAATTGTTTTATTAATAATGATTTTAATCAATATTAAAAATTTATATTTTTTTACTCGTGGCTTTCATGAACTTCTAACAATTCTCTTTTTTACTATTACATTACCAGTTCAAAGAGTATTTCATCGGAATAATCAAAATTAAAATTATGGAGATCAGTTATTAATATTGTCTTTTTTACTAAATATGGTAATTATGGTGCTAGCTCAAGATACCGATCATATCAATACCTACCCTATTTAAAAAGTAGCGCTACAAGTATTAAAATATACCCATTTTTCTCAAATAATTATGGGAGAGTGTATTCACGAAATAATATCCTAAGATTGATTTATTTCATTTTTGTTATAATCAAAAGAATACTAGTTACTTTACTTCTGAACTCAAATAATCTAATCGTTATTATTGAATATGAATTAATCCCTTATTTTCCAAGCTATTTAGAAAAGTATTTGCATTTTAGGAAAATTAAATATGTCGTCGATATTGATGATGCTATTTTTCACAATTATGATTTGAATAAAAACTATTTTATAAGAAAATTACTTGAAAATAAAATACCAGATGTATTCAAAAATGCTAAAGCAATAATATGTGGCAGTCATTATTTATTTAACTTTGCAACAAAATACAATAACAATGTTCATTTATTACCCACTGTAATACAAAATAAAAAATATAACTGCACGGAGGAAAAAATAGATAATTCTAAATTTATCATTGGATGGATTGGTTCAAAATCAACTAGTAAATATGTTGTTGAGATACTACCGGCATTGATAAATTTTTTGAATTCGAAAGATAATGTTTACCTACATTTAATTGGATTTTACAAAAAATTACAATATAAAATGAATCATCCAAAAATACAATTTATTGAGTGGGATGAGTCTACGGAGATTAAGGAATTATGTAAATTCTCTGTTGGAATCATGCCATTACCGGATACTCCTTGGACTAGGGGAAAATGTGGATTCAAATTGATTCAATATATGGCATTGGGATTACCTGTTATATGTTCTCCGGTTGGTGAAAATAAGAAAATTGTCGTTAATCGAGTTAATGGTCTTTTCGCAATATCAAATGATAATTGGGTCCAAGCATTTGAAACACTTTATGTCGATTCTAAATTGAGAAAATCTATGGGCGAAAAAAACAAAGCATACGTATCAATGAATTACAGCCTTGCTTCTACAAGTAAAAAATATTTGGAAATAATAAAAACGAGTATTGGTTAGAAAATATGTGTGGTATTTTTGGAAGTATAAATTTATCGTCTGTTAAGGAAAATATTTTATATGAATCACTTCTTCACCGGGGACCAGATGCTAGTGGTTCCTATGTTTTTAATAATGTATTTCTCTATCATTCCCGTCTATCTATTCAAGATATTGAACAAGGACAACAACCGATGCATTATAAGCATCTGACAATCATATTTAATGGTGAAATTTATAATCATTTAGATTTAAGAAAAAAATTCAACTTAAATTGTAGAACATACTCGGATACTGAAACTATCCTTAAGCTTTATGAGTTGATTGGCCAAAAAATGCTAGATGAGTTTGATGGAATGTTTGCTCTGGCCATTCTAGATAAAAGGGAAAATAAAATATTTATCGCTAGAGATAGAGCAGGTAAAAAACCATTGTACATTTATAAGAATAATAACCAAATAGCTTTCGCTTCTGAATTAAATGTATTCGCTAAATTGTTCTATTTAGATATAAACGAACAGAATATTTATCAATATTTAAGATTAGGTTCCTGCTATAGGAAAAACACACCTTATAAAAATATAAAAGAAGTTGAAAATGGTACTTACGTTAAAATTAATACTTCTGATTTTAGTATCAGTAAACATAAATGGTGGTCAATTAATGATTTCTATTTGAAAGAAAACAAAATCACTTTTGACGCTGCGAGAGAATCAATTGATAACTTGCTACACCAAAGTATAAAATATAGATTGGAATCTTCTGATCTTGAAGTGGGCTCTTTTTTAAGTGGTGGAATAGATAGTGGATTAGTAACAGCCATTGGAAGTAATTATACATCTAAACTAAAAACTTTCACTGTCTCTTTTGACGGAGCTTATGACGAAGCTCCACTGGCTAAGTTGGTTGCTCAGAAGTATGGTACGGTTCATGAGGAAATAAAAATTTCATTCGATAATCTCAAGAATGATATTAAAAAAATATTGGTTAATTATGGAGAACCTTTTTCTGATAGTTCCGCAATTCCAAGTTATTATGTAAGCAAAGCCGCAAAGGAACATTTAACGGTAATTTTAAATGGTGATGGTGCAGATGAACTTTTTGGCGGTTATCGCAGATATGTTCCTTTTAAACAATTTGATTTTTTTAATTCATCCAATTTTCTGAGAACATTTAGTATAATGCTTAAAAGAGTAGTCCCACCTTCTAACAATAAGAAATCAATGTTAAATTATCTCTATAGGTTAATAGAACTTAGTAGTAAAAATGGTCTTCATTGTTATTTAAGTGCAACTACAGATATTTTTGAGGGTTTTGAAAATGCTTTTAGTAATTCTGGATATAATTACTTATCTGATTTTCAAAATGATTTTAATGATATTAACTCTAAAGAGATAACTGGATTAAGTAAAATTATGAATATGGATTTTAACACAATTCTTTTCAGTGATTTGTTGGTTAAAATGGATATTGCAACTATGGCGAATTCCTTGGAAGGACGAAGTCCGTTTTTATCAAAAGAATTATTAGAATTTGTTCCTCGGCTCCCAGGTAAATATAAAATTTCTGGTACAAACACAAAACATATTTTACGTGATTTGGCAAAAGATTATCTTCCACAAGAATTAATTAACCAACCCAAGAGAGGTTTTGAGATACCACTAAAGAATTGGGTCGAAAATGATTTGAAAGATATTATATACTCACATTTAACTCCAAGTTCTTATTCGGTAAACTTTGTAAAGAAAACTTTTCTTAATGATTTGTTAGATAAAAGAATCAAGGTTTCTGATGAAAAACGAGCAAAAATGATATGGATATTATTTACTTTAGAAGTTTGGTATAAAAATTTTGCAGAATAAAATTATCCGTATCACAACCATCCCAATGTCCTTTCGTTGGCTATTAAAAGGTCAATTGGAATTTATAAATAATTATTTTGAAGTAATTGCCGTTTCCAGTTCAGGTAAAGATTTAGAGCTTGTAAGTAAGCTTGGCATTAAAACGGAAGTAATTGAA
>Ga0114931_10010839_pt1 | contig 10815 bp, 12 predicted proteins | sample 2SBtaG_FD_89579 | JGI IMG/M metagenome (GOLD analysis project Ga0114931, IMG submission 89579) | Deep subsurface microbial communities from Kolumbo volcano to uncover new lineages of life (NeLLi) - 2SBTROV14_V59a metaG | ecosystem: Environmental > Aquatic > Marine > Volcanic | place: Kolumbo...
GCGCACCTTGATCACCGGCCAGGGCGGAGTTCACTGCATCACCCAGCAACAGCCGGGCGGATGACGGGCCTCTGTGGTTTTTTAGGGGCATCTCTAAAAATTGACTCAATGCTCCTGATCGTCAATTCAAAGCGGCGGCTTTGTTTTAGTGGGACAGGCATTGCTCTATCATTAATATTTTGATGTAGCAATACAGGCTTTCCAGCCTGTCCGCACGGGCGGGAAAGCCTGTGCCACCCATTCAGGAAACCCTTGCGCCATGTTCGATTTCCTTTTAAAAAACAATTTTTAGAGATGCCCTTAATATTGTTTGTCGTAGCGTTGGTCGTCGCCGGCGGCGGGGGATTGGTGTTGTTGCCAATAGGTGTCGGCGGCGGGATCGAACTTGCGTTCCATCGGGTCTTTGCGGACGATCCAGAAAACGCATCGCACCAGGGAAAAAAACGTCAGGTAAATAAATCCGAGGATCAGTTTGGCGTTGAACCGGCCGGTGGCATCGGCGAACTTCATCCAGCGTTCATGAACACCCCGCAGTTTTTCGGGAACCGCCAAGGCGGCAGCGATAAAGGCAAGCGCCAGGGCGCCGGTGAAAAATGGCGCGCTTTCCAGTTCTTTGTAAACCAGTACCGCCGTGACCGCGGAGAACACGCCGCCCATCAACAGGCCGAAGGATTTCAAAATTTTTGTCGATGGGTTTTTCAAGGAAACCGCCTCCGCGATAAAGAGTTAACGCCCTACCCGCCATTCGGCCAACGGGTAGCGGAATATTTGTGGGGTTCAGCCATCCGCATAAGTCTCGTGGGCCGCCGCCTCGTCAAATTTGCCGGGCGGGCCGTCAAAAATTTTCCCGCCGTTTTTCAGGGCGATTATACGGGAACCATACTGTTTGCCCAAGTCCGGAATATGCAGGTTGCAGATAATGGTGACGCCGTCTTGTTCGTTGATCCGCTTCAAAATATCCAGAATCGTTTTGACCCCGGCCGGGTCGAGGCTGGAGACCGGTTCGTCGGCCAGGATCAGGGCGGGTTCCTGCATCAGGGCGCGGGCAATGCCGACCCGTTGCTGCTGGCCGCCGCTCAGGGTGTCGGCGCGCCGGCGGGCGGTGTCCGCAATCCCCAGGCGCTCCAGGTTGTGCGCGGCGCGGTCAACGTCCCGGCGGGAAAAATGGTTGACCAGTCCCCGCCAGGAAGAGGTGTAGCCCAGGCGCCCGGTCAAAACGTTGGTGAGGACGGAGCAGCGTTTGACCAAGTTGTAATTCTGGAAAATCATGGCGATCTTTCTCCGGCCAAGACGCAGATTGCGGCCGTTGGCGCCGGTAATTTCCTGTCCCCGGAAGACGATCCGTCCGCCGCCAGGCTCAACCAGCCGGTTGATGCAACGGAGCAGGGACGACTTTCCCGATCCGCTTTTCCCCAAAACCACGACAAATTCGCCCGCGGCCACCTCGAAGGAAATCTCCTTTAAGGCGCGGGTTCCATTCGCATAAGTTTTTGTGAGTTGTTGTACTTGCAGCATAAGCGGTTATTTTATTTTTTCCGGATTCAATTTCAGCAGGCGCCACGCCTGGCGGACCGGGTCGAAAAAAGCGTCGAGATTCATGAGGCCGCTGATGCCGTAAACCTTTTTCAAAACTCTGCTGCCCTGCGGCGACTTGGAAAGCTCGATCAACCCTTTCCTGATCTTTTGTTTGATCGCGGCATCGAGGCCTTTGCGGACGCAAACCGTGTCGTTGGGGATTTCCCGGGTGTAAGCGATGACTTTTACTTTGTCGAAAACTTCCGGGAAGTTTTTGGCGATGGCCGAGCGGGCGTCGTCATACGTTGCGCCGGCATCCACCTCGCCCTTCATGACGGAGAGTATGACGGCGTTGTGTGAACCGGCAAAAACGGATTTGGAAAAAAACGTCCGCGGGTCGTAGCCGCGGGAAGCGATCAGCGTTTTCGGAAAAATGTGCCCGGAGGTGGAAACCGGATCGACAAAGGCGAATGTCTTGCCTTGCAAATCCTCCAGGGAACGGATACGGCTTTTTGCGTTGACGACAATTTGTCCCCGGTAAAAGGGACTGCCGAAACGGGAGACGATCAGGAGAAGGTCCACGCCGTATTTTTCCTTGGCGAGTACGTAGCTGAAAGTGGCCAGCCAGCCGATGTCCACCTTTCCCGCCCCCATGGCCTCAACAGCCGCGGCATAGCTGGTTGCCACGGCGGTCTTGAAATGCAGGCCCGTGCTCTCCTGCAACAGCCGGGCAATTTCGCTTCCACCTTCGAGAATGACCTGGGCGTCGCCGGAGGGCACAAAAATCATGCGCAGGGGGTTGTCCGCACTTCCGCGGGGAACGATTTCCCGGTCCGCCAGGGCCGGGGAACCCCAAAAAACGGCAGCGCCAAAAACAACGGCCGGAATATAAACCAGGATTTTAAAAGAAAATAACCGGTGCATTTTTCACCTTTGGGCGGGCGGGTATTTCAGTCACACAAGTGAGTTTGATTCCCCGTGGCTTGCCACGGCTCTTAATAAAAACTCTTGTCGGATACCCCGTCCGCTTGCGGCGGGGCCGTTCGTTGGAATAATAGCAAAGATTTCAGCCTGTTTTGCGCGCCGGGGTGTTTTTTTACAAAAAAAGGGCAAAGCGCGGAAACGCTTTGCCCTTCATTGTAAGAAAAAAACCGGTCAATCCGGATATTAGCTCTTCTTCTTTTTTGCCAAACCCATCAAGACGCCCCGGATGTATTTTACGGTACTCCAGATATCGTTATCGCTCAATTTTTTGTGAGCGACCATTCCGGTTCCCTTGGAGCCGTTTTTAACAATCCAGTACATTTGGCCGGCGGAAATTTTCTTCATGGTTGCCTTGCAAGTGAAATTTCGCGGCTTGGGGGTCAGCAGAGCGCCCAGTTTGCCGTCGCCAGCGCCCTTGTTGCCGTGGCAGTTAAAACAGGCCATGGGAGCGCCTTTGGATTGCGCGAATTTTTGGTCTTGAAAGATTTTTTTCCCCAGCTTCATGCTGGCGCCCTTGGGATATCTTTTTTTAGCGATATTGGAAGGGGCGGATTTTGTTTTCCTTTTCTGCGGGCATTCCGTCGCCGCAAAGGCGGAAGCAGTGACGGAAAGAGTAAAAATGGCCAAGATGAGGGTAATAAATGTCTTTTTCATGTAAATTTTTCTCCTTGCGAGCAAATGAACCGATTTTCCAATAACCAATTCTCCAACAAGCGACGCCAAGGCCTCTTGACCTTCCGCCAGATAACAGGTTGCTGAAAAAGCCCCATTAGCGCCATGTTCAGCAAGATCGGGGCGATAGTGCCCTGCTCATGCCGGGCCCCTCAACATACCCGGCAGAATCTTTGCAAAAACACGGCGGTATTGGGAAAAGCTGCAATTGCTTTTTCAGCAACCTGTTGATTTCAAATCTCCCGATATTTGTATTTAGATTCTATATGTTAGACCATTTTCAGGTCAAGCGGTCTATATCAAGAAAATAAAGTATAGTCGATCTCTCCAAGGTGTCAATCGGAAAACTCTTACGACTTCTCATCCCTTTTCCTGAAATATCAAAAATTTTCCGGAATTGTACTTGGCGCCCGCCGGAAAAGCATTTCCCCAACAATTTTTTGCCCGGCGGATTAATTGATTTTAAAGGCTTTGCCAAACCGAAAACGAATTGCGCTTGCTAAGCCGCTAAATCTTGGGGTAATATTTTTATCTATAGAATCATTCATCACCACCAATGTTAATTAGCCGTTGTCGCTTCTCCGATTTGATCGGCTTCTTCGTCCTTGCTTTGAAGCGCGGATTTTTAATACGGCAATTGGTAATATTCACACCAAATCTTTAACCCACAAAAAAATCAGCCTCGGCTCCGGAATTTACCGATGAGGTTTGTTTTTTTTAGGAGGGCCTTATGGATACCCAATTTTCTCCGCGTGGTGGTAATGGCTCAAACCACAACGGCCATAAACTTGCGGATCAAAGCAATAACGGGTTAGATAATAAGTCAGCAAAAATAAAGTATTTAACCAAGCTGGGTCAAATTCCCGAGTTGGACAACAAGGAACGCGGCGACCTGCTGGAGGTCACCGAGAAATTTGTTTTTCGCACCAACGATTATTATCAATCCTTGATCGACTGGAATGATCCCGACGATCCCATCCGCCGTTTGATCGTTCCGGATATTCAGGAAATGGACGAATGGGGCCGGCTGGACGCTTCCCAGGAAGAAGATTATACGAAGGTCAAGGGCCTTGAGCACAAATACAACTCGACGGCGCTTCTTCTGGTCAACGAGGTCTGTGCGGCTTATTGCCGGTTCTGTTTCCGCAAACGCCTTTTCATGAACGACAACGACGAGGTCACCAAGGATATCTCTCAGGGCTTGCAATACATCCGCGATCACCGGGAAATAACGAATGTTCTTTTGACCGGCGGCGATCCCCTGATCATGTCCACGGACAAGCTGGGGAGAATTATCGAGCAAGTCCGGCAGGTGGATCACGTGCGGATCATCCGGATAGGAACGAAAATCCCGGCGTTCAATCCCTTCCGCATTACCAACGACCCCTCCCTCCTGAAAATGATCGGAAAATACAGCACGCAAAGGAAAAAAATCTACATCATGGCGCATTTCAACCATCCCAGGGAGTTGACGGCCGAGGCGGTTGAAGGCTTGAATCTGTTGATGAAGGCTGGAGCGATCCTTGTCAACCAGACGCCGATCATCAAGGGAGTCAATGACGATTCGCGGGTTTTGACGGAACTGTTCGAGACCCTGTCGTTTATCGGAGTGCCGCCGTATTATGTTTTTCAGTGCCGCCCCACCTTGGGGAACAAGGGATACGTGGTCCCCCTGGAAAAATCATTCATGCTGTTTGAGCGGGCACGCGACAAATGTTCCGGCCTTGCCAAACGGGCGCGGTTTGTGATGTCCCATGCTTCCGGAAAAATAGAAATGCTTGGCCTCACTGAAAACCAAGCCTTTTTTAAATATCACCGGTCCGCGGATGAAAACGATAACGCGCGCTTTATGGTATGCAAAAGAAACTCCGCGGCGTTCTGGTTCGACGATTACCTTGAGGCGGCCCTCGAACTCAGCTTGACGTGCTCCTGAAAACAGCCCGGTTTAACTGGAGCCGCGCTTTGACCGCGGAAGCCATTCCATTGGACGGGCGTCTGCCAACCTTTTGATCCGATTGGATTCCTTGCCCAGGGATGGATCTGGTTTACGGCTTCTTCATATTCCCGGCGTTTTATTTTCTGGGGGACAAGCTTCGAGAGTGGTGGGGTTTCCCGCCTGCCGACGATGCCGAAGCCGTGGTGTTCAGTACGGTTTTGGGCCTGGTGGCGGTTTCCCTGCTGATAACGGTTTTGGCCGTTCTGCACCTCATTTATCCGGTTACGGCCTGGCTTCTCGTTGCGGCGATTTTTGCCGGACGCGCCGGCAGGGTGCGCCAACTGGCGGCGCGCCTGTTGCGGAAATTGCAAACGCCGCGGTTTTCCCCCTCCCTCCCTTTCGGGAAAACGAGTTTCGATATTTTCAATAATGGGGTTTTAGCGGTTCTGGTTGTCATGGCCCTCACCCTGGCGCTGGCGCCGCCCACGGCCACCGACGCGCTGGTTTACCATCTGGCCGTTCCCAAAGCCTATCTTCAGCACCACGGAATCATCAACCTGCCGAACAACATCTACTCGTTTTTTCCGCTGCAATTCGAGATGATTTATCTTTTCTGCCTGATGCTGAAAGGCGGCGCCCTCGCCCAATTGGCGGGTTTGGGGATGACACTGCTCACCCTGTCGGCCATGGTGTTGTTTTACAAACGCCATTTTTCTTCCCGCTATGCCTGTTTGGTGCCGGTCGTGTTTTTCGCGACACCGACGGTGTGGCGGGCCTCCTCGGTGGCCTATGTGGACGCGCCTGTGGCAGGATTGCTTTTCCTGGCTTTTTATGCCTGGGACCGCTGGCGGCTGACGAACCGGGAAGGCTGGTTTTTAACGATGATCGCCCTTGCCGCCTGTGCCGTTGCAAGCAAACTGACCGCAGTTATCGCGCTGCCGCTGGTTTTTCTGGGGATCGTCCTTCAGGGGCGCGATAAAGGCAGTTTGGCCCGGACGTTCCGCAACATTCTGCTGTTCGCCCTGGCCGTTGCGGTTTTTCTGTCGCCCTGGCTGGTTAGAAATTTTTATTATACCGGCAACCCCGTCGCGCCGTTCCTCATGCAGTTTTTCGGCGGCGCACCGGGAATCAACTGGGACGAACAGCGGTCGTTCCTGCAATTTCAGTATTACCGGTCCTTTGGCATGGGACATGGGCTGAAGGATTTTTTGCTTTTGCCGGTCAACCTCACTTTTTTCAGCGAAAAGGACAGCCTGCGGTTTGACGGTGAAGTCGGGGTTCTTTATTTTTTACTGCTGCCGGCCTTGTTCTGGTTGCGGCGGGCCAAGCGTCTTGACGGGACCGCAAAAAACGCGACAGCCGGCCTGGCGGTCCTGTTTGCCGTATTGTTGATTTCCTGGTTTACGCAATCCCAGTATATCCGCCTTTTGTTGCCGTCCCTGGCCTTCCTGACCCTGTTGGCCGTTCTGGGATTCGACGGCATGATGCGGTGCAAACCCGTTGCCGGCAAACCGGCAGCATCCTGGATTCACGGTATTCTGGCCGCCGGAATTTTATACAACCTGAGTCTTGCCGCCGGCGAATGGGTTCGCTTGCAACCCATCGGTTATCTGGCGGGCCTGGAAAGCCGCGACCGTTATCTCGCCCGGCACATCGCATCTTATCCCCTCTTTAAAGTAATCAACGAAACTTTGGACAAGAAGGCAACGGTGTTGTTTGTGTATATGCAAAACCTGGGCTACCTGTGCGACCGAAACTTCATCAGCGACACGTTTTTCGAAGCTCATACGCTCAAAAAAGTTTTGCGCGAGGATGCCTCCGTCAAGGGAATTGCGCGGCAGTTGGGGAACCTGAACGTCACCCATTTATTATTCGACAATCATTATGTTTTCGGAAAAAATTCTGTTTTTACCGCGGGCGGCCGGGAAGCATTGAAAAATTTTTTAAATTCCCGGACGGCGCTGGTCAAGGCGGAAAACGGCTTCTATCTGTACCGTCTGACGGCCGGCAAAATCTGAAGAATAATTTTTGCCTTCATTAAATAACCGATTGCCGCCCTGAAAGATTAGCGCTGAAAAATCGGCTTGTGATAAACTAACGCCGGTTCAACGCATTTCAAGGAGACGGTGTTTATGGGACGACTGGACAAGAAAAATATTTTGGTGGTTATTCCAAAAGACTACTACAACGAGGAAGAGCTGGAAACCTGCCTGGAAGTTTTCGGGAAGGAAGGCGCGCGAACGCTCATCGCCTCGGCAAAACTGAAAGAAGCCGTGGGCATGCAAGCCGGTCGGGTCCTGCCGGACGTGCTTATTGTGGACGCTGTGGAAGGCATCATGGGCGACAGCTATGTCACCGAGGTGGGCCACGGCAGCCGGCAAATCAAAGGTATTTTCCATGGCGTGGTGCTCATCGGCGGGCAAGGCGCCAGAAAATATCTGTGGCCGGACAAGGTGTTGCACCTGTTGCTCTCGGACCGCCACCGCAGCGGGTTTGTGGTCAGTGCCATCGGAACGGCGGTTCCCTGCCTGGCGCATACGGGCCTGCTCGATGGGAAAACCGTGGCGGCGGAAAAGAACAAGCACACCCTGCCGGAACTGGAGAAGACGAAGGTTACCGTCGGGGAGCAGGATGTCGTTGCCGATGACCGGGTCATCACCGCGAGTGGGGCGGCGGCGGCGGAGCCGTTCGCCCGTGCCGTGGCCGAGGCGGTGGAAAAAACCAAATCCAGGTGACCCCGGCAGCCAGCGCTTTTAAAAAACTATTCTTCCCTGGCCTTTTGGGAATCGAGGATTTTCAGGCGAAGTTTGAACGCGGTGTTTAACTGCTTGACGGTCGGTTCCCGGGCATCCGGGAAAAAAACCTTTTTATTGATCTCATCCAGGGCGTGATCCTCCAAAAGTTTGGCGAAGGCCTCATCCACAAAAACGCGGCTCATCTGCACAATCCCGTCGAATGAAACAATGATTTTCTCGTATTTCTCCCAATTATCGTTTATTTGTTTGCGGATCAAGTCGCCCGCCGGGTAGCCTTCCTCGGAATACCGGCCTTCAGGAGTCGGGGTTTTCGTGAGTTCAAAAACGCTGATTTTGATTTCAGGCTCCATGGCTTTTTGGAATTTCCCGGACGGGGCCGCGGCCGGCGATGGGAAAGCAACAATCACTTTACCTGGATGGTGACGGATTTCATCACGATCTGGTCTATGGGGTTATCCTGGTTGTCGGTCGGTACGGCAACGATTTTGTCCGCAACGTCCATTCCTTGAACCACCTTTCCAAAAGCGGTGTAATTGCCGTCCAGAAAAAAAGAATCCTTGACGACGATAAAAAACTGCGAGCCGGCGCTGTCCGGGTTTTGCGACCGGGCCATGGAGACGATTCCCTTGGCATGGCGGGCATCGTTGAACTCGGCCTTGATGGTGTATCCGGGGCCTCCCGTGCCGTGCATGGCGCGGTCTTCTTCCTTTGAATTGGGGTCGCCGCCCTGAATCATGAATCCGGGAATCACCCGGTGAAAGGTGGTGCCATCGTAAAATCCTTTTTTGCTCAAGGATTTGAAGTTTTCCACATGCCCCGGCGCCTTATCCTCGAAAAACTCGATTTCGATGACGCCCAGGTCGGTTTCTATCACACCGACTTCTTTGCCGCTATCCGATGCTGCGTTCATAAATTTCTCTCCTCAAAACGCCTTGTTTCAGGTTTATTTTTTTCGAATGCTGATGGATTTCACGACGACTCTTTCCTTGGGATTATCGACGCTGTCCCTGGGGACATTGACGATCTTGTCCACGACGTCCATACCCTTAATCACCCGTCCGAAGGCGGTGTACTTGAAATCGAGAAACAGGGAATCCTTGACGACGATAAAAAACTGCGAACCGGCGCTGTCCGGGTCCGCGGCCCGGGCCATGGAAACGATCCCTCTTTTATGGCGGGTATCGTTGAACTCCGCTTTGATGGTGTATCCCGGTCCGCCGGTGCCGTGCGTGGAACGGTCTTCGCCCTTGGAGTTGGGGTCGCCGCCCTGAATCATGAATCCCGGTATGACCCGGTGGAACGTGGTGCCGTTATAGAATCCTTTTCTGGCCAGTTTCTTGAAATTTTTTACGTGCCCCGGCGCCTTTTTATCCAGAAATTCTATTTCGATGATTCCCATGTTGGTTTCGATCACGGCAATTTCTTTACTTTGGGCCGAGGATATGCCTATCATTGTGACAAAGAAAACAGCGGCCACTTGAAACAAAAACTTTTGCATAACGCCTCCAATAAATCGGCTTAAAATAGGTAAAAACAATCGGAATAAAGATCGATCACTCATCGGGTTCGGGATGCTGCCTAAAAGTCTAAAGAATGGACCGGGAATTGTCAAACGGATAAAAGAATCGGGTCGAAGAGGGCGGGGCGATGGAAGGGATTAGTTTGCCGGCCATCCTGAGTCTGGCCTTTGGCCTGGGTTTGGCGCATGCCTTGGACGCGGATCACATCGCGGCCGTGTGCGGTTTGGCGGGTGCGAAACCCGGACGCCGCACGGGTCTTTCCTTCTGTGCCCGCTGGGCGGCCGGGCATGGAATGACTATTCTGGCGCTGGGTTCGGCGGCGGTTTTTCTGGGTCCGGCTCTGCCGGAAAGCCTTAGCAAAACCGCGGAAAATCTGGTGGGGCCGGTGTTGATCGCTATCGGGTTGTGGGTGGTCGTGGACTTGAAACGCCGCAGGGTGCACCTGCACTTTCACCGGCACGATGACCTGCCGAATCACGCCCATTGGCACGCGCATGGAAAAGAAGAGAAACACGACAAAGCCGGCAGCCACCGGCACGGTCACGGTGCGGTCATGGTAGGCATGTTGCATGGAACCGCCGGGCTGGCTCCGTTATTGGCGCTTATTCCCCTCACCAGCCAAACCTCTCCCTGGGGAGTTGTCGCCTGCCTGGCGGTGTTCGGCCTGGGAGTGCTGGTGACCATGCTGGCGTTTGGCGGCTTGATCGGCTGGGTTTTCGACCGGGCCATACGCCGGGGTGAAACTTTGGTGAACCTTTTACGTGGCGGGGTGGGCTGCTTCTCCATGGGATTGGGGTTGTATCTTTTGAGCGGCGTTATTTAGAGTACCGGCTCAAGCATCGGTTTTCACCGGCCGAAAATTTTTGCCACCATGAAGATCAGAACCTGCTTCATAACATTCAATTACCTTCTGGCGGGACTGGGAATCTCCTGCCTGATTTTGAGCGAAACGTTTCCCGGCAGCGTCAATAAAGTTCTTATCGCCGGCCTGGGGCTTTGTTTTGTTCTTGAAATGAAGAAGGTAATTCCTTTTTCGTCCCCACCCCAGTTGCATTTGTGGAAACTCTGCCTTCTCTTTGTCCTGATTTTTTATTTCCTGATGGATTTGCCGTTGCTGGAACTGCTGGCGGCTTTTTTGATCCTTGTTCTTTTCCTGCGCCTGATTTTGAAAACGGAATTGAACGATTATTTGTACGGCTACATGATTGCCATCGTTTGCTTGCTGATCGGGGCGATTTATGTCCGGGAACTGGTTTTCGGATTTTTGTTTTTGTCGTTTTATTTGATTCTCTGCTGGGCCTTGATCCTTTACAACCTGATGGTCGAACGGGCGGGCAGCCGTTGCCCGCCGCATAAATTCAAGCACGTTGGCGAACGGGAGGCGGTGGGCGGGTCCCTGTTCGGCCTGTCCGCCGGGCTTGTCCTGGTCAGC
>Ga0114931_10010840_pt1 | contig 10814 bp, 8 predicted proteins | sample 2SBtaG_FD_89579 | JGI IMG/M metagenome (GOLD analysis project Ga0114931, IMG submission 89579) | Deep subsurface microbial communities from Kolumbo volcano to uncover new lineages of life (NeLLi) - 2SBTROV14_V59a metaG | ecosystem: Environmental > Aquatic > Marine > Volcanic | place: Kolumbo...
ACACTATGAAAATTTGAAAGAACCCACCATTTGAGCAAACTTTCTTGAAGGGAGAGGATATGAACAAAATGTGAGAGTGCTGGTAATCGGTGAGAAGACAAGCCAAGTAAAGTCCTTTGCATCCACACTCTGTGGATCATTCTCCTCTTCAAAACAAGCAAAATACATTTACACTTACACAGGATCTTGGAGAAATCCAAATGGAGATCTGATTATCTTCACCTTTCTTCCCCTTGCGGGTCACATCACCGACCTGAAAACCAAGAGTGGATATGACTGGGGAGAATGTCCACCGATAAAATTGGTTGAAGACTCTAAAGCACTCACGTTTGTAACAAGACGCCCATATTCTAAGATAATCAAGAGCAATATCAAGGGAAAAGATGAATTGTGGTTGGCAACCGATCCAGACAGTGAAGGTCAGAATATCGCCTATGAAGCATTAAATATAGTCAAATCAGAGGTGAAAAAAGGGAATATTCCTATCAGAAGGGTGTGGAATTCATCACTCATAAAGAAGGAGATAATTCGTGCGTTTACTGCTCCTAGAGAGTGGGAAGAAGAATTGGCTCTTGCTGTCCAAGGAAGGAGATTGGCTGATGCATGGCTGGGATTCGCAGGAACAAGGGAACTTACCTTTGTCGCAAGGCAGGTAGCAAGGATAAAAGTACTTTCTGTTGGTCGGGTACAACTACCTACGTTGAGACTTATCGTTCACAGGGACTTTGCAATTGAATCATTCGATTCAAAAGATCAATGGAAACTGCTCGCAGATTTAAGAGCCGCTACTGGTACATTTACTGCCACCCACAAGAAGGGAATTTTCGAGAAGCAAGAGGAAGTCAAGAAGATTCTTGATGTTGTTAAATCTGCAGGGACTGCAAAGATAAGCAGTATTACACGCAAGAAGCAATCACGATTACCTCCAATCCCTCTGAACACGACTGCAGCTGTTTCACTCCTCTCCAGAATCCTGAAGGTAACTGCGAAAAAAGCTCTTGAAATCATGGTCGATCTGTACAATAAAGGACTGCTCTCATATCCAAGAACAGAAAATGCAATGTTTACCGATGGATTTCCCCACAAGGAAATTCTAAATAAAATCGGGATGATGGAACCTTTTAGCATATTCAAACAAGAAATCAAGAGTATGAAACAGGTTCGGAATAATGGGAAGAAGAAGGAGGCCGAGGATCATGATCCAATACATCCAACGGGTAGTCTTGAAGGCCTTACAAAATTACCAGTGAAGAATTTCAGAGCATGGGATATTCTCACAAGATACTACTTTTCTCTCTTCATGGGTGATCTCCAATCTGAGATTACAAAAGTGAGTATTGAAATTGCTTCGGAACCTTTTGAAGCAAAGGGTAATGTTATTCTTGAAATGGGATGGCAGAAGGCTCATAACTGGTACAAACCAAAGGAAGACTTACTTCCCCAGCTTGAGAACAAAGAAGATCTGGAGGTTCTTAAAACCTATATTAAAAAGAGTAAAACAAAACCACCTCCAAGATGGTCTGAAAGCAAGATTCTATTAGAGATGGAAAAGCTGAGAATCGGAACGAAAAGTTCTCGCCCTGATATAATCCAAAAATTACTGACGAGGAAGTACGTGGTGAAGAGCGGTCAGAAGATCGTAAGTACCACATGGGGAAGAGCTACAATAGCCTCCTTGGAACCGATTTGGCCTGAAATTGTGACACCACAGTACACACGTCATGTGGAGGAGCAGATGGATCTGGTTTCAAGTAAGAAGAGAGGCTACAAAGAGACCTTTGATGATCTCAAGAAGGAGTATATTGGATACCACAGAAAATTACAGGAAATGCTTCCTCGCTATAAAGCTCTTCTTCTTAGTCTAAATTTAAACTCGCAAGCTGATGCCAATAGTAAGGTATCACCGGAGGTAAATAGAATTTTGATGAAACTCATTAGCCCAGAAGAATATCAAGCAACCGAAGAGGAAGATTAACGATACTGAGGGACTAAGTTGGGAGTGTTTTCTGGGTAACCCTCGTATACAGATTCCCGAATTTTCACATTATCACGACTGAACATCTTCTCTGAGATTTCTGTTCTCGACTTTAATTGAGTGATCATTTTGAAGTAATTGTCTTTTACATAAAAATTGAGATTCTTTTTAAGGACGTGAAATCCAATTCTTTCCATTCTAAAGAGGAATGAGTAAAGATTATCTTTGGTTCTAATCATGATCTCCCTGTGATGGTCATATGTGACAATACCTTGAATATCAGACCAAGGAATGAAGAAGGAATAGTCATCAGATCCATTGATATCCTCGAGATTGACCTTCCTGCCATTTCTCTTCATCATATCAGTAAATTTGCTAAACCAACTTCTGTGCTGAGTGGTCCTCCACATGAAGAAACCAGCTATACCCTCTTCATGGATCTCTACATCAAAATAGTGAAGGTTAACAGAGAGTTTTGGCATACCAACAACGGTTTTTGTATATCTTTCAAGCATTATTTTGCGACCTCCTTAGATTCCTCGATCTTCTTCTTGATGAATTTGAGACGACTAAACGTCTCTCTCTCATCTTCTTCAAGGGTCAATTCAATAAATTTAGCTGTATTATTCAATCTTGGGATTGTTATATGGTTGAGTGCATTGACTCTTCTCTTTGTTGTATTGATCTCATACGCCAATTTCTGCAGGGTTGCTATCTTTTCTGCTAAGTTGATCACCGACGCGATTGAAGTTCTGAAATTTGTGATTGCTATGTCAAATGAACTGGTTGTTGTTTCCGCGTCATAGAATGGCACTTCAACTACCTTCTCGGAAAGATCAAGTTTCGGGACTTTTACACCCATAATATTGCTAGTTGAAGTTCTAAGAGTCAGCGTTTCAGGTGCACTTAAGCCAAGGTTTCGCAAGGTAGTCTTACCCATACTCATCGCTGCAAGTCTAAGAGAGCTATGTGCTTTAGACATTGCTTCTGAAGTCTCACTCTGTGCATTTTTAACTTCATCTAAAATTTCTGTAAATTCGATAATAAGGGCATCCATCTTCTCCTTAAGAAGATCATGACCATGTTGGGCTAGTGTACTCTTCGCTCTTAATTCAAGGAGCTTCATTCGAGTAGCTGCTACACCTTCAATCTTATCTTGACTCACGATTTATCGGGAGTTATTCTCATTTATAAGAATAAATATTGAATCTCATCTCTTCGAGTATCAGAATCAAAATTTGAATAGACACTCTAAGGTTTCAGCGCATTGACCTTGTCTTCCATTCTGCGGGGTTTATCTCTACGATCATCAATTCTCAACTGGGTGACGACCCTATTTCCACCGATCTTGAAAATTTCCTCATGTGCAATTCTCGTGACTTCAAGAACTTGCTCAACGGTATCTGCTTCTATAACTGTACCCATAGGGTGATGCAGAACCCTAATTCCAGGGAACTCATCAATTTTCTTGACAGCAGCCTTGACGTACTTGCTCACACTCACTCCCATCCCTACGGCAGAAATTATCAATTCTGCAATGACTTTTGTATCATCCATAAATACAAATCTCTGTTCTTCTCTTAGAATTTGTCATTGGATAATGTCAGAGATTGCAATATACCTAATATTTATAGGAAATTCCAGGATTTTTCAAATGAGACCTTTCACCATTGTATTCACTCTTGAGAAACCGTAAACTTGAACAAGTTTTAATTGATTTTAAAAGCATAGCAATTTGTGCAGTACCATCTGGTAATGACTCAGCGATGTAATCTCTCATGTAGTTATTGTGGACAAGAACCCGAACCCACAGTTATGCCAGTGGATTTTGAGTATGATATACAGACACTCCGGAATTTTGCTTCAAGACATACGAATCCACCCCTTTTTGCATTTTATGGAGGGGAACCGCTCATTCGATGGGAGAAGATGAAGGAGATAATAGATGCATTACCAGATTCTAAGTTTGCTCTCCAAACCAATGGAACACTCGTGAAAAGAATTCCTAGGAAGTATGTAAGAAGGTTCCATACAATTCTCCTATCAATAGATGGGACGAGAGACACCACAGATGCTTATAGAGGGGAGGGGACGTATACAAGGGTTTTCGAAGGCGCTAAATATCTTATAGAAAGTGGTTTTGAAGGTGAGTTGATTGCGAGAATGACAGTCTCAGTTGGTGCAGATATTAAGAAAGAAGTTTTGCATTTAATTGGAACAGGTATGTTTAACGTTATACACTGGCAACTCAATACAATGTGGGACATACCAGAGGGTAACGAAATTGAGGATTTTGAGAGATGGATCGAAGAAAGCTACAATCCCAAATTTAGCAATTTGATTGATTGGTGGTTAGAAAGAATGAAAGAAGGCAATCTCAAGATTATTGCACCATTTGCAGGAGTTCTTCACAGTATACTATCTAATGAGAAAGTAGGTCTAAGGTGTGGAGCGGGATCTGATTTCTTCGCAGTGACAACGGATGGACGTATAACAGCCTGTCCAATACCACCTTCCTTGGTATTTCCCATACTCGGTAATATTAAAGAATCAGAACCAGAAGAACTGAGTGAGCAACTTGGTCTGATATCTCCTTGCACTGAGTGTTCTTACAATAATTTGTGTGGAGGAAGATGCCTCTATACAAATCTAACCAAACACTGGGGAATTTAGGGCTTCAATGTGGTCTGTAAGACTACAAAGCATCTAATAGATGAATTAAAACGGATAGCACCTGAGGTAGAAAAATTAATTGAAACGAAGCAAATCAAGTTGGAGATGCTGAAATATCCAAGAGTTCCAAATGGTGTTGAAGTTATACCCTAAGTTCTCTTCTTGTAGATGATTGCGATTCCTGCACCTGCAGCAGCGACGGTAGCTATAGATCCCCCGACTGCAAGAAGAGTATTGTTCTGCTTGTTGGCACTAGAGGTATCTATTTGCTGGGATGAAGATTGTGCAGCAGTATCAATAACCACAACATGGAAATTCTGCCCACTACCAGTGTAGAACTCATTTACAAGAGTGACATGGAAAGAGATTGTCAATGAGGGGACACTTATACTGAGATCCGAAGTCCAGGTAATTGTGACTTCTCCATTATTGTCTGTGCTTGCTCTGAAAATCAGGTCACCATTGGCAAAACTTCCTGCATCTGCTGAGATCTCAACAGTGATATTGGCCATCTTGTTTCCAGATAAGTCGCTTGCTACCACGAGAAAATCAAGGGTATCTCCTCGATTGAGAACTGTATTTTCATCCACGGTAACATCCATTTTCAAGTCTGGAGAAAGTATCCGCCTGACACTTACATCTTGTGTCGTGGCATCCATATTGTACTTGAGTTTGGAGGCATTTGCATACAGCGTTACCTCTTGGATTTCAACGATTAGATGCGCTTCAGTCAGATTGAGAAATACCTGAGTTTCACCTCGGAGGTCTGTCTCAACTACAATCTCATTAAGACCAGAGTTCTCAAAGAATCCGAATTCTGCAGTGACGAAAACTGCTACTTCTCCCGTTGGATTGAGTGTGTCGCTGTCATAGACTAAGAGGTCAATGGGAATTAGCTCATCTTGGTCGAAAACCTTATTCTGGATGGACATTTCAATGGTAAGATTGCCATAGATAGGCATCACAGTGATATTGAATGAATCTTGGATGGTGAGATTGACATACCTACCTTCAATTGAGAAATTAACAACTAGTGGTTGTATATCCGGGAGAGAAGGTGCGGTCCAATTAAATGATACTATTCCGTTCTCATCTACAACAGAACTGTAGGTATTATTTGCTCGATAAAAGAGACCATCAGTTACTTGAACATCTATCTCACCTCCTATAGCAGGCAGGGATCCATTAGTTGAAGTCCAAGATTGATTACATTGTCACTCTGTTCTTTGACTGAAGAGAGTGATGGTTGAACAATCTGCAATGTTGTCTGGGATGAGACAAGAACCTCGGTCTGCTTACTTACTGTGATATTGACTGATTCAGATGCAGAAATCAGTGCCCTTATGTTCAGAGTAACATTCACAGTTGCAACACTAAGCAAAGGAGCACTCCATTCGATACTGACCATACCTGAGGAATTAGACAGACCACTTTGAACATCAACTGGCGTTCCATCTGAGACATCAAATGAAACATCGATATCACTCTTAGGATTGTCAGATGCATCCTTTATTAGAGCAGTTATTGTGAAGTTCTCACCGGGTCTCACAATATCTGGACTGAAGAGTTCCGAATTTGCTATATCATTGGATACGGTCTGTACTGTGACATTTTCCTCTAGAAGAGTATTTGCATATGGTGTAGAAATTGTAGCAGTAAAACCTACAGTAAGGGAAGGGACTGTTGAATTTACTTCAGGAGCAATCCAAGAAACAACTAATGTCCCGTTGGCTGGAGTGAGTCCAGTAACTGATTGTCCATTATTCGCAAATTCATCATATTGACCTAATGAAGCAAAGCTTCCACCAGAGATCGAAAGTGTAATCACCGCATTCTCTATATTAGCGTCTGTTGAATTTGAAGCTAATACTGTGACAAGAACTTGTTCACCACTACCAACAGAGCTTTTGTCGAAGCTAAGTGCAGATCCATTGAAGTCCAGCGATGAGGCGGGTAAGACTTGGATCAGTGATAAACTGAGAAACAAAATAAGAAGCTTCGCCTTCATGATTTCACCTTTTTCTCCATATAATGGTACCCCCAGATGCCCCTTTGTTATCCTGCAATAGACCAGTTCCAGGAACTTGAATAGTCAGTCCAGTAGCAGATTGGAAAGGATCTGATCTCTGACTACCTATACCTAACCTAAATGAGGAATTAAGTACATCAGTATAAGTCACATAGCTTGATGAGTTAGTGTAGGCATACCTTCCTGTATTGGATCCAGAGCTGGTGTACAATCTAACCAAAGTGTTAGTCGCGTAGTTACTACCAACATTATCTGTTACCTTTATGGAAAGGGAACCAAATCCTGCATAATTCACAGTATCATGGGTACCGTTGAATGTGAATACAGAGGAGTATGTGTACATTGACATATAATCGAGTCTAATCTTGTAGTCACCTGCAAGGATAGCTCCAAGAATCATATTTCCACCGGATGTATAGGCATATCTGTAAGTATTACCACCATTAGAATTGTACAACCTTGCGAGTACTCCGTTGTGTATTGCTTTTCCACCTATGGTAATTGAAATGTTGTAGTATCCTCCTGCATAATCAACGGTCTTAGCAGTTGAATTGAGGTGAGAGAATACAGATGAGTAGGTATACTTACCCAACCAGTCCACACGGAGCTTGTAGTTACCTGATGGAATAGCTCCATACTCTGCATATCCAGTGCTATTGAGGTAGTCATACCGATATGTCGACCGACCATTGCTATTGTACAATCTGGTCAAAACACCATTAGGCAAACTATATCCACCAGCAGTGACTTTAATAGTCAAGGCGCCACCGTTTATTGTGACATTGATTCCTGTATTTCCAGTATGTGTAAACGCGGTTGTGTAGATATACTGACCAAGCCAATCAACCCTGAGCCGGTAATCTCCTCCCAAAATTACTCCGAATTCTCCCCACCCAGTTGCATTCGCGTAATCATATCTGTAAGTACTCCGGTTATTGGCATTGTACAATCGCAGGAGAACACCATTTGCAAGATTTGCCGTACCTACAAATACATGGACATTGAGTGGCCCCCCTGGGATTGAAACAACCTTAGCAGAGTTATTTACATGACTGAATGATGTTGTATATGTATACTTACCAAGCCAGTCTACTCGTAATCGGTAATCACCACTCAGAATAGATCCAAATTCAGCATATCCTGAACTGTTGAGATAGTCATATCTGTATGTACTCCGGTTATTGGCATTGTACAATCTCACAAGGACACCGTTCGGAAGAGGAGATCCACCAGCAGTGACCAAGATAGTCAGTTTTCCTCCATCTATACCAAGGTACTGAGGAGAAGAATCAGAATGAACAAAAGAAGTGGTGTATGTGTATTTACCAAGCCAATCTACACGCAATCTGTAACTTCCTGCTAAAATAGTACCAAACTCTGCCCAACCACTAGCATTGAGGTAGTCATATCTATACGTACTCCGGTTATTGGCGTTGTACAATCTCACAAGGACACCGTTCGGAAGTGGATCACCTCCTGCCAAGACCTGAATGTTCAATTTTCCACCAGGGATATCCAAGTTTTTGACAGAAGGAGTGGTGTGGTTGAATGCAGTAGTGTATGTATACTTGCCAAGCCAATCAATCCGGAGTCTATATTCACCCGGAGGTCGTCCACCATACTCTGCAAATGAGGAAGCATTGAGATAATCATAAGAATATGTACTCCTGTTATTCGAGTAGTACAATCTCGTAAGAACACCATTTGGCAGTGGTGAGCCACCCGCGGTGACCTTGATTGTTAACGCACCACCTCCGAAATTGACCTCTACATAAGGATCACTTGTAGAGACAACAGTGCTCCAGAATCGGCTTCCCATGTAATCCAGTCTTAATCGGTAGAATCCACTTGGAATACCACTGAATTGAAATTCGGACGTTGAGTTGCTATATGCATACCTACCCATACTAACATTATTTTCAGTATACAATCGGATTAGCTTACCATTACCTATAGGTGTGGTAGCAAAGAGACCAATACCACCAAGATTAGAGTTCCCAATCTTAATTGTTCTTAGGGAAGATGATCCAAGTGGGAGTGGGATTGAGATCTGTGATGAGTAATAGTCAGTACCAAGATAGTTTACTCTGAAGTAGTACGTACCTGTGCCAAGAGTAAAGGTCTTCAGTCCTGAACTATTGGTGACTCCTGAGCTTCCTAGCTCAAGACGATTTCCATCGGTTATGTAAACAGTAATACCTGAGACAGGGGTGTTTGAACCATCGATTACTTTGATTGAAACGGATCCAGTTGAACTAATGAAATTCACACTATTGTTCTCTGCACTGTGGAAAATTTTTGAAACTATATTATCAGAGGTTCTAATCTTATAATAATTGGGGAGCACATGTACAGTTGCAACACCATCTTGATTAGTGGTAATGCCTGAAACACCAGAAGGAAGGCCATCTACCCTCAGAAAACTCAAACCTACTCCAGGTACCGGACCACCTAAACCGCTAACAGTAACTGTCACAGGATCAGCAATATTCAGATCTCCTCCTATATGTGCATCTGCATAAGACATTTTCTCTACAGACTCACCAATTCCAACAATGTAATCACCAATATCTAATTGGTCTGAAGTTGTATTTGCATAAATAAAGAGGGAGGCCTTAGCCTGATTTTCTATAACCGTCCCCTTATCTGAGGCTAGGTGCCAACTGTACAATGCAGATCCATCTACAATTACTGCGATATTTGCACTAAATTTATTTCCCTGATTCTTCACAATCAGATTAATTCCGTCAATCTTACCATCATTATTGTAATCGTATACTTGGACAACATCATCTATGAGTATGTCATTTCCAAAATTGGTATAATTATTGAACATGACCCAGACGACACCAACAGCACTAGCAGTAATAGCAATTATGAGTACTGTTGCAATAACAGGAGAAACCGCCCTCTTTCTACGGTGGAAATTAATTACCTTTATCTTAGTCTCCTCCTAAAAATGACTAATCCAATTAGTGAAAAGACTGCCCATACAAGGGGGATAGGAGCACCATCAACAGAGGAACTAGGCAGTGAAAATGTATTACTAATATTCGCGCTTACAGTGACATTGAGACTAGTATCTGCAATTGAAAAGTCTGCGGAGATTATCTTAACTGTAAGGTGGAATATTGTGTCAGACGTTAAGAGTGGTAGTCCATTTGTCGTCCATTCAATAACCAGTAATCCAGAACTATTTGTCGCTGCCTTGTAGAAGGTATCTCCATTAGGAAGGAAACCTCCGTCTGCTTCTACTTGAACTGTTGCACCATCCCACGGGAGACCATTGATGCTTGCATCTACGGTAATATAAACCGATTCTCCATTGGAAATTTCAAGTTTGGAATGTGTAATGGACACGGAAGCAACTTGAACTCTGTGAACAAGTACAGTGCTATTTGTAAGATAAGGATCAAATTTATTCTTTGATATACTAGCACTCAATGCCACATTCTGAGTCGCTGAGACTAGAACAGCAGATGTAAGATTGAGTTTTGCAGAGACTTTACCTTCTGCATCAGTTTGAAGATTGATGAGATCCTCTTCATTGCTGAATACTCCGATTTCACTCAACAGAGCTACATCCGCTCCGTTTACAGGAAGGAGACTTACATTGTCCACAACCGTGAGACTTATGGAAACTATGTCTGTCTGGTTTACCTCTGATGGTACATCCCAAGTTGCTTTGAACCCAGAGATAATGGGAGAGACAGTTATACTTAATGAGTCGGAGTCACTTAACAACTCTGCATTTACGTTGACCGTTATAGTGGCGGTGACTGTATCAACCAAGTCATTAGGTGCATTCCAGATATAGTATAGCGTTTTAGTTCCATTAACAGGGATAATATCAGTGGTATTTCCATCGAATTTCCCTGCTGAAGAGAGCAATTCAATGCTAACATCTGTCAGATTGTCAGTTGTAATAATCACTGTCAGATTAACAGCAGATCCTTCGTCTACCTCTGTTGCTCCTGAGAGAGAGACCGAAAGAGTATTGATATCTGCAATTGAACTACCAGAGATATTTATGACCGACAAAAGCATGAGGATTATAAATATTCCAACATTCCGTCTTTTCACAAGAATAATTGTGTCACTATAACATATAAACATTCTAGATATTCCATTAATAGA
>Ga0114931_10010841_pt1 | contig 10813 bp, 10 predicted proteins | sample 2SBtaG_FD_89579 | JGI IMG/M metagenome (GOLD analysis project Ga0114931, IMG submission 89579) | Deep subsurface microbial communities from Kolumbo volcano to uncover new lineages of life (NeLLi) - 2SBTROV14_V59a metaG | ecosystem: Environmental > Aquatic > Marine > Volcanic | place: Kolumbo...
ACGCGCCGGCCTTGGCGGCCGCGTCGGTGGGGATCGCCATGGGCGCAATGGGAACGGATACCGCGTTAGAGACGGCCGATATCGCGTTAATGGCCGACGACCTGTCCAAACTGCCCTATCTGATCAAGCTGAGCCGCAAAAGCCAACGGGCCATCCAACAAAACATTTGGTTTTCCATTTTTGCGAAAATCGGCTTGGGCCTAGGAATCATTCCGGGTTATGTGACTTTGGTCGTTGCCGTACTGGTGGGGGACGTAGGGGCAACCTTGGCCGTCACCGCAAACGCACTACGCTTGGCCAGACAAAAACCAAAGCCCAAGCGCGCCTTTTTACACACCCTTCCTGTTTAAGCATTCCGCACCTTTTAAGAGTGGCACCGGTCGTATCGCACGGTTACAATGCGGTTTGGGTGAATTTTATGAGCGACCACGACAAATCCAACGCAGGCCGGGACGACACCCTCGAAGATGCCCTTGAGGATCTGGGCAAATCGGTGGTGCGCGTTATGAAAAAAGCCGTTGAAAAAAGCGAGGAAATCTTCTCAAGCGGTGATTTGGACGACCTGTTTACAGCACCGACCTCTCGTCATCAGGAAAAAGAACAGACCCCCGCCAAGCAACGCGACCCTGTGGTGGACGTCTTTGACGAAGGAGATGAGGTCGTTATCTACGTAGAGCTGCCGGGCGTGTCCGAAGACACCATTGAGGTTAAGGCCCACAAGGGCACGCTGTCGGTCAGCGGCGCTTCGGGGCAAAAGACTTTTGTCAAAGACATCGACTTGCCCGCTGGCACCAAAGGAAAGCCCAAATACCACTTTAAAAACGGAATTTTAAAAATCCAACTTAAAAAAAGTGAAACCGGAACAAAGAGCGCTTAGAGGTCGGCATGCTTTTTACGCCCGCTTTGTTTAAAGAAATTTGGTTTTTCATCGATAAGGTTGACGCAATCGGATGAACCAATCCACCCCTGTGACATTAAAAGTCAGTGAAGCAGTCACCGAAGACGTAGGGCGTGGCATCGTACGCCTTGATCCGGCGGCCATGGACGCCTTGGGCGTGGAGGCCGGAGACGTGGTCTCCATTCTAGGCCCGGCCACTGCGGTGGCCAAAGCGATGCCCACCCGTCCCGCCGACCGCGACTGCGGAATGGTGCAAATGGACGGCGTGTTGCGGGCCAACGCCAAGGTTAAACTGGATGCTCAGGTCACCTTGAAGCCCACCCGGGCCCGCCCCGCCATGCAGGTGGTGCTCAAACCCCTGACGATCAGCGCGCACAACCAGCACCACAACACCTCTTACCTGAAAAAATCGCTGCTCAACCTGCCCGTTCAGCAACAAGACCAAGTGCGCGTCAACCTGTTTGGGGCAGGTTTTGAGAATTTCGAAGTCACCCACACCCAGCCCCAAGGGCCGGTGTTGATCACCGCGCAAACCGCTTTGGCCATCGAGACGTTAAAACAGGAAAAGCAAGAGCAACATGCTACTGTAGGCCACCTGTCGTACGAAGACATCGGCGGGCTCAAGCAGCAGTTGGACCGCATCCGCGAGATGATCGAATTGCCGCTGAAGTATCCCCAGTTTTTCGAACAACTGGGCATCGATCCGCCCAAAGGGGTGTTGCTTTACGGCCCGCCCGGCACGGGCAAGACCCTGATCGCCCGCGCCCTGGCCGATGAAATCGACGCGCATTTCATCTCGATTGCCGGGCCTGAAGTGCTCAGCATGTATTACGGCCAGAGCGAGGCCAACTTGCGCAAGCTGTTTAACGAGGCCAAGCGCCGTCAACCGTCCATCCTGTTTCTGGACGAAATCGACGCGCTGACCCCCAAGCGCGCCGAGGTGACCGGCGAGGTGGAAAAACGCGTGGTCTCACAGCTGCTGACCCTGATGGACGGCCTGGAACGGCGCCAACAGGTGATCGTCATCGGCGCCACCAATCGTCCCGAAGCCCTGGACCCCGCGTTGCGCCGCCCGGGCCGCTTCGACCGCGAGGTGCGCGTGCCCATTCCGGACGCCGCCGGGCGGCTGGAAATTTTAAAGATCCACACGCGCGGCATGCCGCTGCACGAGGATGTGGATTTGATGCGCCTGGCACAGACGGCCCACGGCTTTGTGGGCGCGGACTTAGAATCGCTCACCCGCGAGGCGGCGATGAAAGCCCTGCGCCGCATCCTGCCCAGCCTCGATTTGGAATCGGACGCCATTTCGTACGACACGCTGTTTAAGCTGCGCGTGGAACGCCAGGATTTTGAAGCCGCCCTCAACGAAATCGAACCGTCGGCAATGCGCGAGGTGATCGTGGAAATCCCCTCGGTTCGCTGGACGGACGTGGGCGGCCTCAGCAAGATCAAGGCGCGTTTAAAAGAAGTGATCGAATGGCCCCAGCGTCACCGCGATGTTTTTGAGCGCTACCAACTGCACCCTCCTTCGGGCATTCTGCTGTCCGGACCGCCCGGCACGGGCAAGACCCTGTTGGCCCAGGCGGTGGCCAACGAGTGTGGGGTCAATTTTATTTCGATTAAGGGGCCGGAGTTGATGTCCCGTTTCGTGGGAGACTCGGAAAAGCGCGTGCGCGAGGTGTTTCAAAACGCCCGCCGAGCGGCCCCTTGCATCGTGTTTATGGACGAACTGGACTAGTTGGCCAGCGCCCGAGGCAGCCACATCAGCGACACCGGCGATACGATCACCAGCCAATTGCTCACCGAACTGGACGGCCTGGAAGGCCTGCGCGGGGTCACCGTGATCGGCGCCACCAACCGCAAGCACGCCATCGACCCCGCCCTGCTGCGCCCGGGGCGCTTTGAACTGCACCTGGAAACCCGCCTGCCCGACGCCACCGAACGGGCCGAGATCTTCTCGATTCACACGCGCAAGCTACCGCTGCACGCCGATGTGGACATCGCTGCCTTGGCCGCACAAGCCGACGGCCTCGACGGCTCCCAAATTGCGTTTGTGTGCCGCGAAGCGGTGATGGCCCACCTGCGACACGCCATCGGCCAGTCCAAAGAAGCGCCTTTAAACCTGGAACTCCACCACGACGATTTTCAAAGGGCGCTGGAACATCTAAAGTCACCCCTCCCCCCCGAGAAAAGGGTAACTCGTTAGGGAATATTTTAGGTTTTTCTACTTTTCAAGCGTCTCCCATTGCTCGTACAGCGAATCCAGTTGGTCTTTAACGTGGTCCAGTTGGTTGGCCAAACGACGACCTTTCTGGTGATTGCCCGAGCTAAAAGCATTGGCAATCCTGGACTCCAGTTCCACTTTTTCCGCTTCAACGTCAGCGATGCGTTGTTCCAGAACCTTTAAAGCCTTATCCTGTTGTTCTTTTTTGTAAACGTTTTCCCGTTGTTTGCGGCGGCGCGTCACGCGCCCCACCACGGCGGGGACATCGTCTGCCTGCCGGCGCGCCTGCCAGAAGGCGGAAAAATTGCCGGGGAAGGTGACCAGTTTATGGTCTTTGACCTCGATCACCCGCTGCACCACCTTGTCGAGAAAATAGCGATCGTGCGAGACCACCAGCAGCGTGCCGTCGTACTCCTCCAGCGCATCTTCCACGGCCTCGCACGTTGGGATGTCCAGGTGGTTGGTGGGTTCATCCAGGATCAGGAAGTTGGGTCGCTGCACCATCAGTTTGGCCAGTTGCAGGCGGTTACGTTCTCCGCCGGACAGGTCGCTCACCCGTTTTTGGGTGTCCTCCCAGGCGAACGAGAAGCGGTCTAACAGCGCAATCGCCGCCTCACGCGTGAGTGAGCCGGCCGCCAACAGTTCTTGCAGCACGCTGCGCTCGTCCACCAGCTGCTCCTGCTGTTGGGCGCCGTACCCCAGGCGGAAGCTGGGGCCAATGCGCAAGGTGTCGTGTTCCCAATTTGCGTGAGCCACGATGTCGCGCAGCAACGTGGTCTTGCCGCTGCCGTTGGGCCCCACTAAGGCCACGCGCTCGCCGGCCGCAATGCGGGTTTCGGCGTTTTCAAACAACACCAATTTCCCAAAGCGTTTGCTGTAACCCTGAATTTGCAGGGCGATGTCGGCTTTGGAAGCGCGCGTTTGAAACTCGGCCTTCACCCCGGCCTGGCCCATCACCGGCCGGTCCACCGCCTGCGCTTTCTCGCGCTCGAAACGGCTGCGCATGGCGCGATAGCGTTGGCCGGAGGCCGCGTCCCCCAACACCCTCGCGGTTTCCTGCAACCGCTTAAGCTGGGCTTCCAGTCGGGCCAGGTGTTTTTGGTTGGCGCTATAGGCGGCCTGCTGGGTGAGCAGATGCCGCAAATGTTGGGCGCGATATTGCGAATAGTTGCCCTCATAGCTGGAGATCGTCCCCCCCTCCAGGTGCAGGATGCGGCCCACCACGCGGTCCAGCAAGTAGCGGTTGTGCGAGACGATCAACACCGCGCCTTTAAATCGGTTCAAAAAATCCTCCAGCCAAGCGATCCCCAGAAAATCCAGGTGGTTGCCGGGCTCGTCCAACACAAGAAAGTCTGGATTGGCCAACAACGCCTGGGCCATGGACACCACATTTTTCTCACCGCCGGACAGCGACGCCAGCGGCTGCTCCTCTTTACCCGCCAACCCCAGCGCATCCAGCATGGCGCGCGCCCGTTGCGACAAACGATCCCCGTCGATGCGGTCGTAATCGTCGCGGGCGTTTCCGTAAGCGGCCAAGGCCTCAGGCATCCGTGTCTCATTGGATTCGGCCAGCGCGATTTCAGCTTGACGCAAGGCGGTCTCCACCCGACGATAGTCGCGCAGCAGGCAGTCGAGGGCCGTTTCCTTCGCTTCAAATACGGCGTATTGAGTGACATATCCCACCCGCACGGCCTTGGGCACCACCACCGCACCCGAGGTAGGCGACTCCTGGCCCGTGAGCATGTTCAGCAACGTGGTTTTTCCCGACCCGTTGGGGCCGATCAGCCCTACTTTTTCCCCCCGTCTAACCTGAAATGACGCGTCCTGAAGTAACACCTGTGCGCCAAAACGCTTGGTGACCGCATCAAAGCTCACCGCAAGCATGGCTACCTCCTAAAACTCAAGAAAACGACTTGTCGACAAAATTATAAAGAACGCGCACCCACCTTAAGAGAGGATCTTAAGGCATAACGGGGTCGTTTGGGTGCGCCCAACAGACACACATCTGTGGGCGCTTAAATGACGGAGTTTTTGAAAATCCAATTCATGGTGGCAATACTATAGCACGTTTACGCCACGGCGACAATCCGGATGGCTTGACAAGCCCATCATTTCAGTAAGGGGTATGATGAACATCGAATATAAAGTAAACGCCTCAGTATCGACGGATCAATTCATTGCGTTACTTCGTGCTTCCGCTTTGGGCAAGCGTAGGCCCGAAGACCGCAAGTGTCTGGAAGGCATGGTCACAAACAGCAACCTGATGGTTTCAGCGTGGGAAGGCGAAAAACTCATCGGGATTGCTCGTTCAATGACGGACTTTCATTATGCATGCTATCTTTCTGACCTTGCGGTTGATCGAGACTATCAAAATGGCGGCGTTGGAAAAGAACTCCTAATGAGGACTCAAAAACAATTGGGGCCAAAGTGCAAACTGATATTGATTGCAGCCCCTGCGGCCAATTCATATTACAAACATATCGGGTTTACAAATAACCCAAGGTGTTGGGTGCTTGAGCGCGAGCAAACTATCAGCCGCTAACCCATGTGGGCAAGCGGGGCTGACCTTTTGATTTTCTGCTAAAGCGACTCGTTGGCGTCGGGGAACAGTTTGTCTTTCCAGTACGTCAGGTGCTTGTGCAAGTGAGGGTATCGGCTTTCGAGCACCTTAAACAACCGCCCGATTGGTTCGTACACCGTGGAAAAGGCCAGCAATCCCAACAGAATGAAAATCGTACCGGGGATCACGGGCAAAACCAATCCCGCAATACCCACCACCAAAAAGAGGGCGCCGATAATCAAACGGATTGCCTTTTTCACTTTGCGTGTTCTTTAACCCAACGCAGGTGTGCGCGGACCTCTTCGAGCGAATCCCCGCCCAGCTTTTCCAGCACGGCGTTCGCCAGCGTCAGGGCCAGTACGGCTTCTCCAATCACAGAAGCCGCCGGAACGGCGCACACATCCGAGCGTTCGATGTGGGCGGAAACCGCTTCTTTGGTCAGCAAATCCACCGAATCCAGCGGGCGCATCAGGGTTGAAATGGGCTTCATGGCCACCCGCACGATCAAAGGTTCCGAGTTGCTCATCCCGCCTTCGATGCCGCCGGCGCCGCGCGTGTTGCGGTAAAACCCGCGGGCCTCATCGTGGTAAATGGCGTCGTGGACCTGCGAGCCCCAGCGCGCGGCCGCCTCGAACCCCAAGCCCACCCCCACGCCCTTCATCGCCTGAATGCTCATCATAGCCCGGGCGATGCGGGCATCCAATTTACGATCCCACTGCACGTGGCTGCCCAGGCCCGGCGGCAGGCCGCCGACCACCAGTTCGAACACCCCGCCCACCGTGTTCTTCTCGTGCATGGCCTGCTTGATGTGTTCGATCATTTGCGCTTCGGCGTCGGGGTCCAAACAGCGTACCTGTGAGGCGTCCGCCCGTTCGTTGGCCGCCGCCAGGTCCGTTGTTTCAGCCAATTGAAAGGCGCTTTGCGCCACGTGGATGCGCACCACGTGGCTGGCGATCATGATACCCAATTGTTCTAAAAACTGCCGCGCCAGCGCGCCCAAAGCGACGCGCACGGCGGTCTCGCGGGCGCTGGCCCGCTCCAGGATGTTGCGGATGTCGGTCTGCTGGTACTTTTGCGCGCCCGCCAAATCCGCGTGCCCGGGCCGGGGCACGGTGACCGGACGCAGTGTGTCCGGTGCGCTCCAAGGGTCCATGCGCTCGGTCCAGTTGTCCCAGTCGCGGTTCCACACGATCAACGAGATCGGGCTGCCCAGGGTTTTGCCGAAACGCAACCCGCCGATCACGTCGGCTTCGTCTTTTTCGATCAATTGGCGCCCGCCGCGGCCAAAGCCGCGCTGGCGGCGCGCCAATTCGTGGTTGAGCGCCTCGCGCAAGACCGGCACGTTGGCCGGCATCCCCTCCAAAATCCCGACCAGCCCACGTCCGTGGGATTCTCCAGCGGTCAAATATCGCAAGCGTGTCATAGGCGTATCTTAGCGACCACTTTAACGAATTTCGAATTCCAACAGGCGATTACCCACAAGGTGCGTTTCCAACGTCCAAATTTTATACTACCCTCATGCAAGCCGTATTGTTGGCCGCCGGCGCATCGTCCCGTATGTGGCCCGTGGTGGAAGGCAAACACAAAAGTCTGCTCGTGTTGCTGGGCAAACCTTTGATCCGTTGGACGATCGAAAGCCTTTATCAGGCGGGGGTGGACGAGGTCGTCGTCGTGCAAGGGCCCGAGCGTCAAGTGGAGGCCGTTTTGCAACAAGGTCCTCCGCTGTCGCTGAAAGTGCGCTTCGTGCAACAGGCCGACGCACACGGCATGGGGGATGCGCTGTTGTGTGCTGAAGCCTTGCTGCAAGACCGTTTTTTGCTGTTGCACCCCTACCGTTTCGACGCCGCCACGCTGGTCTTGCCCGTCCTGCAAAAAGTCCAAGCTACGGGCGCGCCGTTCGTGCTCAGCGCCCAGCCCACCGACCAGCCACAGCACTACGGTATTCTAACCGTGACCGGCGACCGCGCCACGGGATTGGTGGAAAAGCCCAGCAAAGAGCAAGCGCCCAGTAACCTCAGGGTGATGGGCATTTACTACCTGTCCAAAACCATACTGGACGCCTACCGCAGCGTGCCAAACAGCCATTATGCCTTCGAAGACGCGCTGCAACGTTGCATGGAAACCAGCGAGGTGCGCGTGACCCACATCACCCAACGCGTGACGCCGTTGAAACACCCTTGGGATGTATTGGCGCTGTCCGGCGAGTTACTCAAAACCCAGATCAAAGAACCCTACATCGACCCCAGCGCCCGGATTGACCCGAGTGCCATCATCAAAGGCCCGGTGCACGTCGGCCCCAACGTGCGCGTGTTTGAAAACGCCGTGATCAAGGGGCCCTGTTACCTGGGAGCGGGCGTGGTGGTGGGCACGCACTCATTGGTGCGCGAGTGCACGGTGCTGGAAGAAGGTGTGGTCATCGGCGCCCATTGCGAGGTTGCGCGCAGCGTGTTTGGGGCGGGAGCCACCACGCACTCGGGATTTTTCGGAGACAGCTTCTTCGCCCCCAAGGCCAAGGCGGGCGCCGGCACGATTACGGCCAACGTACGCGTGGACCGCAAGGAAATCTTCGCATCCGTTAAAGGCAAACGGATCGCAACGGGCCTGCACTCGCTGGGCGCCATCGTGGGCGCGCACACCCACATCGGCATCCAATCCATGCTGATGCCGGGGGTGCTGCTCGGGTCGAACTGCCTGGTAGGACCGGGCGCACTGGTCCAAGGCAGCGTGCCCTCCGAGTCGCGCTATTTTGAGCGAACGCTTTAACCAAGGAAAATCTGGCATCGACAGGCACACCCAGCTAAGATAAAATGCATCGTCCATATGAATTTAAAAAGTGATGAATAAGATTCGGAGGAAAACGTGAACAAGCTTGGAATTATAGGATGGATTTGTCTGTTGTCGATCATCGGGATGGGTGACATTGTTCAAGCTCTTCCCGTTCAAGCCGGGTATGTCAACGATTTTGCCGCCAAACTTTCTCCCAGCAACGTGGCCCAGTTGGAAGCCTTCTTAAAGGAACACGAAGAAAAAACGGGTTATGCCTTTTACGTGGTGATCGTTCCCGATATGGAAGGGTTAAGCGACGAAGCGTACGTCGAGCAACTCAACGAAGCCTGGGGGTTGGGAGAAAACCACCTCCTCATCCTCATCGCGTTGGATGAAAGCATTTTGCGCATCTCGACGGGCGAAGGATTAAAATCTCTTTATCCCGATTCACTGCTCGATGTTGTAAAAAACGACATGATCGCCTCATTATCCCTAAATCAATTCGATCAAGCCGTCTTACAAGGCGTCGGTCGCCTGGTGGGGTTGCCGGCGGAGCAGGGAAAAGCACCTGAAACACCCAGCGCCGGGGTGCCTTGGCGTCTGGTATTGCTGGGCGGCATCATTGCGTTGTCGTTGGTGTTGTACTTTTTCTTTCTGGCCTAACGCTGAATCGCAGGCTGTTTCCGAGCGCACTTAATCCAGAAACCCTTTTTCCCTCATCCAGTCGTCGTTGAACACACGGTTGAGGTAGTTGCGGCCCGAATCGGGAACCACCACCACCATCGTGCCGCCATCTATCGTGCGCGCATAGCGTAACGCACCCAGGATGGCGGCACCGCCCGATGACCCTAAAAACAATCCGTCCGCTTTGAGCAACTCACGACAGAACAGGTGAACCTCTTTATCCGACACCCGGATCACTTCATCGATCACACCAAGGTCCAGCGTCTTTGGAATCAGGTCTTCGCCGATCCCCTCGATCACGTACGTGTGCACGTCGTGGGGTTGCTTGTAAAACTCGGTGTAGATCATCGAACCTTCCGGGTCCACGGCCACCACTTTGATGTTAGGGTCTTGCTCCTTGAGGTAACGTCCGATGCCGGTGATCGTGCCGCCCGTGCCCGCACCGCACACAAAGGCGTCAAGCTCTCCGCCGACCTGTTCCCAGATTTCGGGTCCCGTGGTTTTGTAGTGGGTCTGCGGGTTGGCCTGATTTTCGTATTGATTGGGCATAAACCCGTTTCGTTCCTGCGCGATGCGGCGGGCCACCGAATAGTAGCTGCGCGGGTCTTCGGGCGCTACCGAGGTGGGGCAAATCACGGTTTCTGCGCCAAAGGCCTGCAACAACAGGATTTTATCGGGACTCACCTTATCGGGCATCGTGCACACCAATTGATATCCTTTGAGCAAGGCGGCCAGCGCCAGCCCCATCCCGGTGTTGCCCGAGGTGGGTTCCACAACGGTCATCCCCGGCTTGAGCGCTCCCTGGCGTTCGGCTTCCTCGACCAGGTGCAGGCCCACACGGTCCTTGATGGAGCCCACCGGGTTGAGGTACTCCAGCTTCACCAGAATCCGCACGTTCGTATCGTTGATGCGGTTAAGGGCCACCATCGGGGTGTGGCCGATCAGATCCAGCAGGTTCTCTGCAATGTGCATGTCGCCAGGCTCCTTGAAGGATGAAGTCGTGTCCACTCTAAGCGCTTGAATGATTGAACGCAACTTCGGCGTATCGACAGTACACTCGATTTAAATTCGAGCGTTGATCGTTAAAATTCGTTGGTCTCACTTTGCAAAACGCCGCGTACATCGTCATCATAATTCTGGAAGCACCACGAAGCACGTGACCCCAATGAGCATGGAAACCATTCGTCTTGAGCAAAGCGGCCCCTTGGCAACCGTCACCCTCGCTCGCCCCGACGTTCACAACGCCTTTTCCCCCACGATGATTGAGGAACTCACCCAAGTTTTCTCGGCACTGGCCCAGGACGATGCCGTGCGGGTGGCGCTATTGGCCTCACAGGGCGGCTCGTTTTCCGCCGGGGCCGATTTGGGCTGGATGCGGGAAAGCGTGGGGTATACAGAATCCAAAAACACTCAGGACGCGCTGCGCATGGGCCACATGTTCCACACGCTGGATACGTTTCCAAAGCCACTGGTGATCCGCGTGCAGGGCGCCGCGCTGGGCGGGGGCGTGGGGTTGGTGGCCTGCGCCGACCTGGCGGTCGCTGCCGAGACCACCTTTTTCGGCCTGACCGAGGTGCGCTTAGGAATCATCCCGGCGGTAATCTCACCCTACGTGGTCGGCAAAATCGGCGCCGGTCAGGCGCGGCGTTATTTTCTAACCGACGAACGCTTTGATGCAAAC
>Ga0114931_10010842_pt1 | contig 10813 bp, 9 predicted proteins | sample 2SBtaG_FD_89579 | JGI IMG/M metagenome (GOLD analysis project Ga0114931, IMG submission 89579) | Deep subsurface microbial communities from Kolumbo volcano to uncover new lineages of life (NeLLi) - 2SBTROV14_V59a metaG | ecosystem: Environmental > Aquatic > Marine > Volcanic | place: Kolumbo...
GCCGGGGGCTCGGACTCGCCGTGGAACTGGCGACGCGAACCGCGCGCCTGGCCCGGGTCGCCCGCCGCTTCCGTCCCGACGCGATGACCGGAATCATGGGCCCAAGCATCGCACTGGCGGGCCGCGCCCTGCGCATCCCGGCAGTCGTGTTCTACGACACCGAGTTCGCCTGGCAGACCAACTGGTTCGTCTACCCGCTGGCCCACAGCGTGTGCACGCCGGACTGCTACCAGGGCCGGGTCCGCGGCCGGCACCTGACCTACCCGGGCTACCACGAGCTGGCCTACCTGCATCCCGACCGGTTCACTCCCGAGCGGGAGCGACTGGCTGCCTTCGGGGTGGGCGATGGCGAGCGCTACAGCCTCGTCCGGTTCGTCTCCTGGCAGGCGAGCCACGACGTCGCCGAGAAGGGGCTGACGCTGGAGCAGAAGCGCGCCCTCGTGCGCCGGCTGCAGGCTCACGGGCGCGTGCTGATCTCGTCCGAGGGCGACCTGCCAGAAGACCTCGAGCCGATGCGCCTGCGCGGACCCTACCGCGACGTCCACCACCTGATGGCCTTCGCAGACCTGCTCGTGGGCGAGTCGGCCACCATGGCGTCCGAGGCGGCGGTGCTCGGGATCCCTGCGGTGTTCATCGCCACCACCGGGCGCGGGTACACCGACGACGAGGAGCGCCGCTATGGGCTGGTGCGGCACTTCACCGACGACCGCTACGACGCCGCCATGGCCGCGGTCGGAGAGCTGCTCGAGAGGCCGCCGAGCTGGCGCGCCGAAGCTCGTGAGCGGCTGATGGACGACAAGATCGACACCACCGCCTGGATGATCGAGCACTTCGAGCGGAGCTTCGGGTGACCTCGTCCACCAACCCGGCGAGCGTGGCCTTCGTGATCCCCGTCGTACACCCCGAGGGCGCGAAGGTGGACGACTACCGCGTCGTCGAGGCGATCCTCCGGGAAACGGTGACCAGCCTGCTCGCCCAGCAGCGCGTGCGACCGCACGTGGTCGTGGTGTGCCACCGGCGTCCATCCTGGTCCGTCGACCTGCCCGAGGTCCGCTTCCTGCTCCTCGACCACCCGGCCTTCGCGGCCAACCGGAACGTCGTGCAGGTCGACAAGGGCCTGAAGTACGCGATCGGGATCGCGTACGCGTTGGCAGCCTGGGACCCGGCGCTCGTGATGCCGATGGACGACGACGACTTCGTGCGGCGTGACGCCTCGGCCCATGTGCTGCGCTCGCTGCGCGAGGGCGACGGCACCGAGGACGCCGGCCTGCTCACCCGCGGCTACCACGTCGTCCTGCGCCCGGGGCGTGACGGGCGCGGCTTCGACGTGCGCGCCGTGTTCGAGGTCCGGCAGTTCCACACCACCTGTGGCTCGTGCCGGATGTTCCACGGCGACCGCCTGCGCGCGCTGCTCTTCGATGCGCTGCCCGAGTTGGTGGGCTTCGGCGCCACGGACATCGCTGATGCGGAGGGGGTCGTGCGCCGCGACTTCCTCGACGCCTTCCTCGCTGTCGCCGAGCCGCTCGCCCCGGACCACGACGGCATCCTCAACATCCTCGGCCGCCACGTGGAGCAGGAGCGGCTCGAGCTCCTGCCCCTCGACGCCCTGCCCCTGGTGGCCAAGGGCTGCGGGCACGGGAACCACGACGGCCCGCGCGCGGGCGAGGTCCACTGGCACCAGATCCGCTCCGTTCGCCGCACCCGGCGCTTCCTGGAGCGCTTCGGTCTGAGCGGGCGCGCGACCCTGCGCGCGCGACCCGATCCGAGGGCGGCTTTCGCGGGCTGGCGGGCCGCGATCAAGAACCGGATCCGCCCCGTCCTGCGTGCTACCCTCCGCCGCTGACCAGGAGCCCCCTTGTTTCGCCGCATCCTCCGCTCGATCCGCGCTCGGCGCGATATCGTGCGCCGCCGCTGGACGGTGTACCGAGCGGTGAAGGGACGGCACCTCGCGGAGACCCTGGAGGGCTTCGACGCGCGGTGGCCGGACCCGTCCCCTCCCGACGACGACCCGCTGTTCCTCCTCGCGGCCGGGTGGCGCTCGGGCTCGACCTTCCTGCAGCGGCTCACCGTCGGCTCAGGAGACCGCATCGTGTGGGGCGAACCCTTCCAGCGGAGCGAGATCGTCCAGCGCATGGCCGAGCAGCTCCGCCCCTTCGTCGCCAGATGGCCCGCTGAGTCGCTGTTCCTCGATGACCAGGGCGAGGCGGAGATCGTCGACGAGTTCATCGCGATGCTCTACCCGGAGGCCGACGCGCTGCGGCAGGCCCACCGCGCGTACTTCGACCGGCTCTTCGCACAGCCGGCCCGGGAGCGCGGCTTCTCGCACTGGGGGCTGAAAGAGGTCCGCCTGCGCACCGAGCACGCCGCCTACCTGCGCTGGCTCTACCCGCGGGCCCGCTTCGTGTTCCTGGTGCGCAATCCCTACGACGCCTGGCTGAGCTACCGCCCGTGGCGCGGATGGTTCTGGAGCTGGCCCGACGACATGGTGAACACGCCGACGCAGTTCGGCCGGCACTGGCGCGACTCCGCGGAGGACTTCCTGCGACACCACGAGCGCGTCGGCGGTTTGCTCATACGCTACGAGGAGCTCCATGAGCCCGCGACGATCGCGCGTCTCGAGCAGCACGTCGGCCACTCCCTCCCGCCGCCGGAACGGCTCGCGCGGGTGGGGGGGGCCCGCGAGCGGGACCACCGGATGCCCGCCCTGGAAGAGCGCCTGCTCCGCGCGCACGTGGGCGAGGCCGCCCAGCAGCTCGGCTACATCGGCCCGAGCCGGTGAGCCCTCGCCCTCAGGCCGGCGTGCCGCGGAGGCGACAGACCGCGAGCAGGTCCAAGGCGTCTTCGATCGCCTCGCTCCGGTAGTAGAGTTCATCGACCGCGAGGCCCGACGGTACCGGAGTGCCGCCCCGCCTGCGCCGCCGGAGCAGGTCCCGGAGGCGCTGGCGCAGCTCTGGCGGGAGCAGGAGTCCCGCCCGGTGCCGCACTCCGCGGTACAGGCGCCATCGCAGCCGCGCGTTCTTCCGGGCCCGGGCCCGCAGGTGCGCGACACGCGCCCGCTCGACGGACTCGATCTGCTCGCTCCCGTACAGCCCGAGCACCTCGACCTGGTCGAAGAAGGGCGCGAGACAGGCCCGCAGCTCCTCGGGGCGGTACTCCCGCACGTGGAAGGGGTTCCAGGGCGGGATGCCCGGGTCCAGGCGGATGTTCGCGTTGGGTGTCGTGAACAGCGCACCGCCGCCGGGCACGAGCACGCGGATCACCTCTTCCAGGAAGGGCCCGGTCTCGGGGATGTGCTCGATGACCTGGAAGCTGGTGACGAGGTCGAAGCTGCCGTCGGCGAAGGGAAGCATGCGGCCGTCCACGCGACGGAAGGACACGTTGTCGGGCACATGACCGCGCCGCGCGGTCTCGACGAGATCGGCGGAGACGTCCACCCCGACCACCGAAGCCGCCTGGGTGGCGAGGACCCGCGTGCCGTACCCGTTGTTGCACCCGAGATCGAGGACGCGAAGCCCTCGTGCGCGCTCGGCCGCGGTGTCGTAGGCCTTCTGGTGGATGAGCTGCAGGCACGCCTCTTCGGCGCTCCGCGGCGTGATGCACACCTCCGGGTGGTCTTCCTGCGACCGGGCCATGGCGTATCTCCCAGAACGCCGGCCCCTTAGCATGGGAGGGATCCGGTGTCCGGTATCGGGGCGCGGTAAGACAGGAACGACGCCGCGGTTGCACCCACCCGGCGAGCCCGCTAGCCCTGCCAAGTCCGCGACGCTGCATCACCCCGGAGCCGGTTTGCAGAGCCCCGCCTACGTGCTGTGCACCCCGATGCGCGACGAGATGGAGCACCTGCCCGAGCTGCTGGCCAGCGTCGACGCCCAGTCGGTCCGGCCAGCGCTCTGGCTCGTGGTGGACGACCACAGCGAGGACGGCAGCCTGGAGTGGCTCGAGGAGCAGGCCGCCGGCCGCCCATGGCTGCAGGTGCTCTCCTCGCCCGAGGCGCCCGACGAGTACCTCGGCAACCACATCGCCCGGATCAAGAGCTGTGGCCTGGAGCAGGCGATCGCGCGAGCCGAGGCGGAGGGCCGGGAGGTCGGCTTCGCCGGGGTGCTCGACGCCGACATCGCGCTCCCGGCCGATCACTACGAGCGCCTCGTAGCCGCCCTCGAAGCCCAGCCAGAGGTGGGCGTCGTCAGCTCGGTCCTGGAGACGATCTCGGAGGACGGCGTGCACAAGGAGCCGCTGCAACGGGCGGACCTCCCCCGCGGGCCGACGCAGTTCTTCCGGCGCGCATGCCTCGACGCGATCGGCGGCCTGCCCCGGTTCATGGGCTACGACGGGGCGGCGAACGCCAAGGCGATCCTCGCCGGGTGGCGCACCCGCGTCGTGGGCGACGTGGTCGCGCGGCACCGCCGCCCCACCGCCACCCGCTTCGGCGTCGCGGCTGGCTTCGCGCGCCGGGGCCGCTACGCGTGGTTCCTGGGCCACAGCCCGATCCTCGTGGCTGCCCGCGGGCTCGCCTACACCCGCCAGGCCCCGCACACCGGCGGCTACCACTTCGTGCGCGCGTGGCTCTCCTCCGCGGTGCACCGGGCCCCGCGCTGCGACGACCCGCAGGTGCGGCACTACTACGGTCGCACCCGGGTGAAGGAGAACGTCAAGGCGGTGCTCGGGCTGGGCCCGCGCTTCTTCCGCTCCCGCTGACTCACTCCTCGGCGGAGGGGCGCGCGACCCGCTCGGCGCGACGGGCCAGACCGGGCACGTTTTGGATCAGCGCCCGGGAGACGCGCCGTCCCAGGAGGCTCGCCCCGACCGCGAGCCAGGAGGATTGGGTCAGGGGGGCGTCCGCGACCGCGAGGAGCGAGTGCTTGAGCGCCGTGCCCCGGTGGCCGGCGTCGAGCGCGGCGCTCGTGGTCGCCGCGTGCCACTGGCCGCGGGTCATCGGGGGCGTGCGCACCTGGATGTCCAGAGGGGGGGGCGTCCGACCCAGCTTGGCGTAGGCTCGCTCGATCAGCTCCCGCCGCTGCTGGCGGTCGTCCTCGTGCGCCTCGTCGAAGCTGAGCGAGAAGTGCCGGCGCACGTCGAGCAGAATCTCCGGGAGGTTCCGCAGCTCTCCGAGGCTCGCGAGGCGGAGGTAGAGATCGAGATCCTCCCCGCGCCGGAGGGCCTCATCGTAGGGATCCACCCGCTCCAGCGCCTCGCGGCGGAACATCGCGGAGCTGTGGCACAGGGCGAGCCCCCGCCCCTGGTGGAGCTCCGCCAGGATCCCCGCGTGGTCGGTCGGGTGCCGCGACGGGCGGATGGGCCAGCCCGACGCGTCGACGAAGCGCAGGTGGGTCCCGACCGCCACGCACTCGGGGTGGGCGCGGAGGAAGTCCACCTGAGCACGCAGCCGCCCCGGCCGCGCGAGGTCGTCGGCGTCGAGGTTCGCCACGTACTCCCCGCCCGCCGCCTCGAGGGCCAGGTTCCGCGCCTTGGAGACGCCGCCGTGGGCGCCGCGCAGGAGCCGCACCCGGGGGTCGCGCTCGGAGAGGGCGCGGATCCGCTCGGCGGAGTCGTCGGTCGAGCCGTCGTCCACGAGGATCATCTCCCAGGCGGCGAGATCCTGCGCCTGGATGCTGCGGATGGCGTCGCCGACGAAGCGCGTCGCGTTCCACACCGGCGTCAGGACGGAGACGAGGGGCGTCGTCGCTCGGGAGGCCATGGCGTGCGAACTAACGTCTCCACAACGCCCGAGCCATGCCGGCTTCGAGCGTCAGACCGGGTCGTAGCCGAAGCGCTCGAGGGTCGGGTTCATGAGCGCGAGGGCGCGGCGGGTGGTCAGGTCGAGGGCCGCGCGCCCACGCCCGGCCGCCTTCTGACTCACCGGCTTCGCCACCGCCTCGTGCCAGGGGCGCGCAGCGACGTCGCCCATGTCGCCGACGTGGTCGAGACGCTCGGCCCAGGCCGGCTCCCAGTCGAGACCCGCGAAGGCACACACCTCGGCCATATACGCGCCCGGGTCGGCCACGAGGTCCTCGTAGCGCACCTCGCGCACTCGACCGGGGTGAGTCGCCGCAAAGTCCCCAACCGCGGTGGTCCGGCGCATCCACAGCTCGCCCGCCTCCCGCGCCGAGCCCGCCATGCCGGTGCGGAGCAACGAGTGGACCACGTCCACGCCGTCGCGCAGGGCGTGCAGATAGGCGGCGTCGGGGAAGGCCCGGTCGACCAGCGGGAGGAACTCGGAGTGCCGGGGCGTCTTGTCGCCCCACCGCTTCTCACCGCCGTGCCGCGCGCCGTACAGGCGGTGCACCGTGTCCACCACCGCCGCGGCGCTGCGCTGGGACGGCTCGATAGCGTGCAGGCGCTCCAGCACCTCCGTGCGCGACAGCTCGAAGGCGGGCCACTCGGGACGTGAGGAGAACCGGTACCAGGCGTTCCAGCAGACGAACTGCCAGCTCGCCCGAGGCGCCCGCTCCACGTCGGCCAGGAAGGGCACCGCACCCTGCAGCTCCGGCGCGATCTGGATCTCGCCGCCCGCCATCACCAGACGGCGCAGCAGCGTCGTGCCCGAGCGGCCCGAGCCGACGATGAACAGCGGCCGCACCCCCTCGCCCCGCTGGAGCGGACAGGGCGGGCGACCGGGCACGGCGCGCTCCGCGGCCTTCCAGGCGCGCCGGAAGATGCGCCGGGTCAACGGCACGGACGGTGACAAGCAATCCCCCGGGGGTCGGCCTCCCCGCATAGCCGTTCTGGCGTCTGGGCGGGAGCTTCCGGCGCGCCGCCGGAGGTTGCCGAGACCGGCTCCAAGGCCCGGTTGTGGGACCCCGAGCGCCATGGCTCCCCCCCCTGGTTCGCGTTACCCCGAGCGCTCCGTCCACACCCACGAGTTCCGATTGTTTCAGGCTTTCGCCGACCTTCGCGCAGTGCTCAGCCCTGAGGATCGACGCTGGTTCCTGACCCTGCTCCCGGCGATCGCGCTGTCTTCGGTGCTCGATCTCGTGATCGTGGCGTCCGTGGCCATGTTCTTCCGCCTGCTCGTCGACCGCAGCCCCCTGCACGGCCACGGGGTCGTAGCCTGGCTGTACGCCCACGCCGGCACCTCGGGGGAGGACCCCTTCCTCGCGCTGCTCGGTGCCGGCGTGTTCGGGGTGGTCCTGTGCGGCGACCTGTTCGGCGCCTTCACCTTGCGCCAGGTCCTGCGCTTCTCCTGGGGGCAGGTCCACAGCCTGTCGGAGCGCCTGCTCGGCGCCTACCTCGCCCGCCCCTACGCGTTCTTCCTGGAGCGCAGCTCCTCGGACCTGTCCAAGCAGCTCCTGAACGAGGTGCAGCAGCTCGTCGCCCACGTGATCGCCGGTGGCACGCAGATGGTCGCGCGGCTCGCCGGGGTGGTCCTGATCCTCGGGTGGCTGCTCTACAAGCAGCCGCTGCTGTCGGTGATCCTCTTCGGCTCGGTCGGCCTCGCCTACGCCGCGCTGTTCGGCATCCTCCGCGGCCGAAACAACCGCCTCGGCAAGCGGCGCCTCGCGGCCCAGGCCAGCCGGTTCCGCGTCGCAGCCGAGACCCTGGGTGGAGTCAAGGAGATCAAGCTCCTCGGGCTGGAAGAGGTCGCGCTCGAGCGCTACCGGAAGCCCTCGCGGACCTTCGCTGCCACGATGGCCAGCCACCAGACCCTGGCCAAGACCCCGCGCTACGCGCTCGAGACGATGGCTATCGGCGGGATGGTCATCGTGGTCGTGTTCCTGCTGGCGACCGGCCAGGTGCTGGGCGGCGCGCTGGCGATCATCGGGACCTACGCCATCGCCGCCTACCGCCTGCTCCCCGCCCTGCAGGTCGTGTACACCACGCTGTCCCAGGTGGAGTTCAACCTCGCCGCCCTCGAGGAGATCCGAGCCGACATCGCGGCCGCCGAGGCCTACCACCGGCCCGAGCCCGCCCAGGTCTCCTTCGAGCGCGAGGTCGAGCTCCGCGGCATCCGCTTCCGCTACCCGAGCGCCGATCGGCCGCTCTTCGACGGGCTGGACCTCACCCTGCGAAAGGGCAGCTGGACGGCGCTGGTCGGCTCCACGGGAGGCGGCAAGAGCACCCTGGCCGACCTGATGATGGGACTGCTCCAGCCCGAGCAGGGGGAGCTGAGGGTCGACGGCCAACCCGTGACCTCGCCCGAGGCGGTCGCCGGGTGGCAGCGCCACATCGGCTACGTGCCGCAGTCCATCTTCCTCATCGACGACACCATCGCTCGCAACGTGGCCTTCGGGCTGGGCGAAGTGGACCAGGAGCGGCTGCGGGCGGCCGCCGAGACCGCCCAGATCGCGGACTTCGTCGAGCAGGAGCTCTCCGAGGGCTACGCGACACGGGTGGGCGAGCGCGGCATTCGCCTGTCCGGTGGCCAGCGCCAACGCGTCGGCATCGCACGGGCGCTCTACCGGGCGCCCGACCTGCTCGTCCTCGATGAGGCCACGAGCGCCCTCGACAACGAGACAGAGGCCCGCCTGATGGCGGAGCTTCGCCAGAAGCTCGTGTCCTCCACCGTGGTGGTGATCGCACACCGGCTCTCCACGAGCCGGTACTGTGACGAGATCGTGCTCCTGGAGCGCGCACGGATCGTCGATCGCGGCCCCTACGACGAGCTGCTCGCTCGGAGCAGCCGGTTCCGCGACCTGGTGCGCGCAGCCTCCCCCGACGCGCCTCTCGACCTCTCCGACACCCGGGCCACCGCCAGCCGGGCCGGCACCGACTAGAGTCCAGGCCACACGGAGCACGCACCCCGATGGGACTCACGGACAGCCTGCAGAACCTCTTCCCATCGCTGCGCTCGGCCAAGGATGATCTGGTGCAGCGGATGCGTGGCCTCGAGAACCGCATCAACGCGCTGGACGTGCGGGCCTACGCACTCTCGGCGCTGAACGCCACCGAGCCCGGAGTCACCGAGCGCGCCGAGGGGCCCCGCCTCACGGTGACGCTCACCTCCTACGGCGAGCGCGCGCTCGACGTGTACCTCGTGATCGAGAGCCTGATGCAGCAGAGCGTCCGCGCCGACCGCATCGTGCTGTGGCTGAGCGAGGACGAGTTCGACCGCGACAGCCTGCCCGAGCTGCTCGAGCGCCAGGAGAACCGCGGGCTGGTGGTCCGGTTCACCGAGGACCTCCGCTCCTACAAGAAGCTGATCCCCGCGCTGACCGCCTACCCCGACGACCTGCTGCTCACCGTCAACGACGACGTGCTCTTTCCCGTGGACCACATCGAGCGTCTGTACCGCGCACACCGGGCCGAGCCCGAGGTCATCCACTGCTACCGCGGCCACCGGATGACCTACGCGGGGCCCGGCCACCTGAAGCCCTATCGCGAATGGGAGCTGGAGACGGACCTGCCCCACGCCTCCCTCGACGTGTTCCCGGTGGGCGTGGGCGGCGTGCTCTACTTCCCGGGGTGCTTCGACGAGGAGGTCACCCATCGGGCGGCCTTTACCTCGCTGTGCCCCGACGCCGACGACATCTGGTTCAAGGCGATGTCGCGCCGCCGGGGCACCGCCTGCCGGGTCGTTCCCCACGCTCGCAGCCGCCGGCAGTACCACGTGCTGCCCGGAACCCAGGCCGACGGGCTGTGGAAGGCGAACAGCCGCAACAACGACCGCCAGCTCCGCGCGGTCCTGGAAGCCTACCCCGACCTCGGCCTGCGCCTGTAGCGACCGGAAGGGCTACAGCGGCTCGTAGTCCAACGACCGACCGGGCCCGACGCCCACGCGCACCTCATCGAAGTAGACTCGGGAGACCTCCTGGGTGGGCGGCGCCTCGGCCTTGTACAGCCCGAACTTCCAGTACGGTCCGACGAGATCGTTGAAGCTCACACCGACCCCGTCGCGGGCGAAGTGGCTCGTCCGCAGGGTCGCGCCGGTGGCGTCCTCCTCGGCGACATCCACCGCGATGGACCCACCACCGGTGTAGTCGTGGACCTCGTGCAGGACCACGCGGTACCATTGGCCGGACTCGAGCGTCATCAGCTCGGCCCCGCCGCAGTCCGTGTAGGTCGACGTCGGCGTCGTACACCGCGGGTCGAAGCCGCCCTCGGCCTCGCCCGGAGGAAGGCTCAGGGCCCGGCTGTCGCCACGGTAGCTGTAGGCCAGCACCCCGTCGCGCACCGCCAACCCGGAGACGGGGTTGCGTCCGCGCTCCCCGAGAGAGCGGTCGCGCTCACCGTGCTGTTGCGCCAGGATGACGAGGTCCCCCGCCGCGATGCCCCCCTCGGGCACCAGGAACCGGAACCCCGCCCAGAACTCGCGCGTCTGCTGGTAGGCATCGTAGCCGGTCAGCAGGAAGGTCTTGAGCTCGGCGCTCTTGGTCGACCGGTCCCCGTGATCGTAGTCCTCGGCGTGGACTTCGAAGGCCATGACCGTCCGTCCCCCGAGGTCCGCAAGGGTGCAGGAGTAGGGAAAGGCGCACTCCTGGCGGAAACCCGAGTCTTCCGTCCCGTCGCCGAAGTCGGCTCGGGCGATGAGGTTCGGCCCCAGCTCGAGACTGGCCCCGGTGTCACCGGGGATGGTCCGAGCCGTGCAGCCCGCCAGACAAGCGGCGAGCCCCCCGAGCCAGATCGGCGGTCGACGAGCGAGGACAATCGACAAGGCACCCCTCCTCCGCGGGATGATGCCACAGCGGAATCGGGACTTTGGACTCGTCCACCGGCCCCATGTAGGATACCGGGCTGATTCTGTGTCGCGGAGGTGGAGTGAGATTCCTATGGGCAGCTGACCTTGGAGCGCGGTGCGCTCCTCCCCTGGCAAGGGCTACCGGGGTGGTTCACAACAACCACACCACCGGCCCCCAGGCCAAGAGAGGAGCGCATGCGC
>Ga0114931_10010843_pt1 | contig 10813 bp, 8 predicted proteins | sample 2SBtaG_FD_89579 | JGI IMG/M metagenome (GOLD analysis project Ga0114931, IMG submission 89579) | Deep subsurface microbial communities from Kolumbo volcano to uncover new lineages of life (NeLLi) - 2SBTROV14_V59a metaG | ecosystem: Environmental > Aquatic > Marine > Volcanic | place: Kolumbo...
GGTTGAGACGAGGTTCTCGGCGGTGATGTCGCCTTGCTGGAAGGTGACCGAGGGTGCCTCCGCAGCCAGCACCAGCACCGTATGGCCGGGATGGGCCAGGAGATGTTCGCGCGCCTGGCGCAGGGCCACCGCGCCGCCGGCGCATCCGTGCTCGGTGATCGGCAGCCGGCCCAGATCGGGCTGCATGCCCAGGCGGTGGGCCAGCACGGCGTCCAGGCTGGGGATCATGAACCCGGTGCAGCTCGACGAGATGAAGTAGTCCACGTCCGCCGGCGCCCGGCCCGCCCTCTCGAGACAGGTGCGGACCGCTCTTTCGCCCAGCTCGATCATCCCCCGCCGGTAGGCGGCGTTTTTCTCCTGGAGGGGGCGCGCCGTGAAGACCTCCTCGAGAGGGATGATCGATCGGCGGCGGCGAACCAGGCTTCTGGAGCTCGAAAAGCACCCCAGCACCCGCGAAAAGTGCTCCGTCCGCGGCCCAAGCCACCGCTCCACCTGCTCGAGCACCGCCTCCTGGCCATACTCGTACTCCGGAACCGCGGTCGCAGTCGCTCGAATCACGCCCATCGCCGCCCCGAAAGCGGCAATGCCCGTGCCACCATCCGGATCCCGTAGCTATCCACAATTCCCCGCACTTCCCTGCTCCTCGACGTACATCGCGCCCCAAATCGTGCAATCACACTGGCGGACTAGCGGAAGACGATGGAGAACTGGGCTTCGGTGTAGCGGGAGGGGCGGGCGGGGGTCGTTTTTCTGCGCAGGTCTTCCGGGACCACGAGGACGTTCCTGAAGTCCGTGCGGAGCAGGTTCGCGGGGTCGATGTCCGGCCGGAAGCGCCGGCCGGGGCCCTGGCCCCACTGCTCGGCCTCCTCCAGGAGGTGCTTGTCGCGATCGACATAGATAGCGCCACGCGGATGGTAGAAGGCCACAGAGGGGAGCTTGGCTCCCGCCAGAATCAGGTCCCGGTTCGAGCCGGCCAGCTCGGATGCGCGCAGGGCGAGGCTCCTGTGGATCTTGAAGGAAGTTTCAGCGCTGATGCCCGCGACGACCATGCCGGCGCAGAGCAGGATGCCGGTACCGGTCGCAACGAGCCCGGCCGGACGGCGGCGGGTTGCGAAGATCCACCCGGCGCAGGCGAGAAGTGTGCCGCCGAAGACCGTCATTGCCCCTTCCACGCGTTCCAGGCGGCTATTCCCGGTGCCAACACCGGCCAGAACCAGCAGGGCGACCCCTCCGATGGCGCAGAGGGCGACATGCCGCCAGCCCCGGCGGGACATGCCGGTCCGGGCAATGGCGCACCCCGCCAGGATCGCCAGCGCCGGTGCCGCGGGGAGGATGTAGGTCCAGGAGCGGCTCTTCGAGAGGGTCAGGACCACCAGCGGCAGTCCCATCCACCACAACAGCAGCCGCAGGCCGGGACGCGGCAGGTTCCGGAACGTGCGAATCCCGCCCGCCACATGGAGCGAGAAGGGCAGCATGCCCGCGGCAAGAACAACGGCATAGATATAGATTGGCGCCCGGTGGTAGTGGCTCGAGCCCTTGAAGAAACCGGTCAGCTTGCGGAGCTGGCTGGGTAGGAACTCGGGGTACTGCACCTGCACCGCCACAAACCAGGGGGCCGTGATGAGCAGGAAGAGCGCCAGGCGCCTGAGCGACACGCACTCCTTGAGAGTTCCGGTCCGGGCGGCGGCGAGAGGCAGGATCGTGAAGAGGAAGATTACGTGTCCCTTGGCCAGGAATCCGATCGCCAGGCCGACCACCGCCCAGGTCATGGCACACTTCTCCCCGTCCAGCAGCCGCCGCACGATGGAATGGAAGAAGAGGGCGGTCCCGAAGAGCAGGAATGGTCCGGTGAGGCAGGCGGCGCCCACCGCCAGGGGATAGGGCGCCGCCAGGAGTGCCGCTCCGGCAGGCCACGCGGCCTTCGGCCCCGCGAGACGCCTCGCGATCCCGGCCGTGAGCAGGGCCGCTCCGAGCAGCGCCAGCGCCGCGCCGAGGCGCACCGCGAACTCGGTTCGCCCGAAGAGCCGGATCCCCGCCGCTGCGGACCAGTAGGCCAGGGGCGGCTTCTCCAGGTGCGGGACCCCTTGCCAGCGGGGAACGACCCAGGAGCCGCCTTCGGCCATCTCCCGGGCGGTTTCGGCGTAGCGCCCCTCACTGGGGTCGGAGATCCCCACGAGGGCGATCCGGGCCAAGATCAGCGGCCCCGCGAAGAGCAACATCAGCCCCATGCGAGATTGCCGCAAGCGCCGGAAGAGGGAGGCGGACGAGCTGCGAATAGCCAGAACCGGCGAGTCTAGCACGGTGTGGTTCCCTCTCCGCGCAGGCGCGTGCTCCGGCGCCGGAAGGGTCCAGGGCCGGGTCGGACTAGGATCCTCGTCCGGATCGCGAACCTCAAGCCGGGCGGACCGTTCTGGCCTGCCGGCGGAGCAGCAGGAGGTTGCGCACATAGGGGATGCAGCCAGTGCCGTAGCCCGCGAGCATGATCATGTCGCTCAGCGCGATCGCGTAGGCGCTCAGGAGCAATCCGCCGCCCAGGGAGAGCAGCCAGAAGGAGGCGGGCAGGGTCGATTCGCCCAGCCGTTCCGACTTCCACCACTGGACGAGCTGGCGGCCCGACCAGAGAACCGAGCCCAGGAATCCGATCGCCGCCCAGGCCGGCGGACCGAGGTGGGGCCTGGAAAGGGTCGTCCACAAGAGCACCGCCGCGAGCGCGGTCGCCCAGGGGACCAGCTTGCGGCGCGAGGCGGCCTGGGAGATGCGCAGGTTGCGCATGGCGATGAACGCTCCGGGGGCGACGCTCAGGACGTAGACGGGATTGTGCACCCCGACCGCGTAGACCAGCACCAGTCAGGCGCCCAGAAGACCGAGATACCAGTAGGTCCGCGGCACCACGCAGCGGCGGGCGCGCTCGGAGGCGATCCACTGCACGAGCACCCGGCCGCCGAAGAGCGCCTGGCCCGCGATGCCGCAGGCCAGGATCAGGGTCCCTGCATCCTTCAATGCCAATCCCCGGCTTCGCGAAGGTCCAGGCGGTCGTAGCCCGGTTCCACCCTGCGGCGGAGCAGCCAGCGCACTCCGAAGAGGTCGAAGAGCCCCTTCCAGGCCCGCCCGAGATTGCCGTAGTGCGTCTCGCCGTGCTCCCGGGGCCGGTGCGAGACCTCGATCTCGCGGACCTTGAACCCCTCCGCCTTCGCCAGGATCGGGATGTAGCGGTGAAAACCCACGAACTTCGGGATCCGCTCAGCGACCGGCCGCTTCCAGGCCTTGAGCGTGCAGCCCACGTCTCGGAACTCATCGTGCAGCCACCACCGCCGCAGCGCGTTGGCGAATCGCGAGCCGAGCCGCTTGGCGGCGTTGTCCCTCCGCTTGCGGCGGACCCCGCAGGCCAGATCGCAGTCCGCGAGCGCCTCGACCAGCCGCGGCGCGTCGGCGGGGTCGTTCTGGAGGTCGGCGTCCAGGGTCACGATCACCCCGCCGCCGCTCGCCAGCAGCCCCGCCGCCATCGCCGCGGACTGCCCCCGGTTGCGCGCCGTGAAGAGCACCACCAGGTCCCGGGACCGTTCCGCCTGGCTCTTGAGCCAGGCGCCGGTGGTGTCGGTCGAGCCGTCGTCGACCACCACGATCTCGTAGGGTCGCTCGAGGGTCCGCGCCGCCTCGCGGATCTCCTCGATCAGTAGCGGCAGGGACTCCTCCTCGTTGTGCGCGGGCACGACGAAGCTGACCAGATCGGGCTCCATGGTCGCTGCTGACACGAACGGGCAATTGTATACGCCGGGCCCTCGGACCCGTCAGAGATCGAGCGTCGTCACCGGGCGCACCACCGGCTGCTTGGGGACCACCGTGAGGCCGCTCCCGGTGACCGTCCAGCCCCGGGCGCGGTCGGCTTCCGCGTCGTAGCCTACCTCGGCGCCCTCCGGCAGGGTCACGTCCTTGTCGATGATCGCCCTTTGGATCCGGCACCCGCGCCCCGCCACGACCCCGTCGAAGAGCACCGAGGCCGAGACCTCGGCGAAGCTGTGGACGTGCACGTTGCGGCCCAGGACGCTGTTCTGCACGCGCCCGCCGCTGATGATCGAGCCGGGGCCGATCACGCTCTGGTGCGCCTCGCCGACCCGCCCCCCGCTGTCATGCACGAACTTGGCGGGGGCCGCCGTGGAGCCCAGGGCGTTGATCGGCCACTCCCGGTTGTAGAGATCGAGCTTGGGGACCACCTCCTTGAGGTCGAGGGAGGCCTCGTAGTAGGCCTCCAGGGTGCCGACGTCGCGCCAGTAGCTGTTGGGCTGATCCGCGGGGCGGCCCGGGAGCCGGTTGCTCTCGAAATCATAGGCCAGCACCCGGCGGCCCTGCTCCACCATCGCCGGCAGGACGTCGTGCCCGAAGTCGTGGCTGGATGTGTCGCTGCGGGCATCGCTTTCGAGCACCTCGCAGAGCACCTCGCGCCCGAAGACGTAGTTCCCCATCGAGGCGAAACAGTGGCCGGGGTCGTCCGGGAGGCAGGGGGGCGTGTCCACCTTCTCGTGGAAGCCGCGCACCATCCCGTCGGGGTCGCACTCCAGGACACCGAGGCGCCCGGCGTCGGCCCGGGGCACGCGCAGCGCCGCGATCGTGACATCCGCACCGGCGGCGACGTGGGCCCGCAGCATCCGGGAGATGTCCATGAAGTAGATGTGGTCGCCGCCGAAGATGCAGACCAGGTCGGGCTGCGTGTCCCGCACCAGGTTGAGGTTCTGGGTGATGGCGTCGGCGGTGCCCGCATACCAGACCGCGCCGCCGGTCTGTTGCTGCGCCGGCACCGGGATCAGGAAGTGGCCCGGACGGACGTTCGTGCCGGCCCAGGCGCGGTAGAGGTGCTCGGCGAGGGACTGGCTCTTGAACTGGGTGAGGACGTAGATGGAGCGGATGGAGCTGTTGACGAAGTTGGACAGGACGAAGTCGATGATCCGGTAGATTCCCCCGAAGGGCACCGCGGGCTTGGAGCGGTGCAGCGTCAAGGGCATGAGCCGGCTTCCCTTGCCTCCCGCCAGGATCATTCCCAGGACTCGATGCCGCATGCGCCGGGATCGTACCGGCGGACGGGGACGCCGGGCGCCTTGGCGCGGTCAAAAGAACGGGTAGATGAATGGCGCCAGGACGGATCCTTCCACCAGCACGATGAAGATCCCGAAAAGGAGCAGGATCAGGAGCAGCGGCAGGAGCCACCACTTCTTCTCCTGGCTCGCGAAGCGCCAGATATCGCGTAGCAGACGGATCGGATCACCTCAAAAGGGGTTCTCGTACGACCTGGCGTCGGCGGGGCCGTCCGGCAGGTCCACCCAGTAGGAGGAAAGCGCAGGGTCGCGGCGGCGGCCCATCGGGTCCTTCCCGAACAGCAGCAGGAAGAGTCGCGTGGCCGTGAAGAGGATGTAGAAGATCACGCCCAGGATGAGGCAGGTGTTGATTCGACCCAGGGCCGCGGCGACACCCATCCAGATCCTCCGTGTCGGCCCGAGGGCGCCGGGGGCAAGCAGGCCCAGCAGGACAAGAAGCGTCCCGGTGAGGGCGAGCACCATGCCGGGGGGCGAGTTCGCTCCGGAGCGGGAGAGCAGCCAGAGGGCGAGGAGCAGAAAGAGCCCCCCGACGACGAGGCCGAATCTCGAGAGTTCTCTTTCGCGGGAAACCACGGCTAGTCCGGCGGCGCCGGCTCCTCCCGGTGGAGCAGGTGGCTGCCGAGCACCAGGATATCCAGCCCGGCGCGCAGAAAGCAATCGTAGGCATCTTCCGGCGTGCAGACGATCGGCTCACCGCGGACGTTGAATGACGTGTTGATCAGCACGGGGCAGCCCGTGCGCCGTTCGAAGGCCCGCACCAGGGCCGCGAAGAGCGGGTTCGTCGCATCGTGCACCGTCTGGATTCGCGCCGAGTTGTCGACGTGGGTGACGGCGGGGATCTCGGATCGGACCGCGTCGAGCACCTCGAACCCGCGCCTGCTCGCGTCGCCGGGGGCCGGAGGAAGGCGCCGCTTTGCGTGCACGGGCGCGACGAGCAGCATGTAGGGACTGGCGCGATCCAGCTCGAACCAGTCCGAGACTCGTTCGGCCAGCACGGCCGGGGCAAAGGGCCTGAAGGACTCGCGGTGCTTGATCTTGAGGTTCAACGTGGCCTGCATGCACCGGTCGCGAGGGTCCGCCAGGATGCTGCGCGCTCCCAGCGCGCGCGGGCCGAACTCCATGCGCCCCTGGAACCAGCCGACCACCTTGCCCTGCGCGAGCAGTCGGGCCACCTCCTCGACCAGGCGTTCCGGCTCCAACATGTGCGGCGCCGGTACGCCCCTTCTTGCCAGGAAGCGCTCGATCTCGGCGTCCGTGAATGCGGGGCCGAGCAGGGAACCCTGTTGCCTGTCGCCGGGGCCTGCCGTGCGCGGCTTGCCGAAGTAGTGGTGCCGGACGAGCAGGGCCGCGCCGAGCGCTCCGCCCGCGTCCCCCGCCGCCGGCTGGATCCAGAGGTCTTGGAACGGACCCTCGCGGAGGATGCGGCCGTTCCCGACGCAGTTGAGGGCCACCCCCCCCGCCAGAACGAGGTTCTTGCACCCGGTCGTCTCGTGCAGGTGGCGCGCCATGCGGAGCAGGATCTCCTCGGTCACGGTCTGCACGGACCGGGCCAGATCCATCTCGCGCCGCGTGACCGGGGTTTCCGGCTTGCGCGGCGGCCCTCCGAAGAGCCGGTGGAATCTGGCGTTCGTCATCGTGAGGCCGGTGCAGTAGTCGAAATAGCGCATGTCGAGGCGGAAGGACCCGTCCTCGCGCAGGTCGAGCAGCCGGTCGAGGATGCGGTCCGCGTAGCGCGGCTCGCCGTAGGGGGCGAGCCCCATGACCTTGTACTCCCCGCGGTTGACCCGGAATCCCGTGTAGAAGGTGAAGGCGCTGTAGAGGAGACCGAGGGAATGTGGAAAGCGCAGCTCCTTGAGGAGGCGGACCCGGTTGCCCTCGCCGAGGCCCATCGTGGACGTGGACCATTCGCCCACGCCGTCGACGGTCAGGATCGCAGCCTTCTCGAAGGGGGAGGGGAAGAAGGCGCTGGCTGCGTGGGATGCGTGGTGCCTTGCGAAGAGTACGCGGCCCTCGTAGCCCAGCTCCTTCCGGATGATTCCGGGGATATGGAGCTTCCTCTTGAGCCAGAGCGGCATCGCCTTCACGAACGAGCGGATGCCGGCGGGCGCGTGGGAGGCGTAGGTTTCGAGCAGGCGCGTGAACTTGAGCAGGGGCTTGTCGTAGAAGACGACCGCGTCCAGCTCCCCGGGCAGGACGCCCGCTTGCCGCAGGCAGCTCCGGGCGGCGTGGACGGGGAAGGAGGGGTCGTGCTTGATGCGCGTGAAGCGCTCCTCCTGCGCGGCCGCGGTGATCTCTGCATCCCGGACCAGACAGGCGGCGCTGTCGTGATAGAACGCGGAGATCCCGAGGATGTTCACGGTCGGCCGGCACGTATTATTCACAAGGCGCGTGGGCATCGGGCAAAAAGCCCTGCGCCGGGGGATCCTGTGTGCGCGCCGCGAGGCCCGGATTGCGCTAGGCTGTGCACCGGTCCCATGTCACCCCACCGTGATGGAGAGCGAGGTCGTCCGCTGCGCCGGTGGCAAAAGGCCGTCCTGGGTCTGGGGACGGCGCTTCTGCTACTCGTCGGGCTCGAGGGCCTGCTCGCCCTCTGCGGAGTCAGGCCCGCCGCGGAGCAGGCGGACCCCTTCGTCGGCTTCGAGGGAACGCTGCCGCTCTTCGAGCGGGCGGGGGAAGCCACGCTGAGGACCGCCCCCGGCAAGCTGCGGCTTTTCAATCCGCAGAGCTTTCCGGTGGCCAAGCCCGCCGGCGGATACCGCATCTTTTGCCTGGGCGGGTCGACGACCTACGGGCGTCCTTACGACGACCGGACCGCGTTTTCCGGCTGGCTGCGCGCGCTGCTTCCCGTCGCGGACCCCGGGCGGAAGTGGGAGGTCGTCAACGCGGGCGGGATCAGCTACGCCAGCTACCGGCTCGTGGTGCTGATGAAGGAGCTGGCACACTACGGCCCCGATCTCTTCCTGGTCTACACGGGCCACAACGAGTTCCTGGAGCGCAGAACCTACAAGCGGATCCTCGATACGCCGTCGTTCCTGAGGCGGATCGCCGCAGAGCTGAACCGGAGCCGGATCTACAGCCTGCTCAAGCGCGTTCTCAAAGGGAAGGTCGCCGCGCCGCGCAAGCCGGAGAACCTCCTCCCGGCCGAGGTCCGCACGATCCTGGACCGCTCCGTGGGACCCTCGTGGTACGAACGCGACGACGCCCTGGCCGATCGCATCGCCGTCGATTTCCGCGCCAACCTCCTGCGGATGGTCGATCTTGCCCGGGCGGCGGGCGCGAGGATCGTTTTCATCACTCCGGCCTCCAACCTACGGGACTGCCGGCCCTTCAAGAGCCGGCATCGGGACGGACTGTCGAGAGCAGAGCTCGCACGCTGGGAGGAGCTGTGGGGAAAGGTCCGGGAGGGGGAGGATTCCGGCGACCTCCGGTCCGCGCTGTCGGCCGCCGGCGAGGCCCTTCGCCTCGACGACCGCTACGCGGAGCTGCACTACCTGCGAGGCCGGATCCTCTTCCGACTGGGCCGGCGGGCCGAGGCCGCAAAGGCCTTCCGGCGGGCGCGGGACGAGGACATCTGCCCGCTGCGTGCGCCGACCCGCTTGCAGGAGGCGGTAAGGGAGGTTGCGAAGCAACGAGAGGTCCCCTGCGTCGATTTCGCGCGATTCGTCGAGGCCCGGTCCGAGGGCGGAATCGCCGGCAAGGACTGGTTTCTCGACCATGTTCATCCCACGATCGAGGCGCACCGCCGCCTTGCGCTGGAGCTGATCGACACCCTGGAGCGGCTCGGCATCGTCGAGAAGGGTGCGACATGGACGGAGCAGGCCATCGCCCGTGTCACCCGCGACGTGGAGGGGCGCATCGACGACGCGGCCCGCGCCCGGGCGCTTCGCAACCTGTCCAAGGTGATGGTCTGGGCCGGAAGACTCGAGGAGTCGCAACAGTTGGCGGCGAGGGCCGCGAAGCTCAGCGCGGACGATCCCGGCACCTACTACCAGCTCGGACTGAACGCCTATCTCAGGGGGGAGTACAAGGAAGCGACCCGGCAATACGGCAAGGCGCTTGCGTTGCGGCCCACCTCCGTCGAGGCGCTCGTCGGCCTGGCCAACGTTCGGATCGCGGAGGGGGACTACGGCGGGGCCGTACCCCTCCTCAGACGCGCGCTGGCGAAAGACGAGCGGCGCGCGGTGGCACACAACAGCCTCGGGTTCGCGCTGGCTCTGCTCGGACGGACGCGGGAGGCCTTCGCCAGCTACCGGCGTGCGCTGGAGCTCGAGTCGGACTACGGCAACGCCCACGCGAATCTCGCCCTCCTTCTGGCCCGGGAGGGACGCCTGGAGGAGGCCCTGCCGCACTGGCGGCGGATCCTGGAACTCGAGCCGCGCAATGCGGTCGCCCACAACGATCTCGGATACGCGCTCGCGCAACTGGGCCGCTTCGACGAGGCCGTGCCGCTCTACGAAAAGGCGATCGCCTGCGACCCGCACCTCCTCGCAGCGCACATGAACCTCGCCTGGCTGCTGGCCACCTGCCGTGTAGAGAAGATACGGGACGGCAAGCGGGCGCTGCTCCACGCCGAGCGCGCCTGCGAACTCGCCGGTGATCGCAACCTCCGCGCGCTGCAGGGGCTGGCCGCCTCCCTGGCCGAGGTCGGGCGCTTCAAGGAGGCGCTCGAGACCGCGCGCCGCGCTTTCCGCATCGCCGGAGAGACGCATGCGCCGGCGACCCTGCGGCGCGCGATCGAGCTCCAGATTCGCAGCTACGCGGCGGGCCGTCCCTACCGGCAGTAAACAAGTATCTCCCTCAGCGGGCCTGCCGCAGGTCGAGGGTGAGTTCGGTTTCGCCGGTGCCGTCGACCTCGACCTCCGTGAGGATGCGGCCGCGGTAGGCTCCCATGATCGGCATCGCCACGACCGAGAACCGCCCCGGTCCCAGGCCTCCCAGCACGACCTCGCGCTCTCCAGTCGAGTCCAGTCCGCGGCTGTAGCGCGGTTCGCCCAGTGCGTGTGCAAACAACCCGATCCGCGGTGCGGACTGGCCCTCGCCGACCAGGATCTTGAGCCGGATCCGTGCGCCGACCTGCGTGGCGATCTCGCCCAGATCGGTCCGGCCCTCCCCCAGTCGCGCACGCTCCAGCCGCACTGGGGCGAAGGGCGGAACGTCGATCCAGACGGACCAGATGCCGGGCTCGAAGCCACCGAAGGTCAGCGTCCGCTCATCGAGTCGGGCGCGCAGTCGAGCGCGCGTACGATCCCTGGAAAGCACGACGTTCACGGTGCGCCGGCGGCCGAGCTGGGGCCGCGGCACGCGGTCGAGTCGGAGTGTCGCGGTCGGGCCGGGCTTCAGGTGCAGTTCGATCCCCTTGGCCGGCCCATCGACGGTCGCCTCGTCGGTGCTGCGCAGGAGAGGATGCGTGGCCCGCAACATGATCGGCCGGCCGGACACCACGCGCACGCGGAAGGAAGCGTCCCGGCGCACACGCCCTCCTCCCGCAATGGGGGTCCAGTCCTCGCCGGGCCGCCGGACCTCGATCGCCACGTCCCGGACGTCCAGGTCTTGTGGACCGAGGACCGTCCCCTCCGCCCAGCCCACCCCGCTCAGGTCCGCATCCATCTCGACCGGAGGGCCGCCGGCGAGGATCTCGACCTCGCGACTGGTCCATCCGCTTTGCGGCTCCCGCACGCGATAGCGTCCCGCGGCAAGTGGTTCGAAGCGCCGCGTTCCCGGCGCCA
>Ga0114931_10010844_pt1 | contig 10812 bp, 10 predicted proteins | sample 2SBtaG_FD_89579 | JGI IMG/M metagenome (GOLD analysis project Ga0114931, IMG submission 89579) | Deep subsurface microbial communities from Kolumbo volcano to uncover new lineages of life (NeLLi) - 2SBTROV14_V59a metaG | ecosystem: Environmental > Aquatic > Marine > Volcanic | place: Kolumbo...
GATGAGTACGCCAAGACCGGCCAATTTCCCTCTCTGCGCGCGATCGGTAAACGTTCGGGCGTGAACACCAAAGAGTTGTACCAACTTTTCCCCAAAGGCCCGGCCAAGAAGATCGCCCGCGCCTCCGGTTTCGGCAAGCCCAAAGGCTGCATCTAGAAGGCTACATCTGATCTGACAATACCTGTCGCAGGTTGTATGGGCTACAGGGAATTCGCGAGGGGGCCGAGAACGACAGCGCACCTTTTCAGTCCCGATTTTCACCTGTTGGTCGCTGTGGTCCATTCAACCGACATTTTTGATGATTGATCCACTGTTTTTCTATAAAAGGAGAGTCTACCGTGGAAGAGGAAAAAACCCGCAAATTGGCGATTATCTGTTCGAAGGGTAGTCTGGACATGGCCTATCCCGGTCTGGTCCTGGCCAACGCCGCTCGCATGATGGGTATGGATGCTGATCTGTTCTTCACGTTCTGGGGCATGGACATCATCACCAAGGAAAAAGTCGATCACCTGAAGGTGGTGCCGGTGGGCAACCCGGCTATGCACATGCCGCAGATGGTTGGCGGTTTCCCCGGTATGACCGACATGGCCACCAAGATGATGAAGAAGGAGATCGAGAAGCTGGACATGCCGCCGGTCCACGAGTTCCTGGAGATGGTCCACGATGCCGGCTGCGGCATCTACGCTTGCCGGATGTCCGTTGATATGATGCATCTGGACGAGGATGATATGGTGGACGAGGTGGACGAGGTCGTGGGGGCGATGGAGTTCCTGGAGATGGCGGAAGGCGCGCAGATGCTCTTTATTTAGGTGTGTGGGATGGGGCAGCGGCTTGAAGAGGGAACGGATAGGGCAATGGAAATCCGCTGCCCTATCCGTTCCATTCTAAATCCCCTCTCCTGCCCCCCCCAACGTCCCACCTACAAAATCCGGCGCGCCGTTGAGAAAACTCCGTATATCCATGGCTCGCTTGCCCGCAGGCTGAACCTGCTTCAACAGCAGCAGCCCTTTCCCGGTCCCCACCGCGACTCCTTGATCCTTCATCACTACCGCGCCGGGCTGCGCCAAACCTTCGATAGCCGTCGCCCGTAAAATTTTGAAATTTTGCCCCTGCCAGCGGGTGAACGCACTGGGCCAAGGCGCGTAGGCCCGGGTCATACGTTCAATGTAGGCCGCAGATCGGGTCCAGTCGATCAGGCCATCCCTCTTCTTGATCAGCCGACAGACGGACGGCTCGCCAGGCAACTCGTCTTGGTCGATGGGCGCGATCTCGCCCCGCAGCCAGCGAGGCAGGGTCTCCACCAGCGCGGCTGCGCCCTGCTCCGCCAGCCGCGCGGAGAGGGTGGCCGTGGTGTCATCGGCGCGAATGGGCTGCGCGACCTGATGCAGCACCGGGCCGGTGTCCATGCCCTCGTCCATGAGCATGATGGTGACGCCCGTCTCGTCCAGTCCGTCCAGGAGGGCGGCGGCGATGGGCGACGCGCCCCGGTACGCGGGCAGAAGGCTGGCGTGAACGTTGATGCAGCCAAACTGGGGGATCTCCAGCACGTCCGCGGGCAGGATCAGTCCATAGGCGGCCACCACGAAAAGGTCAGCGGCCAGGGCGCGCAACTCTTCGACTGCGTCCGGACGTTTGCGTAAACGCTCTGGCTGCAACACCGGCAGGCCATAGTCGAGCGCCATCTGCTTGACCGGGCTGGCGATCAGCTTTTTGCCCCGGCCCGCGCGCCGATCCGGCTGGGTGACCACGGCGACCACTTCCCACCCATTGGCTGCGGACTGCTCCACCAGCGCGCGCAGGGAGGGCGTGGCGAAATCCGGCGTTCCCATGAAAACGATGCGAGTTGTGGCGTTCATTTTGGTGCGCTCCCCTCACGTTATCACACTTCATGTATCACGTCTTCATGTATCAGTTTACACGAATCTGCAACCTTTGCCTACAATGTGCGTAATGGTGTGTGAAGGAATTATCATCCATGCGCCGCCGGTTTCAGGGCTGCTATGGGATGGAGTCATTATATGAAATCAACGGGCGTTTCGATTTCGCTGTAGAAAACGGACGGTTCGAGCGCCGGTCACAGCAATACACGCTTGTTGGAGGTGAAGTATGACTGAAGAACAGAACGTTTCGCCGGATATGGAGAATCCGATCCCGGGGGGAGAAACGGGTGAGGAGCGTCAGGACGCGGCCGGTATGGGCGATTCGACCATTTTCGAGAAGGCCGCCAGCACAGCCGGAGCCGCAGCCGATTCGCTGCGCCGGGGCGAATTGATGGGCGACGCGGCCGTGGATCCGGAGGCCAATAGCGATGACCGGCTCATCGCGCTCCTGTCCTACGCCTCCCAGATTTTCATTCCCCTGATCATGCCCCTGATCGTCCTGATCAGCGAGAGCAGCAAGAAACGGCCCTTCCAGCGCTACCATGCCGTCCAAAGTCTGGCCCTGTCGCTGGCCTTCATGGGCGTCTTTGCCGCCGCTGGCGTGGGTGCGACCATCGCCTCGTTTGTGCCCTTCATTGGTTGGGCGGTAGGATTTGCGGCTATCTGCCTGACGCCCATCCTCTATATGATGGGCGTTATCGCCATGATCTACTACGGCTATCAGGCCTACCAGGGTAAACGCTTCGCCATCCCCGGACTCACCACTTTTCTGAAGGATCAGGGATGGATTGAGTGAGCGGGTGACGGGGTGACAGGGGGACGGTTGAATACCGCAGTGTCATCCGCCGGAGAGTTGGAACCTCACTACCTGCCACTTGCCACCTTAAATACCGCAGTATCTGCCGGGGAGTTCTGAACTCCCCGGCAGGCGCGTTAGCTGGGCGTGACCGTAATTTCAATCGGCGCCGCGCGCGACAGGGTCGTGAAAATGGGGCAGCGGGTCTGGAAGGCGCCGATCATCTCCTCGATCTGGGCCTCGTCCACGCCTTCGGCCTGCATGTCGATACGTATGGCCTGAATCCGGGGGTCGGCGCCGGAGCCAGCCACGCCGCTCGGATCGAAATCCGCTTCGACGTTGACCGTCAACCCATCGAGGGGGAACGACATTTCATTGGCGGTGGCCTCGAAAATGAAGGCCCCGCATGTGCCCAGCGAGCCGAGCAGCAGGTCCAGCGGATTGCGCTCCTCGTTGGGGCCGTCCAGCGGCGGCACCGAATCGATGACGAAGTGGTTGCCGCGGGCGTTGACAATGGCCCGTCCCGGCTGGTTGGAAAGCTGGGCCGAAACCGCAGCCGTGCCCAGACCTTCGATGGCCGGCGAGGGTTCCTGATCGCCAGTCGTAATTTCAATGTCAGTCGCCCGTGAAAGCGTCGTATAGATGGGACACCGGGCTTGAAATTGTTCGACCAGTTGCGCCGATTGCTCGGCGTCGGCCCCATCCAACGTCAGATGCACCCGCATGAACTGAATGCGAGGATCAGCGCCGGAGCCGGCCACGCCACTCGCATCCAGATCGCCCTCCACGGTGACGGCTGCGTTTTCTAGGGGGATGTCCAGTTCCTGGCTGGCGCGCTCGGCGACGAAGAGACCGCAGGTGGCCAGGGAGGCCAGGATCATGTCCAGGGGATTCACTTCCTCATTCGGCCCATCGATGGGCGGCACAGAATCGACGACAAAGTGATTGTCTCGGGCGCTGACAATGGCCCGGCCGCGCTGATTGGAGAGTTGTGTGGACGCCTTGGCTGTGGCCAGTTGCGGACCTTCCGGCGTGGGAGGCGGCGGCTGGATCGGCTGACACGCGCTCAGCAACAAGGCGAGCGTGAACAACAGGGAAACAACGTAGTAGGGTGATCGGATTGCTTTCATGACCTCTCTTTTTCCTTTCTTGAAAAGAGTGAAATTGGCCGATTGTCATCGACCTTGGCGCGCGGTCAACCGGTGTTCCGCGCACTGCAACAGTGGGGATTTGGGTGCGGCGCACTCCGGCCCGGGAAAGAGAGCTACTCATCGAATTCCTCGATCTGTTCCGTCTGCGTGAGCAGGAATTCGATCAGCATCTCCCAATGCCGGAAGTGGAGCGTTTCACCGCTGAGCACATGCTGCACCCGACCACGATATTCGAATGCATCGTTCTGTCTATCCGCCTTCCAAAGACGGACGACGAACAGGTGAGATTGATCGGTTTCCGGCGACATCATATGAACCAATCTTTCGTAGTCGATCTATCCAGACGAGGGCGTTGCAAAGAACGGTCGGGTGAAGCTGAGGTCAGTTTAGCGGGGCAAGCGTTGCAAAAGCGTTCCAAATTCGCGCAGGGGCGTTTCGAACGCAACGGAAGGGATGGAATCGTCCTGATTGGGTGCGCGTTCGCTTAGAAATTGGCGATTCTTTGCGGAGAGGCCCACCGAGGGCGAATCGCCGCTGGCGTCGACGATACATTTACAGGTATAGTGCACCCACAGCGCCTCATTGGTGGCATCTGTGGAATGGGTCTGCAGTCGCTGTACAATGGAGTCAATCAGCGCGTGGGCGTGGTCATGATCGCCCTGGACGTGGGCGATGCGGGCCAGACCGGCGGTGGGTTCCAGTACGCGATTGCGCTGTCCGGTGACGGCGTAGATGGCCAGCGCCCGCTCATAGGCGTCGCGCGCCCGGTCGAAGCTCGCCATGCCTTCGAGGGCATAGCCTCGGCGCGTCAAGGCGTAGGCCTGGTCGCGCCGAACGCCGATCTCCTGAGCGATAGCCAGCGCCTGATCGGCGAACCCCAGCGCGCCTTCAGGATCGTTCGTCCAGATGGAGAGCAGCGCCAGCTCGCTCGACGTCTTCCCTTCGCCCTGACGATAGCCAATTTCCCGAAAGAGAGCTAAGGCCTGTTCATAGTGGGTCAAGGCGGACGTCCACTGGCGCTGGTTTGCCAGCACATTGGCGCGGTAATTGAGGGCGAAGGCCATGTGCCGGGCAGAGCCGGTCTCGCGCGCGATCGCCTGGGATTCGTCCAGGCGGATCATGGCCTGGTCGAATGCGCCCTGACGATCGTAGAGCATGGCCAGATTGCTGGAAAGCTTGGCGATATAGGCGCGGTCGCCGATCTTGCGCGCCAGTTCCAGGCCCTTCACCAGGTGCGTTTCGGCTTCATCGTAATCGTCGTCCCCCTGCTCTGCGATCACAAATCCCAATTGATTGCGGGCCCAGATTTCGTCCCTGGCGTCGGCCAATGCACAAGCGGCGTCCAACGCTTCCCGGCTGATCCGCTGGGCTTCATGATAGTCGCCGCAGTAGACTTCCAGCGCACCGAGGTGGAGCAGGGCCACGGCCTCCAGGCGCCGTTCGCCAATGGCGCGTGCGATCTCCAGACCCTGCTGGTACTGCTCCCCTGAGCGAAGGTAGTCACCCCAATTCCAGAAGACCGATCCCAGACGGAGCGCGCCTTCCGCCTCCTGCCTGCGATGGCCTGAAGCCTGGGCATGGTCAATCGCCCGGCGCGCGAAGACCACGGCTTCATCATATGCACCCATCCCTTCGGCGCGCGCCGCCCTCCGCAGGAGGACGACGCCGCGTTTGTCCTGCTGGCCCGACTGTTCCGCCAGGGCGGCCATAGCGTCCAGTTCCTGTTGTTGCGCATCCCGGGCCGTCTGCACATGACGGATGCGTTCGCATTGGCTGTGAAGATCAAAGCGAGCGTTGGCGTCTTCCGGATCCGTCAGTTCCAGGGCGCGAGTCAGGTAGTGCAGCGCCTCGTCATGGGAGAACTGATCCGCGGCCCACCGGCCTGCGACGCTGTAATAGCGACGGGCCTGGTCGGGATTTCTCGCGCGATCATAGTGGAGGGCGATGCGAGCGCTCCATTCATCCAGGCGGTCGGCATACGCCCTCTCCAACGCGCCGGCCACGGCCCGGTGATAGAAACGGCGGTATGTGGCCGAAAGCTCGTCATAGGCTACATCGCGGATGCGGTCATGACTGAAGTCATAGGCGTAGTTGGAAGGGGTCGTGCTCCGTTCGCTCACGATGCGGCGTCGCCACAATTCATCCAGGCTTTGGACAAGCTGACTTTCGTCCATATCGCAGGCCTGGGCCAATATATCGAAGGTGAAGGAGGAGCCGATGGTCGCGGCCAACCCTGCCAGCGTACGCGCCGACGGCGAAAGCTGGCCCAGGCGCGATTGAATGACGCTGTAGACCTTGGGCGGGAGTGAGACCTGCATCCTGCCGCCACCGCCTGACCGCTCCCCCACGCGTCCATACGCCGACGCAGGCTCTTTCCGCTGGGGATACGCGCCGTGGGTCGCGTCTACCGCCGCGCGCGCCATTTCCACCACGAAAAGCGGATTCCCATCTGCATCCTGGCTCAGGTGCCCAATCATTGAGTCTGACAACTCCGCGCCCGCCACCTGACGCCCCAGTTGCGTCGTCTCTTCCAGGGTGAGGCGCGCCAATTCGATCTCCGTCAACCGTTCCAGCGCGCGCAGATGATGGACCAGGGACGTCAACGGATGTCCGGGGTCCACTTCTCCGTTGCGCATAGTGCCCAGAATGAGCAGCGGCGCGCGCCGATCGAACTGCACAAGATATTGGAGCCACGCCAGGCTTTCGCCGTCGCACCATTGGATATCATCGATCCAGAGCAATAGCGGCTGTTTGCCCATGAAGACGACGCGAGCCAGGGCTTCGAACAGGCGATGTTGGCTCCACGTTTCGGCCATTGGCTGTGGCGGCGGGATCTCGGAGTGGATGGTAAGCAGGTCTGGCAGCAAACGCGCTAGCTCTGTAAGCCAGATCGGTTCCAGCGACTGAAGACGAGACGTCAGGGGGGCGGAGCGCAGCCAATCGATGACTGGCGCATAGGCCAGGTCTGTGGAGGCAGGGTACGTGCGGGTGTGTGCGGCGTCTATACCCAGTTGCGTCACCCAGTGGTGGAGTTCTTCGGCCAGCCGCGTCTTGCCGATCCCAGCCTCGCCACTGATGAGAACAAATGACGTCTCACCGCGTGAAGCCGCGCACCAGGCTGCCAGCAGGCGTTTGCGTTCGTTTCGCCGCCCCACCAGTTGCCGATTTTCGCCCACATAGCCGATTTTAGGCGCCTCATCGTTTCGGTCGGATTCATCCGCGTGAAGCAGGCGCTGGTAGAGTGCGGTTGTTTTGGCGTGCGGCTCCACCCCCAGCTCCCGCTCTAGCACGGAGGCGCAGACGTGGTAGACGCGCAGGGCCCGGGCCCGGTCGCCATTCAGGCTGTGCAACCGCATCAATACGCGATACGGTCTTTCCAACAATGGATCTTCACGTAAGGCGACTTCGGCATATCGAATCGCCCTCTTGTAATCGCCATTGGCTTCCAGTAGCTCCACCAACTGCTCAATCGCGTCCAGGTAACGCTGGCGCAACTCTTCTCGCAGGGGCAGTATCCAATCGTCGTAGCAGTCCGGCAACAGATCGCCCCGGTACAGGGCGATGGCCGCTTCCAACTGCGCGCAGGTCTCAGCGTCGTTTTTGGCGATGGCCGGAGAGCGGACCGCGTCTATCGCATCCTTGAAGTTGGCCACATCGAGGGTGTAAGGCGCGTCCGTCCGCCACAGCACCGTGTGATCCTGCCGGCTCAGAAAGCGTTCACTCTCAGGAAACGCCTGACGGAGGTTGTAGAAAAGGCGACGCAGATTGGTTTTGGCCTGTTTTTCCGATGAATCGGGCCAGAAGAGGAAGGCCAGATGGGTGGCCGCCAGTTGCTGCCCCGCGTGCAGGAAAAGATAGCCGAGTAACGAGCGCATACGCTTGGTGTGGAGGCCGGTGACGACTTCGCCGTCGTAGATGAATTGAGATTCGCCCAGAAAACGGACCTGAAGGGTGGGAGACATTTGACTCCTTGTTCCAAAAACCAACTAAACTAACTGTTCAAGCAGGTTCCAGTGATGGTCGTTGCATAATCACTATACAGTGTAATCAACGGAAATAAAGCGAGGATTTCGGCTTTTCACCTCGTGGACTGCACATCCCGGTTCCAGTAAAACGACTTGCGCACGGTCCCGCCGACGGCCACTTCCTCGCCCACATAGTCGCCGTGACACTCGGTCGCCGTGAAGAGATCATCGTCGAGTTTTTCCACATAGGCGCGGAGCGCGGCGAAGGCCCCTTCGATATTCCCGGCCCTGACGCCGTTGCGAAGATTGATCAACCACTTGCCCTTGACGCCTGACGCCTTGCGCCGGATCTCCCGGTTCACCCGCAGCCTGGGCATCAGCGCCAGGTCGATCACGGAGAAGAAGAAATAGGCGTCCTGCCCGTTGTCCCGCCCGCTGTCCCGTACTAAGACGCCGCTGCGGGGCGCGTGGGCCAGACATTTACGGACGGTGAGATCGTCGATGATGAACAGGTCCACCTCTTCGGCGAATGGCGGCCAGTTTTTCGCATTGTAACGCCGCCGCTTCTCCTTGACTTCCAGGTAAAAGTAGGGCTCGCCCTTGAAAAGGATGACAAAGTCCAGATGGGTATAGGAAGCTGAGTTGTCCTCGAAGCTGACCTTCTTTTCGTTCAGAAAGCGCTTGACTTCCTGTTCCAGGGATGTCGAATTCATGGCTGCTCCAGAGGATAATTGGATACGCAATTATTCTAACAGATTTGCAGGGGGAGAACAACGCGAAAAAACGGACAATCGCCATCCAGTGCTATAATTAGGGCAAACCGTTGGGATGCGTCCTCAACGAGTTAGCATTCCGGGATTCGGCCAGACTATCTGCCGTTGCGGCGCATCTTGTGGCCGAATCCCGGAATGCGGGTTCAACTCACTTAGGACACACCCAAACCCTTGTTGTTTGTATCACGATGAAAGCGACTCCTCCCATGAACAGCTACACCATCCTCCTCCCTCCGTCCGAAGGCAAGGCCCCGGGGGGAACCGCCCCCCGCGCCTGGACCGATATCGCCGGCGACCCGGCGCTGAACGCGTTCTCTATCTTGGATCCCCGGCGGACCGAGTTGATGGCCGCGCTTCAACACGCGCTGGACAGCCAGCCGGAGCCGGCCCTGCAGAAGCTCTTTGGCGTCAAGGGCGCGGCGTTGGCTACGGCCGTGGAGACCAACCGCCGCCTGCCCGATGGCCCCCTCCTGCCCGCGATCGAACGCTACACCGGCGTCATGTTCGACTACATGAGCTACGCCACCCTGTCCGATAGCGCGCGCCGGACCTTCGATGAGCACGTCATCCTCTTCAGCGGGCTGTGGGGACTCCTGCGCCCCACGGATCTGATCCCCGACTACAAGCTCAAGATAGACGCCCGCCTGCCTGGAATCGGTGCGGTGGCCCGCTTCTGGAAACCGGAAATCAGCCGCACGCTCAATGGGCTGCTGGCCGGTCAGGTGGTCTGGGACCTGCTGCCGGGCGCGCACGCCAGGGCCTGGGATGGCAAAGCCAGCATGGCGGCCCACTGGCAGGTCAAATTTGTGGAGCGGGTGGAGAAGAACGGCGAGGCGCGTTACCGTACCGTCTCCCACTGGTCCAAAGCGCTCAAGGGCGCGCTGGTGCGTTTTATCTGCGAGGAGGGAATTACCGACCCGGCTGCGTTCGAGGGTTTCGAGCATCCCCAGGGCTATGTCTATCGAGCGGATTTGAGTGAGATGGGATCGAACGGGGGTGTGCTGCTATTCGTGAAGCGATAGACCGCGGATTTGGCGGATTGAGCGGAAACTGCCGGATTTTTTTAGAAAAATCCGTGAAAATCCGCCCAATCCGCATCATCCGCAGTCTATCGCCTCATCAGCCCAGGAAGGCCTCGATGGCGCTTTTGCTGATCCGGTACTGGCTGCCGATCTTGCGCGCCGAGAGTTCGCCGGAGTCGATGACCGCCTGCACGTCGGCCGGCGTGACCTTGAGATAGGCCGCGGCCTCGTCCAGCGTCATCACATCCGGCACGGAAGGGGCTGCCGATGCAGAAGCGGTCGCTGGCTGGGACGCGCCGGCCATGGCCTGGGAGATCATCCCCGCCATGCCCATCCCCATGCCCATGCCAGCGCCGAGACCCACGCCCTCGGCCGCGCCGCCGCCGGACGGATTGTTGGCCGCGTCACCCATGGCCCGCGCGGCCTTGAACTTCATGTAAGCATCCATGTTGCCGATGGCCCCCATGGCCGCGCGCTCGTCGATGGCCTTGGCCGTCTCTTCGGTGGGCGAGAGGGAGACCACCATGAACTGCTTGAGTGCGATGCCCATGGCCGTGAAGTCGTCCTGCACCTTGGCGCGGATGGCGGCCGAGAGCTCGTTGAATAGCGAAGGCAGGTCGAAGAGGCTGGTCATGTTTTCACCCAGCACGTCAGTCATGCGGCTAATGATAGCGTTGCGCAGGTAATCCTCAATCTGGCCCGTGGAATAGAGCCCCTGCACGCCCACGATCTGGTCCACGAAGCGCTTGGGTTCGGCCACCTGCATGGTGTACTGGCCATAGCCCCGCAGACGCACCACGCCCAGGTCAGAGTCTCGCAGACTGATAGGTTGAGGGGTCCCCCACTTCATGTCAGTGAACTCGCGCCGGTTGACGAAGTAGACCTCGGCGGTGAAGATGTCCTGGCCCCGGGTGCCCAGCTTCAGCAGGCTGGTCAGGAAGGGCAGGTTGGCGGTGGTGATGGTGTGGCGACCGGCGTCGAATTCGTCCAGGGACTTGCCGTCACGATAGAAGACCGCGCTCTGACTCTCGCGCACGATCACCTGGCTGCCCATGCGGAAGTCGCCGGAACCGACCTCTGGCACGCGTTTCACCATATCGTTCGGCCCCATATCGGGGGCTTCGATGACGTCGATAATTCTTGGCATGGATTATTCTCCTTGTGAGTGAATTTTGATAGGCCGCGGATTAGGCGGATTGGGCGGATCAGCGCGGATTTTCAAAAA
>Ga0114931_10010845_pt1 | contig 10811 bp, 9 predicted proteins | sample 2SBtaG_FD_89579 | JGI IMG/M metagenome (GOLD analysis project Ga0114931, IMG submission 89579) | Deep subsurface microbial communities from Kolumbo volcano to uncover new lineages of life (NeLLi) - 2SBTROV14_V59a metaG | ecosystem: Environmental > Aquatic > Marine > Volcanic | place: Kolumbo...
ATTCCGGGTCCACATCCGATTTTGTTATTCCGGTAGCCACACCGCGCCAGGAAAGTTCTTTCTCTTTTGTATCTACTATATCAATAACAAGCGAGCCTTCTTTGTAATGGCTGACCGTTGTATAGCCGCCGTACGGTCCCCACCACGGATGATACCAGTAACCGCCGTGATGATAAACATTAATTTTATTTTTTACTCCGCCGTTTACGATAATTACAAAATCAGGTTTACCCGATGAAATTTTCTCATATCCCTTTTTCTGTAAAACTTTATCTACAGTAGACTGAATAACTTTCCTCAGCCTGATATTTTTTGATAAGATATCATTCGGGTCCCGTTCTTTTTTCTTTGCCCACCTGTAAGTTTTGTAATTACTAAAATCTCTAACAGGGTCGAAATCGGTTGTTATTCGTACAGTGGAGCAGGAAGTAAAAACTAAGGTAAGCAAAAGTAAAATCATAAATTCTTTTACCTGCATTCGGTCATCCTTCACTTTTATTTAACAAAAAAAACTGCTTAATTATCTGCATTATTTAGATTGCAAAGCATCACTCACTTGTTCCGGCTAATACCAGTACCTTCTTGCCCGCTGATATAGTAGTTCATTCCGTTCTTTTGCAGGAACCTGCGGAACCAGACGCAGGAATATCAACGTTAAGAAAAGTCCGGTAATAAACCCGCCGATGTGTGCAAAAAACGCTACGCCACCCTGAGATTCACCGGTTGGACTTACAGTGGCTAATCCGCTTATCAACTGCATCAAAAACCAGAATCCGATAAACACCCATGCAGGCAAGCTGATAGTATAAAAGAAAAATCCTAATGGAATAATTCCGCGAACTTCAACGCCTGGATACAAAACAGCATAGCTTCCCAAAACTCCCGAAATAGCACCACTCGCACCGATTAGAGGAATCTGTGATGAAGGTTCGATCATTACCTGCAGAAAAGCCGCAGCATACCCGCTTACGAAGTAAAGCACTAAAAATAAAACCGTATCGAACCGGTCTTCCACATTATCGCCGAATAAATACAGATACAACATATTTCCGATAAGATGAAACCAGCCGCCGTGCAGAAACATACTTCTTAATACATCCATGAAACTACCGGCTGAAAACGGAGCTGCGCTGAATTTTGAAGGAACAACCGATATACTGAAAAATATTTTTTCAAGTTCTTCAACCGGAAAGGAAAGTTCCCAGAAAAAAACTACTACATTAATTACAATTAATATATACGTCATTAACGGATACCTGCGTGTGGGGTTCATATCTTTGTAAGGTATCATCTGACGAATTTATTTGTTGTTGAAATAATTTTTTATTTATACGATTATTTAACTTCAAATATAATAACAGGAATTTTCATTTCACCAATTATGAATTTACTAATTGAAAGCATTTTATTGAAATATTTCGTAAAATTCATTTCAAATTATAATATGTTTAATTATTTCCAAACCGATCATGACTACCAAATTCAATAGGTTGATTCCGGTATTACTCTTCTTCCTGGTGTACAACTATACACCTTCAATAGCACAAGAGAAAACACTTCCCCTGCAGGAAAAAACCGAACCCGAGATTACGTACTCCGTAACTGACGTTCCTAAAAAAATAGAAGCGGCGACAATATATCTTAAAAACCTTCGCACAATTATTTCGCCTGCACCGGAAATTGTTAAGATAGAAACCACTTATACTTATTTCGAGAAATATATTCAAGATTTGAAAACCGAGACCGATACAGCAAATCTCGATAAAAAATTTACCCGGAACCTGAAAGATTTAAAACAGCGGTGGGAAGTTAAACATCAACAAATTTTGGAATGGCAGAAAGAAATTGAAAACCGGTCGGCGGAAATTGATAACCAAAAAATGAAACTCGATAATATTCTTTCAATCTGGAAACGAACATACGATAATGCAAGAGAAAAAAAAGCGCCGCAGGATTTGCTGGAAAATATCCGGCAGATAAGAAAGCAACTAAAAAAGGTTGCTGAAGAGTTTAATTCGCGCTTAAAAACTTTATTAAGTTATCAGAACAGAATTTCAAAAGTTAGTCTTGAGTTTGACGAATTCATTTCAAAAATCAACGATACATTAAACAAACGAAGGACAAAAATATTAACCCGTGACTCATCACCAATATGGAACTTATTAATTGAACCACCCGATACAGTTTCCTTTGGTGAACAGATTGCTAATATATGGGATTTATACTCGAGGTCTATCTCAGATTTTGTTGTTACTAAATCTGATAGCTTTGCATACAATGCTTTCCTGCTGCTTTTGGTAATTCTATTCATTATCGGTTTAAAACATTTCAGCCACAGCATAGAAGAAGATGATGAACAGATTCAGTTTGCAATTAAACTTCTTGATCGTCCTTATTCGGTAGCGTTACTTGTTTTCTTCATATTTTCATCACTGTTTTACACCGATGCTCCGGATATTCTTAAAAGTTTTTTTAAGATTTTAATATTTATCCCCCTCTTAAGAATCTTATTCCATATCAGCAATCCGCTATTAAAGCCACCGATGTACGGTTTGACAATTATCTTTTTCCTTACTCAGATATCAAAAATTGCAGTAGCCGATTCATTACTCGGCAGGTTTATATTATTACTTATTACACTTCTTACTATTGCCGGAATATTATGGATAATAAAAAAGAAAACAATCGAAAATATTTTAGAGGGCAAAAAAACTCTTCCTTATGTAGTTTTAGGAATTAAAGCTGCTCTGGGTTTAATAACAATCACATTAATTTCTAATGTAATAGGTTATGTGGCACTTGCAGATTTATTAGTTAGCGGAACCATTAATATATTATACATTACAATTATTTTGGTTACCGGTTATGGAGTTTTGATTGCACTCACAATTTTATTCCTGCATACAAAACCGGCAAGAAAACTAAATGTTGTATGCAATCAATCCGATAAAATATTAAGATCGGCGAGAAAAATAATTTTTCTGTTTGCGTTAATTTTATGGGCGTATATTGCATTAAAATCATATATTATTTATGAGCCGGTAATTGACGGTATTTCATCCACATTAAAAAAACCATGGACAATCGGAACTTTTTCAATCTCACTGGCGAACATATTATTATTTATCCTCTCGATTTGGCTTGCGGTTATTATTGCAAGAGCTGTCAGGTTTTTTCTTGAGGGTGATGTTCTTCCGCGATTAAAACTTCCCCGCGGTGTTCCCGGTGCAATTTCAGCATTAACAACTTACACTATTATCGGTTTGGGTATAATCATCGCACTCATTAGTATTGGGCTCGATTTAAGCAAGCTCACTATTCTGGTTGGTGCGCTTGGTGTTGGTATCGGTTTTGGTATGCAGGATTTAGTAAACAATTTTATTTCGGGTTTGATTCTTATTTTCGAACGACCAATTCAGGTGGGCGATGCTGTGCAGGTTGGCGATATTCAGGGGAGGGTAAAAACCATTGGCATCCGTTCCAGTATTATCAGAGACTGGAGTGGCGCCGATATTATTGTACCAAACGGTCATCTGATTTCCAATAAACTTACAAACTGGACTATGACTGACCAGCTCAGAAGAATTGAGATTAAAGTCGGGGTTATGTACGGAAGTGATGTGAACAAGGTAATGGAAATTCTTCTCAACTGCGCAAAAACCCACCCAAAAATTTTAACCAGACCAGTTCCTTACGTTCTCTTCCAGAATTTCGGTGAAAGTTATCTCGAATTTGAACTTAGATGCTGGACTTCAGATTTTGGCGCATGGATTGACATAAGAAGTGAAATTAGAGTAGCAATAAATAATACTTTCGAAAAGGAGGGAATTGTTATCCCATATCCGCAAAGGGATATTCACATTATTACAGATAAAACAGAAGAAAATGATATTATAAGACGGAAAAAACGATCCGGACAAAAAAACAACAATGATACCCACGAAAAAGAGGATGGAGAAAAAGAATAGAAACTAAATCGATAAGTCTTTTATTACTTCTGTTTCGATTTAGACTGATTCAGGTATTTCGCTACAAGTGCTGCAATAATTATTGCAATATACATTTGCCCTGTTATAGCAATTAAAATAGATAATGATTTTGCTGCGGATGAATGAGGGACAACATCTCCATAACCTAATGTTGTTAGTGTAACAAATCCGTAATATGTGTAATTACTAAACTGTGAAATATTCTGAACCGCATTTTCTGTTAAGTGCGGGAAACTAAAAGCCCTTTGATCAAAGGTGCTAATTAATGCTATTAAAATCGAAAACGACAAACCCAGCATTAAATACCCATTAATCGATTCCATGATAACTTGCGGTGTAACAGTTTGAGCCCGGGCAATTTGATAAATGAATAGGATAACAAGTAAATCGAAGAAGATTATATTAATAAGTAAAGATAATTGACTCAGGTACTCTATATTTAAAATCTCTGATAACCATTCAATAATTACAACAAGAACCGCAATATTAAATATCTTTCCGCGATTCTTTTCCAAAGCTAACGCAGATAATAAAAATATTGCTGTGAAACTTATACTAAATAGTGTCTTGTGTAATTCAATTGGGAAAAAAGGAATAAGAAAAATAGTAAATAACGTAAAAAATAGTAACGCTACATTACTTGTAATCAAATATGCTTTAGAGTAATTTGTGAAATATTTCATTTATTATATGGCTTACTTTTTTTAGATAATGTTAAAAATAACTAAAAACTAATTTCTTTTCTAATGAAAATTTAAACTGAGCCAGATAGAGCCAGGCTATAAATAATTGCAGATTAATGGATTTGAACCGTTTTCTTTTTATTATATATTTGTTAATATTACTAAAATCTCTAAGAAAATACAGGAGACAATATGAAATCTACTTATGTAATTATTTCATCTTTATTGCTTTTTGCCTTCGTAGGTTGTTCATCGGTTAACGTAACAACTGACTTCGATCCTTCGCAGGATTTCAGTAAATACAAAACATACCGTTGGGCAACTTCCAGCGAGATAAATCAAAATGATGAATTGGCAAAAAATCAATTAATTAAAAAACGTGTTATGAAAGCCATTGATAAAGCATTGCAATCCAAAGGATTTACTAAAACAGAAAACGATCCTGATTTTGTTGTAATGATTATGGGAGGAACAAAAGAAAAGATGCAGGTTACAAACACGGGCCATTACGGTCGTTATGGCGGCTGGTACGATCCTTGGTGGGGACCTTACGGTGGTTCCACACACGTAAGTTATTATAATGAAGGTTCTCTCGTTATTGATATTGTTGACTGGAAAGAAAAAGAACTTTCCTGGAGAGGAATCGGAACGGGCGTTGTTAAAAAATATTCATCGCAGGAGGAACAGCAGGAAGCACTAAATGAAATCTGTGCTAAAATTTTAGCTGATTTCCCTCCCGGCGGACCACAGCATCAGGGAAAATGATTTTCATTTCCAAATCGGGCTGTCTGTATGGCAGCCTTTTTTAACTTTCCAATTATTAACAAACCTCTGAATCAAACTTGTTTGACCCACGTTAAACATTATTATACCCGCAAAATCAGTTCCTTTGTAACAGCTATGCCTAAGGACTTGTAAGCAAAAGAGCACCAACATCAATAATGTTAAAGTGCTGGCTTCATAAGTTAGAAAATTAAACGTACTGTCTTCAATTTTTACTTTGGACACATTACTCCTTCCCTTAATTAAATAAACAAATAATTCGAATGCAATTCATTTATAATATTAAAACGGATAATTTCTGTTTCTTGTTGTAATGATTTAATTTTGCTCATTGTATTTTTTATATTGTTATAAATATGGAGTTAATATGCCTGTAAATCTGAAGAACCGCAGCTTTCTTAAATTACTTGATTTCACACCTGAAGAAATAAACTATCTGCTCGATCAATCTATAAAATTAAAAGCTGATAAAAAGAATGGCAACGAAGTTCAAAAGCTGAAAGGAAAAAATATTGCATTAATTTTTGAAAAAACATCTACGCGAACGCGTTGTGCTTTTGAAGTTGCTGCATTGGATCAGGGTGCACATGTAACTTATCTCGGACCGAGCGGTACACAAATCGGACATAAAGAATCGATGAAAGATACGGCAAGAGTGTTAGTCAGAATGTACGACGGAATCGAATACCGCGGCTTCGGGCAAAATATTGTAGAAGAGTTAGCTGAGTATGCAGGCGTTCCCGTTTGGAATGGCTTAACTACCGAATTCCATCCAACACAGGTACTCGCCGATTTTATGACAATGATTGAACACTCGAATAAAAAACTTTCTGAAATTTCGTTTTGCTATCTTGGAGATGCAAGAAACAATATGGGAAACTCGCTGCTTGTCGGCGGAGCAAAAATGGGAATGGACGTGCGGCTTTGTGCACCGAAGGCAAATCAACCGGAAGACGAACTCGTAAAACAATGCAAAGAGATTGCAAAACAAACCGGAGCAAAAATTACTTTAACTAATAATGTTGAAGAAGGCGTTAAAGGCGTTGACTTTCTTTATACTGATGTATGGGTTTCGATGGGTGAACCTGCGGAAGTTTGGGAAGAGAGAATAAAACTTTTAAAACCTTACCAGATAAATATGAATGTTATTAAACTTACAGAAAATCCTGATGTAAAATTTTTACACTGTCTTCCGGCATTTCATAACCGTGAGACGAAAGTAGGTGAAGAGATTTATCAAAAGTACGGTCTCGATGGAATGGAAGTAACCGAAGATGTGTTCGAATCTCCTCACTCAATTGTATTTGACGAAGCGGAAAACCGTCTGCATACAATTAAAGCAGTTATGGTGGCAACGTTGGGTTAGCAGCATCTTTCATTTCGTCTAAATTAATTTTGCCGCGAATGCACGAATGAATATTAATTATTCGTGCATCAGCGGCTTTTTTATTTATAATAACAAAATTTACGACTTTCATAAAATACTTTGATTACTGGCTATATTCATATATTTTATTCTAACTTATTTGCTTTAAAGCAAAATATTTCGCTTATTTTTTTGCTTACAGGCAAAATTTTTCGTATAATATCTCAGACGAAAATAATCATTTTTTAAATTGAAAATGGAAAAGGACAGGTATTTAACTGAAAATATTTTAGAAGATTTAACCGGAAAGATGGTATTTATTGGTGGAGCAAGACAAGTAGGTAAAACGACATTGGCAAAAAAAATCATCTCAAAGAATTTTTCATATTCCGGTTATTATAATTGGGACTATCCACCCGACAGAAAAAAAATTATGAATTTCGAATTCCCCGGGGAAAACGGTTTATTAATTTTCGATGAAATTCACAAATACAAAAAATGGAAAACCACGATTAAAGGTCTCTTCGATACGCATAAAGAGAAGTATAAAATTCTGGTAACCGGAAGTGCTCATTTAAATATTTTCAGAAGAGGAGGTGATTCATTACAGGGAAGATATCATTATTATAGCTTGCATCCTTTTTCACTCGCCGAAATGTCAAACATCAAAAATAAGTTTATACCTTTTGAGGAATTACCAATCCGTTCAGATAATTATCCGGGTGAACTTGATGCTTTATTCCATTTCGGAGGCTTCCCGGAAGTTTTATTGAAGCAAAGCGCGAGAGCGTTAAGGAGATGGCATTTAGAAAAATTAGAACGGCTTTTCCGTGAAGATATTCGTGATGTCGAAAATATTCGGGATATATACAATATGAAACTGCTCGGCGATTTGCTTCCATCAAAAGTAGCAAGTCCATTATCAATCAATTCAATCAGGGAAGATTTAGAAGTCAGTCATCGTGCAATTACAAAATGGTTATCTGTTTTAGAACACTTCTATTATCACTATCGAATTTATCCTTTTCATTCGAGCAAAGTTCGCTCGATAAAAAAAGAGGCGAAACTTTATCTTATAGATTGGTCCGAAGTTGAAAATGAAGGCGCACGATTCGAAAATTTAATCGGTTCAAGTCTTCTTAAATTTATAGAGTATATCAGAGAATCTGAAGGATACAATATAAATCTGAATTATTTACGAAATGTTGATAAGAAAGAAGTCGATTTTTTTGTTAGCATTGATGGTAAACCTTGGTTCGCTGTTGAAGTTAAGCTTTCCGATACCACACCTGCAAAAACTCTTTTATATTATAAAGAAAGATTAAATATTCCATTTGTTTATCAGGTTATTAAAAAAAGTAACATGGATATAATGAAAAATAGTGTACGTGTTATCTCGGCAGATAAATTTTTAACCGGGCTGGTTTAGTTTATTTACTATTTTGTTATAATTTTTGACGAAGCGGAAAACCGGCTGCATACAATTAAAGCAGTTATGGTTGCAACTTTGGGCTAGTAGCATCTTTCATTCTGTCAAAATTAATTTTGCCGCGAATGCACGAATGAATATTAATTATTCGCACATTAGCGGCTTTTTTTTATAATAACGAAATTTACGACTTTCAGAAAATACTTTGATTACCAGTATTTTTCACATTATTTATTCTAATAAATTTGCTTCAAAGCAAAATTATTCGCTTATTTTTTTGCTTACAGGCAAAATTTTTAACGCAATCACTTTAAATAAATAATCAAGCAGAAAGAAGAAGAAGAATCACGATGCCAAATGTTATTGCCGGAATAAAGATTGAATTCGAAATGAGACGCGCCTTTCAATTTATTTTTCAGAGCGCTGAACTATTACGGATGTAAGATAAAAATATTCAGGAAAAGTTTTGCTGTGGAATTGGAGTGTGTTCCATGTTAATATTATGGATTTATTTTTAACAGATTCACTGAAGCAGGCAGTTTCTTTTGATTTAAATAATTCTTTCTCGCAACCTTAATTAAGTTGAACAATTTTGCCGTTGGAAATTCTTTCCCCGGTTTATCTTTTCCGAATAATATTTCTTCAAACAAATTATACACGTTCAGCAGTTCATCATCTCCATATCGGGCAAAAAACTCTTTAACGGGAATCAAATGATTCTCTTCATTTAATTTATAATACCATTCAAGTAATTTGTTTTGAACAACGAATAAATTATTCTGCTTAAACGCTTTTCCAAATTCTTTAAAATAAAATTTTTCAGATTGCAGATAAGCGGCTTTTCTCTCATTCACTTTTTTAATAATTACTAAAATGATTTTTCTAAATTGATTAAGAACAACCAACAAGACGCCGATCAATATGATGAATTGCCAGACCAACAAACCAAAAATTGTGAACGGTTTTTCTTCAACCTGTTCAGTTTGCGCTGCCTTGTTGATGGCATCCAGTGAATCCTGAATGGATTTAAGTATTGCCAGATCGGGATTATCTTCAACTAAAATTTTTCTTTCCGCTAATCGCCTTACGTAAATTCTTTTCGTGGCCGGATTCCACCACGAATATTTCCGTTCCGGAATGATAAGTTCGCCGGGTTTTTCTAACAGGTAAGTCATTTTTTCAATTCTTTCCCCAACCGGCGCGTCGTCAATAATTTTCGATTTAATAACAGGTGTTTTGTAGTATGTTTTCGCATTGGGAACATCAATACTGTCCGATTCGGGGATAAGCGGACCAATTGTTCCGGCAGCTTTTATCGTAACCGTTCTTTCGATTACATCGCCCACTTTTAAACCGGATAATTTTTTATTCCAGCTTTCCGTGACGAAAAAACTTTTAGCCACAAGCCAGTCAGAGAGAACAAATCCATCATCCGGTTTTTCAACGATAATTTTAAACGGTTTTGTCTTCCTTGTTACTTCCTTTCCTTTGTAGTCGCCTTCTTCCGGCGTAGAGTAATTCAGCGTTATTTGGGGAATTGTCAGCTCACCCTGTTTTAGCGGGAATACAAAAAAATCGAAATATAAAATTGTGTAGCGGACGTTATTTATCGTTTCGTATATGCCTTGTGCCCTGTCCTTCCTGATGGTTAACGCGTTTGGGATAACAATATGATCAAGGTTCGGCGCAGATGTAAACCAGGTTGAAGTGTAAACCGATATTCTTAATTCGAAGGGTTGTTTCACTTTTACTTTTTTAGCGCTCGCGTTTGTGCGCACAAAGGTAGTCGGCTGTGCGTAAATACAAGCGCTAAACAAAACAAGGAAAACGATAAAATATTTTAAAATTATTTTTACCATTTGTTTTTCGGTTTTTTAATTTTATCTGCGTTCTTACGATACTGCATTGCGAATTTCCTTTTTAAGAACACCGCCGGGTCATCACTCATTTGCTTAAATAAAATATCTTTCTGTTCCTGCTGTTGCTGCTGTTCCGAACCATCAGGAAAAGTTAACTGCTCGCCGCCTTGCTGCATTTGATTAGCAAGCTCGTTCTGCAATTGCTGTTCCCCGCCGCCGGTTTCTTCTTTATCCCCTTCTTCATCCGATTCCTGATCCAGTTCCTGCGATTTACCAAACATTTTATCTTCGAGACTTTGCGGGGTAACCAATTCGATTTTTCTTTTTTTAGGAATGAGTTTTTTTACTTCCGCCAGATTGTATTTTGCGTCGTCAAAATCGGGCTTCATCTTTAATGCTTCTTCAAAGGCGAAGATTGCTTCGTTCCAGTTTTCGAGTTCTGCCATACACATTCCGATATTGAAATAACTTTCCGGGGTTTTTACCTGATAAAAGCTTTGTGCCGCCAACTGAAATTCTTTTGCTTTATAATAGGCAATGCCTTTCCAAAAAGGATGCTCGAATTTTTCCGCGGCTTGCAGATATTTCCCTTCATCGAACAACTTTTGCGCCTGCCGGTCTTTCGTAAACCATAAATCGACAAACTCAAATTTTTCTTTTGTCGGCGTTGTGCTTTCATTCGTGCTGCATCCATACCAGGGA
>Ga0114931_10010846_pt1 | contig 10810 bp, 9 predicted proteins | sample 2SBtaG_FD_89579 | JGI IMG/M metagenome (GOLD analysis project Ga0114931, IMG submission 89579) | Deep subsurface microbial communities from Kolumbo volcano to uncover new lineages of life (NeLLi) - 2SBTROV14_V59a metaG | ecosystem: Environmental > Aquatic > Marine > Volcanic | place: Kolumbo...
AGGCCTGGGGGGCCGATGCCATTACACCGCTGGCATGGATTGCCGCGCAGACTTCGAAAATTCATCTTGGAACCGGCATCATGCAGATGCCGGCGCGCACTCCTGCTATGTGCGCCATGCAGGCGATGACGGTCGATCAGCTTTCGGGCGGACGGCTGATCCTGGGTCTGGGGCCTTCCGGTCCCCAGGTCGTCGAGGGCTGGCATGGAGTCGCTTACGGAAAACCGTTGGCGCGTACGCGTGAATACATCGAGATTCTACGCAGGATCTTTCGGCGAGAAGCACCGTTGGAATTCTCCGGGAGCGAATACCAGATTCCCTTTCGTGGCGAGGGGGCGAGCGGCTTGGGAAAGTCTCTCAAAAGCATCCTGCACGGGCGCGCCGACATCCCGATCTGGACGGCGACGATCTCTCCGAAGGGGATTCGTACGGCGGCTGAGGTTGCCGACGGTTTCATGCCGATTTGGACGGGACCGGGCGGGCTGGATACTTTTGCCGACGACGTACAAGCCGGCTTCGCCGCCGCCGGCGGTGGCAAGAGCTACGAAACCTTCTCGGTGGCGCCTCTCGTGGCCTGCGTGATCGGCGAAGACCTGCAACGATGTCGCGACGCCGTGCGCCCGCAGATCGCTCTGTACGTCGGCGGCATGGGTGCACGGGGGAAAAACTTCTACAACTCCCATGTCGCGCGCCAAGGATGGCCGGACGCGGCCCGCGAGATCCAGGGCCTGTACCTCGAGGGCCGGCAAAGGGAGGCGACCTCCAAAGTCCCCGACGATCTCGTCGATGCGATTACGCTGGTCGGCCCTGTCGAACGTATTCGCGAAAGGATCGCCGAATGGAAGCAAACCAAGATCGACACCCTCGTGCTCAGCGCCCCGAGCCTTGCGAACGTGCGCACGATGGCCGAGATTTGTCTGTGAACAGACGCCCGGTGAGCCTACGCTCGGTTTGCGCGGCCATGGCGGTGGTCATCCTGGTGTTTCCGGCGGGTTGCGCCATGGGTAAGCAGGGCAAGGCCGGGCCGGCGACGATCGCCGGGCACGCCAGCGTCAACGACGGCGATGGGCTCTATGTGAATGGCGAGGTGATACGCCTGTTCGGAGTCGACGCTCCCGAGGTCAATCAGTATTGCAAGCGCTCGGACGGCACCAAGTTCCGCTGCGGCCAGTACGCGACCGTCGCTCTCGACCGTCTGGTGCAAGGGCGGTGGGTGGTTTGCGAGGTCAAGGCCCACGACCGCTACGATCGTTCGATCTCCGTCTGTCGCGCCGACGGCAAGGACTTAGGCAAAGAAATGGTGGCCGCCGGCTGGGCGGTCGCCTACCGTCATTACAGCGACGACTACGTCGCCACGGAACAGCTTGCGCATCGCTCGAAAGCCGGCATTTGGTCGAGCCGCTTCGAGATGCCTTGGGCCTGGCGAAGTGCCCACCGTAACGAGCACCACGGAAGCGGGCCGCCGCGATGAACACCGCTGCGATGATGCCGTTGCCGATCGATTGGCAGGAGGTTTGCTCGGAAGCGACTGAGATTTTGTGCGAGTACCTGCGCATCAACACCACCAATCCGCCGGGTGGCGAAGAAGCCGGCGCGCTGTTTCTGCGAGACGTCCTCGCACGCGATGGGATCGAGGCCGCCTTGCACGATGCCGGCGGCGGTCGCACCTCGATCTCCGCGCGGTTGAGCGCGGACGAAGGCGGCGGCGGCAAACCGATCGTGCTGCTGTCGCATATCGATGTCGTTCCGGTGGAAGCCGAGCATTGGGACGTCGATCCGTTCGCCGGCGAGGTTCGTGACGGCGTCATCTGGGGGCGCGGGGCGCTGGATATGAAAGGTATGGGCGTGATGGAACTCATGACCCTTCTTCTCACCAAGCGCCACAAGCTGCCGCTTGCGCAGGACCTCGTGTTTTTGGCCGTTGCCGACGAAGAAGAAGGGGGGCTCAAGGGGATTCATCACATCCGTGAAACGGCCCCGGAGCTTCTCGATGCTGCGACGGTGTTCAATGAGGGTGCTTATGGGCTGTGCGAGTTCATGGGGATGCCGGCGCGGGTGTTCGGACTCGGGCCGAGTGAAAAAAGTCCGTGCTGGTTGCGCTTGAAGGCGAGCGGGCGTCCCGGACACGCCTCGGTTCCGCACGACCGCAACGCCGTGGCGAGGCTCGTCAAGGCGCTCGCCCGTATCGACCAAGCCGAGACCCGGGCTCGTATCACGCCGGCCGTGGCCGCCATGCTTCGCACCCTGACCGAGCGCGGGTTTTTGCCCGAAGATCTCGACACCGGTGATCCGGCGACTCTTGATGCTCTGACGCAGGCCGATGCGCATCTGCGTGCCATCACCCGCGACACGGTAACTCTGACCGGCGTGCATGCGGGACAGAAGCACAACGTCATACCGGTGCACGCCGAAGCAACCCTCGATTGCCGTTTGCTGCCCGACACCGACCCCGAGGATTTCGTGGAGTCGATGCGTCAGATCATCGACGATCCGACCGTCGAGATCGAGCGGGTCCTCTCGCACCAATCGGGGGAGACGAGCCTCGACACACCTGTGGTCTCGACGATTTGTTCCGTCATCGCTGAACGCTACGGTGATGAAGCCTTCGTGATACCGATGTTGTCACCAGGCTTCACCGACTCACACGCTTACCGGTCGGCGGGTGCGCAAGCTTATGGGTTTATCCCCGCGCTTCTTACGCGCGAAGAATTATCGACGATCCACGGTCACAACGAGCGCATCAGCGTCGAGAATCTGCGCTTGGCAACCGAGATCCTCTTCGAAGTCGTACGCCGACTCGGCATGCGGCATCAGGTGGGGTGAGCAGGGCGCGCATCCCGATGATTCTCACTCACGATGTCATACTCGGGGAGGTTCGCTCGGGACGCATGGAGATCGATCCTTTCGACCCCGCGATGGTGGGTGCGGCTTCGGTCGATCTACATCTGGGAGAGGAAATTCGCGTCATGGATCGGGAACGCGCCGCCATCGACGTGAACGATGAAGCCGACTATGTACAGGCGTCGAGCCTGCGTAAACTGAACGAACCCTACCCCTTGGCGGCGGGGGAGACCATTCACGGGATTACCCGTGAGCGCATTCACCTCCCCCCGAACATCTGCGGGTGGCTCGAAGGCCGCTCCCGTTTCGCGCGTTTGGGATTGATGATTCACGTGACCTCGGGATTTGTCGCTCCCGGCGTCGACAACCGTCAGGTACTGGAAATTTCGAATCTTTCGGGCCGTGTCCTACGTATCCACGCGGGCACGCGCGTGTGTCAGATCGTCTTGCAGCGAACCGAAGGCGAGGCGGTGTACCGCGGTCGCTTCGCCAAGCAGCTCAAGCCTTGACGGGGCCGGTTCAGGGGCGGCAAGGATGGTCGGGTGAAACGGGCGACGACGAGCGGAGGCGGCCGGCGGCATTTCGCGTGGGCCAATTGGAACGACGAAAAGCTGTTGGCGATGCGCATTTGCAACCTCGGTTTGAAGCTCGAGGGTACATGGCTCGAAGACCCCATCGGGGTGGTCTGTGCGGAGCTTGAAGCGCGCGGTTTGCGCGTGCGGCCGCATTTTTGGCTCTCCGGCGAGTGGTTCTCGCCCGATCGAGTCCCCGGCGTGGCGGTGCCGTTTTTTCTTGCGCACCCGCGTCTCATGCGTCTGGAACGCGCGCAAATGCTCGAAGTAGAAGGCGCGAGGCGCGGCGACTGTTTAAAGCTCCTGCGGCACGAGGCCGGTCACGCCGTACATCACGCTTTTTGTCTGCAACGGCGCAGGCGTTGGCAGAAGGTTTTCGGAAGTTGCTCGCGCCGTTACCCGGAGGCGTATCGTCCCAACCCCGCGAGTCGTCGCTACGTGCTGCATTTGGACTACTGGTACGCCCAGGCCCACCCGGCTGAAGATTTCGCGGAAAGTTTCGCAGTGTGGCTTACGCCGGGATCGAACTGGCGCAAGCGCTATCGGGGTTGGCCGGCGGTACGCAAGGTCGAATACGTCGACGATCTGATGAACGAACTGGCCGGACGAAGGCCTCTCGTGAGCAGCCGCGCGCGCGTTGATCGGCTCGCGTCGATCGAGGATACGCTCGCCGACTACTACGCAGCCAAGCACTCCCGTTTCGAGCAACTGACGACCAACGTCTACGACGGCGACCTCCAGCGCTTGTTCGTCGCCGAAACCGGCGACGGGATCGCGGCTTCTCAGTTTCTGCGACGCTACCGCGCGCGACTCCGCCGCATGGTCGCGCGTGGAACGGGAACCCACGAGTACGCGCTGGATATTCTCATCAAAGAGATGATCCAGCGTTGTCGGGTTTTGGGTCTGCGCGCTACCGCTCCTGCCGATGCGTTGCTGGTGGACCTCGCCATTTTACTAGCGGCGCGCTCGGTCGAGTACGTGCTGCGCGGACGGGAATGGCACGCGCTATGAAAAAGTTACGCGTACTGGTGCTGCTTCATGAAGGGCTCGTGCCGCCGGAAGATTTAGAAGCCGTGAGCGAACAGGAACTCTTCGATGTCAAGACGGAATACGACGTCGTTGCCGCTCTCGACAACATGGGGCACGAGGTCAAGACCCTCGGTGTCAGCGATGAAGTCCGTCCGATTCGGCGCGCGGTGGAACGTTGGCGACCCGACATCGTTTTCAATCTTCTCGAGGAATTTCAAGGCAAAGCGGCCTACGATCATCATGTCGTGGCCTACTTGGAATTGCTTGGGATCCCGTACACGGGGTGCAATCCCCGCGGCTTGGTGATTGCTCGCGACAAAGCACTCACGAAAAAACTTCTCAGCTACCATCGGATCCCGACGCCGAAGTTCGGCGTTTCCCGCATGGGACGCAAAGTAAGGCGTCCACGGGCTCTCGAGTATCCCCTGATCGTAAAGTCCCTGATCGAGGAGTCGTCTCTCGGGATCTCGAAAGCGTCGGTTGTCTATGACGACGAGCATTTGGCCGAACGGGTACGTTTGATCCACGAGCGAATCAAAACCGACGCCATCGTCGAGCGCTTTATCGAAGGGCGCGAACTCTATGTCGGGGTGTTGGGCAACGAAAGGTTGACCGTGCTCCCCGCTCAGGAATTGGTCATCGCGGATCGTGATCCCAAGCAGCCGCTGGTTGCCACCGAGAGCGTGAAGCACCACCCGGACTATCAGAAGCGCCACGGTGTCGAGATCGTTGGTTTGCAGGCCTCGGACGAGTTGCAACGCAAACTCGACCGTATGGCGAAGCGGGTGTACCGGGTTCTCGGGCTGGACGGTTACGCGAGAATCGATCTACGTCTGGACGCGCAGGGACGACCGTTTGTGCTCGAAGCCAACCCCAACGCCGAGATTGCGCGTTACGAAGAAATTGCCTCGGCGGCCGAAGCGGTCGGGATCTCCTACGAAGAGCTTTTGCAGAGGGTGATCAATTTCGGCTTGCGACGCTAGCCCCGTTTCGCGGCCACGCCGCTGCCGGCGCAAGTGGTCTCGGTAGGTTCTCGTCAGTGCACGCCGGCACCCGGAACCAAGGAATCCGGCTCGATGCCCAACCGCCGCACCGCAGCCGACCACAACGCTTCCGGGGGCGTGTCAAAGATGAGGTCGGCGGTCGCATCGCTGTTCACCCAGCTTCCCTGGGTGAGTTCGGACTCCAATTGGTTCGGTCCCCATCCTGCGTAGCCGAGCAGGAACCGAACCCTCCGAGGCGGCTGCTTGGCCAACACCTTCAAGGAGTCGGTTCCCGATGTCAGGTGCAGGCCGGGCAAAATCTCGTAGGTGCCTTCCTCCGGCATTCCGTCTACCGGTTCGTGCAAGACCCACCCGGTTTCCGGTTGTACGGGACCGCCCAACCAAGCAACGCTTTCACTGTCGCCTTTCCATTCAACGCTGATCGAGTCGAGCAAATCGGCGACGGGATTACCTGCCGGGCGGTTGATCACCAAGCCGAACGAGCCTCCGTTGCCGTGTTCGAGCATCAAGACGACCCCATGGTGAAAGTTCGGATCCGCGAGCTGCGGCATCGCGATGAGAAGTCCGGGCGCCAAGGTGATCTCGGATTTCATGTTCCACATCTAACCGTTGAAGGCGTGCCGGGCAAGGCCGGAGCGCGAGAAATTCCGTGACGCAAGGCGGCGGCGCTTGCCACGAAGGCTGGGTGGGTTACACCTGAGCCTGCCGTCACGGGAGGACAGCCAATGGAATTCGGAGTAATGGTGCCGCAGGGATGGAGACTCGAGTTGATCGGGGTCGAAGGCGACGCCCGCAAGTGGAGCCGCTTTCGTGAGGTGACGGCGGAATTGGACCGCTCCGGTTGGGACTCTCTGTGGGTTTACGACCACTTTCATACGTTCCCGCGCAAGACGATCGAGGCCACGTTCGAATGCTGGACGATGATGGCGACGATGGCGGCCATCACCAGCCGGGCACGTCTCGGCCAGTTGGTCACTTGTGTTCAGTATCGAGAGCCTTCTTATCTTGCCAAGGTCGCCGCTTGCGTGGACGTGGCAAGCGGCGGACGTCTCAACGTCGGTTTGGGTTCCGGGTGGTACGAGGAAGAATTCCAAGCTTTGGGCTACGACTTTCGAACTACCGGAAGGCGGCTTCGTCGTCTCGAGGAAAGCTTACAGGTGCTCAACCTCTTGTGGACGGAGAAACGCGCGAGCTTCGAGGGCAAACACTACCACTTGCACGAGGCCGTCTGTGAACCCAAGCCGTTGCAGAAACCCCATCCTCCGGTGTGGATCGGAGGTCGTGGGCCTAAGATTCTTCTACGCCTGGTTGCGCAGTATGCCGACGTGTGGAACTTCAACGGTCCGCTGGATGAACTCGCCGATACCGTCGAGATTCTAAAGGGGCATTGTCGCGACGTCGGCCGTGACTTCGAGGAGATTCGCGTGACGGCGATGTCGGGCGGAATCGCCTACGACAGCGAGGAAGAACTCGAGGCGTTTTTCGCGCGCATCGCTCCCCAGCAACTCGATCGTGAGCGCCTGCTTTCGTTTGTTCGTTGCAAAGGATCGCGCGAGCAATGCGTAGAGTATCTGCGCTCGTGGAAACGAGCCGGTTGCGACGGTATCGTATTTTTCTTTCAAGACATCACTTCGGTCGGCGCCGGCGACTCGCAGGCCGAAATTTTTCAGCGCGACATTCTCCCGCAGGTATGAGCTACCGCCGATCCGCAGCGGGCTCGAGTTACGCGGCGCTCAATTCGTGTACGGCATCGACGAGGGCGACGACGTTTTCGACCGGTGTCGCCGGGAGTACTCCGTGGCCGAGATTGAAGATGTGGCCGGTGCGGCCTTCGGCTTCGGCGAGCAGGCGGCCCGCGGCTTCCACGATACGCTCAGGCTGGGAGAATAACGCCACCGGGTCGAGGTTGCCTTGTACGGCGAGGTTCGGGAACCGCTCGAACACGTCGGCCAGGGCCACCCTGTGATCCACGCCGAGAACACCGCACCCGGTAGTGGCTTGTAGGTCGAGCAATCCGCAACAATTGGTGCCGAAATGAATCACCGGGCACTCGGCCGGGAGCGCATCGATGACCGCCTTGGTATGTGGCAATACGTAACGCCGGTAGTCAGCCGGCGAGAGGCAGCCGACCCAGCTGTCGAAAAGTTGCAGCGCCTGAACTCCAGCTTCGATTTGGCCTTTGAGATACCGTGACACGGCGCGTGCGATGAGCGACATCATCTCATTCCACGCGCCTTCGTCCCTGTACATCAGCGACTTGGTTTGGATGTAGTTCTTGGATCCGCCGCCTTCGACGATGTAGGAAGCCAACGTGAACGGTGCTCCGCTGAATCCGATCAAAGGAATGTCGGCGCTGAGTTGACTCCGGGTGGCTCGTACCGCGTCGAAAACAAACCCGAGCGACTCGTGCGGGTCGACTTCGCGCAGGCGATCGACGTCGGACCCTTCGCGGACCGTGCGCGATATGCTCGGTCCCTCTCCGCCTATGTATTCGAGGCCGAGTCCCATCGGCTCGACGATCAGCAAGATGTCGGAGAATACGATGGCGGCGTCGACGCCGATCTTTTCTTGTGCCGTGATCGCGACTTCCGCGGCCAACTGAGGCCTCTTGCATAACTCGATGAAGGGCACGCGCGCGCGGACCTCCCTATATTCCTGCATGTAGCGTCCGGCCTGTCGCATGAGCCAAACCGGCGTGTAGGGTGCCGGCTTGCGCCGGCAGGCGAGCATGAAGGCGCTTTGTTCGAGCCGATCGTTCATGTTCGGAACGTTTTTGTCGGTAGTGGCACGGGTTGGAGTCGGGCTCACGGCTTGTTCGCACGATTTTCGCAGGCGTTCGCGTTTGCGCCTCAGCAGCCGCGGCACCCGCTCGGCTGCTTCGCGAATCAGGATTCCCAACTTGGGCCGGCTCGGCTCGAAATCCACGGCTATGTCGAGCCGTGCCAGGTTCTCACTCGACACCGGCCCGATCGAACAGACGGCGAGTTCGAGCAGCGCCGAACGAAACCGTTCTTCTTCGCTGAGCTTGGACGCGACGGAAAATACATGGTGAATCTGTGTCGCACTGGTAACCAATAATACGTCGGCGGTGCGTGCCAGAATCTGACGGACGGCATCTTTGAGTGGCCCGATGTCGTCGGGAAGTGTCCACCGATAGACTTCCACGCAATCGACTTCGGCTCCGGCGTGTTCGAGCGCTTCGACGAAGCGGCGGTTGGCGATGCCGTATTCCTGTATGGCAATTTTTGCGCCGCGAAGATCTTCGCCCTCAGCGGCTTCCTGCATTGTCGCGAGAATTTCGCGCCATGTATTGGGCTCGGGCACGACGATCGATACGGGAACGCCCAGATCGCGAAGCGCCGCCACCGGCTTCGGGCCGCGCGCGACCACCGCCGTTGCCGCGAGAGCCCGGACGAGGTCGGCGCGGTCGTGGTGCTTTTCCATTGCGGCGAACAGGTAACGTGTACCCACTCCGGTCATGCAAACCACACTGGTGTAGGCACCGTGCAACAATCCGTCGGCGAACCGCTCGGCCGCCGGGTTGTCGGCGATGGCGACCTCTCGCATCGAAGGGGCGGCTATCGCTACGCCTCCCGCGGCCTCGATCAAGCGAACCGTCTCGCGGCTCCTCCGGCTTTCCAGGCTGACCACGCGTAGACCGCCGAAGCCTGTCGGGGACGAGGAGAACTGCGTGGTTTGAGATTGTTTCATCCTCGTTCCGTGCTGTTTCGACGGGCGGCACGGCCTACGCCGTGACGCTGAGCGTCGATTCCCATCTTTCCTATTCCGTGGCGAACGTCAAAGGGAAGCCCCGCGCCCTGGTTCTGGGTCGGGCGGGCGTGTATAAGGTTGTTTTGGCGCGCCCGGCGCGCCGGCGCATGCCCTCGTCGGGCCCGGAGGTGGATCGCCATGAAGGTCAGTCAGCTTAGCCGTTTGGACCGGGCCAGTGTGTATACGATTGAGCCCGATCGCAGCGTTCTCGAAGCGGTGCGCAAGCTGGTACAGCATAACATCGGTGCTTTGCCGGTGTGCGACGGCTCGTGCATCAAGCTTTTCGGTATCATCAGCGAGCGCGATATCTTGCGGTTGTGCGCAATGCAGCCTCTGCAGGACATGAAAACCCTGACGGTTGCCGACGTGATGACCCAGGAGGTAATTTTCTGCACGCCCGATGACGACATCGAATCGGTGATGCGTACGATGACGCAGAACCGGATTCGCCATCTTCCCATCCTGCAAGACGGTCGTTTCGTCGACATTATCTCGATCGGTGATGTCGTAAAAGCCGAACTGTCGCGTTCGAGTAAAGAGGCCGAGTACCTGCGAGAATACGTTTCGGGCTGACGCGGCGATCGCGAAGCCGGGGACTGTGAGTATGGCGCAGTCGGTCGCGACGCTCGACCACGCTTCAAGGAGGCGGAGGCGATGCGTCGTCTTTGTCGTTGCTTTCCTTGTCTTTTGCTCCGCCGTCCAACCCGGTGATGTGTTTGAGCCCGCGTAGGATCGTGCCGATGGCTCCGGCGCCCCCCTTGATGATCTTGGTCGTCGTATGCACTCCGCCTTTGAGAAGTTGCTCGGTGACGTCGGGGATCAGATGGATCGCGGTCTGTGCAACAGCTCCCGGCGCGATCGACGATTTGGGGTGGCGAATGTTGCCGCCGAGCAGGACGGGAATATACGTCCAGTCGTCTTTGTCGCGGACGTAGGGGAGGAGAATCCCGGTCGAGAACAGTTGTCGGCTCTTGTCGGGACGTAGTCCGGCCCACAGTTCGGTTTGCAGGGCACCGTCGAATCCAAGCCGGCCGCTCAAGACAAGCTTTGCCTCCGGTCCGCCGATTACGGTGCGGTCGGTGTGAATCACACGGTTGGACACCTCGAGGTCACCGCCTGAGTCCATAATGCGTAGATCGCGGAAAGAGCGCATCCCGGTTAGTTTGGCGATGCCCTCGAGCATGGGGTTGTCCTTGATGCGGCCGCGCGTGAAGCGGACCTCGCCCGACAACTTCAGATTGTCGAAAAAAGTCTTGGCCAGGGTTCCACGACTGTTGAAATGAACGTCGCAGCTCATCGGACCGCCGATGGTTCCGAACCCCTCCGGCGGCCATACGGGACGCAACATACCGGCGGCTTCGGCTTCATGGATACGTAGGTTGCCGCCGTAGATCCAGCCGGGTTTGGTCAGATCGAGATCCCCGTTCAGATAGACGGAACCGCCGGCAAGATCCCCGGTGGCCGAAGCGCCGTAGATACGGTTCTTGAGAAGCTCGGCGTTGATTCGGACGTTTTCGAAAACCGATTTCAGCGTTTCCAGCCTGGCGATCGTCAGATGCGCGTCGAGGTTCGGCATCGCAAAGGGGCAGGCGG
>Ga0114931_10010847_pt1 | contig 10810 bp, 10 predicted proteins | sample 2SBtaG_FD_89579 | JGI IMG/M metagenome (GOLD analysis project Ga0114931, IMG submission 89579) | Deep subsurface microbial communities from Kolumbo volcano to uncover new lineages of life (NeLLi) - 2SBTROV14_V59a metaG | ecosystem: Environmental > Aquatic > Marine > Volcanic | place: Kolumbo...
GCGATTTTGCACGTGAGCCCCACAGGGGGGAGTCCCAGGGATGGGACGAATAGAAATCGGGGATATTTGGGCCCTTCTCCCACCGGCGCAGTAGATTGGCCCTAAGTCCGACAGACTCCTAGAGGCCGGCGGGTGTCGTCGGTCGTATCTTGTCAGCTGCATGGGTACCATGTCCCCACAGAGACCGAACAGCTGTCCCCGAGCCTCCGGTCCCGGGGCGGCGCGCGCGATGCCCGGGCGGGCCTGTGGCCGGCGCGAGACAAGGGTGTGGCCTTCTCCGGGGGTTGCGGGGCAGGTCCGCAGGGCCTTGATGTACTGTCGCCCGAGGGGGTGGGTGCTTTCGATCTCGCGATTCGCGAGATCCATCGATGGTCTGAGGCCCCTGGGTGGCCCCCCGATCCTTCTGTTGTCCCTGCCCAGAGGGGGGTCCAGCTGGCTTGGTTCGATCATGGGTGCAGCAGAAAATGCCTATTATTTCCGCGAACCCATGACCCAGTCGTACCAGGCACTGTACCGGGGCGGGCCGGTGACCTTTGAGTTCGAGGCCTGCGTGGACAGACGAGCCTATCGCCGATTTGCCGCTGCCGCCTTTTATGGTCTGCCGGCATTTTCCGCCAGCGTGCGCCCCTACCGGAATCAGGGTGGCTGGCGAGAGCGCCCTGGCCGGCGCGTAGTGGTCAAAGAGGTGAATCCGCTGGCGCTGGACTGGATTCTGGAGAGCTATGCACCGGTCGTGGTGTATCTCGTGCGACATCCGGTGGCTGTCGCGAACAGCTACCACTCCAGAGGTTGGACCGGTCTACCGCTTGAGCGCATGTTTACACCCGCTTCGCTGTCGGCGCTAGAGGCTCGGTATGAGATCGGTAGCGGGCTGGATTTCTGGGAGAGGATGGGTGCCTTTCAGGCCATGGTGCAGAACCAGGTCGTCGAGGCCCTCGCGGCCGCGCCAGCCTTCAAGGTCGTAGAATATGAGCGCCTCTGTACCGATCCGCTGGAGGTCTTCGAACAGCTCTTCGAGTTCTGCGGCCTGACGATGGACCGGCGTATTCGGGAGCAGATTACTCGTTCGACGACCGCGCGGGCACAATACACGCCCGGGCGATACGACACCCGTCGGGCCTCCTCAGATATGGCGGACCGGTGGCGGTCGCTGGTGGACGAATCCAGGATCGCGCGGGTCAGACGCGGCTACGTTGCGAATTCGCCGCGATTCTATCTCAGGGAGGCACAGTGGTGAACGTGGCCCGAGAGCGCGTTGCGCCGGGATCACTGGCGGTCCACCCGGGAAGGTGGGCATGGACGGATGGGTTCGGCGCCAGACCGGCGCCTGCACCCGGCACGGGGTGGCCCGGTCGATAGGCGTGGTAGAACATGCCAACTAGAAAGGCGCTGCGAGGCGGGAATGGGCTGAGGGTCGTCATGCTCCCTACAGACTCCAAGGGTAACCCCTACCATGATCTGCTGATCGCGAGACTGGAAGACTGTGGCGTACGGGTGCTGGGAATCACGAACGTATCGAGAAGAGTGCTGTTTCTCGGTCGCCTGCTCGCATTCCGGCCGCATTGTGTACACTTCCACTGGCTGCATCCCTTTTTCATGTCGCGTCACGGCGTGGTGGCCCAGCTGCGCTTTGGTCTGTTTCTGGCGCAGTTCCTGCTCATCAAGGGCCTGCGGCTGCCCGTGGTCTGGACTGTGCACAACTACGGCAACCATGAGAGGCGGCACCCGCGTCTGGAGCGGCGCATGAACCGGCTGCTGGAGTACAACGCAGACGCCGTCATCGTTCATTGCGCCGCAGCACGGGAGATACTGGAGCGATCCTTCGACCCGGTCAACCGTAAGAAGGTCCGCGTGGTGCCACACGGTAACTATATCGGGGCGTATCCCGAACATATCCACAGGGAGGCCGCGCGAGAGGCGATGGGTCTCGACCAGGAGGATCTGGTATATCTGTTCCTCGGAGGCATCAGGAGGTACAAGGGGGTGCTCGAGTTGGTCCGGGCGTTCAAGGCAATGGACCCTGAGCACCGCCTAACCCTGATCCTGGCGGGCCACCCCCAGGACAGAGAGGTCACGAAGGAATTGTCGCGTGAGATCGACGGTGATCCCAGAATTCGCGCTGTGTTCCAGTTCGTAGCGGACGAAGACGTGCAGAGGTATATGAACGCCGCGGACGTGGTCGTTGCGCCCTTTCAGGACGTGCTGACGTCCGGATCGGTCATTCTCGCCATGTCGTTCGGGAGGGCGATCGTCGCTCCGCGCATCGGGTGCATTCCGGAACTGGTGACCGAGCGCGGCGGTTTCCTGTATGAGCCCCGGGACCCTGATGGGCTGGGTTCGGCGCTGAATGCCGTGGTGCATCACTCGGACTCGCTCGCATCGATGGGCAGCCGCAATCGTCGGGCCATTGCTGCACACGACTGGAGGTCCGTGGCTGAGAAGACACGCGATGTATACGCATCTCTGCAGGCACGAGCGGGCGTTTGACAGTGGACAGGGGCGGGAGGCCGTCGATCCGCGAGGTTCGCTACCCGGGACCCATCGTCCTGAGGGGGTACGGGGACCCTGGACTGGTCGCAGGATGAAGATCCTGTTGGTCAATACCCTGTACTATCCGGCCAGTCTTGGCGGGGCCGAGGTATCGGTACAGGCCTTGGCTGAAGGTCTGCAGGCATCGGGCCACGAGGTGCGGGTGCTGACCAGTGCGCTCGATGCCGGTGCCGGCACAGGGGTCGCCAATGGCGTAGGTGTGGAATATGTCGTGCAGCCCAATCTATATTCGGCGCCTCTGACACAGGGAGTCTCCCGTTTCGCCAAGCTGCGCTGGCATCTGCGGGACCGGTTCAACCGGCGGACCCCCCCGTTGCTGGCTGAGCGCTATGCCGCCTGGTGCCCCGATGTGGTCAATACGAACAACCTCAGCGGCTTCTCAGTGTCGGTATGGCGCTATTTCCGGAACCGGGGGATACCGGTCGTACATACATTGCGCGACTATTATCTGATATGTCCGCGCGCCACGATGTGCCGGGGCGGTGAGGTGTGCAGAAGACAGTGCATGTCCTGCGCATACTTCAGTATTGCGAAGAAGCGGGAGAGCAACGGGGTCGATGCCGTAGTGGGCATATCCCGGTTTATAGCAGATCTGCATCGCAGGGAGGGCTACTTCTCGAAGGCCGTATTCAACGAGACCATAGGCAACATATACGAGCCGCCTGCCGGAACCCGGGAGAGACCTCCTCGATCAGAGCCGTTTACGGTCGGTTACCTGGGGAGGATCAGCAAGGAGAAGGGGCTGGAGGATCTTCTCTCGGCAGTGGAGAAGGCGCGTAGAACGAGATCCATACGACTGCTGGTGGCGGGGACCGGGGAGCCGGCCTACAGGGATGCGCTGGAGGAGCGCTTCCGGCACAGGGACACCCGGTTTCTCGGCACTCAGGACCCGGCCTCGTTCTTTGTGAAAATACACCTGCTGGCCGTGCCCAGCAGATGGTTGGAGCCTCTGGGGCGGGTTGTCCTCGAGGCGCATGCGCACGGCGTCCCTGTTCTTGTTCCCAATCGTGGCGGGCTCCCGGAGATTGTCGAGCACGGGGTCAATGGCCTCATATATGAAGGTGAGCTGAGTCTGGATGCAATCGGACCCGACGATCTCCCGGCCTTCGACCCCGATGTCTCGAAATCGAGCCGGCAGGCGATCGTGCATGCCTACGAGCATTTGCTGGAACGGGTTGTGGCGTGCCGGGCTGCCGAGTTGGCATAGGCTGGGCCGGACAGCGGTTGCGATGCGCGATTGAGACGGCTGTGGATCCACGATGACATGAGGCCTCGCGGACGGCTGGGTTGGCTGGAAGGCTTATGAAGCGGATATTCCTCGTTGGGGCACCCAAGGCAGGGACGACGTCGGTCGCCGACTTCCTTGCCAGGCATCCCGATGTCTGCCCGGGAAGGGACAAGGAACCCAACTATTTCTCGGACGTGTCGGGGCGGGCGGGCAGCGGAACGAGGGTGGCGCCCACCTGGCGTGACTACGAATCCAACTATTCGGATTGTCTGCACACGCAATCGCGGTTGGACGCCTCGACCACCTATCTCTATTGCGACACAGCCCTGGACAGGATCGCAGGCCGCTGGCCGGATGCCAGGATACTGGTGGTCCTGCGCGAACCCGTGTCCCGAGCGTACTCCCATTACCTGATGGACCGGGACGTCCTGGGGCAGGAAGACAGAGATTTCCTCTGGGCCATGGATCGATCGTACCATTCGAGGCACGGGTTTCACGGAAGCCCGGTCAACCCATATATATTTGCTTCGACCTATGCTCCCCACGTCGAACAGGTATTGCGGACCTTTGGGAGAGATACCGTCAGGATCATGTTATTCGAAGACTTGATCGCAGATCCTGCAAGAGGCCTCCTCGAGCTGTGTCGGTTCCTGGATCTGGACAGCTCCAGGACCACCCTGGAACTTCCCGAGTCCAACACCTTCCGCAGCCTGAGGTTTCGGCGCCTGGGGCGTCTCGCAAGGGGCTGTCTGGGGCCGGTGAGAAACACCATGCCTCCCTGGCTGCAGAAGATGGCCAGGGCTGTGCTGGTTCGACACCAGGGTGCAAAACCCGCGCTGGATGCGGAACTCAGGGCGGAGCTGTATCACAGGTATTTCGAAGCCGACGTCGATGCACTGGGTGAGCTTCTGGACCTGGATCTGAGCAGATGGCGAACGCTCTATCGTTGAGCGGATTTATCTTCCAGACCGGGTGTTTTATGGGCGCTTTAGGGGCGCGTGGTCCAGGCGGGCTGGGAGCCGCCAGCGCCATGACGAGGGGAAATCCGCATGGGTCTGCGTGAACAAAGGGCGAACGGGTGTCGATAAGCCTCATTGGTGCAGTTCTCGTCCCGCTCGGAGTGATCATATTCCTCTTTTCGAGCAGGTTCCAGCTGCTATGGTTGGCCACGTTTTTTTCACCCTTCTCGGCGTCTGCCGTCGTCAACATATCGTCCATAGAGGCCGGTGTGCCGCCATCCTATTATTTTGCGCTGCTATATGTGGCCAAGATGGTCCTCCAGGGCCTGGTCCAACCCTCCGGCGGCCACAGGGCCGGGCCATATACGCGCAGCGTCAATGTGGTGCGTATCCACATGGCGTTGTACGTCCTGATTGCCCTGGTATCGATATTGCTGATTCCCTTCTATGATCCGGTGATCGTGCACGCACCGTCGGGGGTGAACCGCGCACTGTCGATGTCGCGTGAAAACTTTACGCAGCTGCTCTATCTCATATTCGTGGTGACTGTATTCGTCGCCGTGTCGTTTGAATACGTGGATAAGGACCGGTTGCGGCAGTTACGCGCCGCCTTCATATATTCGACACTGTTCGTGGTGTGCTGGGGCTGGTTCCAGGTGGCCGCCGATCTGCTGCATATTCCTTATCCGTATTACATATTCAACAACAGTTTGAGCTTCGGGCAGGAGTACCATCAGCACTTCGCCGGGTTCAAGCGGATAAACTCTGTGGCACCCGAGCCATCCACGATGGCGGCGTTTCTGAGCGTACCGCTGTCCATATTGTTCACCGAGTATCTTGCTTCGAAGAGGACGACACCATGGCAGAATATATTTCTGCTGTGGGTGCTCCTGACCGCCATTGCCTCGACGAGTACTACGGCCGTGTTTGCCATAGTGATCTCGGTTGTCGTCAGCTATTGGGTTGCAAGAAGGGCCAATCTGCAGTATCGGGTGCAGTACGGATGGCGGTTGGCGAGCGTGGCCGTGGTGTTGGGGGGACTTGCCGTTGCGGTGTGGGTCTACAAGGGCGATGTGGCTGCTTCGGCGACCGTGGACAAGATTCAGAGTGCATCCGGTGTGGCGAGACTGAATGGAGCCTTGTCCGCGCTGGAGCTGTTTATTCAGCATCCGCTGCTGGGGGTGGGGTGGGGAAGCAACAGGTCATTGACTACCTGTCGAACATACTGGCCACGACGGGGCTGATCGGGGCATGGTTGTTCTTCGGCGGAAATATACTGTTTGTGATCTATACGCTGCGTGGACTGCGCAGCGGGTATTTTGAGGCGCGAGGGATGACGCTCTTGGTCAGCGCCATGCTCGCGGCGTTCATATCCCGGTTTCTGATCAAGTTTATCTCGGAGCCGGACGTGATCTATCTGGATATCTGGTTGATCATGGGGACGGTGCTGGCAGTACTGCGTGGTGTCCGGGGACGGGCACCAAGGACAGCCTGATCGACTCGTGGGCCGGCGCCGCTGAGGACTGCGATCGGCCAGCGTCATGCTGCCTCGTCGCGCCTGGCCAGGAACGATCATGCCTCACGGAAATAGCCACCGAACGTCCGCCCTCTTGCGCTAGGTATTGCAGCCGCCGATATTCCTGAGCCCGGAGCCCTTTGGGCTATTGCAATCCAGCCAGAAGATCACGTCGGTCTTCGAGGCCTTGCCCGTCAGCTTATGGAGCCTGGATCGTCTCAACACATGGGCACTCAATCCGGCGGCCCGCCTGTTCACCCGGCCGATGGCCTTGGGGCCCCAGGCAATGTAACGGAGCAGCGGCTCCGTCTTGCGCAGCTTGAAGGCGATCTGGGAACCATTTCTGTACAGTAGATCCAACGGAAGGTCACGGAGGTAGTCCATAAACACCCTCACGGCCTGCCCCGCGGGCTTGATGTTGAAGTCGATGTCATACAGCCCGAAGCCACTGCGGATGCTGTCGTCACGCAGCTCGAAGACGGTCAGATTGGCGATCTGAGGTGAGTAGCTTGTGATCAGCAGCGCCTGAAGCAGATAGTCGCGCTGCTCCTGAATACTGCCACGCTGGTGCTTGGGCGGCTGTACCTTTCGTTGTCCGCCCGGGGTGCTCCATCCATATTCTGTGATCCAGATTGGGTGCTCGCGCCCCGTCCGGCTCCGGAAACGGCTTTCGATCTGCTCCGCATAGTCGAGGAGTTGGCCTCCCTTCAATCCATAGGTATGCAGCCCCACTCCCTGCACCCTGTTCAGGTATCCCTTCCCCATCAACATGTCCAAAAAGGCGTCCCGTCTGCCGTTCCTCGCCAGGCCCGCAGTGATCAGGCCCCTGCCTCTGGAGACTTGGAGGGCGTCGGACAGCAGATCGCCGTAGTCATTGACGGTGAACTGCCTGGGCCAGAAATTGTCAATGTTGATCTCGTTGAGGATCTCCCAGGTCCGAATGGTCGGGTACTTCTTGAAGACATTGCCCAGCCAGCCCTTCCATTTGGCGAGGTCGGAACGCCTTATCCAGCGGGCATTGTTCCCGATCTGGCCGAGGATAGCGATGCCGTTCCTGTTCAGCTTGCGTACGACGGTCGCAAAATTCCCTTTCCACCTGTCGTTCCCGGGTGGCTTCGATGGTTGCCACTCGAAGCCGGTTGCGATGCAGGGGAACCCCAGGTCCCGGATCGCCTGGATGGACTCATCGAGCCTGCCGAATTCGTTGTCCCATGTGGCCGCGCGGTAGAGATGGGCCTTGACTGCATAGGTGCAATCGGCCATGCCTGCTCCCGGTAGCGACAAGAGTACCGCGCCCAACAACCATCCTCGAGCCATGTCTCTTCCTCCCTGTTCCATGTGACCGGCCAACGCAGCCATTATGGGGGGTCCTGGCCCCTGGTTCAATCTCCACGGGCTGCCGTGGAACAAGGGGCGGTGGCCCTGGGCCTTCCGGTCGGCCGAGATAGAACCGGTCCGCACTGGTGGTTGTGTGTCGCTTCGCGAGGGCGTTGGGCACTGCCGGCTACCACGAGGGAGTCGCACAACGAGGTTTGTCTTGACCGTGTAACGATGCTTCTTTCTACCGTTTGAAGAGTAGGGTGGATACTGTGCGACGAGACCGAGATGAGACTCCCGGGCTGGGAAACGTGGCAGTCAGGGAAGGGCGGCAGCTTTCGTTCAGATGGTTCCCTAGTGCTTTAATACGAGCTAAGATGTATCCTGTGATCCGGGAGTCTGTCCGAGTCCTGATGAACCGGCTGCGACGGCACCACAGCGGTCGATTTTTCGATCCTTTTCGTCATATGGTCCCTACCGTGCTGCTGGTGGGCACTGGGCCGGGCGGATAAGAGAGGGGTAATCGTTCGAATCCTGCGCCATACCACGCTCCGTGTGCGTATATACCCAGAAGGTGTGATCTGTTTCGTGCCGTGTGATTATCTACCCAGAAAGAGTTATCCTTCGTTCCGAGCCAAGGAGTATCTGGAATACCTCGCGGGGACAGTGGTGTGGAGGGCACCGGAATCCACTTCTTCCGCGAGGAGCTGATTCATCGGACTTAGGATATGCCATAGCGCGTAACGAATATAGTATCGCGCAACATGCACACCCAATTGCATAACAATGCACGGACCACGCCGGCGATTCGTCGGGAATTTCAGCCCCAGCTCCCCTCAGTGGCCAACGAGGAGTTGGCCAGAGTCTATAGCCTCAGTCGCCATGCCATGGCTAAATGGCGCAAGTGTGAAAATACAGCCGATACCTCCCATCGCCCTCATACGATCTCCGCCAGCCGCGATTCCGCGCAGGAGGCCGTCGTTATCACCCTGCGCGAGACCCTCCTGCACCGGAAACGGGCGGCCGCCGGGGACCACGGCGAAAACCACTCGATGATGCCGACCGTTGACGCGTGAATACTGCCGGCGCGATCGGTCCTCAATGCCTGGGGCCGCCAGTTCAGCAGACGGCCATTGCCGTCTCGCCCGATGTCACATTCCCGGGGCGGGATATTCGATCAGCATCTGCTGATCCGTCCAAAGCGTAGTGGACGACCTGTGATCCCGATGCTTTTTGTCAATGGCCGATTCTTGGCTCAGCGTGAGGTGACCGGCGTACAGCGGGTCGCCTTGGAGCTCATGAGTGCTCTTGACCGAAGTATATCCGCCAAGGGTCTCCCCAGGCCCTGGAAGGCGATTGATGTCCTGGTGCCAGGCGATGCAGGGCAGAATGTGGAGTACAAGAACCTGCATGTTCGGCGGATTGGAAATACTACCGGCCAGGTATGGGAGCAGATTGAGCTACCCTGGTTCACAAGGAGCGGAGTGTTGGTGAGCCTGGGGAATCTCGGTCCGGTCGTCAAACGCCAGCAGGCGGTGATGCTGCATGATGCGGCAGTCTTTATGGCGCCGGCGGGGTTCACCTTGAAGTTCAGGGCCTGGTACAAGTTTGTCCATCGATCATTGGCATCCCGGATTCCGTTGTTTCTGACCGTGTCTGAGTTTTCTCGGAGGCAGCTGTCAACGGCATTGAATATTCAGGCGAAGGATATATTGGTTATCAGGAACGGTGTCAACCACGTGCACCGCATCCGGGAAGATCTCTCAATAGTCGATCGACTAAATACAAAAGATCCGTTTATATTGGCAGTTGCCAGCGCCAATCCAAACAAGAATATGTCCGTCCTCTACGAGTTGGCAGGACTCCTTTCGAAGTATCGAGTGAATATTGTGCTGGCTGGTTCCCGCAATAAACAGGTATTTGCCCGGAGTCCCGGCAATCTGACTGTGGGTGCTGACAATATCCATCGTATCGGTAGGGTTACGGACGAGGAGCTGAAGGGGTTGTATAAAACCGCGGCTGCATTCGTATTCCCATCGATATACGAAGGATTCGGCCTACCGCCTCTTGAGGCCATGGCATGCGGATGTCCTGTCGTGGCCTCGAGTTGTGCATCGATTCCGGAGGTGTGCGCGGATGGGGCACTATACTTCGATCCCCACGATGTCGATACGTTGTTGAGCCATGTGGTCAATCTGACAACGGATGCAGGACTGAGGGCGAAGATGGTGGCGGCAGGCAGCGCTGTGGTATCCCGGTATAAGTGGGACCGGGCCGGAGACGAGTTCTATTCAGCGCTGGAGACGATCGGCAGGTGGTGCCGAGGCCATTGACTGCAGATGAGGCAGAGATGTGGCTGGCTGGGCCCACATACCCTGGAAGGCCAAACATCAAGGTAAAAGTACTATACGTGTGGCATACATAAGATCTGATTTTCTAGCATTATCATAACGATAGAAGAGGGAAGGGATGGAGTATAAGAGCAAGAATGCATGGGAGGCTATATGCGCATAATGCATGTCGCCGAAACTGCAAAGGGTGGGATCGCCAGTTATTTATCGGAATTGGTGCCGGCGCAGACTGCGGAGTTCGGTGCTCATAACATCTGCGTGTTGATCCCCGATCGCGACCTTGGCGAAGTGACATTCGATGGCGATTGCAATGTGCAAACGTTCGGATGCAAGCGCAGAAGCTGGGGGGCATTGTTAAATCTCTATGGGAAGTTTTCAGCGCTGCTGCGAGAGTTTAATCCGGATATCGTGCATCTGCACAGCAGTTTTGCCGGATTTGTGGGACGTATGCGAATCTTTGTCCTGTATAGACGGCCGGTCATCGTCTATTGCCCGCACGGCTGGTCTTTCGGAAGGGAGTCGTCACTGTTTGGCAAGCTGGTCTATTCATATGTTGAACGGGTCCTTGCATTGCGCACTGATCACATTATTAACATATCCAGGTTTGAGCAAAACCTAGACGAAACATATGGTTTGCCACGTAAGAAGATGGAGGTGATATATCATGGGATTGCTGACCGACCGAGCGAGGCACGAAGGGCGTGGCCGGGAGACGACCGCAAGGTCAGGATCCTATTTGTCGGGCGGCTGGACCATCAAAAGGGATTCGACGTCGCGCTACGGCTGATCGATGAGTTGCCGCATCAGTTTCATTTGTATGTGGCCGGAGCCAATGTATTGAGACATCGCACCAGAGGCTGGGCGGAGATGGCCGGTCGTGTACACCACC
>Ga0114931_10010848_pt1 | contig 10810 bp, 5 predicted proteins | sample 2SBtaG_FD_89579 | JGI IMG/M metagenome (GOLD analysis project Ga0114931, IMG submission 89579) | Deep subsurface microbial communities from Kolumbo volcano to uncover new lineages of life (NeLLi) - 2SBTROV14_V59a metaG | ecosystem: Environmental > Aquatic > Marine > Volcanic | place: Kolumbo...
CCCACTGACGCGGACGACGCGCCGCCCCTACGCGGTCTTGCTCCCGGTGGGGTTTACCATGCCGCCGACGTTACCGCCGGCGCGGTGCGCTCTTACCGCACCCTTTCACCCTTACCCGCCGGCCCGTCGCCGGGCGGAGCGGGCGGTTTGCTTTCTGTGGCACTGTCCCTGGGGTCGCCCCCGCCGGGCGTTACCCGGCACCGTGTTTCCGTGGAGCCCGGACTTTCCTCCCCCCGCCGAGGCGGAAGGCGGCCATCCGGCCGTCCGACCCGTACCCAGACTTAAGCCGTCTCGGCCGCCGGTTCAAGCGAGGGCCAACAAGCGGAAGACGATATGCGCGGTTTCCGGGTCGACGACGCCGTCGATCCGGGCCGGGCGGAAGTGGCGCTGAAAGGCGATCACCACGGCCGTGGTCGCGGCATCGAAGACCCCCGTGGTCGGCACCGCGTAGCCGAATTCGGCGAGCGCGCGCTGGATCTCGGCCACCGGCGCGCCGTGGTCGCCCGCGCGCAAGGAAAGTCCCATCTCGCCGCGCACCGCCGTGCTATCGGGCCAGAGGCCGATCCCGGCCCGGGCTAGCCGTTTCCACGGGAACAACTCGCCCGGATCGGCCTTGCGCGCCGGCGCCACGTCGGCGTGGCCGACCACGCTACGGGCCGGGATCGGATGGCGGGCGAGGATATCGCGGCACAACCCCTCGACGGCCGCGATCTGGGCCTCGGGAAAGGGGCGATAGCCGAATTCGTGGCCGGGATTGACGATCTCGACGCCGATCGAGACCGCGTTGACGTCGTCGCGGCCGCGCCAACAAGCGACGCCGGCGTGCCAGGCGCGCCGCTCCTCGGCCACCAGCCGCAGGATGGCGCCGTCCTCGTCGACCAGATAATGGGCGCCGACCTTGGTCGCCGGGTCGCGGAGCCGGGCCAGGGCCGCGGCCGCGCCGGTCATGCCGGTGTAGTGCAGCACCAGCATGTCGACCGCCGCGCCGGCCGGGCGCGCATCGTGGTTGGGCGAGGGGTGCTCGATCACGGGGGCAAGATGGCGATCACGGGGCACGATCCGGCGATGGGTCCCTATTTGCCGCCGCGCAGGCGACGGATACGGGCGTAGGCCTCGTTGATATGGGCCAGTTTTTCGTTGGCAACTTTGATGAACTCTTCAGGCATGCCGGCGGCGATCAGCTTGTCGGGATGGTGCTCGCGAACCAGCTTGCGATAAGCGGTCCGGACCTCGGCGTCGCTAGCTTCGGGCGAGACGCCGATCACCTCGTAGGGATCGGCCGCCGCGACCCCCATGTGGCCGGCGCGGATGCGCTCGAAGGCGGCGTCGTCGAAGCCGAAAATGGCGGCGACGCGGCGCAGGTAGTCGAGTTCGGCCGGATGGACGACATTGTCGGCCTTGGCGATCTCGAACAGGCCGCCGAGCAATTCTTCCAGCACATGCGGCGCGCCGTGGAACAAGCGCCCGATCTGGCGCGCGTAGGGCTCGAAACCGGCGGCGTCGCGGCGCGCCTGGTCGAACAATCGGCCAACCCCGGGCAGCTCCCGGGCGGGAATGTGGAAGATGCGCTTGAAGGCGTCGACTTCGTCGCGGGTCACCACGCCGTCGGCCTTGGCCATCTTCGCCGCCAGCACGATCACGGCGACGGTGAAGGCGGCCGGACGCATGTCCTCGACCGGCGCGGTGCCGCGCTGCGCGGCGATCCCGCGATCGATCGCATGGCCGGCGACCGCGCCGACCAGCGCGCCCAAGGGGCCGCCGAGCGCGAAGCCGGCGGCGCCGCCGATGATCTTGCCCCAGATACTCACGCCCAGTGGTCCGCGTCGCTTCCGTCGTCGTCCGTGAAAGCGGCATGATGCCACAGGCCGAGCCCCGGCGGGACTCGCGTTTTGCCGCGCCCTTGGGTAACAATATCGGCTCGCGTCGCCGGTCGTGACGGCCAAGGGCGCGGAGAGTCGGGATCGGCGCCGCGCAGGGGCGGGGCCGGCGCGTGGTACCAGGGAGGACGCATGAGCAAGAACAGAACGATCGCCCTTGTCGGTCCGTCGTTGAGCGGCAAGACAACGCTGTTGGAGAACCTGCTGTTCGTCGGCGGCGCGATCTCGCGCAAGGGCAGTATCAAGGACGGCAACACCGTCGCCGACGCCGCGCAGGAAGCCCGCGACCGCCAGATCAGCACCGAGGTTTCGGCGGCGACCCTGCGTCACGGCGAGGGCAGCCTGACCTTCCTCGACTGTCCGGGCTCGATCGAGCTCGCGGCCGAGGCGCGCAACGCCCTGGTCGGCGCCGACGCGGCGCTGGTGGTGTTCGAGCCCGACCCGACCCGGGCGACCATGATGGCGCCCTTGATGCGCTTCCTCGCCGACATGGACATTCCGCTGATCGGCTTCATCAACAAGATGGACCGCGCCAACGTCCAGCTTCGCGACCTGATGCCGGCCATCCAGGACATTTCGCCCCGGCCCATGGTGCTGGCCCAGGTGCCGATCCGCGAGGGCGAGGCCATCGGCGGCTACGTCGATCTGATCAGCGGCCACGCCTATGCCTATCGCGACGGCGCCTCCGAGGAAGTGCCGGCCCCCGATTCGGTCGAGGAACGCAAGCAGCAGGCCCGCACCGAACTGCTCGAATCGCTGGCCGACCATGACGATACCCTGCTGGAGAACCTGCTCGAGGATCGCGAGCCCTCGGAGGAGGAGCTGCGCGCCTATCTCAAGACCGAGATCGCCGCCAATCAGGTGTCGCCGGTGTTCATCGGCGCGGCCGAGTTCGAGAACGGTATCCGCCGCCTGCTCGACCATCTCGCCGATTTCGTGCCCGAGGCCGAGGCGATGGCCGCGCGACGCGGTATCGCGCCCGGCGACGAGCCCCTGGCCCAGGTCCTCAAGACCTACATGACCGCCCACGGCGGCAAGGTCTCGCTGGCCCGCCTGTGGCGCGGTGCGCTCGCCGACGGCACCGTCCTCAACGGCATGCGGGTCGGCGGCCTCTACACCATGATGGGCGCCCAGCAGACCAAGATCGACCGCGCCGAGGCCGGCGACGTGGTCGGCCTCGGCCGGCTCGACGACGCGCGCACCGGCGATAGCCTGGTCGCCGGCAACGCCCCGCCCGACGATCCCTTGGCGCGCGCGGACGATCTACCGCCGGTCTACGCCATGGCCGTCTCCACCGAAAAGCGCGACGACGAGGTCAAGCTCTCGACCGCGATCGCCAAGCTGATTGACGAGGACCCCTCGCTCTCGGTCGAACAGAATCCCGATACCCAGGAATACGTGCTCAAGGGCCAGGGCGAGGTCCATTTGCAGGTCAACCTCGCCCGTCTGCGCAATAAGTACGGCCTTACTCTGACCACCCGGCCACCCAAGGTCGCCTACAAGGAAGCGATCCGCAAAAGCGTCTCCCAGCACGGCCGCTTCAAGCGCCAGACCGGTGGCCACGGCATGTTCGGCGACGTCCACCTCGACATCAAGCCGTTGCCGCGCGGATCGGGCTTCGAGTTCAACAACACCATCGTCGGCGGCGCGGTGCCCAAGCAATACATCCCGGCGGTCGAGTCGGGGGCGCGCGAATTCATGGTCAAGGGGGCGCTCGGCTTTCCCGTGGTCGACGTTTCGGTCACCCTCACCGACGGCGGCTTCCATCCGGTCGATAGCAACGAGCAGTCGTTCAAGCTGGCGGCAAGGCTGGCGTTGAGCGAGGGGATGCCCAAATGCAACCCGGTTCTATTGGAGCCGATCTGCAAGGTCACGATTTCGATCCCCAACGACGCCACCGCCAAGGTGCATGGGCTGATCAGCGGCCGTCGCGGCCAGATCCTCGGCTATCAGGCCAAGCCGGACTGGGAGGGCTGGGACGAGATCGAGGCCCATATCCCCGAGTCCGAACTGCACGACCTGATCGTCGAGCTGCGCTCGCTCACCCAGGGGGTCGGCTGGTACAGCTTCGAATTCGATCACCTGAGCGAGATCACCGGCCGCCTCGCCGACGACGTCCTCGCCCACCACGCCGAGGAGGAGGACGCGTAGCCCGTAGCCGAGGCGTTGCTCAGCCGCGCATGCGCGTCCCCTCGGGGTCGAACAGGGATTGGGTGATGAGCGTTGCCGGACGGCGCTGGCCGAGAATTTCGATGTCGAAACGGGCGCCCTCGGCGATCATCTCGGTCGGCACGAAGCCCAGCGCCACCGATTTTTCGGCATGATGCGCGTAGCCGCCCGAGGTCACGAAACCGACCACCCGGTCGTCCTTCCAGATCGGCTCGTCGGCCCAGACGTCGGCGTCGTCGGCCTCGACCACCAGGCAAGAGAGGCGCCGGCCGGGCGGGGTGTCGCGCTCGCCGAGGGCGGCGTCGCGGCCGATGAAGTCGTTCTTGGCGAATGACACGAAGCGGTCGAGCCCGGTTTCGGCCGGGGTGTAGTCGGGCTTATATTCGCGCATCCACGAGCCGAACGGCTTCTCCAGCCTGAGGGACATCATCGCCCGCATGCCGAAGGGGGTGAGCCCGAGATCGGCGCCGGCCGCGACCAGGGTCTCGTAAAGCGCCGCCTGGTGATGGCTGGCGACGTAGATTTCGTAGCCGAGATCGCCGGTATAGGTGACCCGCGAGACCGTCGCCGGGAGGATGCCGATGGCGAGCGTGCGGACGGCGAGGAAGGGAAAGGCGGCGGCCGAGACATCGGCCTCGGTGATCCGGGCCAGGAGATCGCGCGCCCGGGGTCCGGCGATCTGAAAGCCGATCCGATCGAGCGAGACGTTGCGCAAGGTCACGCCGCGCTCGGGCAGATGGGTCTCGAACCAGCGCATGTGATAGGCCTGGGCGGCGTAGGAAGCGGTGAGTTGAAACCGCTCGGGTCCCAGGCGCGCGACCGTGAAATCGCCGATCAGCCGACCCTTGGGGCTCAGCATCGGGGTCAGGGTCATGCGCCCCTCGCGCGGCATGCGGTTGGCCATGACCCGGTTGAGCCAGGCCTCGGCCCCGGGACCGGAGACATCGTATTTGCCGAAATTGTGGATTTCGGTGAAGCCGACGCCCGTCCGCACCGCTCGGCATTCGGCGCCGATCTGGGCGAAGGCGTTCGAGCGCCGGAACGAGGGCGTCTCGTAAAGCGGCTCGCCCTCGGGCGCGAAATAATTGACGTGCTCGAGCCCATGGGCCGAGCCGAACACCGCCCGGCGCGCCTTCCACAGGCCATAGGCCGGGGTCGCGCGCAGTGGCCGGCCGGCCGGCAGTTCCTCGTTGGGATAGGAGATGGCGAAACGCCGCTGATAGTTCTCGCGGGTCTTGTCCAAAACGAAGCCCGGGGTGCAATAATCGCCGAAGCGGGCGACGTCGAAGGCGAAGACGTCGCGCGAGGGCTCGCCCTCGACCATCCATTCGGCCAGCGTCAGGCCGACCCCACCGCCCTGGCTGAACCCGGCCATCACCGCGCAGGCGCACCAGTAGCCCTTGAGCCCCGGCACCGGCCCGACCAGCGGGTTGCCGTCGGGGGCGAAGACCATCGGCCCGTTGATCAGCCGCTTGACGCCGGCGCGCTCGAGGCAGGGATAGCGGTGATAGGCGAGCTCCAACTGGTCCATCATCCGCGGCAGCTTGTCGGGCAGCAGGCTGTGGCCGAAGTCCCAGGGCGTGCCGTCGACCGCCCAATGCTCGCAGCCCTGCTCGTAGACCCCGAGCACCAGGCCGCGTCCTTCCTGGCGCAGATAGCTCTCGCCGCCGGGGTCCATGACATGCGGCAGTTCGCGCTCGTTCTCGTAGACCTCGGGGATGTCCTCGGTGACCAGGTACTGGTGCTCCATCGGCAGGCAGGGCAGCGCCAGCCCGGCCATCGCCCCGACCTCGCGCGCCCACAGGCCGCCGGCGTTGACCACGTGCTCGGCGACGATCGTGCCCTGTTCGGTGACCACGTCCCAGCCGCCGTCGGGGCGCGGCTCCAGCGCGACGACGCGATTGTGAAGATAGACCTCGGCCCCCTTGAGCCGCGCGGCGCGGGCGTAGGCGTGGGTCGTGCCCGAGGGGTCGAGATGGCCGTCGAGCGGATCGTAGAGCGCGCCGATGACGCCCTCGGTGTCGACGATCGGGCTGATCTTCTTGATCTCCTCGGGACCGACGATCTCGGTCTTGAGCCCCATGTGGCGGTGCTTGGCGCGCTCGGCCTTGAGGAAATCCATGCGCTCGGGCGACGTGGCGATGGTCAGCCCGCCGACGTGGTGGAGGCCACAGGAAAGGCCGGTGATCTCCTCCAACTCGCGATAGAGCTTGATGGTATAGCCCTGGAGCGCGGCGATGTTGGGGTCGGCGTTCAGGGTGTGAAAGCCGCCGGCGGCGTGCCAGGTCGAGCCCGAGGTCAGCTCGGAGCGCTCGATCAACGCCACCTCCGTCCAGCCGAGCTTGGTGAGGTGATAGAGAACGCTGCAGCCGACCACGCCGCCGCCGATGACGACGACCCGAACATGCGATTTCATGACCCGTGGGCCTCCCCAAAAAATCGGCCCCGAAGACGGGCCGTCCCGACTTCGCATTGAGCGGCGGCGACGATCATTTCGCAAGCCCCTTTCCGGGCGGTTCGGGGACGTTTTTCGCGGTCGCCAGGCGGCGCGGCCTCCATCACCCCTCGGGCAGCGGGATTGGGGCGAGATTGAGGACCTTGGCCGGGCCGAGCAGGAGCTTGCCGTTCTGGGCCGTGACCGGCACCGTCAGCACCCGCGCGCCCTGATCGTCGCGCTTGGCGAGCAGGTTGAGGATGGTGAGCGTGAGGGAAGCGTCGCGAGCGCGGATGGCGTCGGCGGCGACCAGGGCCTCGATCAGCGCGTCATAGCCCTTGACGCGCATGGTGAAGGCGCCCATCGGCCGCATCCGCTCGTCGACGGTCAGGGTTCCGTCGCCCTCGAGCGAAAGCGCCCCCCAAACCAGCGACAGCGCCCGCGCATCGACCACGCCGCCGGCATCGCGCCACTGGGCCAGCGCCCGCGCGGACGGCAGGAAGGGTGGGATTTTCACCAGTTCGGACGCGATCTCGGCGCGGGCGACGCGGCGGCCAAGCGCCCGCGTCGGCGCCGTCGGCAACAGCATGTCGGCGACGGTCAGCCCGAACCTGGTCGGGTCGGTCGCGGTCGTGGCGAGGGTGGCGTCGAGCTTGTCGATGGTGGTGGTGGCGCTGTCGGCCGTGATCGTCAGCCCGGCGACCCCGAGGATCGCGTCGGCCAGGCGGCCGGCGCTGAAATCGAGCGTCGCCAGGGCGCCGGCGGCGGCGATCTCGATGACCCGTTCGCCGTCGCCACGGCGCAAGACGAGGCGCTGACGTTCGGGCAAGAGAAGCTCGACCCGGGCCAGCGACCACGGCCTGACCCGCGCGATCAGGCGGTCGCCGCGCCAACGCCAGGCCCCGGGGTGGCGCGGCGCGCTGGCGGCGGGGGCGGTCATCTCGATGATGACAGCGAAGGGAAAGCCCCCGGTCGAAAGGCCGTCGTGGGTGATCTCGATGCCATCGGCGCGGCGGGCATCGACCCAGGCCTCGACCGCGCTCCGCGCCACTTGCGCGGCATAGAACCAGTAGCCGGTATAGATGGCGGCCGCGATCAGCAGACCGACGGCGGTGACGAGGCCGGCGAGACGTGGTTTCATGACCATGATGATCGGGAGACGAACGGGAGGCCCGGAGACCGAGATATAGATCGAGTTATAGACCTCGGTCCGGGCAAGCGTCGAGCTTCGTCCTGGGAGCGCCGGTCCGGACCTGGCCGGCGCGCCGCGCCCGCCCCGTCCGGCGGCCGACGGCGGTCGCGCTCAGGCGCATTTGGAGTAGCCGCAAGAAGTGCACATGTCGCAGCCTTCCTGGTGGATCAGGCTCGGCAGGTTGCATTTGGGGCAGCTCTTGCCGGGATTGGCCGGCCCCCCCTCGGCGACCGCCTGGCGCATGGTCTCGGCGGTCTCGCTGGCGCTCTCGGGCGCCGGCATGAAGCCGATCTTGATCATGTGGCGCTCGATCACGTCGCCGATGGCGGCGATGATCGAGGGGACATAGCGGCCCTCGACCCACTGCCCGCCGCGCGGGTCGAACACCGCCTTGAGCTCGTCGACGACGAAAGTGACGTCGCCGCCGCGGCGGAAGACGGCGCTGATCATCCGCGTCAGGGCCACCGTCCAGGCGTAGTGCTCCATGTTCTTCGAGTTGATGAATATCTCGAAGGGGCGCCGGCGGCCGTCCCGCACGATGTCGTTGATGGTGATGTACATGGCGTGGTCGCTTTCCGGCCAGCGCACCTTGTAGGTGGCGCCGGGCAGGGTCTCGGGCCGGCTCAGGGGCTTGGTCATGTAGACCACGCCGCCGGCCTCGTAGGCATCGGCGGCGCGCGGCGGCGGCGGCTTCAGCGGCAATTCGGCCTGCGCCCCGGTCGCGCCATCGCCGGAAGCGCGCTCCAGCACCGCGCCGGTGACCGGATTGGGGCGATAAGTGGTGCAGCCCTTGCAGCCGAGCGCGTAGGCCTGGCGGTAGATGTCCTTGAAGTCCTCGAAATCGATGTCCTCGGGGCAGTTGATGGTCTTCGATATGGCGCTGTCGATATAGCGCTGGACGGTGGCCTGGACGCGGAGATGGTCGTCCGGGATCAGCGCGGTGACGTCGACGAAGGCGTCGGGCAGCGGTGCGCTGTCGCCCTTGAGCCGCCGCCACAGGCGATAGGCGTGATCCGACACCTCCTCGGCCCGCTGGCTGCCGTCGGGCATGGTGACGTTGCGGGTGTAGCGGTAGCTGAACACCGGCTCGATCCCCGACGAGACGTTGTCGGCCAAGAGCGAGATGGTGCCGGTCGGGGCGACGGTGGTGATCAGCGCGTTGCGGATGCCGTGCTCGCGGATCGATGCCCGCAGATCGTCGTCGAGCGCGGCCACGGTCTCGCCCGCGAGATAGGCGTCGCGGTCGAACAGGGGAAAGGCGCCCTTCTCCGCCGCCAGCGCGATCGAGGCCAGATAGGCGGCGCGCTGGAAGCGGTGCATCCAGGTCTCGACCAGGGCCAGCGCCGCGTCGCTTCCATAGCGCGCGCCGCACAGGATCAGGGCGTTGGCGAGGCCGGTGACGCCGAGCCCGATACGGCGCTTGGCCTGGGCCTCTTGGGCCTGGGCGGGAAGCAGAAAGCGCGAGATGTCGATGGCGTCGTCGAGCATCCGCACGGCCACCGGAACCAGGGCGTCGAGCGCCTCCAGGTCGAGCCGGGCGTCGACCTCGAACGGCGCCCTTACCAGCCGCGCCAGATTGATCGAGCCCAAGAGACAGGCGCCATAGGGCGGCAACGGCTGCTCGCCGCAGTTGTGGACATGGAGCCCATTGGCGTCGAAAGCGTTGACGCCGGGAATGCGCGTATCGAAGACCGCCGCCGCGCCGGCGTCCTCGATCGCCGCGACCCGGGCGAGAAAACGCTCGCGATTCGGACGGCGCCGGTAGCGCCCGAGAAGCCGCGCCAGGCGGGTGCTCTTGTCGCCGTCGGCGAAGCCGATCAGCCGGGCGAAGCGGCCAAGATTCTCGCTGGCGATCACCAGCTCGTGCTGGGCCTTGCGGGGGTAGTGCTTGGCGCCGCCCTTGCCATCGGGCAGCAGTCGCGGCCCGGCGACGCGGCGATCGCGGTAAAGGCGGCTGGCGATACCCAATCGCAGCAGCATCCGCTGGACCGCGCCGAGACGGTCGATATCGCTTTGCGCGAGGCGGACGCTGACGCCCTTGGTCTGATCCCCGAGGACGCTGCCGTCGGCATCGAACAGGCCGCGCAGGAAGCCGCGATAAAACGCGCTCGACGCGCTTTCGATCGCGGCGGTGATGGTCTTGCGCCCCGGCGCCAGGCCGAGCTCGTGGGCGAGGGCCTTGACGGCGCCGAGGGCAAGACGGTATTCGCCGCGCCCGGGCACCTCGATCCAGCCGGCGAAGTCGCGGCGCTGGGGGAGGCCGCGCGCGGCGGCCAGGGCGGCGTCCATGACGCCCACCACCCCCGGCCGCTCGACCCCGCCGCTGACGGCGATCCTGCCCGGCCAGGCGCTCAGCACCGCCTTGTCGTCCTTGAGCGTTCCGTCGCCGATCAGAAGGCCGATGAGATACCCCTGGTCGTGATCGTAAGCCCCGGGCCAGCCAGTGGCGGCGCGGTGGTCATGCAGCAGGATCCGGTCGCCAGCGGCGAGATCACCGGCCTTGATCCACTCGGCATCGGTTCGGTTTCGGGTCGCGCCCGAGAGCCGCAGAACGGGATGATCGGCGGTCAGGCGCAACGCGTGCCCTTCGACGGTGAGCAGGCGCAGGACGGACCGGTAGCCAGTGGCGAAAAAGCCATCGGGTCCACTGTCGCGAGGCTGGCCATCGACCAGCGCGGTGAACGGCGCGCCGAGCAGGTCCTTGACTTGGCGCGGCCCGGCCGTGGTTTGCACCCAAGTCTCGGCGGTAACGCAGGGATTGGTGGCGTGGATGGTTTCGGCGTAGGCCAGGTTGTTGCGCCGGTTGACGCGGTCGATGAAGATCACCCCGGGCTCGGCGTAGGCGTAGGTGGCGCGCATGATCCGGTCCCAGAGCGCCCGCGCGCCGACGCTTCGGTAGGCGACCCCGCCAAACGTCAGTTCCCAGGGCTCGTCGCCCTCGACCGCAGCCATGAAGGCGTCGCTCACCAGCACCGAGAGGTTGAACATGCGCAAGCGCCCGGGCGTGCGCTTGGCGTCGATGAAAGCCTCGATATCGGGATGGTCGCAGCGCAGGGTGGCCATCATCGCGCCGCGCCGGTAGCCGGCGCTCATGATGGTCCGGCACATGGCGTCCCACACGTCCATGAAGCTGAGCGG
>Ga0114931_10010849_pt1 | contig 10808 bp, 10 predicted proteins | sample 2SBtaG_FD_89579 | JGI IMG/M metagenome (GOLD analysis project Ga0114931, IMG submission 89579) | Deep subsurface microbial communities from Kolumbo volcano to uncover new lineages of life (NeLLi) - 2SBTROV14_V59a metaG | ecosystem: Environmental > Aquatic > Marine > Volcanic | place: Kolumbo...
GGGAAGTCGCGGCAGGAGCAGGCAGCATGGCACGGCACCTCATCACATCGGCGATCCCCTACATCAACGGGGTCAAGCATCTCGGCAACCTGGTCGGCAGCCAGCTGCCCGCCGACCTTTACGCGCGCTATCTGCGCGCGCGCGGCAATGAGGTGATGTATTTCTGCGCCACCGACGAGCACGGCACCCCCGCCGAGCTGGCCGCCGCCAAGGCCGGCAAGCCGGTGGCCGAATACTGCGCCGAAATGCACGCGCTGCAAGAAAGGCTGTCGGCCGGGTTCCGCCTCTCCTTCGATCATTTCGGCCGCTCGTCGAGCCCGCAGAACCATGCCCTGACCCAGCATCTTGCCGTCAGGCTCTTTGAGGCCGGGCTGATCGAGGTGGTGAGCGAGCGGCAGGTCTATTCAAAGGCCGATCGCCGCTTTCTGCCCGACCGCTATATCGAGGGCACCTGCCCCAATTGCGGCTATGAGCGCGCGCGCGGCGATCAGTGCGAGAACTGCACCAAGCAGCTCGACCCGACCGACCTCATCGACCCGCGCAGCGCCATCTCGGGCTCGACCGATCTCGAAATCCGCGAGACGAAACATCTCTACCTGCGCCAGAGCCTGATGCGCGACCAGCTGCGCGCCTGGATCGACTCCAAGACCGACTGGCCGGTGCTGACCACCTCGATCGCCCGCAAATGGCTCGACGATGGCGAGGGGTTGCAGGATCGCGGCATCACCCGCGATCTCGACTGGGGGATTCCCGCGCAATTTCCCGGCGCGCCGTGGTCGGGGATGGAGGGCAAGGTCTTTTATGTCTGGTTCGACGCGCCCATCGAATACATCGCCTGCGCCGCCGAATGGGCCGAGGCACAGGGGCTTGACGCGGCCGCCTGGCAACGCTGGTGGCGCACCGACAAGGGCGCGGGCGATGTCCGCTACACCCAGTTCATGGGCAAGGACAACGTGCCCTTTCACACCCTGAGCTTTCCGGCGACGATCCTCGGCTCGGGCGAGCCGTGGAAGCTCGTCGATTACATCAAGTCCTTCAACTACCTCAATTATGACGGCGGGCAGTTCTCCACCAGCCAGGGCCGCGGCGTGTTCATGGATGACGCGCTCGACATCCTGCCGGCCGATTACTGGCGCTGGTGGCTTTTGTCCCACGCCCCCGAGGGCGGCGATGCCGAGTTCACCTGGGAAAACTTCCAGGTCAGCGTCAACAAGGATCTCGCCGACGTTCTGGGCAATTTCGTCTCCCGCGTGACCAAGTTCTGCCGGGCGAAATTCGGCCTCTCGGTGCCCGGGGGCGGCACGCCGGGGGCGCGCGAGGCGGCGCTTGGCAAGGAGATCGCCGACAAGCTGCGCCTCTATGAGGGCCATATGGAGGCGATCGAGATCCGCAAGGCGGCGGCGGCGCTGCGCGCGATCTGGGTGGCGGGCAACGAATACCTGCAAGACGCCGCCCCCTGGGCCAGCTTCAAGGAAGACCCCGACAGGGCGGCGATGCAGATCCGCACCGCGCTCAACCTGATCCCCCTTTACGCGGTGCTCTCGGCGCCCTTCATCCCCGATGCCGCGGCGACGATGCTGGGGGCGATGAATTGCCCCGGCGCGGGCTGGCCCGACGATCTTTCCACCGCCCTTGCCCGGCTTCGGCCAGGCGATGGCTTCACCGTGCCCGAGATGCTCTTTGCCAAGATCACCGACGAGATGCGCGAAGACTGGCAGGCGCGCTTTTCCGGCACGCGGGGCTGAGCGCGTCCGGCCCGCGCATGGCGTTGCCGGAGGGTGCCGGTTGCGCGGCGTCAGCGACCCGTCAGCCGCGCCTCAATGCGTCCAGACCACGCGCCGACGGGAGGAAAAATTGTCTCCGTATCCGCCTGGGCGGATATTGGGCTGGCGTTCATGCGGCGAGGTGACGATATAGTCGATGCCATTCTCGCGGGCGTAGTCTTCCGCTTCCTCGCGGCTCTCAAACCGCAACCTGACCTGGCTCAGCGCGTCGCTGGTCGAGGTCCACCCCATCAGCGGGTCGATATCCCGGCCCGACTCGTTGGGAAATTCCAGCACCCAGTATCGGGTCTTGGCCTGGCCGGACTGCATTGCGTTGCGGGCGGGCTTGTAGATGCGGGCGGGCATGGGGCTTCTCCTTTGACTGCCGCGCTTATCCCAAAAAGCCCGGGCATCGGCAAGAGCCCGAGGCGCGAAATCCCGCTGCCTGCGGCACTCCCGGCGCGATCTGGCGGCGCGGTGTTGCCTATCGGGCTTGAACCGCGCGCCAAAGACATCAACTCTGCAAGCAGCAAGGAGAGGACTCGCAATGCCCCACGCTGATGACAGCGCTGCCATTGCCGGCCTGCATGCTGCCGCGCCCGGCGTCAGGACACGCGCCAAGCTCGAGGGCGGGCGGCGATTCGAGATGGTGAGCGCGTTTCAGCCCGCCGGCGACCAGCCCCAGGCGATTGCCGAGCTAGTGGAGGGTCTGCGCGCGGGCGAGCAGACCCAAGTTCTTCTCGGCGCCACCGGCACCGGCAAGACCTTCACCATGGCCAAGGTCATCGAGGCCACCCAGCGCCCGGCGATCATTCTTGCCCCCAACAAGACGCTCGCCGCCCAGCTCTATGGCGAGTTCAAGGGGTTTTTCCCCAATAACGCGGTGGAATATTTCGTCTCCTATTACGACTACTACCAGCCCGAGGCCTATGTGCCGCGCTCGGACACCTATATCGAGAAGGAAAGCCAGATCAACGAACAGATCGACCGCATGCGCCACGCGGCCACCCGCGCGCTTCTGGAGCGCGACGACGTGATCATCGTCGCCTCGGTGAGCTGCATCTACGGCATCGGCAGCGTCGAGACCTACGGCGCGATGACCCAGGACCTCGAGATCGGCCACGACTATGACCAGCGCCAGGTCATCGCCGATCTGGTGGCCCAGCAATACAAACGCAACGATCAGGCGTTTCAGCGCGGCACGTTCCGGGTGCGCGGCGATAGTCTCGAAATCTTCCCCGCCCACCTTGCCGACCGCGCCTGGCGGCTGAGCTTTTTCGGCGAGGAGCTTGAATCGATTACAGAATTCGATCCCCTGACCGGCGAGAAGACCGACAGTTTCGAGCGTCTGCGCATCTATGCCAATTCGCACTATGTGACGCCGCGCCCGACCATGCAGCAGGCGATCATCAACATCCGCCGCGAATTGCGCCAGCGGCTCGACCAGCTTGTCGGCGAGGGCAAGCTTCTGGAGGCGCAGCGGCTGGAGCAGCGCACCAGTTTCGATCTCGAGATGCTCGAGGCCGCCGGATTCTGTTCGGGGATCGAGAATTATTCGCGCTACCTCACCGGCCGCGCGCCGGGCGAGCCACCGCCGACGCTGTTCGAGTTCATCCCCGACAATGCGATCGTCTTTGCCGACGAATCCCACGTCTCGGTGCCCCAGATCGGCGGCATGTATCGCGGCGACTTCCGGCGCAAGTCGACGCTTGCCGAACACGGCTTTCGCCTGCCCTCGTGCATGGACAACCGCCCCCTCAAGTTCGAGGAATGGGACGCCATGCGCCCGCAATCGGTGTTCGTCTCGGCCACCCCCGCCAGGTGGGAGCTGGAACAGACCGGCGGCGTCTTTACCGAACAGGTGATCCGCCCCACCGGCCTGCTCGACCCGGCGGTCGAAATCCGCCCGGTGGGGACACAGGTCGACGACCTCCTCGACGAGGTGCGCCGGATGGCCGAGGCGGGCTATCGCACGCTGGTCACCACGCTGACCAAGCGCATGGCCGAAGATCTGACCGAATACCTGCACGAACAGGGCATCCGCGTGCGCTACATGCATTCCGACATCGACACGATCGAGCGGATCGAGATCCTGCGCGACCTGCGCCTCGGTGCCTTTGACGTGCTCATCGGCATCAACCTGCTGCGCGAGGGGCTCGACATCCCCGAATGCGGGCTGGTGGCGATTCTCGACGCCGACAAGGAGGGGTTCCTGCGCTCGGAAACCTCGCTCATCTAGACCATCGGCCGCGCGGCGCGCAATGCCGAGGGGCGGGTGATCATGTATGCCGACCGGATCACCGGCAGCATGGAGCGCGCCATCGGCGAAACCGAGCGCCGCCGCGCCAAGCAGATCGCCTATAACCAGGAACACGGCATCACGCCGGAGACGATCAGGAAGAATGTCGAGGATATCATGGCCGGCGTCTATGAGGGCGACGTGGACATGAACCGGGTGACCGCAAAGGTCGAAAAACCGCTGGTCGGGGCCAATTTGCAGGCGCATCTCGAGGGGCTGCGCAGCGACATGCTCAAGGCCGCCGAAAACCTCGAATTCGAGGAGGCGGCGCGCCTGCGCGACGAGATCAGGCGGCTGGAGGCGGTCGATCTGGCGATTGCCGACGACCCGCTCGCGCGGCAGCAGGCGGTGGAGAAGGCGGCGCAAGAGGCCACGCGCGGGCGCTCAACGGCGGGGCGGCCCGGGCAAAGGGGCGGGAATGTGAAGCGGCGGGGAAAGAAAGGCGCCTGAGTTGTATTCTTAACCTCGCCTTTACCAGTCTCGCGCCACCCTGCCATTCATGCGACACTGCAACTCGCCCCTTTCGCCCGAGGTCTGGCTGCATGACCTCTTCGCCTGCAAGGCGGTGCAGCAGGGCGGCGTGATCCGGCGCAAGGCGCGCGATATCGAGCGGTTTGCCGGCATGGAGAGGTTCCTGGCCGAAATCCGCCGGCGCGGCTATCAGGTGGCGGAAAACTCCGGGCAGATCGTGATCTTCTGCAACCGCGCGCCGGTGCGCTGGCTCACGCCCGCCATGACGCCGATTTCTTCAAAAGAAATCGGACCGAAATCTTTTGAAGATTTCGGTGGCGCGCGACCCTGACGGCAAAATGCAAACCTGCGGCGCGGGAGCGGTCGGGGCGTCTCAGACCCATTTCGCCAGTGGCGGCAGGCTCATCAGGACCGCATCCGCATCATGCCCGGTGGCCAGCCCGAAGCGGGTGCCGCGATCGTAGACGAGGTTGTATTCGGCATAAAGCCCGCGATGGACAAGCTGGATGTCGCGCTCGGCGGCGCTCCATTTCTGCACCCGCCGCCGTTCCACCAGCGGCAGATAGGCGGGCAGAAAGGCGCGGCCGATATCCTGCGTCAGCGCGAAATCCGCCTGCCAGTCGCCGCTGTTGCGATCATCCATGAAAATGCCGCCCACCCCGCGCGCCCGGTGGCGATGCGGGATGTAGAAATACTCGTCCGCCCAGGCCTTCAGCCGTGGATGGAGATCATCGCCATGCGGGTCGAGATACGCCTTCAGCGTGGCGTGAAAATGCGCGGTGTCCTCGTCATAAGGGATGCAGGGGTTGAGGTCCGCGCCGCCCCCGAACCACCACGCACCGGGCGTCCAGAACATCCGCGTGTTCATGTGCGCCGCCGGCACATGCGGGTTCTGCATATGGGCAACGAGGCTGATGCCGCTGGCCCAGAAACGCGGATCCTCGGCAATCCCCGGCACCCCGCGCGCCGCCATCGCCTCCTGCGCGGCGCGGCCCAGCCGGCCATGGACCTCCGAGACATTCACCCCGACCTTCTCGAAGACGCGCCCGCCGCGCATCACGCTCATCAGCCCGCCGCCGGCGTCAGAGCCGTCCTCGCTCTCCCGCCGGGTCTCGCGCAGCGCGAACCGGCCCGGCGGCGCCTCCGCCAACGGCCCCTCGCAATGGCTCTGCTCGAGCGCCTCGAAAGCCGCCACGATGCGATCGCGCAAGTCCCTGAACCAGCCGGCGGCGCGGCGCTTTTCCTCTTCCATTGCAGCATTCATCGCAGCCCCTCCCCGGTCAGTGCGCCGGCGCCGCGACCGGATCGAGCAGGCTGCGCCCACCATCCACCGTCATCACCTGACCGGTCATGAACCCGGAACTGTCGCAGGCCAGATATTGCGCCGCCTCGCCCAGAACCGTCGCCGGGGCGATGCGCCCGAGGGGCGTATGCGCCTCGATATCGCGGCGGTAATCGCGGTGGCCGCGCAGCGTGTCCATCAGCGAGGCGCTCATCACCGACCCGAACGCCAGCGCATTGACCCGGATACGATGCGGGGCGAGCGCCACCGCGAGCGAGCGCGTCATCTGCTCGAGCGCGGCGGAGGAGACCGAAAACGCCAGAAAGTCGGGATGGGCGTGGCGCGCGGCGATCGACGACAGATTGACGATCGTTCCCACCGTGTCCTCGTCGCTGTCCCCGGCCTGCCGGATCATCCGCCGGGCGACGAGCTGGCTCATCCGCAGCGCGGTGATCAGGTTCTGCTGGAGCAGCATTTCGACCGCATCCTGATCGGGGTCGAGCGGATCAGAGGCGACCACCTGGCGCGAGGCATTGACAAGAATATCGACCTGATCGAACGCATCGACCGTCGCCGAGAGCAGATTGGCCAGCGTCAGCCTCTCGCGCAGATCGCCGGCGAAATAGCGCCTGTTGCTGCCCTCCTCGTTGGCGCCCAACTGCGCGACAAGCTGCTCTTCGTCGATGTCCGCGAACATGACATTGGCCCCCTTGTCGGCGAAGTGGCGCCCGATCGCGAGGCCGATCCCGTTGGCGCCGCCGGTGACGATCGCGGTCTTGCCGGATATGGAAAATGACATGGGCCCGTCCTCTTGTCATGCCGCCGCCAGGGCGCGCTCAACCAGCGCGCTCAGGCGGCCCTGCGTCTGGGGCGCGCCGCATGAAGCAGCTTGAAGCGCCCATCGCCGCCGATCTCCCCGGCCACGCCGAAATATTGCTCCAGAGCCGCCTCATAGGGCAGATGGCGATTGGCGACCAGAAAAAGCTGCCCCCTAGGGGAAAGCATCCCGGCCGCCGCGCGGATGAATGCCTGCCCAAGCCCCGGATCGGGGCTGCGGCCGCTGTGAAAGGGCGGGTTGCAGATCACCGTATCGAGCGCGGTATCGGGCTGCCAGCGTGTCGCGTCTTCCCAGTGGAAGCGCACCCGCGGATCACACAGGTTGCGCCGGGCGCAGTCGAGCGCGTCGTGATCGGCCTCGACGAGGTGAAGCTCCTCGATGCTCTCGCGGGCCAGCGCGCGGTGGGCGAGATAGCCCCAGCCGGCGCCGAGATCGGCGACCCGCGCGCCGAGCGTTTCGGGCAGACAATCGGCGAGCAGCGCCGAGCCGGGGTCGATCCCGTCGGCCGAGAAAATCCCCGGCACGGTGACCAGCCCCCCGGCCACCGGCCGCGGCGCGCCGCGCGCCCAATCCTCAAATCCCGGCCCGGCGGGGAAGGAAAAGAGCTTGCCATGCGCCTTCGACAGCACGACGCCGATTTCGGCACGCGCGCGGCAGGCCCTCAGCACCGCCTCGATGCCGTCGGTCTTGGCGCCATCGACGATCACCGGCCCGTCGGTGACCGCCGCCGCCCGGGCAATCATCGCCTCGCTGAGCGCGCGGGCGCGCGCAAGGCAGACCACCGCCGCCCCGTAGCGCCCCTCGGGCGCGCGCGCGCACTCATGGCCGAGCGCCGCGAAATGATCGCGGTCGGGGCGAAAGCCGGTGATGACATGGCAAAGCCCGGCCGGCAGCGCCGAGAGGTCATCCCCCGCGCGCGGGCCGAAAACCGCGATTCGCGCCGCCTCGGGCAGGCGGACATCCCCCGCGCCGAGCGCCAGCGACAGGCGGGACGCAAGGCCCACGCTATTCCTTCTCCATCGTGCATTGCAGCGGATGCTGGTGCCGGCGGGCGAAATCCATCACCTGCATGACCTTGGTCTCCGCGATCTCGTGGGTGAAGACGCCGACGACGGCCACCCCTTTCTTGTGCACCGTCAGCATGATCTCGAACGCCTGGGGGTGCGACATCGCAAAGAACCGCTCCAGCACCGCGACGACGAATTCCATCGGCGTATAGTCGTCATTGAGCAGCAATACCTTGTAGAGCGGCGGCCGCCTGGTGCGGGTGCTCGTCTCGACCACGACCGAGGCATCGCCGCCGCCGCTCCCGCCCGCAGGGTCCGACATCAGGGTCACTGGCTGTATCATGTCCTGCATGTCCTGCTCGCTGTCCTTGCCGAGCGCAATCTTGCCATCAAGGCGTTCATGCAGGGTATATAACCTCACCGGGGGGCGTGAAAAGGGGGGAAAGGGCGGCTTGAGCGGCGGCAACCGGGGCCGCTCAGTCGATGCGCGCCACCGCCTGCACCGGGCCGAAACGGCCCATCTGGACGATCACCACGCTGGGCAGATCGCCCGCCATCGGCGCCTCAAGCTCAAGCGGGCGGCTCATGTCCCATTGTCCGAGATCCGAGATTTCGGTGGCGACATTGGCATAGTCGAGCGTGCGGCCGGCGTTTTCGCCGCTCTCGATGGCCACCGACGCGCGCGGCCGGTAGCGCACCAGCCGCACCGTGCAGCGCCCCCTCATGCCAGACCGGGCGCGCGCCGAGATCGAGAGCCTGCCGCCTTGCCGCGTTACCTTGAGATCGGCCGTGGGCGGGGCGGAGCGGTGGCTGGCGATCAGCCGCGCCACCTGCGCCGGGCGGCTGCCCATCACCGCGTCGGTTCCGTCGATGATCATTTGCGGCGTGTAGACCATCTCGCTTCCGGCCTCGCGCGCATAGGCGCGCTGGCGCGCGGTGAATTCGGGGCGCGCGAAACTGTCTTTCCAGCCGATGTAATCCCAGTAATCGACATGCAGTGCGAGGGCGACGACATCCTCGCGCCCGGCAAGATCCTGCAACAGCCTGTCGGCCGGCGGGCAGCTTGAGCACCCTTGCGAGGAAAAGAGTTCCACCAGCACCGGCTGTGCCTGTGCCTGTGCTTGCACCCCAGGGCCGGGGAAAAGCGCGACAAGCAGCGCGGTGAGGAAAATTGCACGTTTCATCATATCGCAATTGCGGCGCTGGCGCCTTGCTCATCTCGATTTCCGGGTCAGGTGCAAGAGCTAATCCATCGCGCCCGAAAATGCCAATCAAGCTTTCGCGAGAGCGCGGTGAGCGCTTGCATCGGCGGTTATTGTGTGCAATAGTATACCTCAATTTCCCCGCCCTCTTGATCGCTCCCGGCAAATCGGTCAGAAGCGGGTGAACCCTGCCAGCCCAGATCGCGAAAGGACGCATTCCATGCCCATCACCGTTGGCCATGATACCGCAAGAACCCGCAAGACCCTGACTGCCGGCGGCGAGACCGTCTCCTACTATTCCATCGCCGCGGCCGAGGCGGCGGGCCTGGGCGATTTCTCTCGCCTGCCCGCAAGCCTGCGCGTGGTGCTTGAAAACATGCTGCGTTTCGAGGATGGCAAGACCGTCACCACCGATGACATCAAGGCATTTTCCGACTGGGCCGGGAATGGCGGGCGCACAAGGCACGAGTTGTCCTATCGTCCGGCGCGCGTGCTCATGCAGGATTTCACCGGTGTGCCGGCGGTGGTCGACCTCGCCGCGATGCGCGACGGGATCAAGGCGCTGGGCGGCGAGGCGCAACAGATCAACCCCCTCAACCCGGTCGATCTGGTCATCGACCACTCGGTGATGATCGACGAGTTCGGCAATCCCCGCGCCTTTCGGATGAATGTCGAGCGCGAATACGAGCGCAACATGGAACGCTACCAGTTTCTCAAATGGGGTCAGGGCGCGTTCGAGAATTTCCGCGTCGTGCCGCCGGGCACCGGCATCTGCCACCAGGTCAATCTCGAATATCTGGCGCAAACCGTGTGGACAGACGTGGACCAGAACGGAGAGACAGTGGCCTACCCGGACACGGTGATGGGCACCGACAGCCACACCACGATGATCAACGGGGTCTCGGTTCTGGGCTGGGGCGTCGGCGGGATCGAGGCCGAGGCGGCGATGCTCGGCCAGCCGATTTCGATGCTGATCCCCGAAGTGGTGGGGTTTGAACTCACCGGCCAGCTGGTCGAGGGCACCACCGGCACCGATCTGGTGCTCAAGGTCGTCGAGATGCTGCGCGCCAAGGGCGTCGTCGGCAAGTTCGTCGAGTTCTTCGGCTCGGGGCTCGATCACCTGCCGCTCGCCGACCGCGCCACCATCGCCAACATGGCCCCCGAATACGGCGCCACCTGCGGCTTCTTCCCGGTCGATGACGAGACCCTGCGCTATCTGCGCCAGACCGGCCGCGACGAGGCGCGCATCGCGCTGGTCGAAGCCTATGCCAGGGAAAACGGGTTGTGGCGCGACGCAGGCTATGCGCCGGTCTATACCGACACGCTCAGCCTCGACATGGGCACCATCGTGCCGGCCATCTCGGGCCCCAAGCGGCCGCAGGATTATGTCGCGCTGAGCGATGCCAAGGCCGCCTTCGCGCGCGAGATGAAAGAGACCTTCAAGCGCCCGATGGACAAGCAGGTGCCCGTCAAGGGCGAGGATTACACGCTTGGATCCGGCAATGTGGTGATCGCCTCGATCACCTCATGCACCAACACCTCCAACCCCTATGTGATGATCGGCGACGGGCTGGTGGCCAGAAAGGCGCATGAGCTGGGCCTCACCCGCAAGCCCTGGGTCAAGACCTCGCTCGCGCCCGGCAGCCAGGTGGTCAGCGAATATCTCGGGGCGGCCGGGCTTCAGCAGCATCTCGACGCCATCGGGTTCAACCTCGTGGGCTATGGCTGCACCACCTGCATCGGCAATTCCGGCCCGCTTCAGCCGGAAATCTCCGAGGCCATCGCCGAGGGCGATCTCGTCGCCGTCAGCGTTCTGTCGGGCAACCGCAACTTCGAGGGCCGCATCTCGCCCGACGTGCGCGCCAACTACCTCGCCAGCCCGCCGCTGGTGGTGGTCTACGCGCTGGCCGGGACGATGGATATCGACATCACCCGCGACCCGATCA
>Ga0114931_10010850_pt1 | contig 10807 bp, 8 predicted proteins | sample 2SBtaG_FD_89579 | JGI IMG/M metagenome (GOLD analysis project Ga0114931, IMG submission 89579) | Deep subsurface microbial communities from Kolumbo volcano to uncover new lineages of life (NeLLi) - 2SBTROV14_V59a metaG | ecosystem: Environmental > Aquatic > Marine > Volcanic | place: Kolumbo...
AAATATGGGTGTTCAATATTAGGCAATATGCAGGGTTAACCCTTTCATAAGTAATTAATAATCAATAGTTATCAACCATTTTAGATCGTTATTCCTGGAAGTGTCATGAATAACGCGGGTTAACTGTATTTCCGGATTAACCTGACCAAAAGCTGACAACATAGCCAGGCTTAAAAGTACGCAAAACAAAACTCTCATGGTTCTTAAAATTGATGGGCTTCTAAGATACAATATTTGCCGGCCGAAACTTTATCAAACCAGGCTTAGTTGCTGGAAGGGAGGCTGTCGTTGACCAGGCTGTGAGAAAAATGAAGTTAAGCTGACCCGTTTAATCATAAACAGTTATCAGGTTAATATTACCTGCGTATGTAGTGGATTAAGAATGTAACAAATATGGATGAGATTATGATATCTAACATCCTCTGACATACGTATCAACAAAGTGCCGTGGAAGGGATTCGAACCCCCACGCCCAAGAGCACTGCCACCTGAAGACAGCGTGTCTACCAATTTCACCACCACGGCAGAAAATATTGCAACGCAATATTACAAAACCCTAAGAAACTTAAATTAATTTTCATCTACTACCACAGCCATCATATCCCCTTTGGGGCTAATGGTAATCCTATTGAAATTTGAAAGACCATAATCCTGCAGATTGGCCATTTCTATCCAGTCTTTGTCTTGTTTAGGATCAAATTTATAGAGCCTCTTCCCATCTCCGCTTACCAGAATCCCATTGCTGGTCCAGGTATAATCAGAGGATCCTTTTAAGGTACGGATAATAGGTCTAATCTGTTTGGTTTCAGTATCATAGCTTTTAATCATCCATTTCTTGGAATCAGACAGGTCAACAAAACTAAACTGTTCTGTTCCGGGTATTTTGAGCATAGTTCGCCCTGGATTTTCGGCAACTTCAGTTTCCTTGTTTTCCGGGATATCCACTGTTTCTAATTTGTTGGGATCACCAACGATAAATAAGGCTAGTTCTTCATCATTTATCCAGCAGTGATACCCTACCGGTGAAATGGTAGTTACTTTACTTGGTACGGCCCCATTGATGGGGAATTGCCATAACATTTGACGTCCGCTTCGCTCTAATATAATACATGAAAACCTCTTGCCCTCCTTGATAGGTGTGGGGCTGTATTCACTGTCCGGAGTAAAAGTGAGCCTACGTTCACTCCGAGCGCTGATATTATACCGGTAAATGTCAGTTTGTCCAAATCCATCGTCAGAAGCAAAAAGTAACGACTGACCATCAGGCATAAAATAAGGTTGATTATCATATCCTGGAGTGTTCGTGATATTCCTGGCATTGCTTAGAGAAAACTGACTTTCATCAATTTGAAAATTAAATAAATAAATATCCGAACCCTGCTGTGCCAGGGTGGCATAAGATATGAGGACAAGTCCAGTTATGAATGCAAATTTTTTCATGATTGAAGCTTAGTTAAAGGAATAAGTGTTCCAAATTTAGCAAATGCTTGGCATCAAAAATATATGTTCTTTATAATTATTTTCACAAAACATATACCACCCATGACAGTTGAGGAGATTCTCACTAGTCTCAAAGATAATCACTTTGCACCATTCTATTTTCTTCAGGGAGAGGAGCCTTATTTTATTGATTTGGTTTCTGATTATATCGAACAACATGCATTATCGGAATCAGAAAGGGGGTTTAACCAGATTATTTTATATGGGAAAGACACGGGGATTACAGAAATCCTTACAAATGCCCGCCGTTTTCCTATGATGAGTGAACGACAGGTAGTGATGGTCAAGGAAGCTCAGTCAATGCAGGATTTTAAGAACAAGGAAGCACGCTCTTTACTGGAAGATTACGTGAAAAACCCGGTCCCTTCCACGATTCTGGTATTTTGCCATAAGTATCAAAAACTGGATGGAAAGACAGGATTGGCCAAATCAATAGCTGGTCACGGGGTCCTTCTTACGACGGCCAAACTAAAAGAGCATCAGGTGACACCATGGATTGAAAAGCATTGCAAGGAACATAAGCATCCGGTGTCTCCTGAAGCAGTGCAGCTGTTGGCTGATCATATTGGTAACAACCTTCAACGGCTTACCAATGAAATTGATAAGGTGTTGATCAACGTGGAGGACGATCAATTGATTGATCAATCACTGGTCGAAAAACATGTAGGGATCAGCAAAGAGTACAATGTTTTTGAGCTTCAGAGGGCTGTAATGGTCCGTGATTTTTTCAAGGCTAATAAAATTGTCAACTATTTTGGTTCTAACATCCGGGACCATCATCCCATACCCATTATTGCCTTGCTTTATTCTCTCTTTAGCAAATTAGCTTTGCTGCACCAGTCACCTGACAAATCGCAAAAATCTTTGGCATCAAGGCTTAAAATCCCTCCGTTTTTTGTGAATGAATATGTAAACGGAGCCAAGAATTACCCGCTCGGAAAGGTCATTGAGAACATCGGGTATTTGCAAATTGCGGATCTTGAAGTGAAGGGGATTGAAAGTCCCTCTATTCATGGTAAAGACATACTAAGACAACTCATTTTTAAGTTATTACACTGACAACTACGTTTACCTTGGTCAAAAATTTTTATCAAATATCGCTGCCTGTCCTTCTTTCCTGTATCGTATATCAGGGATATGCGCAGCAGACGCTTCAGCAGAAGAATGAACCAATGGTGCGGTCTGAAGCTTTCGATATGTACAGGTCATCTGATCTGGGTGGAGCACGATCAGCCTTTGAGGAACTGCTGGACGATGGAAAAGGCACTATTGATTTGGAATCGCAATATTATGAAGCCATCTCCGCTCTGAAACTCTACCATCTGGATGGTGAAAAAAGAATGGATGATTTTCTGGATGGCCATCCGCATGCTCCGGAAGCGGGGTTGGCACATTTTGAACTCGGCCTGTTTTTCTTTCAGGACAGGGATTATAAAAGAACCATAGAACACTTAAATAAGCTGAACCTAAGTTTGCTCAACAAACAACAGAAAATGGAAACCAACTATAAGTTGGCCTATAGCTTGTTCGCACGCAAGAAATTAGACAATGCTCTTCCGAAATTTAATGCCATTAAAAATTCCAATAGCAAATATTCAGGTTTTAGTCATTACCTCGCCGGCTATATCGAGTTTCAACAAGGAGACTATGATGAGGCCCTTAAAGACTACAAGAAATTGGAAAACGATCCCATCTTCGGGAAAGAAGTACCGTATATGATTGCCGGTATCTACTATAAGCAGGAAAATTATAAGAAATTGGTGGACTACGTTAGGCCGGTTCTTGATCAAAACAATAAAGTTAACAGAGCCAGCCTTCTGTCTTTGTTGCTTGCGGAAAGTTATTACGGACTTGGACAATTTGAAGAAGCAGTTCATTATTACTCCATTGCATATGAGAAGCAACAGTTCACCCCCGAGGCAATTTTTCATTTTGGAAATGCATTGAAGAAAGGGGAACGCTATGCAGAAGCGGCCGAACTCCTGAAAAGCATAGCTTCTCCTAAATCTGCTACCGGGACATATGCGTCCTATGCTTTAGGTGAGGTGTATCTGGAGCTTGGTAACAAGGCATTTGCACTTTCAGCTTTTAATACAGTAGCAAAATCGGATCAGGCCGATCTGAAAAAAGAAGCCCTTTTTATATCTGGAAAACTGGCTTTTGAACTTGACAGGACTTCGGAAAGCATTGCTGATTTAAAATCATATTCTGAAAAGTATCCTAATGGTGTTCATTTGAATGAGGTAGCTTCTCTGCTTTCACAAGCCTATGTGTCTACCTCCAATTATGCACTGGCCATTCGATACATCGAAGGTCTTCCTCAAAGGGAACCGGAGGTCAGGAATGCTTATCAAAAAGCAACCTATCTCTATGGGGTTGAGCAATACAATAAACGGAACTTCAGGCAAGCAGTGGCGCTTCTCCAAAAGTCTCTCGAAAGCCCTGAAAATAAGATTTATGAAGCAAAATCACATTTTTGGTTAGGTGAATCTTACTCCATAGGCCGGCGGTATGAAGAAGCCAAGCCTCACTATCAACATGTATTAACTCTCATTCGGGATAAAGAGACATTGTCATTAAAAGCACGATATGGGTTGGCTTACTGCGAGTATAATTTAAGAGACTATCAACATGCAGTCATTAATTTTAAAAAATTTCTGTTAGGTACCAAAGAGTCAAATAGTAAATATGGCGATGCTCAGGTCAGGCTGGCCGATTGCTACTATGTAACAAAAAACTACAATATGGCCCTTCAAACCTATGAAAAGGCTATAAATGCCATAGTTCGGCAAAAAGACTATGCCTATTACCAATCAGGGGTCATCTATGGTATCATGGGCAACAGCAAGAAGGCTTTGGGTCATCTTCAGCGGGTAATAGCCATCTACCAAAAGTCTCCATACGTTGACGATGCCCTTTTTGAAATTGGAAGTATTCAGTTGGAAGGAAGCCATTTTTCCCAGGCAGTGAAATCTTTTAATAAGTTGATCACAAGTCATCCGAGAAGTCGGTATGTGCCATATGCTTTGGAACGCAGGGCTGTGGCTAATTTTAATCTAAAAAATTATGCCTCCACCATCCGGGATTATCAGCAATTTCTTCAGGAATATCCATCACATACTGATGTGAAAAATGTACTTCTTGGTTTGCAGAAGGCTTTTTCTAAAACCAATGAACCTGACAAGTTTAGCTTGGTACTCAATGAGTTCAAAAAGAAAAATCCTCACATCTCAGGATTACAGGCAGTTGAGTATGAGACGGTTAAGGGATATTATAATGATCAGGACTATACAAAATCCGCCTATGGTTTCAAGACTTTTATAACCGAAAATCCTGAGGATCCCAATGTATTTGAAGCCAAATTTCTCCTGGCCGAATCGCTGTACAGGCTTGGCCGGAACGACAGTGCTCTATTGATCTATTCGCAGGTTTTTTTCGAGAAACAGTGCCCTCAACTCAATAGGGTAGCCGAACGCATTGCCGACATTGATCTGGCAAAATCAAGATATGCCGAATCACTGCCGTATTTTAACGAGGTCAAAAACAATGCGGTCAATAATAACCAAACGGCTCGCGCCTGGCTTGGCCTGGCTCGGTCACATTATTTCCTTGCCCATTACGATTCATCTGAATGGTATGCAAATCAACTTATTGACTCCGGGGATTCTACTTCTTCTTATTCGGTCCAGGGAAGGTTGTTTCTGGCCAGGACGTACTATGCCAAAGGAATGTATAACGATGCCCTTCTGCAATTTGAGACGATTTCCAACCTGGTTCAGGACGAACCCGGTGCGGAAGCACAGTATTACATTGGGGAGGTGTTGCACCAACAGGGTGATTTCAAAAGCTCCAATGAAGCTCTTTATCAGATCCCTAAGAAGTTCGGAAGTTACACTACCTGGCTGGATAAGGCCTTTTTATTAGTAGCCAATAACTTTATTGGAATGAAGGAGTATTTCCAGGCAACAGCCACCTTGCAATCAATGATTGATAATTCTGAGACACCAGCTACGGTGGAAAAAGCGGCAGCACGACTGGAAGAAGTGAAACAGATGGAAGAAAAACAGGGCAAAAAGATAAATGATACTTTATCAATAGGAGAAAATGATTCGATCAAATAGTGTGATACATCAGTCCATTATTATTGGCATCCTCATCAACATGGTTTCCTTGGTTGCCTATGGTCAGCAGGATTGGGAGAAGCCTGCAGGTGATATCGAAGATGCGAAAGTAGTCATTGAAAAAGATAAGGTGATCAAGTTACCGGCTGTTGCCAGGCGATTTGAATCCATTCCACCGGAACTTCCGGTAAAGAAAAAGAAAGACCTAAAATACCAGATACCGCCGATTTCAGCCACACTGACTCCGGTTCCAGTTCGATTAAGGCCTCGAAAAATGCAAAACGAACCTTTAAAAAAACTTTATAACGGAATGGGTATGCTGGGCTATGGGAATTTTAACAGCCTCTATATGATGGCAGATTATGGCACAAAAAGAAGCGACGAATATGCTTTTCATGCTAGATTCAGTCACTTTTTATCTTCCAAAGGACCCATCCAAGGGAAGAAATCCGGTGCAGGTAATACATCGGCCCGAATGGATGGTCGTGTTTTTCTGAATAAGTCAACATTGTCGGGGATCCTGGACTATCACCGTACTTCCTTTCATTATTATGGACTAGAACCTATTGCATTGCAGGCAGTTGATAAATCCATAATAAAGCAATACTTTAATAATTATTCTGCGAAAATTGCGATTTCTTCAAATGAGGCAAAACAACCGGTGGATTACCAGGTTAAAGCCAGGGTCAACTACCTTTCTGATCGATTTGCTCTTTCTGAGAATATCGTTGGATTAACCTCTCATGTAAATACCCGATTATCGGATGACTGGAAGATTGACGTTTTGGCAAATTTTTCATCAATCCGCCAAAAGGATCTAACAATTGGGTCGATCAACAGGCGTTATCTTGCTCTTCGGCCTATGATTGCCTATCAATGGTTTGATATTCTATTCAAGGGCGGTATAGGCTTTTACAATGAAAATGATCCCATTTCTACATCGAGCACCCATATATATCCGGATGTGTCGGCTACATATACCGGCATTGAGCATTTGACCATACAGTTTACCTTGAATGGTGAAATGGAAGAAGTTACTCTGGCCGGCATGGTTAAAAAAACTACATATTTGGCCTCGCATGTGGATGTAAACCATAATTTACGGCCATTGGGAGCTAAATTAAAGCTGGAAGGGGATATTAATTCCAGGATGAGTTATGGGCTTTCCTATTCATACGATGCCTATGACCGAATTGGCTATTATCTTAACACCCCGGCTGACACCTCCCGTTTAAATTTGGTCTATGATCTTGGAAACACCTCTATCGGTCACCTCATGGCCGGATGGAGGCTTAAGTGGTCAGATCTATTCAGTCTCAACCTAAATGGTAGCTACTTTACCTATCAAACCTCCGATCTCCCTGAAGCATGGCACAGGCCGAAATATAAAATTGAACTTGAGGCAAGCTTTCATCCGCTTGAAGCCCTCTGGATTGATGCTAGTCTAACGCTGATCGGAGGGATCAAAGCCCTGGATGGCGCCGGGTCGGTTCGGAAACTTGGTACTATTACAGATTTGAACCTTGCCGGACATTATTCGCTGACCGATCGAGCTGGTGTGTTTATAAAATTGTTCAATATCACGGGAGATAATTATCAATTGATCAAAAATTACCCGGTAAAAGGATTTCAGGTAGTCGGTGGGATTAGTTATACTTTTTAGTCATCCATGATTTATAAAAAATCTAAGGCATATTTAAAAAACCGTTTAGTTTCGCTACTTTTAGTTCCCATAATTAAACATTAAAACCTAGCACCATGAAAGACAAGGATCCAAAAGATGAGGAGTTTGAGCAGGAGGGACAAGATGATATAAATGAAGCGGATGATAGTTTTGGTCTTCCCGACCTTGAACTGACGCCTCTGGAAGAAGAATCTGAAGAAGAGGAAGCCGAATCTTCCGAACCAGCCAGTGAGGAATCGGAGGAGGCAGTGTCTAAGGAAGGTTCAGAGTCAGAAGAGGAAGAATCGGGTCAGGAAAAAGAAGAATTGGAACAACCGGCTTATTCCGTAGAGGGCGAGGATACCGAAGGTGAAGTCTCCGAGGAGGCTGAAGGTGAGGAAAAGAAATATCATGTTGTTGAATCGGAGGAAGAAGATGTCAGCAGTGTATATAAACCCCCGAAGCCGGAATCCAACGCACCTAAAATAATAGGGGTTTTGGTCGTGGCCATTATCGTGGTAGCAGTTGGTTGGTATTTTGGGTTTTATCGTCCGGGACAGGTAGCCAAAGAAAAGGAAAAGGCACGTATTGAGCAGCAAAAGAAGGATGTAGAGGCCAGAAGATTAAAAGAACAACAGCAAAAACAAGCAGAGGCCCAGCGGCTGGCCGAAGAACAACAACGTCAACAAGAAGAAGATGCCAGGGTCGCCGCCGCTCAGGTGACCACAATTTCTGAGAGCACCGGACGTTACTATGTAATCATTGGTAGTTTTGTCGACGGAGATATGGCCATGGACCTTGGGAACAAACTATCCGGTGAAGGTACCGGAACCTCATTGATCCCTCCATTTGGTAAAAAGAAATTTTATCGATTGGCGATCAAAGATTTTAGTTCTTTCGATGAAGCCCAGGCTTCCGCCAATGAGTTAAAAAGTGAATATGGTGAAAACTTGTGGGTGCTGAAGTATTAACATGATTTTAACTCAGATTACAGTGGCTGCCTCCGATTCTCTGGATGCAGTTGCCAGAGATAGTTCCATTCAGGTGATTGATTTGATTTTTAAAGGGGGAGTGATGATGATCCCCATCGCTCTTCTGTCACTGGTGGCGGTGTATATTTTCGTCGAAAGAGTTCGAACGATCAAACAGGCCTCAGTAAATCCTGACGCCTTTATGCAACGAATAAAAGAGCTGGTAACAAGTGGTGATATCACCGGAGCAAAAATGGCCTGTGTTCAGTCGGACACACCTATGTCCAGGATGATTGAAAAGGGATTAAGCAGGATTGGGAGTTCCCTGAAAACCATTGAAGCTTCCATTGAAAATGTGGGCAGGATAGAGATTTACCGGTTGGAGAAAAACCTTTCCTTGCTGGCGACCATTTCCGGTGCTGCTCCCATGTTGGGATTCCTTGGCACAGTGATGGGGATGATTTCAGCCTTTATGTCCATTGCTCAGGAGGAAGGGGCTGTAAGTCCAAAACTGTTGTCAGCTGGTATATATGAAGCGATGGTAACAACCGCTGCCGGTCTTGTCGTGGGCATTTTGGCTTATTTGGGATACAATTATCTGGTCACACGGCTCAAGAAGGTAGTCCACGCGATGGAATATTCGTCCATAGATTTCATTGATCTTCTTCAGGAACCAAAATAACTATGGCACTCGAGACCAAACATAAAGTAGATGCTACCTTCAGCATGTCATCAATGACAGATATTGTCTTCCTTTTGCTTATCTTTTTTATGTTGACTAGTTCATTCATCACACCGTCTGGTCTTCCGGTTAACTTACCAACGGCGAAGAAGTCGAAAATAATCATGCAAAAGATCTCGGTAACCATTACTAAGGATCTGAAGTATTATATTAATGATCGGAGGGTGTCCAAATCGGCCCTTGAAAGGGAGCTACGGCGGAACCTGAACAACGAACAATCCGTAGTTACTCTACATGTAGATAAATCTGTGCCAACGGAATACCTGGTTGAGGTTGCCGGAATTGCAGCATCATTGGATGCAAAGGTTTCGTTGGCCACAAAACCCAATAGGTGATGTCATTAGAGGAAAAGGAAAGAAAGAATAAAAGGGTAGGGGCTGTGGTATCTGTTGGTATCCATTCCCTTATCATCCTGCTATTTTTCTTTTTGATTGCATGGAGAGCCCCCAATCCACCCAATCCTGAAATAGGGATCGAACTGAATTTTGGTGTGGATGATGCCGGTACTGGGGATACTCAACCGGAGACACCGGCCGCTGCAACAGAGAGCACGGAAGAAGCGGCGCCGGATGCACCGGAGAAGGTAGAAGAAGAAGTTCCTGAGGAGATCAACGATATAACAGAAAAAACAGAGGAAACAACCCAGGATAAACAGGAACCCCAGGAGGTTCGGGAGGAAGAAGTTAAAGAAACCCCTGTTGACCAAACAAAAACAGTGCCTGCCGAAGAGGTTACCCAACAGGAGAGCCCGGATGTGGTGACGCCGCCAAAAAAAGCTGAGGAAAAGATCGTTAAACCAACTCCCAAGCCACCACCCGTGCTTTATCCGGGGAAAAAAGAGGGTGCTCAGGGTAAATCAGGCAAGACTAACCAGGCCCCCAAGTCTAACCAGGGAGATCAAGTAGATAAAACGGGCGACCAGGGTAATCCGGAAGGCACCATTGACGCCCGATCTCTTTACGGGAAACCCGGTGGGGGTGGGGGATCTTCTCTGGAAATGGCCGGATGGATTTGGGATCGCGAACCTAACCCGAAAGAAACAACCTCCGAAAGTGGGAAAATTGTCTTTACGATTGTGATCGATGATAAAGGTGAAATTGTAAGTGTAAAGCCCCTTCAATATACGGTGAGTGTGTCCCTGATGAAAATCTATCAGGCGGAAGTGGAGCGGCTCACCTTTCGTAAAACCTCTTCTAGTGCCCCTCCTCCCAGGTCTTCTGGCAAGATCACTTTTATCATCAAGGCCCGGTAGGCGGTTTGGTTTAGTATACGTTCGGTTCAAATCGCCGGGATAATTGATCTGTAGAAAAGCATGACAATAAATCTATATTTAGAAGTATATCACTATTTACATCCCGGAGAGAGCGAAAACTTTGGACATGGAATGATCGTGGTTGTGGCGATATTCTCAACTGTTGGACTGGCTTGTTCATTGGCCGACCGGTTTAATGATTACGGCCTATTCGGAGAAATCTTCTTTATTTCCGGGTGTTTGCTTGTTCTGGGTGCTGTGGTAACTCAAGGCCTGTAGGTGCGACCAAGCGGCGCTGAGATGGGGATTGCCATGGGGATTGCCGCGGCCTATCTGTTGGTTTTCGTGTGGATGGCCATACCCACCGAACGTAGTCATTGATTGAATATGGAGTTCTTGGCTTGTTTATTCTTGAAGCTCTTAAAGATCGTCGCACAAAAGTCAAGTGCCGTCTCCATTTCTACAGGCCATAGCATTAACAGGCCTTAGGGATTTTTGGATGAAGGGCTTCAGAAATTAATTTCCGGCCGTGTATTTGACTACCGGGATGTTCTTTTC
>Ga0114931_10010851_pt1 | contig 10805 bp, 14 predicted proteins | sample 2SBtaG_FD_89579 | JGI IMG/M metagenome (GOLD analysis project Ga0114931, IMG submission 89579) | Deep subsurface microbial communities from Kolumbo volcano to uncover new lineages of life (NeLLi) - 2SBTROV14_V59a metaG | ecosystem: Environmental > Aquatic > Marine > Volcanic | place: Kolumbo...
GAAAACCCGCGAAACACAACATATAGGGGGTACGCCAATCAAGTGGATACCCCAATTATGGATGGACACTAATTAGCGAACGTAACCGCCCCAGGCTAAAGCAAATGCCGAAGTTGATTTCACCCCGGTATTCCCTTGTACGGGGATCACCGCAAACTGAATGATGACCATCGAATGGCCATTAAGAAGGAGTTGCAATGATTATAAATGACAAACTTGATAGAGCGTTGAATCAGGGCCTTTTAAGAAAGATTTGTTGCCCAATCTGCCTGTCGACACTTTTCCATACCTGTTCGAGTGATGAAATGGACCATCTGTCCTGCCGCTCATGTAACAGCACATTCATTGTGGACGACAGGCTGCCGGTCCTCCTAATCGACGATGAAAACTGGAGGAAAAAGAAGGACGAAATAGATGGCGAGGTTGTGTACAATAAAAAGGTAATTCCCCCGGAAGTTCATGAGGAAAGAAATGCCTTTGTTGATCATAATACCGCGATGTTCTTAAGCGATTCACGTACCAACCTGTCCAATGACGATGTTCTGATCGTCGGGTGTTCGTTCGCCGAACTTGAATTTTTTCATAAGCAATGCAGGCGTGTAGTTTCGCTCGATATCGTTCCTTCGCTTGTAAAGGACTGTTTGAATGCTACCCGTCACCGAAAGATTCCGGCAGAGTGGGTTTGTGGAGATGGCGAGTATCTACCGTTCGAGGATGAGACATTCGATTCCGTCATTGTCCGACAAACATTGCACCATATGTTGAAATATTATTCCGCGATATGTGAATTCTTTCTAGTGTGCAAACGAGGCGGGAATGTCTTGCTAATCGATGAGCCTTATAGTCCGGCCAGTCGGGATGATCTGACCTTCCTTCAAATTCCGGATCATTTTCCGGTTTATGATAAGCTCGAATTCAAAAACATTCGAAAAGAACTGAACTTGCCACGTTCTTCATCTTCCGACCCAACACCGAAAGTTGATTTTAAGCAACTTGAAGTCACCAGTTCGTATATCGAGCCGGATACTGCCAACCCCGAGAGTTTCCTTGCCGATAAATACCTCTCTTTCTCATTGCTGAACTGTATTCATGCGCTTCGCCTCCACACCGATGATTTTAAGCTGTTCTGGCCGCTGGAAACGGCATGGACCGATGAATCCAGCGGATTTGTTCGTTTTTGCCACGGCCCCGATCCAAATTATAAAAAGCCTTTAATCAAAAAATTGACCAGCCAGGGAAATGTATCCGTAGCAGCCAGAAAAAGCGCTCGAACGACCATATTTCGGGACAGATCATCATTGCGCGCGCTGCCGGTACATATGGCGGTTGAAATGACGCGGTGATGAGAACCATGATGACATGTGGACTGAGAAGTCGAACGGGTTTGTAACGCGGTGGAGCCTATTGGTTGGACAGCGCTGTCCACGGATAGTTTTTCCACACATGTGGAAACGCCCAACAATCCAACCAAGAAAGGAGGTGAACCAACCATTTAAGGCATAGAAGCAGGCGAACCCATAGTCGCCAACAACATCAACCACGGGGTCAGTCGGTCATTGCGATCGGCTGGCCCTTTTTGCGTTTTGGGCTGAACCAAACGCAGGAAAGGAGAACACGTCATGGAAAATCAAGTAAACGCCAATCAGTTTCGAGAGGACGAAATCGTCATTATGTCCCATTGGGACAAGAAGAACGAGGAGTGGGTGAGGACCATCTACCCCAATATAGGGGGGAGATTGCGGATCGCTCATGAAGACAACGACAACCTGTCCATCACAACGGAGATCATCAAGTACGACGAGAACATCGCCGTAGTCCGGGCCGTGAGCACGACCACTAAGGGCTCTTTCCCTGACATTGGGATGCCCAGCGTGGAGCAGGACGAAAAGATTGTTCCCGTCTATCCAGGCACCCTGATAAGTTTCAACTCGGAATTCATCTCACTAACCGTTCCGGATCTGGTTTTTTGACCCCCGCACGTAACAGAACTGCTTTTTTGATTTGAAAAAGCAGTAGGGATCCAGCGCCAAATCCTTAGTGAAATTCATCATATCCTCAGGAAGCTATATATATGAATCATAAAGGTGATCATCTTTAAACAGTAAAGGAGAAATCCCATATGAGCGCTGTCATTTTTCATAACAAAAATGCCGTATTTCAATTTGAACAAAAGGAGGTGAAAGAACTTATCGTCCGAAAGAAATCAGAGTATGACCTTGATGAGGTGACCAAATTGTTGGAGCACATCTCACATGGAAGCAATGAACGCATAGTAATAGCTGAAGAGCCCATCTACTTTAAATCTATTGCACTGGATATGCTCGACTCCGATAAAGGTTCAGCTGTCTGCAAAACCTGCAGCAAAAGGTATCTCGCATGGCAACTCAAACCAATTAAAGTCGGGTACGGTGGAAACCCGTTTGACATTAAAAGAGAAAAGAAAGGAGTGATCAAACGATTATTTACAAAGAAACGAAAAACACCTGCAATGTTTGGAGGAAGAGGGTATGACTGCCCTGAAGGCCATAATCTCATATCAGTGATAACCTGGAAAACGTTCTAGATTGAATACCAAAAATTACTCCCGCCCTGCTTTATCCATTCCAACCTGATCAAACTTTTCACAGGCCAAAAAGCGAAAAGAACATTCGCTTATTTAACCATTTCTCACATTCAAATCAAGAAAGGAGATGAACTATGCTCAACAATTGTGTTTTATCAGGCAATCTTGGCGCTGACCCGGAGGTATTTTATAGCTCTGAAGGCGAGCCCATTTCGACATTCAACTTGGCCTTTAGGTCATCAAAAAAGAAAACAGGGTGGATCAAGGTCACCTGCTTTCATCGTCTGGCGGAAGTGGCGGAGAAATATCTTCACACGGGAGCAAAAATATCTGTTCTTGGCTCCCTGGACCAGCAGAAATGGGAAACCAATGAGGGTGTTCAGAGAAGCACATTCCAGCTGATCGCAAACACGCTGGAGTTTATAAAAACAGACGGAAGAGGTTTCGAAGAAGGTAAGAAAGACGATGACATTCCCTTTTAGGAGCTGTTCATGACGAAACGCACCGTAGATTTAATCATCAGGATCGGCATAGAAATCGCTGAATGGTTAAGCATTATTCTCAAGGAAAAGAAAAGGAGGAGCAGAAATAATGACAGCAAAGGAAATACAGAAAAGGAACGCCAAAGCGGAAAACCTTAGGGTCTTGCAGGCGGATGATGGCAGTTTTTACGTGGAAAGTGAGAAGGGGAAAATCCTTTACAATGTAGCACTCGATGATGTGGAATCGAGCTGCACCTGTGGGGACTTTGCCAGGAATTCCAGGAACGATTCAACTTTCAGGTGCAAGCACATCCTGGCGGTCCTGAATGCAATCCCGAAGAAGAGAATAGAAAATGCAAAATTCTGTGAAAAGCATGCCCCCAAACTCGATGATCGCTTTATCACCAACATAAAAGGCAAGGACTTCGTGCTTTACGCCGGCGTGCTGGACCTGGCGACGCAAAAAGGTCTCTTGAAACTGGAGGTAGAGCTACTTCAATTTCCGACAAAAGAGAACGGAAACGAGGCAATCTGCCGGGCGGTCGCGGAGTCCAAAACGGGCGAAGTGTTCTCTGATATCGGTGACGCCAATCCTCAAAATTGCCATTCAATGATTGTGAAGCACCTCATCAGGATGGCATCGACCCGGGCAAAGGCAAGGTGCCTGAGAGACATGTGCAATATTTCCATGGCTGCCGTGGAAGAGCTGGCGGACTTTGATGATGTCATAGGTTCGGGCAACCCTGCCAAAACAAACCGGAAAAAGGTTTCTCCAAAAACAGAGAAAAAGCAACCCAAGGCAAAGACCGATAGCGGCAAGAAATCGACCGTGAAGGTTGCACCGGAACCTAAGGCAGAGAAGCAGGAACCTAAGGCAAAGGCGAAGCAACCTAAGGACTCCGCGAAAGAGCAACCCAGGGTCAAACCGGATGACCAGAGCAAATCCAACCAACCTAAAATGTCCGAAGCTCAGAAAAGAGCAATCTACAACCTGAGCAGACGGAGGGGCATTTCGGTTGAGGAATTGGAAAACCTAGCAAGGGATACCTATAAGTGTGACCTGGAGAACCTAAACTCCAAGGACGCATCTGCCTTTATCAGGAACCTTCAGCAGGCCGCCTAACCTAACAAAAGTAAACCCTTAACTTATAACCTATAAAAGGCGATAGGCAGAACCTAACTCGAGAGAGAAAGGAACCTATCGCCTTTTAAATTTCAGGACACACAGGAACAGGAACCTAAAGGAGGTAACCAAAAATGCGTTTAAGTGAACTCAGGAAGAAGCCCCACCTATCGTCTTCGAGCGTCAATGACTACGTGGAATGCGGACTTTTATATAAATTTGGCCGGATTGATAGGTTGCCTATGGAGTCAAAACCGGACGCCATGGTGCTCGGGTCAGCCATACATTTGACACTCGGCGAGTTCTACCAGTTCCGAATGGTGGGGGATGTTCTCTCCTTGAAGGAAGTCCAGCAAACCTTTGAGACAAACTGGAGGGTCCTGGCAGAGGGAAGGGATGACATCAAATACGCACCAGGAAAAGATTTTGAAACCTATCTGCGTGAAGGAAAAGAGCTCCTGGCGGTCTGGCACAACAAACTACCCGATGATGATTTCAAGGTGCTTTCCATAGAGGAAGCATTCCGTTTCAAAATCCCAGGCATTCCCGTCCCCATCATAGGAGCGACCGACCTCATTGAAGAAGACAGCTCGGGGACCATTATTATCACGGACTGGAAAACAGCCCGTCGGGCCTATTCGGGAGATGAGATAGACAAGAACATGCAGCTCACCCTCTACCAGATGGCCATGAAGAAAAACGGGTATGCGGACCGGGAGATTCTCTTGAAGTTTGACACGCTCATCAAAACGAAAAAAATGAATTACGAGCAGTACTGGACAACGAGGACGGAGATCGATGAGAAACGTTTGGTAAAGAAAATCATCCAGGTCTGGCAAGGGATCAAGAAATCGGTGTTTGTCCCAAACGATACCAGCTGGAAATGCAAGAACTGCAATTACAAACAGGCGTGTAACGACTGGTTCCTGAAAGAGGAGGTGAATGCCGCATGACCATGGAAACCATACAGACCGCACAGGACTATTTGACGGTCATAAGTGATAGCAGGGTGAAGCGGATCATCAACATCAAGCCTTTGCTGGAAAGACACCCCGCCCGGTCAGTGATCTCATTTCTCGGGAACCTCTATGATGAAAAACTGGAGATGCTCGTAGAGCTCCTGATTAAGGACAAGACTTCGTCAAAAATAAACGAGGTTATCACGGCAATGTTCAGGATCTATATGGCAATCAAAACAATGCAAATTGATGGAGAGGAGGTAGAGGAGAATGATAGAGCTGAATCCAGAGCAGCGGGCGGCAGCTGAGTTCTTTGAGGGAATTTGCTCCATTGTGGCAGTTCCAGGGTCAGGCAAGACATTGGCCATGATGGAAAGAATTGGAGTTTTGGTGAAGGAACATGGAATACCCCCTGAAAGCATTTTGGGGCTGACCTTTACGAGAAATGCTGCAGAAGAAATGAGATCAAGACTGGTCCCGGTGCTTGGAGATATGGCATCCAGGGTGACGCTCTCGACTATCCATTCCTTCTGCTATTACCTGCTCAAAAAGGAGGGGAAAGTCTTTGAGATTCTGTCGGGAAGGGAGCAGATCATATTTCTAAGAGACATATTGAAAAAGCTGAAAATCAAGGACATGGCCATCGGGATGGTCCTTCGGGAGATATCGCTTGCAAAAAATAACCTGATCTCCGCGGATGAGTATAAAGATTTGTATGCGGGAGATAAGACTATGCTCAGGGTTGGCGAAGTCTACAAAGCATATGACAATTTGAAGTCAAAAAGGATGCTCCTGGACTTTGACGATCTCCTGATCGAGGCACACCGGCTTCTCAATAACGGGAGTGATGTGAAAGAGAAATACCGTGATGTCTTCAGGCATCTCCTGGTGGACGAGTTTCAGGACACCAACCCGGTGCAGATGGAAATCCTGAAGCTCCTGATCAGCGAGCCGGGGAACGGGGATGGTGGTTCGAGCTTCTGGGTGTGCGGGGATGACTGGCAGGCGATTTACTCTTTCACCGGTGCCTCTGTCGGGAACATCCTCAACTTCAAAAAGATGTTTCCAAACTCCGAGGAGTTCATCCTGCATTTGAACTATCGCTCCACTCCCCAGATCCTGAGGGCGTGCGAAAACCTGATCCGGCACAATGAAAGGCAGATCCGCAAGAAGCTCGAAACCGGCAACTCCAGAGGGGAGGATGTCATTATCCTTGAGTCTTCGTCTGAAGAGAGCGAGGCCCTGAACGTGGTGACGGAAATTGAGGACCTGGTAAAAAACCAGGGTTATGAGTTTAAACAAATAGCGGTCCTCTACAGGTGTAACTTTCAGAGCCGCACGATTGAGGAGACTTTTCTCCAGCACAAGGTCCCCTATCGGGTCCAGAACGGGCTTCATTTCTACGGGAGGAGGGAAGTGAGAATACTGGTCGACTATCTCAGGGTGATAGCTGACCCCTGTTCCGGTGCCGGGGATGAGGCGTTGTTGAGTGTATTGAATGTTCCCAACCGTTACATCGGGAAAAAGTTCATGCGGGAGCTTCAGACCTTCTCCACGAAGCGGGACATCCGACTTTACGAGGGGCTGAAGACTATGACCATTGAGATCCCGTATGTCAGGAAGAACGTGAGAGAGTTCATCAGGTTTCTTGACCCGCTCATTGATGATGCAGAGAACCTGCAGCCATCCGAGGTCATTGATCTTCTCCGCTCTACACTTGACTATGACAGATTTATAACCGACTCGGATATCCCTTCAGTGGATGATCCGAAGATTGAAAACCTTAACCAGCTCCAGATGGCGTCAGCACGGTTCCATTCGATTGCGGCGTTTCTGGAATACATCGAGACCTTCAAAGAGGAATCGGTGAGTGACAACAGGGAAGGGGTAAACCTTATGACCGTCCACAAGGCAAAGGGGCTTGAATTTCCCGTGGTCTTCGTAGTGGGCATGGTCGAGAACATTCTTCCATCCAAGAAAGGACAGATCGAAGAGGAACGGAGAATCGCCTTTGTGGCAATGAGCCGGGCAATGAATCTCCTCTACCTCAGCCACTCGCTTTCCTACCTGGGACAATCATCACGAAGGTCCATCTTTATTGACGAGGCACTCGGAAATAAGAAGGACGGGGAACCTCAAACAGCCACTTAAACCCGCCTAATCGGTTCGTGGGTCGTCGTTTTCAGGAACCTTAACCCAAATCAATAAGCCAATTCGGAGGTAAAATGAAGCCAAATTTCAATAAAAACTATAAGGGGATCATGTGCCGGGTCTATCTGGTGAAGGAGAGCAGCGGTAGCGAGGTGATTGTATTGAGCGATCCTTCCACGGCATATGATCTCATCAGGAAAGAGCTTGAAAGCTCGGACAGGGAAAGATTTCTCTCCATCATGCTCGATAACAGGAACCACCTCATCGGGGTGGAGACAGTGTACATAGGAACCATCAATGCGGTCAGCGTGTCGCCAAGGGACATTTTCAAGAGTGCGATCCTGGCCAATGCCGTATCCATTATTCTCGCTCACAACCATCCTTCAGGGGACCTGGTGCCAAGTGATCATGACATTGCGCTTACGAAAATTCTCACGGAGGCGGGAGATCTCCTCGGGATACAGGTCCTGGACCATCTCATTGTCTCGTAGAAGGGGTATGTGACCATCAAGGAATACAACCAGCCATGAACAGGGAAAGGAGGATTATTGAAATGCCGGAGATGCTTTATTTCAGAGATGCAGAGAAGGTTTTCAAACAGAAGAAAATTTCCAGGGACATCCACGCGACACTCGAGTATGTGGAAGATGTCCTATACGGCTCCCTCCATCGGGGAGAGCTCTTGCGCCAGGCACTGGATGAAATGCAGTGGCGGGAAAACGGGAACGGTGAGCTGAAGATACTGGATGATAGAAGATATATGTATAAGGGAGTCAAGAGAGGAGTGGCGATCGAGGGGAACTTCTCATCGTATGAGTATATTCTTGAAGGGTTGCTCAGACTCCAGATCGGTTTTGACAAGGGAAAAATTGAAACAGGGGTCCTCATGCTGACGGGATTGAGGAGCGAAAAGTCGGCGTACGGGTCAAGCGCTGACCTGGCAAAAGCTGAAGTGGAAATGCTTTACCCGACCATTAGTCTTCCTGTCGCTGTGGCCATATTTGATCTTGGGCAGTCCATGATTCTGGATGAAGGAGGTGATCGAAATAGCGTATCCGTTCAGGCCAATGACAACTGACTTTTTAAAAGTATTTTCAAGAATCGCCAGGGATTCCATCCTGAGTGTCAAAGTCCCCAGACCTCGATTTGCAGTAGTGTCTGAAAGGGTAAAAACAGTTTCAGATCCTAACCGACCCTCATCAGAAGAAAACTGCCATTATCTCCGCACCTGAGTCTTTCTCAATTTCTTATCCATCTAAATCATTCAAACAGACAATTTGGGAGCCGCCCGTCCGCTTTCATGGATACGCACCCTGTTAGAGCCGGCAGGGAAAATATAATGCGCCAGGTGATGAAAGGCGCATCTCCCGGATCAAAAACAATAACATCGTTATGAGGTTCATATTGGAGGAGACAAAAAGTGGCATATACGCCGGAGCTCAGTTATCGGTCTTCCTGCACCCTGAGACGAATTGCGTGGGCATTAGGTGTTCCCATGACTGAAGCGATAGACAGAGTTTTTGATCATATTCCCGGAATGTTGGACAGGGAAAAAGTCTGTGAGGGGTGCAGGGATAAATCAAAGTGTGATGACTGTACGTTCAACAAAAATTTTCACGATAAAGGAGGTGTTTGATGAATAAGAACTTAACCACGCTTGGCAAGGTATCGGATAGGGTGGATACCATGTCGAGAAACTATATGGACAGATTGATTCCGGTAAAGGATATCTCATTCAACGACCTGGGAAAGGTCTGGATAGGGGAAGAGGACCACAATCTCAAACCGATTGCCCAGAGATCCATCTCATGGCGGTTGGGAGTGCCGTTTCATTACATGAAAAAGTGCCCCACCGACCTTCAAGCTGAAAACCTCAATTACTGGATCAGGAAGGAAAGGAATGAGGATCTGTTCTTCCGGTTTGAAGGGAATGATGTCAGGGCCATATTCACTCCGAAGTATAAACCCGTAGATAACTTCGAAGTTTTAGAAAGGCTGGACTCCCTCGGTTACGGGCCAGACGCCCAGGTCCAATGCCATCTTGACCAGGAGTTCATGTCGTTATCCATTCCTGACGGCAACAGGACTTTTCATGTCAACGGGGACAGGATCACGCCTGGAATCTCCATTTCAAACTCTGAGGTGGGTCTGGCGTCTCTTTCCATTGCTGCGTTCTTTCTTCGGCTGGTCTGTACGAACGGGATGATCTCCAAAACAGAAATCTCAGCATCCTACCGGCACGTCTCCACGAAGGTCTTAAGTGAGTTCCCGGAGGTCCTGGAGAAGGTTTCCTACGAGCTGGGGACCAAACAGGATCAATTTCTCATGAGCCAGGAAACCAGTGTGGATGATCCGTTGTCCACCATTATCTCATTCAATCGTCAGTTTCAGCTCGGGAAGGAAGAACAGGAAGCGGTCGAATGGGGATGGGGTTTTGAACCAGGTGGAACGATGTTCAACGTAGTAAATGCGTATACCAGGGGAGCACAGTTTGATGGATTGTCTGCTGAATCAAGTCATCGGTTGCAGACAGTAGGCGGGAGTATTCTGGGAATGCTCAAAGAGAAATGATCGGGATTTGGGTTTGGTCCGGGTGTTTAGGTGTTAAGGCTCATCCGGGCCAGATTCATTTATATTTTAGAGAGGGAGACGGATGAAAGGAGGTCTGAAAGATATGGGAGTTGACAGGGTGGAGGAATGGAAGCGTTTCTCGGAGCATATGGAAAAATATATTCAGGAGCGGACTATCGAGAAATACGGGTTTCAAGAGTCGGAGAAGGGTGCAATCGACCTGATGTCTTTCTCTCGGCCCATTATCTGTGTTTGGAACATCTTGCGGTATTCGCTCAGGATGTGGAATGGAAAAGCAAAGGAGCATGACTTGGAGAAGATCGCTCATTATGCTCAACTGGCTTGGGAGATGAAGGGTGGAGAAGTGAAGAAGGAATAGAATGTATTGAAATGAATGGGTTTTCAAGTAGAGCTCCGGGAGACATCCTGGGGCTCTTTTTTTGTCACGCCTGTATGTTAGGACCCTATAACTTTTTCAGGAGGTCTCAAAAATTAACTTGCTTGTGACCGTATCTGTCAAAATTATCCTGTATGATTTAGAAGAGAACTGGAAGAAAAGTCTGTGTATGTCTGTTTGGGTCTGCGGCCAAACCCTGGGAAATCATTTGACATAATTCCTTTAAAGGTTTACTAAAAGCTCATACCGCTTGTTTTCCAACCGGACAAACCACGGGAGGTGAGGCATCTTGAAGAAGCCGGTACAGATCAAGACGGCAGCCCGCTTTTTTCCCGACGAGGTATCAGAAGGCACCACCGCGATCCAAATCACTATTGAGGGTCGTATCACCGCCCCCCCTGTTCTATTACCTTTTCAATGGCAGAGAGGATCTCCTCAGTTGCATCCTCAAAAAAAGCTCAGATCCATCGGTCTGGTACGGAAACCCTGGAAAGAGCAAGCGAAGCGCCTTAAACAAAATCGATTTTTTGATCTGTGAAGAAAAGGGATGCTGAGGATC
>Ga0114931_10010852_pt1 | contig 10805 bp, 13 predicted proteins | sample 2SBtaG_FD_89579 | JGI IMG/M metagenome (GOLD analysis project Ga0114931, IMG submission 89579) | Deep subsurface microbial communities from Kolumbo volcano to uncover new lineages of life (NeLLi) - 2SBTROV14_V59a metaG | ecosystem: Environmental > Aquatic > Marine > Volcanic | place: Kolumbo...
ACTAAATGCAGAACAACGGAGCGAATTCGTGTCAGGAAGCAACATGACCCAACGTAAAATAGCGACACAGCGGCAGCGCGGCTTTACCCTCATCGAGGTCATGGTGGTGGTGGTGATTCTCGGTATCCTCGCCGCCATCGTTGTGCCGCGCGTGATGGACCGCCCGGACGTTGCACGCATCACCAAGGCCAAGCAGGATATCCGGGCCCTGGAGAGCGCACTCAATCTCTACAAGCTGGACAACTTCGTCTATCCCACCACCGACCAGGGTCTGGAGGCACTGGTGCAAAAGCCCGAGGGCACGCCCGAGCCGCGCAATTGGAAGCCCTACATGGATCGCATGCCCAAGGATCCGTGGGGCAACCAATACCAGTACCTGTCGCCGGGCGTGAAAGGGGAGGTGGACATCTTCTCCCTCGGCGCCGACGCCCAGCCGGGCGGCGAGGGCGTGAATGCCGACATTGGCAACTGGGATCTGCAATAGACCCTCTGCGCCGCTCGCCGGCCTGATCCGCAGCGTGGCCTGCCAGCGTCCGCCGGCCTGCCCCCGGCGGCAGGGGAAGGCCCGCCATTGTCGCGGTTTCACCCTGCTAGAGCTGCTCGTCGTCATCCTCATCATCGGCATCATCGTCAGATTCGCCAGCCTCTCCATCGGCCAGCACAGCAGCCGTTTGGTGGAGGAGGAGGCCGAGCGCCTGTACAGCCTGCTGCGCCTGGCGGGCGAGGAATCGGTGCTGGAGGGCGGCGAGCTGGCCGCGGAATTCCAGCGCGATGGTTACCATTTTGCCCGCCTGAACGGGGCGGACTGGGTGCCGGTGGAGGACGATCGCCTGCTGCGCCCGCGCCAATTCCCGCCCGAGATGCAGGTTGACCTGCGCCTGGAGGGCGTCGAGGCGGACCTGAGCGACACACAGAATCCGCCGCGCATTCTGCTCCTCTCCAGCGGCGAAATGACCCCCTTCGAGTTTCGCCTGAGCGACGACGAGGGGGCCGAGTACACCCTGCAGGGCGACTTCACCGGCCGCCTGACCCTGGCCGGGAGCGGAGAGGCCGATGAAGACTTCTGATGCCCAACGCGGTTTCACCCTGCTCGAGGTCATCGTCGCCCTGGCGGTGATCGCCTTCGCCCTCGGCGCCGCGGTGAGCGCCGTCTCCGGCAACACGCGCAATGCCGCCAGTCTGCAGCAGCGCACCTATGCCCACTGGGTGGCGGCCAACCAACTGGCCGAGCTGCACATCTCCCGCCAGTGGCCGGCCACCCGCACCACCCGCGGCAGCAGTCTGCTGGCGCGTCACGAATGGTTCTGGGAAATGCGCGTGCAAAAGACGCCGGACCCCAGCGTGCGACGGGTGGACATCGCGGTGCGCGCGAACGAAGACGACGAGACACCGGTGGTCACCCTGACCGGCTTCGTGGGGCAACAATGAATTCGCGGCGACAGGCAGGCTTCACCCTGCTCGAGCTGCTGGTGGCCCTGTCCATCTTCGCCCTGCTTGCGGCGATGGCCTACGGCGGGCTCAACACCGTGCTCAAGACCCGCCGCGCCACCGATGTCCAGGCCGAGCGCCTGACGCGCCTGCAGCAGACCTTCTTCTGGCTCGAGCGCGATATCGTGCAGGCCATCGACCGCCCGGTGCGTGATGAATTCGGCGATCCGCAGCCGGCGATGATCGGCGTCACCCTTGGTGATCTCCGCCTGCAACTGACCCGTAACGGCTGGCGCAATCCGATCGGCCGCCCGCGCAGCGATCTGCAGCGGGTGGCCTGGGGACTGCAGGACGACCGCCTGATGCGCTATTACTGGAGCGTGCTCGACCGCGCGCAGGACAGCAAGCCGCTGGCCACCGAGATGCTCGATGGCGTGGATCGCCTGGAGCTGCGCTTCCTGGACCAGGCTGGCAAGTGGGGCGAGGTGTGGCCCGCGGTCAACCGCGGCGTCACCAGCAGCGACCCCCTGCCGCGGGCGGTCGAGGTGACCCTGGAGACCGAGCGCGAGGGGCGCATCACGCGCCTGTTCGAGGTGGCGGAATGAGCTCGGGGCTTGTCAGGCAGCGCGGCGTGGCGCTGATCACCGCCCTGTTGATCACCGCCCTGGTGACGGTGGTGGCGGTGGCCATGGCCTCGCGCCAGCAGCTGGACATCCGCCGCACCGGCAACATCCTGCAGGTGGAGCAGGCCTGGCACTACGCCCGCGGCGTGGAGGCCTGGGCGCGCCAGGTGTTGGCCAAGGACGATCCGGCCCACGATGGTCTCAATTATCTCGAGGACCCCTGGGCCGCCAGCGTGCCGCCGTTGCCGGTGGAGGGGGGCTCGGTACAGGGTACGGTGGAGGATCTGCAGGGCCGCTTCAATCTCAACAATCTGCTCAAGGCCGACGGCAAGCCGGATCCGGCGCAGATCCGCCTGTTGCAGAACCTGTTCGCCCTGCTCGCTGCCACCAACGACCAGCTCAAGCTCTCGCCCTTTCTCAGCGACGCGCTGGTGGACTGGATCGACGGCGACCTCAATCTTTACGCCAATGGTGCCGAAGATCAGGAATACCTGGCCCTCACTCCGCCCTATCGCGCCGCCAACCGCGAGATGGTCAGTCCCAGCGAGCTGCTCGCCGTGGCCGGTTTCACCCCGGCACTGATGGCCGAGCTGCGGCCGCTGGTGGCCACCCTGCCGCGGGGCAGCAAGATCAACGTCAATACGGCGCCGGAGCTGGTGTTGATGAGCCTGGAGCCGAACATCACGCCGAGCATGGCGCAGGCCATCGTGGCCGAGCGGAGCAACAAGTACTTCGCCTCGGCACAGGAGTTCAAGAATTACATGCAACGGGAACACAAGATCGCCATGGACGAAAAGCTGCTGGACGTGAAGAGCAGCTATTTTCTGGTCGACGGGGTCGCCACCATCGGCCGGACCCATGTAGAGTTGTACTCCCTGCTGGAACGGACCCCTCAACGAAAAATTGTCACCCTGCGGCGGAGCATCGGGACTTACTGACGCCATGAAAAAGCAACTCTTCATCCATCTGCCCGCCACCGACGGTGAGCTTGCCCATTGGGTACTGCGCGACGACAGCCAGCCCCAAGGTCGCCTGCACAGCGGCTCGCTGGACGAGGCCACCGCGCTCGCCGCCGGTGCGCGGGTCATCGCCCTGGTACCGGGCAGCGACGTGCTGCTGACCAGTGCCGAATTGCCGGGCCTCGGCCGTCAGCGTCTCGCCCGCGCCGTGCCCTTCGCCCTCGAAGAGCGTCTGGCCGACGATGTGGAAACCCTGCACGTTGCCCTCGGCCAACGCGACGACGAGGGCCGGTTGCACAATGCGGTGGTCAGCCGCGAGCGCCTCGAGAACTGGATGGAACGCTGCCGTGCGGCCGGGCTGCAGGTGGATGTGATGACCAGCGAGGTGCTCGGTCTGCCGCGGGAGATGGCGGCCAACGACGCGGGGCCGCGTTGGATCCTGCTGGTGCGCGAGCATCAGTTCCTACTGCGCAGCGGCGAACAACAGGGCCTGGCAGTGGAGCTGGAGGCGCTGCCGGTGGTCCTCGCCGCGGCCCTGGACGAGGCGGGCGAGCGGCTGCCCTCGGCCATCGAGGTGCGTGTGTACGGCAACGACGGCTTCGCCGACAGCCCGCAGGGACAGGCCCTCGCTGAACTCTGCGCACAGCACGCCCTGGCCCTCGACTACCGGCCGGTGGCGGAGGCCGACACCCTGTTGCTGGCCCGCGGCTATCGCGAACAGGCGGCCATCAATCTGCTGCAGGGCGACTACAGCCGCCGTCAGCAATTGGCCCAGCTGCTGCGCCCGTGGCGCCCGGCGCTGGTCCTGCTGGGGCTGTGGCTGGCGCTGCAACTCGGCGCCATGGGTATCGAATACCAGCGCCTGGCGGCGCAGAACGCCGATATGGGGGCGCGTATCACGGCCCTTTACCGCGAGGCCTTTCCCGAGGCGCGCAAGGTGGTGAACCCACGCGTGCAGATGGAGCGCAAGCTGGAGAAGCTACGCGCCGGCGGAGGCAGTCAGGGTGGTCTGTTGCCGATGCTGGCCAAGGCCGGGCCGGTCATTCAGTCCAGCGAGGGCCTCAAGCTGCGCAATCTGCGCTACAAGGACGGTCACCTCGACCTCGACCTGGAGATCGGCGATCTGCAGGCCCTCGACCGCCTCAAGCAGGGCCTGGGCGAAAAGGCCGGTATGGCGGTGGAGATCGTCTCCGCCTCCGCGCGCGACGGCAAGGTGGAGAGCCGCCTCGCGCTGCGGCCCGGGGGTGGTAAATGATGGCCTGGCTGCAGGGACTGGAGCCGCGCGAGCGCCGCCTGTTGGTGCTTGGCACGGTGGCGCTGCTGGTGATGTTCTTCTATCTCGTGGCATGGGAGCCGCTGGCCAAAGGGGTAGAGGCGCAACGCCACCAGCATCAGCAGCAGACCGCCCTGCTGCATTGGATGGAGCAGTCGACGGCCGAGGCGAAGCGCCTGCGCGCCGCCACCGGCCGCCCGGCCCGGTTGGCGCGCGGCCAGTCCCTGCTCGCCGCCGTCGACCGCACGGCGCGCAGCAATCAGCTGGGCGACGCCCTCAAACGGGTGCAGCCGGACGGCGACAACCAGGCCCGTGTGTGGCTGGAGGGCGCCAGCTTCGATCGCATCCTGCGTTGGCTGGATGCCCTGGAGCAGCAGCAGGGGGTGCACGTGGTGAACAGCGTGTTCGAGGCCGGCGAGGAGCCGGGCCGGGTGGACGCCCGCCTGGTGCTGGCCAGCGGGGGCGAGTGAATGCGCTTGGTTAACTGGCGTTATCTGCTGATCGGCCTGCTCGCCTACCTCGTCTTTCTCGTTGTTCAGTTTCCTGCCGAGCGGGCCTATGTGTGGTGGAAGAGCGGTCCGGGTGCGCAGCAGCCGTTGTTGCTGGCCGGCATCGAGGGCAGCGTGTGGGCCGGACATGCCGAGCGGGCGAAGCTTGGTGCCCAGTCTGTCGACGGCCTGCGTTGGCGGCTGCACCCCTGGCAGGTATTCAGCGGTGCCGTCGGCCTGGACGTGGATTTGCGCCTGCGCGACGGCTTTGCCCGCGGTGAGTTGAAGGCGGGCGTCGACGGCCGGTTCGAGATCGAACACCTCGAGGCCCGCCTGCCGCTCGCGGCCTTGGCCGTGCCCGCCCTGCAGGCATTGCGCCCCGAGGGCGTGTTGCATGCCGACCTGCGTGAGGTGGCCTGGAACGGTCACAGCCTGGCGTCGGCCGAGGGGCGCCTGGTGTGGAGCGGCGCCGCAGTTCAGTTGCTGCAGCCGCTGCCGCTGGGTGATCTGTCGCTGACCCTGCGCAGCGACCCGGAGGGGGTCAGTGCCGCCTTGGCCGACGCCGGCGGTCCCCTGCTGGCCGAAGGCCTGCTCACCCTCGGCGCCGACGGCGCCTATCAGTTCAGCGGTCGCCTGGGCGCCCGCAACGATGCCCCGCCGGCCCTGCAGCAGGCCTTGCGCGGCCTGGGTCGAGCGGGTGCCGACGGACGTATCGCCATCGAGCGTAGCGGCCGCCTGGCCAACCTGCTGTCTCTGCCCCGCTAACCCTCCCGCCAGGCACCTTTACGCCGCCTCCAGCCGTTCGGCTTGCCGGCCCCGCCATCGCGGGCGAGGGGCGGAACTGCTAGACTGGCGGCGACTTCCACCCCGGTTATTTCCTGGAGATTGTATGGCCTTCGAAAAAATCAGCGTGCCCAGCGACGGCGAAAAGATCACCGTCAACGACGATTTCTCGCTCAATGTTCCCGCCCGTCCCATCGTGCCTTTTATCGAGGGCGACGGCATCGGTGTGGATGTGACCCCGGCCATGCGCACGGTGGTGGATGCAGCGGTGGCCAAGGCCTATGGCGGCGACAAGTCTATCGCCTGGATGGAGGTGTTCGCCGGCGAAAAGGCCAACAAGCTCTATGGCGGCGATGTCTGGCTGCCGGAGGAAACCCTGGCGGCGGTGAAGGACTTCGTGATCTCCATCAAGGGGCCGCTGACCACGCCGGTGGGCGGCGGCATCCGCTCACTGAACGTGGCCTTGCGTCAGCAGCTCGACCTATACGTCTGTCTGCGCCCGATACGCTACTACGACGGCACCCCCAGCCCGCTGAAGGAGCCGGAGAAGACCGATATGGTTATCTTCCGCGAGAATTCCGAGGATATCTACGCCGGTATCGAATGGGCCGAGGGCACGCCGGAGGTGAAGAAGGTCATCCAGTTCCTGTTGGACGAGATGGGCGTGAGCAAGATTCGCTTCCCCGGCAGCTCCGGCATCGGTATCAAGCCCGTCTCCCGCGAGGGAACCCGGCGGCTGGTGCGCAAGGCTATCCAGTACGCCATCGACAACGACAAGCCCTCCGTGACCCTGGTGCACAAGGGCAATATCATGAAGTTCACCGAGGGTGCCTTCAAGGAATGGGGCTACGAGCTGGCCAAGGATGAGTTCGCTGCGGTGGCGATCGACGGCGGGCCGTGGTGCACCTTCAAGAATCCGAAGACCGGTCGCGAGATCGTGGTCAAGGACGTGATCGCCGATGCCTTCCTGCAACAGATCCTGTTGCGTCCGGCGAAATACGACGTGATCGCCACCCTTAACCTCAACGGCGACTACATCTCCGACGCCCTGGCGGCGCAGGTGGGCGGCATCGGCATCGCCCCGGGGGCCAATCTGTCGGACACCGTGGCCATGTTCGAGGCCACCCACGGCACGGCACCCAAATACGCCGGCAAGGACCAGGTCAACCCCGGTTCGCTGATCCTTTCCGCCGAAATGATGCTGCGTCACATGGGCTGGCTGGATGCTGCCGACCGCATCGTCAAGGGCATGTCCGGGGCCATCAAGGCCAAAACGGTGACCTACGACCTGGAGCGTCTGATGCCGGGCGCGACCCTCCTCAGCTGCTCTGGTTTTGCCCGGGCCGTGGTCGATAACATGTAGTTTCTAGAAGCAATTTCACCTCGCGCAGCCGCCTCTCGGGCGAACCTTGACAAGCCTGCGCGGTCTTATGCTGTAATCCAGACAGGCCCCGCGATCTTGCAGGGCCCTTCCATCGACTAAACTCAAGGCGTATGGCGAAGGACGATAAAACCTACGATGACGGGCGTGATGACGGACTGGCGGTCGAAGAGGCCAAGCCGCGTCTGAAGAAGCCCCCCATGTACAAGGTCGTCCTGCTCAACGACGACTTCACCCCCATGGAGTTCGTCGTGCACATCTTGGAACGGTTCTTCCGCATGGATCGCCCCAAGGCCACCCGCGTGATGCTCAATGTACATACCCAGGGAAAGGGTGTGTGCGGGGTGTTCGCGCGCGAGATCGCCGAGACCAAGGTAGCCCAGGTCAACGAGTATGCGCGCAGCAACAATCATCCGTTGCTCTGCACGATGGAAGTGGCCTGAGTTATGCAAGTAGATTGTCTGTCCTACAGCGCAAGACCAAAAGAGGTGAACCATGCTAAGCCACGAGCTGGAAGTGAGTCTCAATCTCGCTTTTAAAGAGGCACGCGAACAACGGCACGAATTCATGACCGTCGAGCACCTGCTCCTGGCCATGATCGACAACCCCGCCGGGAGTAGTGCGTTGCGTGCCTGCGGGGCAGATCTCGAACAACTGCGCCGCGAACTGACGGAATTCATACACGAAAACACCCCCCTGCTGCCGGAGGGTGATGAGCGTGAGATCCAGCCCACGCTGGGCTTTCAGCGCGTCCTCCAGCGTGCCGTGTTCCAGGTCCAATCCTCGGGTAACAAAGAAGTCACCGGCGCCAACGTGCTGGTGGCCATCTTCAGCGAGCAGGAGTCCCAGGCGGTGTATTTTCTCGGCCGCCAGAACATCGCCCGCCTCGACGTGGTGAATTACATCGCCCACGGCATTTCCAAGGTGGAGGACGGTGAGGGTGACGGCATGGGCTCCTCGCAGGAGGAGGAATCGGAGACCGAGAGCAGTGCGAAGAGTGCACTGGAGACCTACGCCACCAATCTCAATCAGCTGGCCATGCAGGGCAAGATCGATCCCCTCATCGGCCGCAAGCCCGAGATCGAGCGCACGTTGCAGGTGCTTTGCCGCCGGCGCAAGAACAATCCCCTGTTCGTCGGTGAGGCGGGCGTCAGAAAAACGGCATTGGCCGAGGGTCTGGCGAAACAGATTGTTGACGGCGAGGTGCCCGAGATCTTGTCGGCCACTACCATTTACTCCTTGGATCTCGGTGCCCTGCTGGCCGGCACCAAGTACCGCGGCGACTTCGAGAAGCGCCTCAAGGCGGTGCTGGCCCAGCTGCGCAAGGAGGAGGGTTCCATCCTCTTCATCGACGAGATCCACACCATCATCGGCGCCGGCGCGGCCTCCGGCGGCGCCATGGATGCGTCCAACCTGATTAAGCCGGTGCTTTCTTCGGGCGAGCTGAAGTGTATTGGTTCGACGACATATCACGAATATCGCGGCATTTTCGAGAAGGATCGTGCACTGGCGCGGCGCTTCCAGAAGATTGACGTGCCCGAGCCCACGCTGGAGGAGACGGTACAGATTCTCACCGGTCTCAAGAGCCGCTTCGAACAACACCACGAGGTGCGTTTCACCAAGCAGGCCCTGCGCACCGCCGCCGAGCTGGCCGAGCGCTATATCGGCGAGCGCCACCTGCCGGACAAGGCCATCGATGTCATCGACGAGGCCGGCGCCGTGCAACGCCTGGCCGCGCCCTCCAAACGCAAGAAGACCATCGGCGTGAAGGACATCGAGACCGTGGTGGCCAAGATGGCGCGCATCCCGCCCAAGCAGGTCACCGCCTCCGACAAGGAGGGGCTGCGCAATCTCGAGCGCAACCTCAAGTTGGTGGTGTACGGTCAGGACGAGGCCATCACCACCCTGGGTGCCGCCATCAAGATGGCGCGCGCCGGCCTGGGCCACGAGGACAAGCCCATGGGCTCGTTCCTCTTCGCCGGGCCGACCGGCGTGGGCAAGACCGAGGTGACGCGCCAGCTGGCCAAGATCATGGGTATCGAACTGATCCGTTTCGACATGTCGGAATACATGGAACGGCACACGGTATCGCGGCTCATCGGTGCGCCGCCCGGCTACGTCGGTTTCGATCAGGGCGGCCTGCTCACCGAGGCCATCAACAAGCACCCCCACGCGGTGTTGCTGCTGGACGAGATCGAGAAGGCCCATCCGGACGTGTTCAACTTGCTGCTGCAGGTGATGGATCACGGCACCCTGACGGACACCAACGGGCGCAAGGCCGACTTCCGCAACGTAATTCTGGTGATGACCACCAATGCGGGTGCCGAGATCATGAGCCGCAGTTCTATCGGCTTCACCAGTCAGGACCACACCACCGACGGCATGGAGGCCATCAAACGCGGCTTCTCGCCGGAGTTCCGCAACCGCCTGGATGCCATCGTCCAGTTCGAGGGGCTCACCGGCGACGTCATCGGCCACGTGGTGGACAAGTTCCTCTACGAGCTGGAAAGCCAGTTGGAGGAGAAGAAGGTCTCCATCCAGGTGGACGAGGCCGCCCGCGCCTGGTTGGCCGAACACGGCTACGACGCCAAGATGGGGGCGCGCCCCATGGCGCGGGTGATTCAGGAGCAGATCAAGAAGCCACTGGCCGAGGAGTTGTTGTTCAGCTGTCTGGCCGACGGCGGCGAGGTGCACATCAGCGAGGCCGACGACAAGCTGGTGTTCGAGATCGTCTCCAGCGAAGCGGCGGTGGCCGAAGAGGTGCTGTAACCGTCATCCCTTTTCTGCCTCAAGCACAACGTAAAACGCCCGGCTTCCACCGGGCGTTTTACGTTGTGCGGGAGAGACGAACTCAGCGGGCGCGGAAGACGATACGGCCCTTGGACAAGTCGTAGGGGGTCAGCTGAACGGTGACCTTGTCGCCGGTGAGGATACGGATGTAGTGCTTGCGCATCTTGCCGGAGATGTGCGCGGTCACGATGTGGCCATTTTCCAGTTCCACCCGGAACATGGTATTGGGCAGGGTCTCGATGACCGTGCCTTCCATTTCGATGCTTTCTTCTTTTGCCATTGCTTGATTTGAACCAGTCTGCTGTCGTGGGCGGGGAGGGTTAGGCCTGCTGACGCCCCACGCCGGGATAAAATTCAGGGCGGCATGATGCCTGAAATGGATGAAATAAGGAACCTCTAATGAGGGAGAGGGGGGATTGAACAATGCGGCTAGGGGGAGACGGGGTGTGCTTTTCGCACCACTTCAGTGCGGTTTGCCGGCTACGTGCTGCCCTGTGGGGCAACCGTGGGCCCCTCGGCGATAGGTGGCAGGGGCGACGAGAGGCGGGCGCTCAGGCGCAGATGGCCCGCTGCCAGGGTACCCGCAGCCAGCCGACGGTGGGGTGTACCGTGTCCTGCGAGATCACCAGTTCCATCCCCAGCAGGTCGGTCACGGCGTTGAAATCGTAGGGGTTCTCGAGTTGTTGCTTGAGGCACTCCAGGTGGGCGTAGTTCATGTGGAGTGTGTTCGGGCTGTACCCGTACTCGAATTCAAAGCGCTGACTGATATCGTAGATGAAGCTCAGCATGGCGATGCCCCTGTGGCAGGCGGCCGGCAGCCGCCCCGGTGTATGAATGGTGCTACCCAGGACTATCGGCCGGCCGGGCGCAGACCGTAGAAAATTATTCGTCGGGGAGGCGGGCGCCACGGGCGAAGGCCTGCCAGGCGCCTGTGCGTAGCAGTTCGAGGGGACGGTATTCCTGCTTGTATTGCATCTTGCGGCAATCGGCGATCCAGTAGCCCAGATAGAGCCAGCCAAGGTCGCGCCGACGGGCCTCGTCGATGGCCCACAGCACGGCCAGACGACCGAGGCTGCGATC
>Ga0114931_10010853_pt1 | contig 10805 bp, 11 predicted proteins | sample 2SBtaG_FD_89579 | JGI IMG/M metagenome (GOLD analysis project Ga0114931, IMG submission 89579) | Deep subsurface microbial communities from Kolumbo volcano to uncover new lineages of life (NeLLi) - 2SBTROV14_V59a metaG | ecosystem: Environmental > Aquatic > Marine > Volcanic | place: Kolumbo...
AAGAACCGCTTGCCGCCCTGGCCGATCGTGATGGCGGCGACGAACGATTCGACGGCCGGCTCCAATCCCGATCCCGGGTCGTGCGGATCGATCGTCTGGTTGGGCTGGTCGGGGCGATCGCGCAGGGTGCCGGTCGTACGATCGAAGAGCGTGTGGCCGAGCGGCTGGCTGTCTCCGTCGTACCCGTAGTCGCGCCAAGCGATGGTGTCCCGATTTCCGCCGTACTCGGGGGCGGAGAACATGCCCTCGGCGAGGTGGCGCAGCAGCGCCTCCCGAAACGCCGCCGGGGTCTGGTCGAAGGCGGCGAGGCGGGCCTCCGCGTCCAGATCGCCGAAGTCGGCGGCTCCGGCATCTTGGGCTGCCTGCCGCAGCCGGGCGATTCCATCGCGGTAGATCTCCTGGAGGCCGGGCGTCGGCTCCACCAGCGGATCGTTCCGGTTGCCGCCCGGCACGGAGGCCGAGCCGAAGAGCTCGATGCGGAAGGAGAGCTCCTGCAGGCGTGTCAACGGCAGGATCTCGAGGAACGAGTTCTTCGGGAAATCGGCACTGGGCTCCCCGGTCGCCGGATCCTGGAACGGCCAGCGACCGCTGAAGGGTCCGCCGCGGTAGATCGTGGGCACGGGATTGTCGAAGGCGGCCAGAAAGCGGTCGATGTACTCGACCGCGCCGGCCTCCACCGCGCCCACCGTCTCGTCCTCGGGAACCAGCGCCGCGCCCAGACGCTCGAGGACCTCGCGCTCGGAGCGCGAGAAGAAGCGTGCCGCCGGCGGGGCCGCGGTGGCGGAATCACCGCAGCCCGCCGCCCAGGGAAGCGCCGCGGCCGCACCGCCCGCGGCCATGACCTGAAGGATCGTTCGTCTTCGGTAGCGTCGGGAAGTCATGTCGATCGTCCTCGGCCGGCCTCGCGGCCGTCCTCTCGCAGAACCGTCACAGACGTTGCAGAACCGACTCGGGGTGCTGCGCATCGACCATCGCGGCCGCCGTGCGCAGGGCGACCGCGCCGATCGTGAGCGTGGGATTGTATCCCGAAGAGGTCGGGAAGACCGAGCCATCGGTGCAGTAGAGGTTGTCGACGTCGTGGAAGCGACCGAACGCGTTGGTCACCGAGGTGCGCGGATCGGTGCCCATGCGCAAGGTTCCCATGATGTGGCGCGAGCCCGGGGTGCGATCGCCGTCGTAGATGGGGGACACGAAAGCGAACTGCGCTCCCGCCGCGCCGTGCAGCTCGATCATCTTGGGGCCGTAGAACTCGCGCGCCCGGAGCTCGAAGGCGTGGGGACGGTAGGTGATGCGTGGCACCGGAATGCCGTTCACGTCCCGCACCTCGGGATCGAGGTCGACCCGGTTGGTGGGCTGCGGTGCGTCTTCCCCCTGCATGCTGAGCGCGGCGAGGTGCGCGCCGAACGGGCTCGAGCGCAGGAACGCCTTGAGATCGCTGCCGCGGATGCCGAGCGTCAGCATGTACACGAGGGCGTCGGCGATCTTCTCGGAGTTCGAACCGAACTCGATGACCCCGCCGAGCGGACGCTCGGGATCGTTCGGCACTCCGCGCCAGTCGGCGATGCCGGTGGTGACGGCCCGGCCGCGCTCGCCGTGGAAACGCTGCGGATAGGTCCCGACGCCGATGGTCTGGTGATGGAACATGAGGTTCCGCCCGACCAGACCCGAGGAGTTGCCGAGGCCGGGGCCATCCGGGTCGGAGAGGAAGCACAGGCGTGCCGATTCGATCGGGCTCGCGGCCAGGATCACCCGGTCGCCGGTCACCCGCGCCGGGCGACCCTCCGGGTCGAGGTACTCCACGGCGGTGACGCGCCTCCCGGCCGGGTCGGTGGCGAGCCGGGTCGCCGTGCAGTTGGTGCGGAGCTGGACGTTGCCGGAGAGGAGCGCCCCGCGCAGCGAGGTCACCGCCGCCGAGCCCTTGGCGTTGGTCGGGCACCCGTAGCCGGCGCAGAAGCCACAGTCGACGCACGGGGGACGGCCGCGGTAGTCGCGCGTGTTCTGCCCCGAGGGCAGGGGAAAGGGCGTCAGGCCCAGCTTCGCGGCTCCCTCGGAGAGCACGCTTGCCACGTACATCGGGGGGGGCGGCGGCATCGGGAACTCTCTCGAGCGTCGCGATTCGAAGGGGTTCGCTCCGGAGAGGCCGGCCACGCCGGTGCCTTCCTCGGCCGCCGTGTAGTAGGGTTCGAGCTCGTCGTAGGTGAGCGGCCAGTCCGCGAAGCTCGCGCCGGGGACGTCGCCGAGCAGCTTCCCGAAGCGAAAGTCGACCTCGTTGAAGCGCGGGAGCTTCACGTCGGCGTGCACGCTGCCCCCGCCCACCGTCCTGGGCAGGTTGTTGACCTCTCCGACGAGCAGGCGAGCACCGTCTTCGGGCGAGGTGCGAAAGGTGCGCGGCTCGACCCGTGCGTGCTGGTCGATCATCTCGCGGGCGCTGAGCTTCAGCTCGTCGCTCGAAAGGACCGGAATGGGCATCCCCGGGGCGGGGTCGTCGAGGCCGTGGAAGTAGTTCGGCCCGGCCTCGAGGATACAGAGCTTCAGCCCCGCGCTCGACAGCACCTGCGCGGCGGCGCTGCCGGCCGGACCGCTCCCGATGATGACCACGTCGAAGCGGTCGAGCGAGGTGTCCCCGAGGACCCCGGGGACCTTCGAGGGTAGATTCTTCATGGTCATCTCCGGACTCACCCGTGGGATCGGGGCCAGTGGCCCGGCCCCTGTCTGCGGCAGAACACGAGAGGCCACCCTATCCCCCCCTGGGCCGTCTCGGCAACGCACCCCGGGAAATCTCCGGCCGTCCGACCCACGGCGATGCCGCTGATTTCGCTGTGTAACGTGGAGGCCCCGGAGCCGTAGGGGAAATCGTAACACTGTTTTTTCGAACAGAGCGACGTCCGCTGGAGGATGCCGCGGCAAAGAAAGGGAGGGGAATTAGGATGGAATCCAGAACAGGAGGCCGCGCTGGACTCTTCGTGCTCGGGGGAACGTTGTGCCTGGTCGTCGCCGCGTGCGCTCCGTCACCGCGACTGGTGGAGATGAATCCTCCCAGCATGATGATGCGGATGATGGGGATGGGCGACATGGCCGACGCGCTCGGCAACGTGAACGAGCTGATGCCCATGCCCGCTCACCAGCGGCAGGCGATGATGGCCAAGGCGCAGGCCGAGGCGATCTCGAAGGGACGCGAGCTGTTCAACGACGAGTCCAACGGAAACAGCGGCCTCTCGTGCGCGTCCTGCCATCCGGGCGGCGGGACGACCGGCGGAGAGGCACAGCTCCCGATGACCGAGTATCGGGTTCCCATCCCCGACCTCCACGGCGCCGCGGCGACCTTCCCGAAGTTCAAGGTGCCCAACGCGCGTGTGATCACCCTCAAGCAGATGGACAACAACTGCCAGCGGATGTTCGTCATGGGAAGCAGCCTGGACGACGCGGATCAGGACGCCCTGGCGGCCTACGTGACCTCGCTCAGCCAGGGTGACCCGGTAGAGGTGACCAAGCAGTAGGGCCGTCCTCCGGATGAGGGTACGTCATTGATCCGGAACCGATCGCGAACGCTCGTGGCCGCAGTGCTCCTGCTCTCCGGGGGCTGCAATCTGCGGCCCATCGTTCCCTTTCTCCCGGGAACGCCGGCCGAGAATCTCCGGAACAACCCGGTACTCCTCGACAAGGGCTGCACGACCTGCCACACGGTCGGCACCTTCGGCGGCACCGTCGGCCCGGTGCTGAACCAGGTCGGAAACCGGCGCAGCACCCAGTGGCTGCGGACGTGGCTCGAGGACCCGTCGGCGGTGAAGCCCGGGACCCGGATGCCCAACTTCGAGTTGGACCAGGCCGAGATCGAGGCGCTTGCCGCCGACCTCTCGAAGATGCGCCGGAAGGTCGACTCGGCGCAGATTCTCGCCGGGTCCGCGACCCCGCAGGAAGCGGGGCGCCGGCTCTTCGAGGCCCACGACTGCTACGCCTGTCACCGGATCGGTAGCCGCGGAGGTTTCAACGCTCCCGACCTCACCTGGGTCGGGTGGTGGCAGAGCATGGAGTGGGAGAAGGGCTGGCTTCGCGACCCCGCCACCCACCGCCCGGGGACCTTCATGCCGAACTTCAAGCTTCCCCCCGAGGAGATCGAAGCCCTGACGGCGTTCCTGGGGACGCTTCAGGGCCAGGAGCACGAAGCCGACCAACGCTGGAAGGGGCGGGCCTACCGCAAGAAACCCGTGGCGCGGGGCGAGCTGATCTTCGAGAAGGTCGGATGCCGCGGCTGCCACGGCGAGCACGGGAAGGCCGGAGGGTTCCGCAACCCGAACGCGGCGCCCGACGAAACCGTCCCCTCCCTCACCCGGGTGAGTGTGAACCACGAGGCAGACGAGCTCGTGCGGTGGATGGCGAAGCCCAGGCGGCCGGCGAAGCTGAACCGGGCCGGCCCCGAACCGCCGCTGGTCTGCCCGGGCTGGCCGCCGGCCCTCTCCGCATCGGAGCGGGAGGACGTGGCCGCCTACGTGATCAGCCTCGGCCCGAAGAAGTCGAAGTGGTCCTTCCAATAGCTCGCGGAGGAGAGAAACCGATGTCACACGAACATTCGTCCGCCGCATTCGCCCTTGCGCTTCTCGCGCTCGCCACCAGCGCCTTCGCCTACGAGGCGGCGCCGGTGGCGTAGGGGGGCACCATCAAGGGAACGGTGCGATTCACCGACGGGTATCCGCCGGCAGAGACCGTCCCGGTGACACGCGACTTCAAGGTGTGCGGCGACGAGAAGGTCAGCGAGGAGTTCGTCGTCGACCCCGCCACCAAGGGACTCGAGAACGTCGTGGTCTCCCTCGCCGACGTCAAGCGTGGAAAGCCCTTCGCCGAGGAGGAGGTGTCGCTGACGCAGAAGGCGTGCGCCTACACGCCGCACGTCCTGCTCGTGCCTGCGGGCCAGCCGTTCAAGATCCTGAACGAGGACGGCCTGCTCCACAATTTCCACACGTACGGCAAAGCGAATCCGCCGATCAACCGGGCGCAGCCAAAGCACCGGACGGAGATGACGGTACAGCTCGACCATCCCGAGACGGTCCTGGTCGGCTGTGATATCCACAACTGGATGAGCGCCCAGATCGTCGTCGAGGACAGCCCGTACTACGCCGTGACGGACGAGACCGGAGCCTTCGAGCTCGATGACGTCCCTCCCGGAGACTACGACATCATCGCCTCGCACGAAGGCGTCGGCGAGATGCGCAAGAAGGTGAGCGTCGCTCCCGGCGGGACGGCCGAGGTCGCATTCAGGATCACACCGCGATGACCTTCTCGCGGCGCCTGGGCGGAGTGCTCGCCGCAGGCGTCGCGCTGCTCGCCGCTCCGGCCGCGAAAGCGTCGAGCGGACCCACGGTCCTATTCCGCGAGGACTTCGAAGCCGGGCTCACGCCCGCGTGGGTCGAACGCGGCTTCCCGAGCATCGCGCGGCGCAACACCTTCGCGCTCGCCCGGGACGACGACGGCAACCACTATCTCAGCGTCGAGAGCTCCGACTCGTACTCCGCCCGGGGAGTCTACCTCGAGTTCTCGCCCTCGCGCTGCCGGGACGTGAGCTGGCGCTGGCGCGTATCGAATGTCGTCACGCAGGCGGACATCGGACGTCGCGATGGCGACGACGCCGCCGCCAAGCTGTACATCGTCTTCGACGGGCCCGCGTGGTGGAACCCGCTCGACAAGCGGATTCTCGTCTACATCTGGGACAACCGGACGCCGGCGGGTTCGGTGGTCCCCAACACGTGGCTTCCCGACAAGGAACGCATGATCGTCCTGCAAAGCGGGAGCGCGCGTGCGGGGGGAGCCTGGGTGCGCGAGTCCGTGGACCTGGAACGTGACTTCCGCCGAGCCTTCGGAGGCGAGGCGCCCGGCACGGTGGAGGGGATCGCCTTTCTCGCCGACACCGACAACACGCACCAGAGCGTCTCGGCGGGATTCGACGATCTCGTGATCCGCTGCGCGGCCGCGGACGAAGGGAGCACGGGACCATGAAGCTCCCCCGCGCTCTGCCCTGGCTCGCCGCTGGATGGTTCATGCTGCTTCGCCTCCATCCCGCGGGTGCCGCGACCTCCGGTGGGAAGAGGACACTCGAGCGACTCCACGACCCGGTGGTCGTCTCGACCGCCCGGCTGGGCCACCTCGCAGATCGCCGGATCGACTCGTACCGGCTCTACCGCGTCGCCGGAGGCACGGCCGAAGCGATTCCCTTCCAGTTCGACGCGCTCGACGACGATGGTCAGCTCGTCCTCCCCGCACCCCCCTCCGCCGCACCACCCACGTTCGATGAGAACGATGCGTTCGTCTTCATGGCGAAGGACACGGGCGACCGGGCGGCGTGGGCGACGCTTCCCGCCCAGGCGGACCTCGTCCTCGAGATCGAGGTCGCGGAGCGGGCCGGAGGCAAACGCGGGTGGGTCTACCTCCTCCACTTCCCGGGCCCGGCACCCGCCCGGTCGCCGGTGGTCTACGCGAGGTTCGATGCCGGCGCCAACGAGGCCCGGGCCCTCTTCTACCAGATCCACTACGCTCCGGGGCGGAGCTACTTCACCGGCATGGAGATCACGCGGGCGGCCGGAGGCCGCGGAGAGAACGTCATCGAGAGGATGCGCGTTCTCGTCAACCCCACCTTCTCGTTCCTGTTCACCAACTGGAGCCCCGTCTTCACCGAGGAGAGCTTCACCGTCGAGCTGGAGGGGGTGAAGAACGGCCCCGTGCGCGCGGTGCGCCGCCTGCGCCAGACGCTGGACCTGGGCGCGTTCTTTCCCGAGGTTCCGAGTGGAACGTCCGATACCTACTACTACTTCAGCTCCTTCGTGACTCCCTCGAAGTTCTCCCTGCCCTGGCTTGCGCTGAAGGCCCTCGCCGATCTCCACTTCGAGGGAGTGAGTGACTTCGGCGACGAGACCGCCGGCCTCGAGTACTGGGACGGTGCCAACCCCGACGGCATCGCGTTCGGAGGTCCGCGCGCCACCGGAGTGAACACCACCGAGGATCACGACTGGTACGTGGTTAGCGGGCCAAAGGGAACGGTCCTGAGCGCCTTCGTCATCCCCGAGCGCTGGCGCGCGTGGGGCATCAAACGCGGGACGGTCTTCCTCGACCACCCTCCGCTGGTCGATCCGACCGCCGGCCGGGAGAACCCCGCGGTTCATCAGGCCGGATACAGCCTGCTCAACATGCCCGATCTCGAGGAGCCGGGCTCCTACGATCTGAACTCGGCGATCATCGTTCTCCCCCGGCCCTACCAGCGGGGAGACGAGCGGGAAGCTCTGGAGATGCTTCGCGAGCCGCTCGAGGCCGAGGTCCGGCCGCTCGAGGTCGAGGGGAGTCGGAGGGCGGGGCCAGGGAGCCCGCCCCTGGCGGCCGATGAGCAGTAGCCCTAGGCGAATGCCGACCGGCGTCCTGGCCGCGATCGTCCTGGTGGCCCTCCTGGTCGCCGGATGGCTCGCCTGGCATCCGACCCGGGAGGATGGCTCGCTCGGAGACGCGCCCGCCGTGGCCTGCCGGCCGCTCGACCATCAGCATGCAGCCTGGAGCGCCATCCTGGATCGGTACGTGCAGGACGGCTGGGTCGACTACGCCGGCCTGGCCAAGAATCGCGACGAGCTCGACCGCTACCTCCGCGCCCTCGAGTCGGTCTGCCCGGCCGACTACCAACGATGGACGACGCGGCAGCGGCTGGCCTTCTGGATCGACGCGTACAATGCCTACACGGTGAAGCTGATTCTCGATCACTACCCGGTGGGCAGCATCCGGGAGATTGGGCTCCTCCCGGGGGCGGCCTTTGGCGAGCCGATCGCTCCCATGCACGCGCTGCGCGGAAGGACCCTGTCCCTCGACGACATCGAGCACACGATCCTGCGAGGGGAGTTCGACGAGTCACGCATCCACTTCGCGCTGGTGTGCGCGGCGCGAAGCTGCCCCGTCCTGCGCTCGGAGGCCTATCGCGGGACGGACGTGGACCGTCAGCCCGAGGAGCAAGCGCGCCGCTTCGTGCGCGACCCCGCCCGGAACCGCTTCGACCCACGAGCGGGCACCGCTCAGCTGTCGTCCATCTTCTCCTGGTTTCGCGAGGACTTCTAGAGGTCGGCGGGCACGCTCGTCGACTACGTCCGGCCCTACGCCGACGAGGCCGGCGCGAGGACGCTCGCCGACCCGGCGCTGCGCATCGGGTTTCTCGAGTACGACTGGTCGCTCAACGGCCGGTAGGGGCCGGGCGATCGCAGCCCGCGGCGCGACGTCGAGCCACACCCGAGCCCGTGGCGACCCGCGCGCCGGCGCGAGACCGAACGCCGTCGCGTTCGCGACCGTTCAAGCAGCTCGCCAAGCCTGGTTTTTTGCGTTCCGCCGGCGCGAGGCCGAACGCCGTCGCGTTCGCGACGGAGCCACACCCGAGCGGGGCGCGACCCGTACGTCGACCGAGACGACCCGTGCGTCAGTCGATGCGGCCCAGCTCGCGCAGCCAGTCGACGAGCGCCGCGAGCCCTTCGTCGAGCGCGGTCGGCCGGTAGCCGAGACGCCGCGCGGTGGGCGTGTCCTCCGAGCGCCGCTTCGGATCACCGCGGTCGCTCTTCGCGATCGCGACCAGGGTCGGGCCGAACTCTTGCGCCAGTGCCGGGTCGTCGGAGACGTCGACGTCCTCGACGCGATGGGGAAGGCTCGCGATCTCGCAGATCCGGTTGCAGCACTCCGCCGTCGTCGCGGCGTCGCGGGGGCGGCCGTCGAGCATGTACCGCTCTCCCGACACGCCCCGGTCGAGCGCGGCGATCGACCCACGAGCGACGTCGGCGCCGAAGACCCAGGTCACCGGGAAGCTCAGGTAGCGAGTGAGCCTTCCCTGGAGGCTGGCCAGGAGCACCCGGTTGAAGCTGGTGCGGGCGAGCGCGCGCTTCGCGACCGGACCGGGCCCGTAGATCGCACCCGGGTGGCACGTGACCACGTCCTGGCCGGCGGCGGCACGCACCTGGGCCTCGCGGAATGCGGCGAGCTTGGTGAGGGTGTAGGGATCATCGCTCGGATACTCGGCGATGGGTGCTTCCTCGAGCGGCCCGTCACCGGTGGTGTCGAAGAAGGTCCCGGTGCTGAGCGCCACGACCCGGCGCATGCCCAGTGCCGCCGCGGCGTCGAGGACGTGGCGCGTTCCGTTTACGTTCACCGCCTCGAAGTCCGCAAGATTCTGGCTGGACCCGCCGAGCAGCGCAGCCGTGTGGATCACGGCGCCACAACCGCCTGCCGCCCTCCCGACGTCGTCGGCGTCGGTGATGTCGCCCTGGATCAGCTCGACCCCCATGGCCGCGAGCGGCTCGGCGTCCGCAGGGACACGAACGAGCGCCCGCACGCGCTCGCCGCGCTCGATGAGTTGCTTGCAGACGTTCGAGCCGGTGAGGCCGGTCGCCCCCGTGACGAAGACGGCGCTCATGCTCCGGATGCCACCGGCGTGTCCTCGCGGCGGCGGTCGACCTCGTCCGGCGAGAACGGAATCACCGGCGCGCCTTCCCCGAAGACATCGAGAGTATGGATGAAGCGGTGGACGCCCATGGTCTCGGCGCAGCTGAAGCCGAGCTCGATGATCTGCGCGGCGGTGAAGACCTTTCCCAGACGCCGGTAGAAGCCGTCGTCGATGGCGTGGTGGTCGACCGACAACAGGTCCAGGAACTCGAGTGCCATGCGTTCCTGCTCGCTGAGCTCGCGACGATCGGAGTCGAGCAGGCACGCGACGTCCTCATCGGTGATCGAGTCGTGCTTTCGGGACTGCATGCACGGCTGGCAGGCACCGAGCTGCGCGCTCCGGATGCGGATGAGCTCGAGGATGCGTCCGCCCAGCAGGGTGCCGCGGCCGCGGCCGGTTCGGGCCTCGTGGATCGAGCGCAGCTGCTCGCTTCGGTAGGCGAAGATCTGCAGAGGAACCGGCGTCGCGTACAGGCCCTGCTCCACGCCGCCCTCGATGATCGAGCGCGGCTCCTCGTCGAGCTTCTCCATCGCAATGGGTTCGATCCTCGGCATGGCGATACCTCTCCTCTGATCCTCGGGTCCGAGTGCAGCGCCGCCAACCTACCACCACCGACGCGGCCCACGCTACGCCGACCCCACGGGGCCCGCCGGCACCGTCCGAGGGCGGTTCGACGGTCCTGCCGTGAGCAAAGCTCCCGGCGCAGAGAGCGGACGGAATCCGCGGAGCGCTCGGAATCAGAACCGGTCGGGCGTCGCCTCCTCCCAGGGCGCCTGCCAGCCGGGAGGACGGTCCGACCGTGCGAGCAGCGCCCCCTCGTCGAGCCATGGGTAGAGCTCCGCGAAGCTGCGGATGCCGAGGGGCGCGGTTCGTCGCAGCACGTGACGCGGTCGGATGGCGGCGGGGCTCTCGAGCCCCGCCGCCGCGACAAGGTCGAGGAGGCTTGCCACGGTCGCCGCGTGGTATCGGGCGACCCGCTGGGCCTTCTCGGGAACCACCAACCCCACGAACCGGGCCGGATCCTGCGTCGCGACCCCCACCGGACACGAGTTGTCGTTGCAGCGCCGGGCCTGGACACATCCCAGGGCCAGCATCATGGGACGCGCCGACGCGCAGAGATCGGCTCCGAGCGCCAGGGTGCGGAACAGGTGAAAGCCGGTGACGATCTTGCCCGCGGCCAGGACCCGGATCCGGTCCCGCACGCCGATTCCGCGCAGAGCGTTGTGCGCGAAGCTCAGACCGAGATTGAGCGGCATGCCCACCGAGTTGGCCAGCTCGATCGGCGCGGCGCCCGTGCCCCCCTACGCACCGTCGATCATGATGAAGTCCGGCAGGATGCCGGTCGCGAGCATGGCCTTGC
>Ga0114931_10010854_pt1 | contig 10804 bp, 11 predicted proteins | sample 2SBtaG_FD_89579 | JGI IMG/M metagenome (GOLD analysis project Ga0114931, IMG submission 89579) | Deep subsurface microbial communities from Kolumbo volcano to uncover new lineages of life (NeLLi) - 2SBTROV14_V59a metaG | ecosystem: Environmental > Aquatic > Marine > Volcanic | place: Kolumbo...
AAAAACCGGCACAGCCGCCACAAACCGACCCGGCGCCCCCAGCGCCCCTCGGGCGAATCGGCGCAAAAACAGGCCCGGACGATTGAACGCCCGGGCCCGGGATGGTCGTTGGCGAGTGTGGCTGCGGGGCTCAGCGCCGGCGACGGATCGCGGCCAGGCCGCCCAGGCCCAGCAGTGCCGCCGAGGCAGGTGCGGGGACGACGTCCAGGCGGGCGTAGTCGATGATGTACCCGTCGCTGCCGTTGGTCCCGAGCGTGAACGACGTGTCGCCGTCGATGAACGACAGGGGCACGGCCACGTCCAGCACGTGCGTCGTCTGGAACTGACCGGGGAAGTCGAACGTGGTCAGCAGGCTGCCGTCCACGAAGAAGTCGACCGCCCCGATGTCGGCAAAACCGGCGATGTAGAGGTGCAGGTTGGCCGATGTCGCGCCAGTGGCGTCGTAGACGTGGCTCCAGCTCGGGCTGACGGGCGCGTCCCAGATATCGGTCTCCGGCGCGGTGGCCAGATCGTCGGCCTCACGGTAGTCCGTGAAGAACGACCCGCCGAAGTCATCGCGCCAGAGGGCCCCATCGACGTCGACGGGTGCGCCCAGGGTGCCGAATCCGTCGGCGTCCCCCCAGAAACTCTCGATCTGTGCGTTGGTGGCCGACCCGGCGATCAGCACCACGATGCTCGCTCCAAGGATTGCTCTCATGGTCAGGTTTCTCCTCTGTTCCCTTCCTCTGTGTCGTGATCGGCAACGGAGTCGCCGATCGTCGCGCCCCGTGGTCAGGCCAAGCCCTTCCGCGGGTCCATCAGAATACTCCGGGCCGCCCCATGTTTCCACCAGAATATGCCCGGCGGCCACATTCCACGGGGCGATGGGCCCACCGATCGGGGCATCTTGCCCATTTTGACATCTGATGGACCACGGGCCCCTTTCGACACGCCCGACTCCGCTTCGCTCCGCTGGGCGTGGCACCCGTGCCACCGATCGTGGTCCTCTACGGTCGGTGCGGGCCGACACAGAGCATCGACCGCCCAAAGCACCGACCGCTCAGAGCGGCGGTCGGTGGCCAGACGCACAGCGCACCGTGGGCGCGGTGTTCCATACACGGCTGACCAACTTTACTTTCGTGAGTACTCGAACACACCCCGCCCCGTCTTATCGCCCAGGCGGCCGGCCGTGACCAGTTGCTTGAGCAGCGGGCAGGGGCGGTAGCGCTCGTCGTTGAGCCCGTCGGCCATGACGTTCATGATGTGGGCGCAGGTGTCCAGGCCGATGAAGTCCGCCAGGCGCAGCGGGCCCATCGGGTGGGCGCAGCCGAGCGTCATGATCTGGTCGATGTGCTCGGGCTGGGCCACGCCCTCCATCCACGCGTAGAACGCCTCGTTTATCATGGGCATCAGGACGCGGTTGGAGACGAAGCCGGCCCGGTCGTTGGCCGGCACGGGCGTCTTGCCCATCGCCTCGGCCAGCGCGATCGTGCGCCGGGTCGTCTCGTCGCTGGTTGCAAGGCCCGTGATGACCTCGACGAGCTTCATCACCGGTACGGGGTTGAAGAAGTGCATGCCGATGAATCGGTCGGCCGCGTCGCCGACGGACGTGCCCAGGTCCGTGATGCTGATCGAGCTGGTGTTCGAGGCCAGGATCTGCTCGCCGGTGAACAGATCGGCCAGTTTCGCGAACAGTTGCTTCTTGGCCGCGGCGTCCTCGACGATCGCCTCGATGGCGACGTCCGCCCCGGCCAGGTCGTCCGGCGAGGCGACGTAACTCAGGCGGGCGGTGGCCTCATCCACCTGCGCCTGCGTCAGGCGTTCCTTCTGGACCTCGCGGGCCAGGCGCTTGGCGTGCCCCGCCTTGCACCGGTCCAGAGCCTCGGGAGAGGCATCGAAGACGATGGCGTGCAAGCCCGAGACGGCGGCGACCTGGGCGATGCCGGCGCCCATCTGCCCGGCACCGATGACGGCGATGGATTCGATGGCGTTCATGACGAGATCCTGGTGCGAGTGTGCGTACGAGCCGATCCGCGAACGTCCGGGGAATCGCCCGTGGCGGGTGCGTGGGGCGTGTGGACGCCTCCATCCCCGGCATCGGCGGTCGAATCCCGGACGTGCGGGTCCGTGGCCCAAGTGTAGGAACGTGATCCACTCTGGACGGGTTCGGGGCGGGTCGGTAGCCTGTTGGGATGCCCAGCGTTGCCCAACTCGAATCGCTGCTCGAGTCGGCCCCGGACGATGCGTTCCTGCTCTACGGGCTCGGGATCGAGCACGCCAAAGCCGGGCGGATCAATGAGGCGGTGGCGATGTTTGATCGCTGCCTGTCCTCGGACCCGGCGTACCTGTACGCGTACTACCACAAGGCCCGCGTGCTGATCGATGCCGGGCGTGGCGACGAGGCACGCCACGTCCTGGACGCGGGGGTCGAGGCGGCTATCCGCCTCGACGACGCCAAGGCTCACGGGGAGATGCTCACGCTCGGCGAGCGGCTGGCGTGAGCGGGGCCCGTGAGCCGACTGCCGACGCCCGGGAGGAGCGGATCAGCGATCTGGTTCCGATCGCCCAGGGACGAGTATCGGTCCGGGTCGGGGGGCGGGTCGTCTGCCGAGTGCCGGCGCAGGTCGTCTCGGCGTTGCGTCTGCGAGTGGGCGATCCATGGTCCCAGTCCGTTTCCGACGGGGTCCGGGAGCGGGTCGGGCTGTGGCGGGCCCGGCGTGATGCCGAACGCCTGATTGCCCGTCGTGCGGTGAGCCGGGCGGAACTGCTGGCACGCCTGGAGGGACGGGGGCACCCCACCGACGTGGGTGCCCGTGTCGCCGAGGATCTGGCCGCGGTGGGGTTGATCGATGATCGGCGTCTGGCCAAAGAGGTGATCCAGTGGCGTCTCCAGGCTCGCCCGGCGGGCCGGGCGCTGCTTGAGCAGATGCTGATCCGCCGGGGTATCGGCGAGGACGACGCTCGCGACGCCTCGGACGAGGCGTTGGCCGACCGTCCGCCCGGCTCGGGGGCGACGGACGCGGCCGAGAAGTGGTGGGGGGCCCGTCCGCGAGGCGAACCCCATGCGGCGGCCCGACGCCTGGCGGGGTTCCTGCTGCGCCGGGGCTTTGATGATGAGGAGGTCCGCGACGCCGTGCGCACGATCTCGGGCATCGAGTTGGACCAGCCCTGAGAGCGGCCCGATGACATAGACTCAGACCATGACCATGACGCATCCATTGAGATCCGCGACCGTTCCGGTGCTCTTGATCTGTATCGGGGGACTGATCGGGTGCGCGGCGTCGGAGAACGACCGGCTTGAGCTCGGGGTCGCACGGGACGCGGGGCTGGCGCCGGTCCACGCGTTTGCTCCCCCCGATGTGCCGTCCTCGCCGGAGGGACTGCCCAACTCCCGCTTCGTGGCCCGCGACGCGCCCTCCGTCATCTCGATGGACCGGAGCAACTGGACGCCGACGCCCGTGCTCGTGCCGGCCTCGCAGGTGGCGGCGTTCCCCGACTACACCACGGCTTTCTCCCTGACCCACGATACAGCCCGCCAGCGGCGTGAGTATCCCACCGCCGAGCAGGCCCTGGAACTGGGCTACGACACGCAGGGCGTGCAGATTCTCGAAGGGATCCTCGCGCCATTCGCAGCCGGGCTGGACGTCGCGCTGTTCCCGATCCGGGCGGTCGTTGCCCCGCCCTGGTTCCAGGTCGGTCAGCCGATCGATGCGGAGCAGCGCCAGCCGCCCTCGTGGGCGGATCAGAAGGAGGCGGACGACCCGCGGTGATCCAAGTTCGGCCCGTCACGGGACGGGTGGCGAATGGATGAAGCGCTGGACGGGCTGGCTGCTCAGGACCGAGACGACGAGCCAGACGATGGCTCCTGCGACGAGCAGGGCAGCGATCAAGCGTCCCGCTCGACGCCGCCGGCGGGCGACACGCAGATGACGGATCGCCCCGGCAGGCTCCAGGGCGTCGGACCATGCTCGAAGGGCGCTGACGCGATCCTCGATGTTCCCGCCCAGGATCTCCTCCAGCCTCCGATAGGCGACGGCCAGATGGCGAGCCATCGCGGACTTGGAGCAGTCCATGGCCCGGCTGGCCTGGACCTCATCCAAGGCGTCCAGGCGGCGGAGCAACCACGCCTCCATCGCCTGGCGGGGCAGCGTGTGCAGCGTCCGGAGCAGGGCGGGTGGGCTCTCGTCGCTGTCGCGATCGGCCTCTTCTTGGGCAGGCGATCGCCCGGCACGCGATCGGGATCCGGCCCGCTCCCGGGCCCGGAGCAGGATCAGGCGGTCCAGGCGACGTGGGGGCAGCGCCCGTTTCCGCCCCGGCCCCCCAATGCACGCCACGAACAGACGCCGGGCTCGCTCCTGGTCGGGTTCGAGCAGACGGCACAGCCGCCACGCACGCGCGAGGCGGGTCGATTCGCGTTGCCCACGCCCGGAATCCATCCCAAGACGATAGTTGCGATCCGGCGACTTCGGGACCGGGCGCTGGGAGCGTCCCATGATCGCCTAGAATCCCCGTAGGCCCGGAATACCCGGGCGCCATCAATGAAGGAGCGATCCCATGAACACGCACCAGTGTCGGAACGATGCGAGCCGGTTCAGCGTCGGCGTTCGCCCGGGGCGGTTCGGAGGGTTCGGCATCCTCGGGCTGCTCGTCGTGATGACGATTATCCTGGTTCTGTACTTCGGGGATTCCGGCTCCGGAAGTTACATGGATCAGGTCGCCGAGACGCGCCACCAGGGCCAGAAGCTCTCGATCGAGATGGAAGCCAACCAGATCAAGACGCTGATCGTGAACTATCAACTGACCAACGATCGTCTGCCCGAGTCGATGGAAGACCTTGGGGTCCCGGCGATGCTGGATCCCTGGCACAATCCGCTGACGTTCACCTACGAGGAATCGCGTCCGGGGGCGCCGACGGTCGTGATCATCCGCAGCGCCGGCCCGGACGAAGAGTTCCAGACCGACGACGATCTGACGAGCCGGGCAAGGCTGCCGATTTGATCGGCGCTCCGGGGGTTCATCGGCGCACGGACGACGATCACGAGGCTTCATGCGTCCCGGGGCCGCGGGGAGATCGGCCTACACTCCGGCAGTGATGACCGAGGCACTCAACGCCCCCACGACGCAGTTCAAGAAGTTGGATCGCTGCGCCGATCTGGACCATCGCCCGCGCGTGCTTCTGGGCAAGATGGGCCTGGACGAGCATGATCGCGGCGTAAAGGTCATCGCTCGTGCCCTGCGGGATTCGGGCGTCCACGTCATCTACTCCGGGCTGTGGCAGACCCCGCGATCGCTGGCGATCTCGGCCAGAGACGAGGACTGCGACGTGATCGCCGTGAGCGTCATGTCCAACTCCCACCTTGCGCTGGGGCCACGCCTGATTGGGGCACTTGGCGACCTCGGGCGACCGGACATCCCGATCCACATGGGTGGAATCATCCCCCAGGAGGACATCGCCACGCTGCTCGGGGCCGGGATCGATCGGGTCTTCACCACCGCCACCGGGCTGGAGCAGATCGTCGAGGCCGTGCGCGGCGTCGTCGGGCCGCGTCGGCCCGTGCTCGACGCATCGGAATCATCATCGGCGGCGACGGCGCAGCTGGCACGGGACATCTCACTGGTCCACTCGGGTGGTTCGGCCCGGGCGGATGCCCCCCGGCGTCGCCCGCGTCGCGTGATCGGCGTGACGGGTTCGCCCGGGGCGGGCAAGTCCACGCTGCTGGCCGGGATCGTCGGGCAATACACCCGCCGGGCCGGCGGCGACCCATCGATGGGGCGCTGTGCGGTGCTGGCCTTCGATCCGATGAGCCCGATCACGAGCGGGGCCCTGCTGGGCGATCGCCTGCGCGTTGATTTCAACGCTCTGGACGAGGCGGTCTATTACCGAAGCCTGGCCATCGGCGGCGAGGACTATCACGCCCTGGACGAGGTGATCGAGTTGATCGGGGGCGCGTGCGAGGGTGAGCGGGCGTTTGAGACGCTCTTCGTCGAGACGGTCGGCGCGGGGCAGAACGAGACTCGCATCCGCGGGCACGTGGACCGGACCGTGGTGGTGCTCACGCCCGGCATGGGCGACGCGGTGCAGATGGACAAGGCCGGCATCCTCGAGATCGCAGACGAGTTCGTCTGCAACAAGGCGGACTACCCCGGCGAGAACGAGTTGGTGCGAGACCTCAAGGACGTGGCCGGTCATCGCCCGATCTTCGAGACGGTCGCCACGCGGGGACAGGGCGTGCCGGAGTTGCTCGACTCGCTGCTGTCCTGACCGGGGTGGGAGCGGCGCGACGCCAACCGTGGTCAGAGCGACGGTATCATTTCCCATCAGACATGCAGTTCTCGTCATCTTTGCGATCGTGGTCGCGGTTCTCGTGGCCGGTCTGCTCGTCGCCGGGTCGGGCAATCCTGGTGCTGCGTCCGCGGTGATGGTTCTCGGGCTGATTGTGGTGATCGGCGCGGCAGCGGTCGTCGCGATCGTCATCCGGCGATTCGCGTCCTTGCGTGGGTCCGCGGGCGGTTCGTCGAGGCGATTGAACGCCGAGCACGCCGCGGCCCGCCTCGGTCTTTCCTACCAGAAGCGGGGTCCGGCGGCACTGGTGCGCGAGTTCTCCAGGCTGGGCGTCGTCGCCGGTCGTGCGACCATCAAGCACCTCATGACGGGGCAGGTCGGCGAGCGGGGGCTGGTCGCCTTCGAGAGCGTGTACACCGTCTACACCGGTCAGGCCGTGATCCCGATCATGAACGTGGTCTATGCGACGGATGCGCCCGGGTGGCCACGCCTTCGGGTAGGCCGGCGCAGCGTCCTGGGGCGTGTGCTGCGATCGCTGGTGCGCCGCCCGGGCCTCTTGATGGACCTGCCCGAGTTCAACCGTTTCTTCTCGGTCACGGCGCACGATGAGGACTTCGCGCTTCTCCTGCTCAGCCCCGAGATGCAGTCGTTCATGCTCGAGCGCCCGGACCTTAGGTGGGTCGTGGGCGATCACCGCGTCAGCCTGGTCTATCGCGGCACGCTCAAGCCCGATCGGATCGAGCGGTCCGTGCAGCGCCTGGAGCGGTTCTGGTCGCTCGTGCCCGATGAACTGCTCGCGTGGGACGGCGAATCTTCCGTCGCGTGATGGGTTCGAGGGGTGATCGCCAGGGCGAGGCGTCGCGGGGTGGGGCATCGTTGCGAAGGGGACGGGGGGTATGCTGGCGGCATGAGATTGATCCGCATCGAGTTCGGCGTGGCGGTCGAGTTGCCCACGGGGGACGCCATGCCGATCCGGCACATCATCGGTATCGGGCGCAACTACGCCCGCCACGCGAGCGAGCAGGGGCTCGAAGCGCCCGATCGACCCATGATCTTCACCAAGAACCCCGCGTCGGCGATCCTTGATGGCGACGAGATCGTGATCCCGCCGATCTGCCGCGATCCTGCCACTGGCGGTGATCAGGTCGACTACGAAGCGGAACTGGGTGTACTGATCGGTCGGTCGGCCCGCGACGTGTCCGAGGGCGAGGCGCTCGAACATGTCTTGGGCTATTGCTGCGCCAACGACGTGTCGGCCCGCTGGTGGCAGAAGCAGGGCAGCGGGGGGCAGTTCTGCCGATGCAAGAGTTTCGATACGTTCTGTCCCGTGGGGCCGAGCCTCGTTCCCGCCGGGGAGATCCCCGACCCGCAGTCGCTGGGAATCCGATGCATGGTCAACGGGGAGGTCCGGCAGGAATCCGAAACGGGGCAGATGAGCATTCCCGTGGGCGGGCTCATCGCGGAGTTGTCCGTCGGGACGACGCTCCTTCCCGGGACGCTGATCCTGACGGGCACGCCAGCCGGGGTCGGGATGGCGCGCACGCCGCCGGCGTTTCTCCAAGACGGCGACGAGGTTCAGGTCTGGATCGAGCGGATCGGAACGCTGTGCAACCGGGTGCGCTGTGCCTGAAAAAAGGCTACGGCCCCGAGAACCGAGGCCGCGGCCATCCACCAAGCTCCCCTCCGGCGGGGTGACTTGTTCCGGGTGCCGAATCTTGCGTCGGCACCCGGGCTGACGCCGGGCCGATTCGCCGCGATTGGTGGGTTCACGCGGCCGGGCCCGGACGGGAATCTTGTTCGCCTTTTCCGCCCCGGCATCGGTCCGGGATCACCCGCTCAGGCTACTCCCACGCCCCCCCGCGACGCAAGGCTTTTTTGCCGGTTTGGCGTGATTTGTCCGTCGGGTGGCGCCCCGGACTATCCTTGCCCTCGCCCTAGAGGGCGGGCGGGAGACGATGGGCAGGAAGCGATCATCCACGACACCGACGACGGAGAACCGCCGGGCCCGTCACCAGTACGCCATCGAGGACACGCTCGAGGTCGGGATCATTTTGCTCGGCTCCGAAGTCAAGTCGGCCCGGGCGGGCAAGGTTTCGCTGGCCGAGGGGTATGTTCGGGTCCAGGATCGCCCCCCCGGGTTGTTCCTGCACGGGGTGAACATCGCCGAGTATCCCCCGGCCCCCGGCGCCCACACGCCCACGCGGGCCAGAACCCTGCTGGCTCACAAGAAGGAAATCGAGAAGTTGGCCCGGCGGGTCGCTATCAAGGGCGTCACGATCGTGCCCCTGAGACTCTACTTCAAGAAGGGGTACGCCAAGGTGCTCATCGGGGTCGGACGTGGGCGTTCCCACCACGACAAGCGGGACGCCCTGGCCCAGCGTGAGGCCCGGCGCGAGATCGATCGGGCCATGAGCAGGCGGATGCGGTGAGCATCGGCCACGAGGCCACGGGGGTCCGCTGGGTAAGGCGGCCGGCTTGCCTGGCCGGTCGGTTCGTGCCACGCTGAATGACGTGGACTCGATTGACGAGCAACGCACGCGACTACCTGTGATCCGGGATCGCCCGGGCGATCGGGCCCTGGCTCGTGATCTGGACCGGCTGGTGCGGGGCGAAGTGCGTTTCGGCTCGCACGATCGCCTGCTGTACGCCACGGACGCGTCGATCTACCAGGTCGAGCCGATCGGCGTGGTGATCCCGGCCTCGATCCCCGATGCGGTCGCGGCGGCGAGGTTCTGCTTTGATCGGGGCGTGGCGGTCCTGCCCCGGGGCGGCGGGACGAGCCTGGCCGGGCAATGTACGAACCGCGCGGTCGTGATCGACCTGTCGGTCCGGTGCCGGTCGATCCTGAACGTGAACAAAGGTGCCCGGACCTGCCGGGTCGAGCCGGGGCTGAGCGTGGACGAGTTGAACGCCGATCTGGCCCCGCGCGGGTTGTTCTTTGCGCCGGATCCTGCCACGAGCCGGCACGCCAACATCGGCGGGTGCATTGGTAACAACGCGGCCGGCGCTCGATCGATCCGCTACGGGCGCACGTCCGAGAGCGTGCTGGGCATCGACGCCATGCTGAGCACGGGAGACCGCGTCATGCTCTGCCGCGGCGCGGCGGCCCGCGATCCGGTCGCCCGGCGCCTGGCCCGGGGTGTGATCGGCGTCGTTGAGCAGCACGCCAAACTGATCCGTCGGCGATTCCCGCGCACGATCCGGCGAAACGCGGGGTACAACCTGGACCTGATCCTCGATCAGATCGAGTCCGAATCGGGCGATGCGGCCGAGGATCGGGTCAATCTGGCCTCGCTTCTGTGTGGCAGCGAGGGCACGCTAGCAATAACGCTCGGCGCGGATCTGCTGCTGCAGCCGGTTCCCAGGGCCCGGGTGCTGTGCGTGGCGGGGTTCGAGTCGCTCGAGGCAGCGATCGGGGCGGTCGAGCCGATTCTGGGGACCGGGCCCAGTGCCGTGGAACTGCTCGACGACGTGGTGCTGCGGATCGCCGACGGGAGCCCGGAGCATCGCGCCTGTGCCCGGGCGATGCCGCGTGTCTCGGGCGGGCGGCGTCCGGCTGCCGTCCTGTACGTCGAGTACCTGTCCCAGACCGGTCCCGAGGAGGTTCGCCAGCGCGTGTCGGACCTGCGCCGGGTGCTCGGCCCCGTGCCGCTGGACGTGCATGACGAGGACGGCTCGATCGATCGGGCATGGAGCCTGCGCAAGGCCGCCGAGCCGCTGCTGCACGCGGTCTCGGGCGTTCGCAAGCCGCTGACGTTCGTCGAGGACAACGCGGTTCCCGTCGAGCACCTCGGGGAGTTCGTGGAGCAGTTCAAGCGGATTATCGCCTCGCACGGCGCTTCGGCCGCCTTCTTTGCCCACGCGTCGGTCGGCGTGCTGCACGTCCGCCCGCTGCTGGATCTGCGCCTGCCCGAGGACCGTCAGAAGATGCACCGCATCGCGGTGGAAGTCGCGGACCTGGCTGCCTCGCTCGGGGGCGTGATGTCCGGCGAGCACGGGGACGGGCGCGTCCGCTCGCCGCTGCTGGAGCGCTTCTATGGCCCGGAGTTGATGGGCGCGATGACGCGCATCAAGGAGGCCTTCGATCCGGCGGGCCTGCTCAACCCCGGCAACATCGTGGGACGGCGACCGATCGAGTCGATCACCGAGCACCTTCGGCTCAAGCCGGGCGGCGACATCCTGCCCAAGCCCGATGCGAGGACGTACTTCCAGTACGCGGATCAGGACGGCTTCGGTGGGGCGGTGGAGATGTGCAACGGCGCGGGTCTGTGCCGAAAGAAACGCGGTGGAACCATGTGCCCGTCGTACATGGCTTTGCTGGACGAGCGGCATTCAACGCGGGGGCGCGCCAACGCCCTTCGGCTGGCGATCACGGGGCAGATCGCCGGCGGGCCGGATCCGGTGTGGAACGACCCGTATACCCTGCGAACGCTGGACCTGTGCCTGAGTTGCAAGGCGTGCCGGAGCGAGTGTCCCAGCGGGGTGGACGTGGCGCGGCTCAAGGCCGAATACCAGGCGCAGTCGTACCGGGCATCGGGCGGG
>Ga0114931_10010855_pt1 | contig 10803 bp, 9 predicted proteins | sample 2SBtaG_FD_89579 | JGI IMG/M metagenome (GOLD analysis project Ga0114931, IMG submission 89579) | Deep subsurface microbial communities from Kolumbo volcano to uncover new lineages of life (NeLLi) - 2SBTROV14_V59a metaG | ecosystem: Environmental > Aquatic > Marine > Volcanic | place: Kolumbo...
CAACTCCGGCCAGACGGTCCCGACGCTGGGCATCGTGGCCATCATGGCTCCGATCATCGGGTTCGGGTTCTGGCCGGCGATCGTGGCGCTCATCCTCTACGGCCTGCTGCCGGTGGTGCGCAACACCATCGTCGGCCTGGAGGGCGTCGACCCCTCCATGATCGACGCCGCCAGGGGGATGGGCATGACCCCGAGCCAGGTCCTGTGGCAGATCGAGGTGCCCAACGCCAGCCGCATCATCCTCGCGGGCGTGCGCACCAGCGTCGTCATCAACGTGGGCACCGCGGCGCTGGGCGCGTACGTGGGCTCGGGAGGCTTCGGCAACCCGATCGCCTCGGGCCTCAACCAGGCGATCCAGCCCTGGGTGCTGCTGGGCGCGCTGGGCGCGGCGCTGCTGGCCATCCTGCTCGACTACATCCTCGGTCGCGTGGAGTACGTCATGACGCCCAAGGGGTTGATCATCGAGGGCTGAGGCGCGCCGAAGGCCGGCGCGCGGAGCTCGGCCCGGCCGCGGCCCGCTCCTGTGTGCCGTGCGTGGCGCGTTGCACGCGTTCGCGGGGCGCGATGCCGTACACTGTCAGCGGCCGGCCGGGGGCGTCCGCGTGCCGGCGGTCGTTGGGGGTTCGGCGGGCGCTCGTCGCCGCTGCCGAGCTGCTCGAGGTGGGGGTGCGGACGTCGGGCACGGCCCGGACGGGCTAGAATGGCTGACACGACCAGCGCATGCTTCGGCTTGCCTTCCACGTGAGGGCGAGCCCAATCCTCAGATGGGAATCGGGCAACACGGAGGTTCACGGTGGCCAGAGTTCGCGTGACACAGGAGGGGTACGAGCGCCTACGGGCGACGCTCGAGCAGGAACGCGAGCGGCTGGAGGAGGCCACGCGCATCCTTCGGGAGCTCACGGGCTCGTCGGACGACTACGACGACTCCGGGCTCGAGGAAGCCAAGCGCGAGAAGGGCCGCATCGAGGAGCGCATCGACAACCTCGAGGACCAGCTCGACCGCGCGGAGATCATCGAAGCCCACAAGATGGACCGGGTCGACCTCGGGGCGATCGTGACCCTGCAGGAGAGCGCGTCGAAGGAGGCGTTCGAGATCCAGGTGGTCTCGCCGATCGAGGCCGGCGTCCTGGAGGGGGACATCCCCAAGGTCTCCGACGAGTCGCCGCTCGGCAAGGCGGTGCTGGGCCGCAAGCCGGGGGAGTCGTTCGAGGTCACCATCAACGAGAAGTCGACCGAGTACACGCTGATGTCGATCAGCTGAGCGGGGCGTGGGGACACGTCGGCGCGGGCGCCCTGCTTCCGGAGGGGGCGGGCGCGCCCTTCGCGGCCCCCACCCCGTACAATCAGGGGTCATGTCGCAGAAGTCGCTCCAGGAGCAACGCCAGCAACGTCTGAGGAACTTGGAGAGCCTCGCAGGGCGGGGCTTCGAGGCGTACCCCTATCGCTACCGCGCGAGCCACCTTGCCGCCGACCTCCGCGCGGCGCACGAAGGCGCCGAGCCGGGTGCGGCCTTCCCCGACGAGGTCGTGACCCTGGCGGGGCGCGCCATGACGGTGCGCAACATGGGCAAGGTGGCGTTCGTGACGCTGCAGGACCCGAGCGGCACGTTGCAGGCGTACTTCCAGCGCGACGCCCTGGAGAGCTACAACGCCGTCAAGAAGATCGACCTGGGCGACTGGGTCGAGGTGACGGGCCCGCTGTTCGTGACCAGGACCGGTGAGCTCACGGTCGAGGTGCGGGCCTTCCGGCCGCTGGTGAAGAGCCTTCGACCGTTGCCCGACAAGTACCACGGCCTCACCGACAAGGAGGCCCGCTACCGGCAGCGCTACCTCGACCTGATGGTGAACCCCGAGGTCAAGCGGGCGTTCGTGCTGCGCAGCAGGGCCATCGCCTACATGCGCCGCTTCCTGGACGACCTCGGGTTCCTGGAGGTCGAGACGCCGGTGCTGCAGGCGGTGCCCGGCGGCGCCGAGGCGCGCCCCTTCGTGACGCACCACAACGCCCTCGACTACGACTTCCACCTTCGCATCTCGCTGGAGCTCTACCTGAAGCGGTTGATCGTCGGCGGATTCGAGGCGGTCTACGAGATCGGGCGCAACTTCCGCAACGAGGGCATCAGCTTCAAGCACAACCCCGAGTACACGATGCTCGAGCTCTACTGGGCGGGCCGCGACTACATCGACATCCTGGAGCTGGTTCAGACCATGTACAGCGGACTGGTGGCGGAGTTGACGGGCTCCATGCAGCTCGCCTACCAGGGTAGGACGCTCGACTTCACCCCGCCGTGGCCCCGGGTGGACTACACGGGCTCGCTGCGCGAGGCCGCCGGCCTCGACTTCGACCCGCTGGACGAGGAGCGCCTGCGCGACTGGGTGCGTAGCGCGCACGCGCCGGCGCGGGGTGAGCCGGCGCTCGCCGATCAGCCCATCAACCACGTCTACGACAAGCTGTACGACATCTACGTGGAGCCCCACCTGGTGGGCCCGGTGTTCGTGATGGACCACCCCGAGGCGATCAGCCCGCTGGCCAAGCGGCACCGCGACCGCTCGGGCCTGGTGGAGCGCTTCGAGCCGGTGGCGGCGGGCATGGAGCTCGGCAACGCCTTCAGCGAGCTCAACGACCCCCTCGACCAGCGTCGCCGCTTCGAGCGCCAGCAGGTGTTGCGCGACGCGGGCGACGAGGAGGCCCAGATGCTCGACGAGGACTTCCTGGCGGCGCTGGAGTACGGCATGCCGCCGACCGGCGGGCTGGGGCTGGGGATCGACCGGCTGGCCATGCTGCTCGCCGACACGCCCAGCATCCGCGACGTGATCCTGTTCCCGCTGCTCAGACCGGAGTGAGGCGCGCGCGGGCCCGTCAAGGGTCGAGTGGGCCGCGGGCCCCGCTCTTGGCCCGCTCCATCTCCTCCTGCGCACGTTGCCACAGCACGCCGTAGAGGCGATCGAGGAGGGCCTTGCGCTCCTCGTCCCGCAGGTCGGCATCGCGCCGGATCTCCACCATCAGGTCGCCCAGATCGGGGATGGACCACGAGCGCACGCGTTCCAACAGGTACGTGAACTGCGCGAAACTCGGCATGCCCGCCTCCCCTCCCGATGGCGGCCTCCGCGTCCGACCCCCATCGCACGCGTGCCGTTGCCGCCCCGGGCTTGCCTCGCGCCGAGTGTAGGTGGGCGCCCGGTCGCGCTCCAGGGCCATACGTCCTCTCCTGGACGCGACTCTTCGCGCTGCGTGGCAGGGTGCCCGGAGCGCCGCATGGCAGCGTGGTGCTGGCGGCCCCGGTCCGGGCGGGAGCGGCCTCGTAGAATGAACGGCATGCGACATGGCCCGATCGACGTGCCGGACTGGGTGCAGGACGCCGTCTTCTACCAGATCTTCCCCGACCGGTTCGCCCGCAGCGACCGGGTGGCGAAGCCCACCGGCCTCGAGCCCTGGAGCGATCCTCCCAGCGTGCACGGCTACAAGGGGGGCGATCTGCTGGGGGTCGTCGAACGCCTGGATCACCTCGCCGGCCTGGGCGTCACCGCCATCTACCTTAACCCGGTCTTCCAGTCCGCATCGAACCACCGTTATCACACGCACGACTTCCACCGCGTCGATCCCATCCTGGGCGGCGACGACGCCCTGCGCGAGCTCCTCGACGTGGCGCACGAGCGCGGCATGCGGGTAGTGCTCGACGGCGTGTTCAACCACGCCTCTCGCGGGTTCCTGCAGTTCAACGACATCCTCGAGAACGGCGAGCAGAGCGCCTACCTCGACTGGTTCCGCGTGCACCGGTTCCCGCTCGATCCCTTCGGGGGCGGCGAGCCCGGCTACGACGCGTGGTGGAACCTTCCGGCGCTGCCCAAGCTCAACACCGCCACGCCCGCCGTGCGTGAGTTCCTCTGGGGCGTCGGCGAGCGCTGGCTCGCCTTCGGGGCCGACGGTTGGCGCCTCGACGTGCCCAACGAGATCGACGACGACGCCTTCTGGCGGGAGTTCCGGCGTCGATGCCGCGCGGTCGACCCGTCGTGCTACCTGGTGGGCGAGATCTGGGGGGACGCCGGGCGCTGGCTGGCGGGCGATCAGTTCGACGCGGTCATGAACTACCCGCTGGCGCGCGCCATCTACGGCTTCGTCGGGCGCGGCTTCGCCGACGACGAGGTCGCGCGCAGCGGGCTCAAACGCCTGACGCAGCTCGACGCGCCGGGCTTCGCCGCGGCCCTGACGGGGTTGCTGGAGCGCTATCCGAGAGCGATCGTGCACGCCCAGCTGAACCTCCTGGACTCGCACGACACGCCCCGGGCGCGCACCATCCTGCGTGAGGACGTCGGTGCGCTGCGCCTGGCGTACCTGCTGCTGTTCACCCTTCCCGGAGCGCCCTGCATCTACTACGGCGACGAGATCGGGCTCGAAGGCGGCCACGACCCCGGTTGCCGCAACGCCATGCCCTGGTCCGACGAGGCCTCCTGGGATCGGTCGCTGCTGGACTGGCTCGGGCGGCTCGCCGCGGTGCGCCGCGAGCTGGCGGCCTTGCGGCGCGGCGACACGGCGGTGCTGGCGGCCGAAGGGGAGGTGCTGGTCTTCTCCCGCGGCCGAGGGCCCGAGGCCGTGGTGGTGGTCGTGAACGCCGGTTCGACCGCGGCTGCGGTCCCGTCCGTGGCGGGTTTGGGGGGGCGCTTCCGCGAGTGGACCGAAGGTTCGGAGCTCGAGCTCGGCGAGGGCCGAACGACGATCCCGGCGCGCGCGGGCTGGGTGCTCAGCGCAGCCGGTTCCTGAGGGGCGGGGCGCCGACAGCCCGGCCCGGGGTCGTACCCGGCCTCCGGGGGCCGCGTGATGCACGAGGCTGGCACGAAGGCTGCGGGGCGTCAATCGGAAGCGTGACGGATCACCACGGGAGCCGGCGCGATGTGCGAAGGACCGGCTGCGGGATTGGACACGGAGCGACTACACGTGGTCGGACGAACACGAGAACGCGAACGGTGCGCTCCCGGGTGGCGGGAGCGCACCGTTCGCGCGAGGCCTTGCGACGATGTCCCCGAAGGGCGCCGTTCAGATCGAGGCGGCCAGGGGAGCCCCGACCGGCGTCAAGGCCTCGGCGTCCTCCTCTCCCGTGCGGATGCGCACGACCCGTTCGAGCGGCTGCACGAAGATCTTCCCGTCGCCCACCTCGCCCGTGCGCGCCGAGCGCACGATGGCGTCGATCGTCGGCGCGACGAACGCGTCGGAGACCGCGATGGTCAGCTGCACCTTCTCGTGGAACTCCACCAGGAAGGTGCTGCCGCGGTACTGCTCGTGGACCGCGGCCTGCCCCCCGTGGCCGCTCACGCGGTTCAGCGTGAGCCCCTGCACGCCGGCCTTGAACAAGGCCTCCTTGACCGCGGGCAGGCGCTCCGGACGGACGAATGCGGTGATCAGCTTCATGCGCACGCTCCTTCGAGGCTCCGGGGCCTCAATCGCCGGCCCCGACGATCACGGGTTCGCGGAGCGCGTCCGCGGGCACGTAGGCCTCGGCGCCGTGCTCGGCGACGTCGAGCCCGCCGATCTCCTCGTGCGGCGCCACGCGGATCCCGATGGTGGCCTTGAGGACCGTCCACAGCAGCGCCACGGAACCGAAGGCCACAGCGCTGATGACGACGGTGCCGAGGATCTGGATCAGCAGGAAGTGCACGCCCCCGCCGGCGAACAGGCCGTCGGCGCCGAGTGCCGGCAGCCCGAACAGCCCGAGGGCCACGGTGCCCCAGACGCCGGCCACGCCGTGGACCGAGACGGCGCCGACGGGGTCGTCGACACCCAGGGCGTCGAACACCGGGATGGCGAGGACCACGATCACGCCGCCCACGAGCCCGATGGCCACGGCCGCGGGGGGGCTCACGAAGGCGCAGGGGGCGGTGATGGCGACCAGGCCGGCGAGGAGGCCGTTCATCGTCATCGAGAAGTCCGGCTTTCCGAAGCGCATCCACGACACGACCAACGCGGCGAGGCCGGCCGCGGCGGCGGCGATGTTGGTCGTCAGGAAGATGCGCGCGACCAGCCCGTGGTCGCCGACGATACCCATGGTGGAACCGGGGTTGAACCCGAACCAGCCGAGCCACAGGATGAACACGCCGAGCGCCACGAACGTCATGTTGTGTCCGGGCATGGCGTTGACGCGGCCGTTCTGGTAGCGCCCGATCCGCGGGCCGAGCACGGCGGCGGCGCCGAGCGCTGCGAACCCACCGACGGCGTGCACGACGGTCGAGCCGGCGAAGTCGAGGAAGCCGAGCTGGGCGAGCCATCCGCCGCCCCAGACCCAGTGGCCGAGGATGCTGTAGATGAAGGTCGTCATGACGACCGAGAAGACCAGGTAGGCCGGGAACCTCACGCGGCCCCCGATCGCCCCCGAAACGATGGTCGCGGCCGTGCCGGCGAACACGAGCTGGAAGAAGAACTTGGCGAAGAGCGGGACACCCGTCCAGGACAGCGATTCGAACACGCCTCGGTAGGCGCTCCCGGTCAGCGGGCTGAGATCGGGGCCGCTCAGGAACCAGCCGTGCAGGCCTAGCAGGCCGGTGCCGTTGCCGAACATGAAGGCGAACCCGAAGGCCCAGAAGGCGATCGACGCCACCATGAAGTCCGAGGCGTTCTTCATCAGGATGTTGACGACGTTCTTGGCGCTCTGCAGACCCGCTTCGACGAGGGCGAAGCCTGCCTGCATGAAGAACACGAGGGCGCCGGTGATCAGCACCCAGAGGGTGTCGACCGCGACGGTGATCTTGGCCGTTGCGTCGGCCGGCTGGGCGCCGGCGAGGCCCGCGACGAGGAGCGCGGCGACCACGGGCGCAGCGCGGCGGAGCAACGCGGCCTGCGCGCGCGTGGCGGTGTGCGCATCCGGGGTCGCATCCGGGGCCATGCCTTCGATGGGACCGGCAGCGGGCGGGGTGGCTGTCGGAGTACGGGACGTCATCGTCACCTCCATGGGTGGTGCGCGGCCGTGCGCGGCGGGAGCAGGGTTCGCGTGCCGTGGCGGGTCGCGGGCGGCGTGCGTGCGGCGCGCGCGGTCCGCCGGGTGCGGCCCACGGGTGCGGCCCACGGGGTCGCTCGGCCGGGTGTCGCCCGACCGTGGGCCCCTGCGCAGGGCGCCGCGACCGGGCTTGGCCAAGCATAGGTGCATTCCTACTTACTGTCAAGCAAGAATGTGCAGAGAGTTCATATGAGCGATGACAGCGAGCATGGAGGGAGCACAATCTGTGCAAGGCGGTCGATGGAACGTGGCCTGTTGTAACTCAATAGGTGTACGCGAGCACAGTCGGCGAGGCACCTCGTGCGTACGCGACCGGTACTCCGGCGAAGCGCCGGACCCCTTTCGTGCGCGGCACGCGAGGTGCCCGCGACGATGCCGGCCGCCTCGCTTGGATGCGGCCGGGACCCTCGAGGAAGATCCGGCTGATTGGTGGGGTGGGCTCCGGCCGGGGCTGTTACAGCTCCTGCAACATGATCCGGCTCTCGTCCCCGACGATGAGCCGGTGGGTACTGGGGCGTCCGGCGTGCCCCTCCACGTGGACGTCCTCGCCGATGAGGCTGCCCTGGATGCGGGGCCCCACCCCCCGGATGATCGAGCGCGCGCCGACCACCGCGTACTCGAGCTCGGCGTTCACCACGCGGACGTCGTCTCCGATAGAGGTGAACGGTCCCAGGTACGCGTTCTCGACCCGCGCGCCCTTCCCGATGATGGCCGGGCCGAAGATGGTCGTGTCCCGCACGACCGCTCCCTCCTCGACGACCACCTCGCCGACCAGGCGAGCGTTGTCGATCTCGCCGCGCACGGACCCCTTCAAGCGCGTGAGCTGGAGCCGGTTGGCGTCGAGGATGTCGTCGGGATTGCCGGTGTCCTTCCACCAGCCCTCGACCTCGACCGGAGCCACGTTGTGGCCGGCGCTGATGAGCATCTGGATGGCGTCGGTGATCTGGTACTCGCCCTTGGCGCCGGGCTCGAGGTCGTCGATCATGGCGTGGATGTGCCTGTCGAAGACGTAGACGCCGGCGATGGCGAGCGTGCTGGGCGGATCCTGCGGCTTCTCCACCAGACGCGCGATGCGATTCTGCTCGACCACCGCGACTCCGAGCGAGCGGGCGGCCTCCGCCGACACCGGCACCAGCGCGCACACGGCGTTCATGCCCTGGTCAGGGTCGAACGCGCGCACGAAGCTCGTGATGCCGTGCTCGAACAGGTTGTCGGAGAGGTACATCACGAACGGGTCGTCGGCGAGGAACTCCCGGGCGACCTTGACGGCGTGCGCGAGCCCCTTCGGCGGGTTCTGGAGGATGTAGGTGAAGCGCGCCCCCTGGTAGCCCGTGAGCGTCTCCTTGATGCTCTCCACGGTCAGGTAGCTCACGACGACGCCGATGTCCTTCACGCCGGCCTCGACCAGGTTGTCCACCGCGTAGTGGATGAGGGGCTTGTTGGCCACGCTGATCGTCGGTTTGGGCCGGAGGCTGGTGATCGGCCGCAGGCGCGTCCCCAGGCCTGCAGCCAGGATGAGTCCCTTCATGACGGTTCCTCTCGCATGATGGTCGATCGTACCGTAGGCACGAACCGGACGCCGTTCGCCCCAGGGGGCGTTCCCGACACGCGCGGGCGGGCTCCACGGTCGCGGCGTCGGGCCCCGGTCCGCGGGACGCGGCGTCGGGCCTCCGACCCGTACGCTCACCCGCCGCGCGAACGCACGCGCGCCACCCGACCGGCGGCCCCACTTCGCGCCGCCGCAAGAGGCCGTGTCGTTGCGAGCGCGCCCGCCCCGCCCGTGAGAGGGCGTTTTCGCTAGCATGGAGACGTGGCCGTCCGCGTCGTGATGCCTCCGCCCGACTCCGGTCGGGTCACCCTGGGACGCACGCTCCCCTCGCTCCTGGACGAGGCGGCCGAGCAGCGCCCCAACGCACGAGCGTTGAACCAGCGCGTCGGAACCGGATGGGAGCCGCTGTCGACCGAGGCGTTGCGGCGGCGCGCCGAGGCGCTGGCGCTCGGGTTGCTGGCATGCGGGCTCGAGCGGGGCGACCGCGTCGCCTTCTTCACCCACAGCGACGTCTCCTTCGTGCTCGGGGACATGGCGTGCCTCCTGGCCGGTCTGGTGGGTGTCCCCGTGTACCTGACGCACACCGAGGTCGCCGTGCGCCACATCCTCGCGGAGTCCGGCGCTCGCGCGGTGATGGTGTCCGATCCCGACCTGCTCGAGCGCTTGAGTGCCATGCTCACGGGCGACGAGGCGCTGGTGCTGGTCGCGCTGTGGGATCGTGGCCCGGGGGAAGGCGGGGTGCGCTCCGGCCCCGTTCGGGGCTCCCTGCCCGAGGCCGCCCTCGTGGCCAGCTACGCCGAACTGGAAGCGGAGGGAGCGCGCGCGCTGGAGGCCGACCCGGACGCCGGGCGCGCGCTGCGCGCGGCCCTCGACGCCGGCGACGTGGCAACCCTCATCTACACGTCCGGCACGACCGGGCTACCCAAGGGCGTGATGCTCACGCACCAGAACCTCAGCTCCAACGTCGTCGCCGCGTTCACGGGCCTCTCCACCTACCGGTACGGCGACGAGGAAGTAGTCCTGTCGTTCCTGCCGCTGACGCACATCTTCGCTCGCACGCTAGTACGACATGATGTGGTACGGCTCCACGGTCTACTACGGCGATCCCGCACGCGTCGCCGACGACCTCCCCGACGTTCGCCCCACCTTCTTCGCGTCCGTCCCGCGGGTGCTCGAGAAGGCGTACGAGCGGATCCAAGCTGCAGGTGGGGCCCTGGGGGGGCTTCGGGGCAGGCTGTTCGCCTGGGCGCTGGTACGGGCGCGCGCGTTCGACGTCGAGCGGCCGCCCCGCGGTGGTGCGGCGCTGGCGCACGCCCTGGCCGACCGGCTCGTCTACCGGCGCTGGAGGGAGGCGCTGGGCGGACGGCTGCGCACGGTCATCGTCGGGGGCGCCGCCCTCAGGGCCGAGCTCGTCACCGTCTTCGGCGCCGCCGGCATCGACATGCTGCAGGGCTACGGACTGACCGAGACCAGTCCGGTGATCGCCTTCAACCGGCCCGAGCGCAACCGGCCGGGGACGGTGGGCGTGCCGCTGGCGGGGACGGAGGTGGGCGTGTCCGACGAGGGCGAGGTGCTCGCACGCGGCCCGCACATCATGAAGGGCTACTACCTGCGCGACGATCTCACCGCCGAGGTCATCGACGCCGAGGGCTGGTTCCACACCGGCGACCTCGGCGCACTGGACGACGACGGTTTCGTGCGCATCACCGGGCGCATCAAGCACCTGTTCAAGCTCTCCACCGGGAAGTACGTGATGCCGCGCCCGATCGAGCAGGAGCTCGAGGCGAGCCCGCTCGTCGACACCGCGCTGGTGGTCGGCGAAGGGGAGAAGTTCTGCGCGGCCCTCCTGTTCGTGGCGGGTCCTGCGCTCGAGGAGGCGTTGGGGCGTCCGCTCGACGGTTCCGCCCTCTCGAGCGCCGACGTGCAGGGCCGCTTCCGCGACCTGGTCGCAGCCGCCAACCGTGACATGCCCCACTGGTCGACAGTGAAGCGCTTCGCCCTGCTCCGGGACGAGTTGACGCAGGAGAGCGGCCAGGTGACCCCCAAGCTGAGCGTCCGGCGCGACCTCGTGCTCCACGCCTACGGCCCGGTGGTCGACGCCCTCTACCGCGACCGACGGCCGCCCGACGGGGTCGCGGTCGTCACGCTATGAGCGGTGGCGACCGCCTCGGGTTGCGCTCTCGCGTCCGTCCAGGGTCAACAGTGGTTCGTAGAGGTAGGGCCGGCGGTGGCGACCGCCTCGGGTTGCGCTCTCGCGTCCGTCCAGGGTCAACAG
>Ga0114931_10010856_pt1 | contig 10803 bp, 9 predicted proteins | sample 2SBtaG_FD_89579 | JGI IMG/M metagenome (GOLD analysis project Ga0114931, IMG submission 89579) | Deep subsurface microbial communities from Kolumbo volcano to uncover new lineages of life (NeLLi) - 2SBTROV14_V59a metaG | ecosystem: Environmental > Aquatic > Marine > Volcanic | place: Kolumbo...
GATAGATCGAACTCATCCATGCCGTAGAAGTCACTCTCCTTATACGCCAAACCGCTTTGTTCGATATGCTCCAGCGTTGCGTCCATGTTGGGGCAAGCCCGCTCGACGTCGAAGGCCTGTATGAGCATCAACCCGCCCTTGATTTCACGCTGGGCCGTCGACGGAACGTCGGTCGGAAGGGGCAGCTCCTGGTGTCCAAACCCGGAATCAAGCAAATAGAGACTGTAGCTGAGTGCGTCGAAATAGCTTTTCACCATTTCATTCGAGCGGTAGGGACCTTTGTACACGAGAAAATGAGACATCAAGGCCCAGATGTTCCCGCGCACGGTGTGTACCTGTAGTTCGACGATCCGGCCCGCCGCCGAAAGCAGATAATGAATGGCGCGATAGCCGCTTCCGCGCGGATCATCGATGAGGTTCTCTTTTTCGCGGACGGTGAAATGCCCCTCTACGGTCTGCGTGACAAAGGGAATCGCGGCATAATTCAGGATGATGAGACGAACCCCGGCGATGTCCGTCATTTGCGATAAACATCGGTAGCCCTTGCGGATCAGCTTCTCTTGTATGCTCTCGAGTGTTTTGAGCCGGTACTGGATCTTGATCGGTTTGCCGGCAAACAGCGTCCGAAGGCGATGCACCGCTGCATTCATGGCGGGCCGATAGCGCTCCCGGTAGGCCGCGATCTTCTCTTCTCGTGCGGCGTCGTCCGCACTGAGGTATTCGGCGGTGGACAGGCCACCGGGAGGGCAGATCCTGCCGCCCGAATCGGCCCCCGCGTTTCCGGCGATTCCGACAAACAGAACGGCGATGAGAAGATGGGCGGCACAATACCACCGGAAGCGTAAAAACGTATGTTGCAAAACCATCTTTCACCAAGAGACATCGATCGAACATGGGAATGGTGAGCCGCCAAGCATCGGAATTCGGGCGGACGATTTCGGCGGTCAGCCGCCGTTTCTGAGCATACGCTGATCGGCACGACAGACGGGCCTCTCTTGCAATCCCGGCAACCGATCACCATTACAGCTTGCGAGTGCTGCACCGCGCATCGCGTCGCTATTATGGATGATTTCGTCGAAAAGCGCACGCTGCCCACGATCACAATAATTGGGGTCGCAATGATTGGCGTCGCAGTAAGAACCCGGACGTTGGGAACCAGGGGAAAAAGGGGATCATCGTCACAATCAGCGACCGGTTACGAACCCTTGCGCAGCGTGCAATCGCCTGTCCGTCAACAACCTCCGGATCCTGTCGTCGATCACCGCCCTTTCCCAACCGACGCCGATCACTTCGAGCAGGCCGGAAGCAGCCAGAGCAGCCGCCCGTGAATCACACGCCTCGCCATTCAAAGCCGCCGCGAGCTGATCGGCGGTTCGTCCACTGCCGGCGAAGATCAGCGTGGGACGACGCCCCCGAATACTGTAAAAGGCATCCCACCACGTCGTTTCGCCGCCGTTGATGACGACAGTGACCGATCCGAATCCTGCCGACAACAGACCGGCAATATGAGCCATCCATGGGGATTCCTCGCCCCAACGATCACCCGGAACGAAAACAAAGTGCGTATGCCCGCATGCCGGCAACGCCGCATGAGCAGACACATTCGCGCGGTCTGGAAGGACCACGGTGCCGACCGCCGCAACACCGACCAAGGGAAAAGTTCCGCCGATGTCGGCACGAGCCTCTCCCATCCATTTCATCACGCCCGCATTGGTGCCGCCGTCAAGGACGATTGCATCGAGCGATTGGGCAAGCGGCGCCAGCACTTCGACGAACAACGGCTGCAGCCGGCGACCGTCATCGACGCTCATGCCGCCGGCGCCGCCGACGACGACCAATACCGGGCCTTTACCCAGCCCGAGCCCGCTCAAAAGTTCCGGCAAGGCATCGAACCGATGCGCCAAAACGGCATCGGCGGCGAAACCGTCGGGAAGCGTGAGCGTGAAGAAGCGTTGCATGGCACGTCAGTTTACCTATTCGCGCGCACCGGTTCCAGCAAAAATCAGGGAACGGGAAACAGAGATCAGGGAAAGAAAAAACCGTTGGTCCCAAGCGGCGGAGCCGCTTCGCGTTCCGCCCTACATGACCGGATTTATCGGCTTTCGATTGCCACCAGCGCACTCGGGTGCCGAACCAAAATGGAATAGTGACCTTTGCGGCGCGAAGGCCAGCCGCGGACCTCGATCGTCTGCCCAAGATAATTTTGGAGATCCGGAAACAGCGCCAGATTGGCTTTCGGAATGCGCACGTCGATGCGCTCTGCAAAGACGAGCCGCACATAGCGGCGACTCCGTTTGATCCGCTTCGGCGTCCCGCGGAAACGGTTCCAGCCCCGAATTTTGCCGTGCAGCAGGTCGGTGATGGGCTTGGGTGCGTAGTGCGGATCGGCCCAGATGCCGCGGCCTGCCCGTTCGGCGCGCTGCTGGGCTTGAAGCAGGGATTGGACATATTTCAGCTCGGGGGGATGAATGCTCGCTATGGCCAGGCCCTGTTCCACCAGCTCCAGATTGATATGCGTGCCTTCCTCCAAAAACAGATGGGCCAGCAGCCGGCCGTATTTGTCGCGCGGCGTTACGCCGGTTTCGAGGCGAACCTTTTTCCCCTCGACCGCCTCTTTCAACCAGCGCTTCGCCGCCTGGCCACCGGGCTCTCCCCTTCTTTTCGGGCTTTCCACTTCCGGCGTATTGATCCCCAGCAGGCGAACGCGCTCGCCCCCTTGCAGCGTGACGGTATCGCCGTCGTATACATAGCGGACCAGACGGTAGGAGAATCCCGGCCTGACGACCAGCCGTTCGGCGCCGGGCACTGCACGGTCGGAATAAAGATGGCGTCCTTTATCGTCCTGCCAGTGGTAGACTTCCGCATGTGCATTGAAAAAAAGGCCCGCTGCCAGGAAGAGGATGGAAAATTTAGTCACGATTCTGTTGTCTATGAAGGACCGTGGACATTATAGTGGACCGGAGCAACAAAGGGGCAAGCAGGACTTGTCCATCAATGAATACGATGAGTGACATCAGCCGGGAACTGCAGCAGGCCGTCGAGCACGCTCTGCAGCAAAACACCACACTGAATATTACCGGGGGCGGCAGCAAATCGTTTTACGGGCGCCAGCCTGAAGGCGCCAGGCTGGACGTCACCGGCCATCACGGCATCATCACCTATGAACCGACCGAACTGGTGATGACCGCCCGCTGCGGTACGCCGTTGATCGAGATCGAAGCGCTCCTTGCCGAGCACCGGCAGATGCTGCCGTTCGAGCCCCCTCATTTCGGTGACCGAGCCACGCTGGGCGGGGCTGTCGCCTGCGGCCTATCGGGGCCGCGCCGCCCTTTCAGCGGCGCGATGCGCGACTGCATGCTCGGTTGTACGCTGATCAATGGTCGAGCGGAAATGCTCACATTCGGCGGCGAAGTGATGAAAAATGTGGCGGGCTATGATATCGCGCGACTGATGGTCGGCGCAATGGGCACGTTGGGCCTGCTGCTCACCCTATCGTTCAAAGTCCTGCCGCGGCCAGCCGAGGAACTCACGGTGAGCCTGGAAATGGATCCGGCCGAAGCGATCAAGACCATGAACCGATGGGCCGGGCGCCCGCTGCCGCTCTCGGCCCTCTGTTATGACGGTTCCCGCGTTTATGCGCGGCTGTGCGGCACAGCCGAGTCCGTCGCCGCGGCGCAGCGACGCCTGGGCGGCGAGCGGCTCGCCCTGAGCGAGCGTTTCTGGCGCACGCTGCGTGAGCAGCAGCACCCTTTTTTCCAGGAAAAGCGCAACCTCTGGCGGCTCTCGGTCGCCCCGGCAACGCCAATCATGGCGCTTCCGGGTGATTGGCTGCTCGATTGGGGGGGCGCGCAGCGCTGGCTGAAAAGCGAGGCACCGGCCGGCGACGTGTTCCGGGCCGCAGAAACGGCTGGCGGACACGCCACGCTGTTTCGCTCGGACGATCGCAGCGAAGAACGATTTCAGCCGCTGGCGCCCGCGCTGATGAACTATCACAAACGGTTGAAACAGGCCTTCGACCCGAGCGGGCTGTTCAACCCGAAACGCCTGTATTCCGACTGGTAATCCATGCAGACGAAACTGGCTGAATCCATTAGGGAAACACCGCGGGGCAAGGAAGCCGATGGAATATTACGCACCTGTGTTCACTGCGGCTTCTGCAATGCCACCTGCCCCACCTATCAGCTGCTGGGCGACGAACTGGACGGCCCGCGAGGACGCATCTATCTGATCAAACAGATGCTGGAAGGCCATACCGCAACCGCCCGCACACAACGGCATCTGGACCGTTGTCTCACCTGCCGCGCCTGCGAAACCACCTGCCCTTCCGGCGTCGAATACGGCCGCCTGTTCGATATCGGCCGTGCGATGGTCGAGCAAAAGGTCGCACGGCCATGGCTCGACCGGCTGCGGCGCCGGCTGCTCAGAATGGTTCTGCCCTACCCGAATCGACTGGCACCGCTGGTTCTGCTGGGCCGCGCCATTAGGCCTCTGCTCCCGCCCACAGCCCGACGGAAAATACCATCCGGGCAGCCACGCAGCAATTGGCCCACCACCGCCCATAGCCGAACCATGCTGATGCTCGACGGCTGCGTGCAGCCGGTGCTGGCGCCGAACATCGATGCGGCGGCTGCGCGCGTGCTCGACCGGCTGGGAATTCGCCCGCTTCGGGCCGCCGGCAGCGGCTGCTGCGGCGCTCTGAGCCATCATCTGGCGGCGCACGAGGAAGGATTGCATTTCATGCGCCGCAACATCGACGCTTGGTGGCCCCATATCGAGCAGGGCGCCGAAGCGATCGTGACGACCGCCAGCGGCTGCGGTGTGATGCTCAAGGAGTACGGCAGGCTGTTGCAGAACGACTCCGACTATGCGGGCCAGGCGGCCCAAGTGTCAACACTGGCGCGCGACATCGGCGAAATCGTGGCCGCAGAGGACTTACCGCGTTTAGCGGCGACCGACCGTGCAAAGATCGCCTTTCACGCGCCCTGCACGCTGCAACATGGCCAACGGTTGAACGGCTGTGTCGAACGGATTTTGACGAACCTCGGCTTTCGGCTGACAGCAGTAACCGACAGCCATCTCTGCTGCGGTTCGGCCGGAACCTATTCGATCCTGCAAAAGGGGTTGTCGGTGCGCCTTTTGAAAAACAAAGTGGATGCCCTCGAAACCGGAGATCCCGACATTATCGCTACCGCCAACATCGGCTGCGTGCTCCACATTCGATCGGCTACGGAGCTGCCGGTGGTGCACTGGATCGAACTGCTGGATAAGGAATCAAGAGTCGAGGCACGAGCAGCAATCGATGTAGGATGCCGGTGAGGTACGAACCGCATCTTTCATGTGCTGCGGTGATGGATATTCCCGATCGATGCGGTGCGTGCCTCACCGCATCCTACGAACCCGTCCGGGTACCGGCTCAGCCGGACAACGCCTCAGCCAAGGCTTCCAACTCGTCCCAGCGGGCGTAATGCTGCTCCAGCTGCTGTTCGATGGCTTTCAGCTCGTCCAATGTGCGGGTGATGGTCTCTTTGTCGCTCTGATAAAAGTCGGGGCTGGCCGTCCGCTCATTCAATTCTGCCTGCCGGGCTTCCAGCGCCTCGATCGCCGCCGGCAAACGCGCCAGCTCTTGCTGCTCGTTATAGCTCAATTTCTTTTTTGCTCTCTGCGGCTTCGCTCGGGCAGCAGGTGTTTTGGGCTCATCCGACTGATCGGGCGCCACCGCCTTTTCATGCCGGAGCCAGTCCGAATAGCCGCCGACATATTCGTTCACCCGCCCCTCGCCTTCGAACACCATCGTGCTGGTAATGACGTTGTCGAGAAAGGCGCGGTCATGGCTGACCAGCAGCAGCGTGCCGTCGAACTGAATCAGCAGCTCTTCGAGCAGTTCCAGCGTCTCGATGTCGAGATCGTTGGTCGGTTCGTCCATCACCAGCAGGTTGACCGGCTTGCTGAAGAGCCGCGCCAGCAGCACGCGGTTCTTTTCACCGCCGGAAAGGCTGCGGATCGGCGAACGCGCCCGCGCCGGGGCGAACAGAAAATCGGCAAGATAGGACATGATATGCAGCCGGCGCCCGTTGATCGTGACGAAGTCGCCACCGTCGCCGACCGCTTCGGCCACCGTCTGATCGGGGTCGAGGTGGGCACGCAGCTGATCGAAATAGGCAATTTCGAGGTTGACGCCGTGGCGCACCTGCCCCTCCGTCGGCTCGATCTGCTTCAAAAGGATCTGCAGCAGCGTCGTCTTGCCGGCGCCGTTGGGGCCAATCAGGCCGATGCGGTCGCCGCGCAGGATGGTCGTCGAAAAGTCCTTGATGACGGTTCGGTCGCCATAGCGGTGCGAGACATGCTGCGCTTCGATCACCAGTTTGCCGGAGCGCTCACCGCTGTCCAGCCGAAGCTGTACCTTGCCTTGCTGAAGTCGCCGTTTGCTGCGCTCTTCACGCAGTTTTTTCAATGCACGCACCCGCCCTTCGTTGCGGGTCCGGCGTGCCTGAATGCCTTTCCGAATCCAAACCTCTTCCTGAGCCAGCTTCTTGTCGAACGCCGCCTGTTGGCGCGCCTCCTCTTCCAGCGCCTCAGCCTTTCTGCGCAGATAGTCCGCATAGCCGCCGGGCCAGGAGACCAATCGTCCGCGGTCCAGATCGACAATGCGGGTGGCCAGCTTCTGCAGGAAAAAGCGGTCATGAGTCACGAACAGGATGGCGCCGGCAAAATTCAACAGCTGCTGTTCCAGCCAGAGAATGGTCTCCAGGTCCATGTGATTAGTGGGTTCATCGAGCAGCAGCAGGTCCGGATCGACCACCAGCGCCCGCGCCAGCGCCACGCGTCTTTGCCAGCCGCCGGACAGCTCGTTGACGGGCCTGTCGGCAGGGAGATTCAGCCGGGAGATCACGGTTTCGACCTGTTGCTGCAGATTCCAGCCGTCATGGGCGTCGAGTCGGTCATGCAGACGACCCAGATCCGCGAGATGTGCCTTTTCCTGCGAGGCGGCAACATCGGCCGACAAGCGATGATAGTCCGCGATCCACCCGCCGATCTCGCCAAGTCCCTCGGACACGACGTCGTAGACGCTCGCTGCCGTCGCCAATGCCGGCGTCTGCTCCAGCACCGCCAGCTTCAACCCTGGCTGCCGCCACACCTCCCCGTGATCCGGCTGCACCGTTCCGGCGATGATCTGGAGCAGCGTCGACTTGCCTTCCCCGTTGCGGCCGATCAGCCCAACGCGCTCGCTGGCATCGAGCTGGAAGGCGGCATGGTCGAGCAGCGGATGGACGCCGTAAGCGATGGAAACGTCGGTGAAGCGAATCAAGGGCATCAGTCAGGTAACAGGAATCAAGGATCAGGGATCAGGGATCAGGCATCAGGGATCAGAAAGGTTGCATTGTAACCTTTCACCTTGCGTCTTGCAGATGGCGCCGCAGCAGATCGAGCGCGAGGGCCGCTGCAACGATCTGCTTGCGTTGCAACGGGCCGCGGACGAGGCCGGTTTCACACACCAGGCCGGTCGGCGTCGACAAAGCCTGGTGCAGGCTCAGCGCCTGTTCCGGATCATGGAGTGCCGCCGGGGCGAAGCGGCCGAACTGCGCCAGACCAACATCGGCGCCGGCACGCGTCCGCACGACCTGCGCGACCTGCCGAGCTATGGAGGCTTCGTCGGCGGCATCCAGACCGCCCAGATCGAACAGCGCCGCCAACCTGCCGCACTCCGACGCCACCGTGCTTTCGAGGAACCAGTCGCCGATACACTGGCTGGCGATTCGCCCCCCGCTCGCCGTTTCGACAATCGCCAATGTTTGCTTGCTTTCGCTCAACAGCCGGCCAACCACCTCCGCCAGGCTGCCGCCGGAACCATCGAGACCGTCGATGGAGAAGACCTCGGAGCCGATCGCTTTGGCCACACCACTGACGCAGCAGCGCAACCGTTCCTGCGGAAAGTCGGTCGGAAAAAAGAGTTTGGTGTGCACCTCCGGCAGCCCCGCCCGGAAGCTGACGACGACGTCGTCCGGCAGCTCGATGGCTTCGAGCTGCTCCTCGATGCTGGATTCGCCGATGCCGAAGGTGCGCAATGTGACCAGCCGTCGTGGCTTCGGGTCGAACCGTGCCTTGAGATCGGATTCGACATACGTCTCGAACAGGCGGCGCATTTCGGAAGGAACCCCCGGCACGAAAGCAAAGCGGCAGCGCCCAGCCTGCAGCATGAAACCCGGCGCCGTTCCCCAGTGGTTGTCGAGTCGCCGAGCACCGCGCGGCAGCTGTGCCTGTTTGCGGTTCACGGCGGGCATCGGGCGGCCCCAGCGTGAGAAGCACTGTTCGATTTGCCGCACCGCTTCAGGATCCTCCTGCAGCGGCCGATCGAATGCCTGCGACACTGCTTCGGCGGTCAGATCGTCCCGGGTCGGCCCCAGCCCGCCGCTGCAGATGCAGTAATCGGCCCGCGCGCCGATCTCCTGCAGCAGCGCGACCAACTCCTCCAGACGGTCGCCCACACAGGTGTGACGCGTGACTTCGAATCCCATCTCCACCAGCCGCCGGGAGATCCATGCGGCGTTGGTGTCGACCGTCTGGCCGCTCACCACCTCTTCGCCTTGGGAGAACAGTTCGATTCGGGGCATGATTCAGAAGACAGAGAGCAGAAGACAGGGAATCGTAGACAGCCTTGGAAACGTGCACGAAATAAGTTAACAACAGTACGACGTGGTGCGCGCAGCGCACCCTACAGTCCTGCCGGCACGGCGATATCAAATGTAGGGTGTGTGAGCGCACCAATCGGCCGGCACGAATCTGTCGAAGTTAATTCATGCACGTTCCTTACTGTCTGTCCCGTGTTCCCCACGTTTAGCTTTGCGCGTACATGAATGATTGACTATTCTCGTGCAGCACCTATTTTATACTGACGGATAATGGCCACAACACATCTTTTTAGTTCAACTATTTGTCTGATGCGCGAATCGACCCGGTAAAATAGGTGCTGCATCACGACAAAAATGGCCAAGGAGAATTTTATGAGCACTGACTTTCGATCCGGCAAACCGATTTCTGTCGACGAACGCCTGATCATGGCTTTGGACCTTCCCTCGGTCGAGAAGGCAAAAGCCTTGGTCGAAACGCTCGACGAAACCGTTCGTTTCTACAAAATCGGACTGGAGCTGTTCATGGCGGGCGACTATTTCGAACTGATCGACTGGCTGAAGAGCCGCGGCAAAAAAATTTTCGTGGACCTGAAGTTTTTCGACGTTCCTGCGACAGTGGGCCGCGCGGTGCGTGCACTCAGCCGACGCGGCGTCAACTTCGCCACTGTCCACGGCAACGATGCCATCATGGCGGCAGCGGCCAAAGAGAAAGGCGACCTGAAGATCCTGGCGGTCACCGTGCTCACCAGCCTGGACCGCGGTGATCTGGATGATCTGGGATTCGACTGCGACGTGCAGCAGCTGGTGCTGTCGCGGGCGCGAAGGGCCTTCGCGCTGGGCTGCGACGGGGTCATTTCATCAGGGCTGGAAGCCCCGCTGCTGCGGCAGGAGCTGGACCGACACCTGCTGATCATTTCACCCGGCATCCGCCCGGTCGAGAATCGTCCCGTGGATGACCAGAAGCGTGTGGTGACCGTCCCCGAAGCGTTCCGCAACGGTGCCGACTACATCGTCGTCGGCCGCCCGATTCGTGATGAGGATGATCCGAGAGCGGCAGCACGAGCGATTCAGGAGCAGATTGCGGAGGCATTTGGCAAGTTGAAGTAACCATTGGTCACGCCCGGACACCATCGGAACACCATGGAAATCGGGGTAATTCGAAGGGCGGTCAAATGCCGAGTTCTCGCAAAAAAACAGCTGCAGTCACAATAGGCGTTTCGTAGACTCTTCCTAATGACAATAGGTCGCGCTTGTCACCGCTGACAAGATAATCGGCCTGCCCGGCGATCGCCATGGCAAGGATAGGATTATCGTCGGGATCCTGGCTCAGATCTACTTTCGGCAGAGACGGCAAGACATTGGCGTGCAATCGCAAGCCATTCACCAAATGCCCGGCTTCAGCGGGTTTGATGTAAGTCCGTAGCTTGGGATAGCGACTCACCCGACGAAACTCATCCAACTGCCACTCGGACGTAATCAGCTTGAAACGGCCTTTTCGCCAAGCGCGATAAATCCGATCCGGTGGTGTATTGGAAGTAATAAGCGCTGCAATCAGAACACCGGTATCCAGAACCACCCGCATATCGATTAGCGGTTGCCCATGGCTTCATTGATCGCAGAGAGGATATCGCTCTGATCCAGGTTGCGGTTTCGCTCTTTTATTTGTTCGGCCGTGAGTTCAAACAGGCGCAGCTGGACCGCGTCCGCAACGAAATTGGAGATGTCGCCATTTTCATTATGACCGCTTTCGGAAAGGTAGGCGCGGAGCGCTCTATCCGTTTCTTCGGAGACAATAATGGACCAACGTGCCGTTCCCATTGAGGCTGACCTATGCACAAGGTTTAAAGCGAGATTGTAACGCTATTTTGTCAAAAACAATAACGCTTTTCTCCGCAGCCACCCAACATGCACCTACACGGTGGGCATAAAAAGTATGCCCACCCTACGATTCTACACACGCTTCATCGTTCTTGTGGAGAACCGCTGAAAACGAAAAAGAAGATGAACGACATCCTTGTCATTCATCGCAACCGTCCTACCAGTCGAAACTGGCGGTCAAATAAAAGTTGCGGCCCGGGTCCAATACCCGCTGCCCGACCGGCACGTCCGAGTTACTTGCCCGACTGATGCCGTTGACATGGTTGGCATAGCGCTTGTCGAACATGTTGTCGATACC
>Ga0114931_10010857_pt1 | contig 10803 bp, 13 predicted proteins | sample 2SBtaG_FD_89579 | JGI IMG/M metagenome (GOLD analysis project Ga0114931, IMG submission 89579) | Deep subsurface microbial communities from Kolumbo volcano to uncover new lineages of life (NeLLi) - 2SBTROV14_V59a metaG | ecosystem: Environmental > Aquatic > Marine > Volcanic | place: Kolumbo...
AGAAAACCAGCGCCGCAAGGCATTGCATCTCGAACCCCTCGATTCCGTGGAAGCGCTCGAGGATGTCGAGGTACCCGATGTCAATCTCGATGAGGCTGCGGCAATCATCACCGATCTGGCTATACTGCGCGAGGTCAAGGGAGGGCCGACCCAGACGGTGCGAAACACCCAATAAGGACGGGCTGCTTCGAACGAGCGCTTGCGCGCCTCGGGCGAGGTGTTATTCTGAGATAGAACACTAGTTGACCGATCTGTAGGGGAGGTCGCCGTGGATTCGAAAAGCGCGCAGCAAAGCGACACCGGAACAGGATATATTGCCGTCATGGCTACGCTGTTGCTTGCGGTCTGCTGGAGTGCAAGCGCCCTGGGACGGACTCACGGGGAAGTGGACTGCAACGACGCCGCCCGCAGGCTACAGGAACCTGGAACGCCGGTGGAATCACTGGCCCTCAGGCAGGTCGATCACGTCCTTGCCGAGCCCGACGTCGATGCATTCGAACTGAAAACGGCTGCCGACAACGTCGCGACACCGTTACTCGACCTGAAACCCAGCGTGACCAGCTCGCTGCACGATATATTCGACGACAATCGGCACGCCGCGATGACAGATACCGTGCGCGCGATCCCTGCTTCGCCGCTGGCGGAATCCGGGAAAAGCGAAGAGGTACCGGACATTGCCGAGTTGCCCGGGGAAACGGAGCCTTCGTTTCAGCAACTCGAGGAAGAGAATGACCTGCCGCTACTGCAAAGGGAGATGTACCGCATCGATATCTGATTTTCCAGGAAGCATGGCAGAGCGCCACGCTGGCATATTGTCCGGGCTTCGTCAGCGGCTGAAGACCTTCGAAATATCCCAGTAATTCTCACCAGCGATGTCCAGGTCGCTCTCGCGCACGACGCCGTTTGCGTCAATGCGGATGAGCGTCGACACAGTCCGCGGGTTCGGTACCGCATCCCCGGGACCCAGAAATTTGGCCCGCTCCCCCAGCATGATGGCGCGCTTTTTCAAAACGTCGGCAAAGTCCCTGGTCTGCTCCATTCGCTCCCCGGCTTTCTGGATTCTCGCGAGGATCTGTTCACATTCGTAGGGCGTACCGTAGCTGATTGCGCCGACGCTTTTCTCGGTCGATTCCTTGACGACGGCCGCAATGCCGTCTTCGTCGAATTGAATGTAGAGTTGCTGCGCAAACGCGAGAATCATGAGGTTGATCGAGCGCTTGGCGGCAATATCCAGGCCCTGGTGCTCGGGCGGCTTGCGATTCACGACTTCTTCCAGGCTATCGTGCAGGCGCTCGTCTTCCTGCATCACCGTTTCAATGCTCCTGGCAATGCTGTCTATCAGTTTCATCACCGAGCGTCCGCGGAATATGCGAATGACAGCGTTCATCGAAGTCAGGCGGCGTTGCTCGGACTGCAGCTGATCCTCCAGTTGCAGCGTCAGATTCCGTTTGACCAGAATCTGTTCCTCAATCGCCCGCGCCTCTTGCTTGCGCTGCTCATTCCAGTCGAGCAGCTCGCAATTATGTTTTTTCTGCTCGCGCTTCTGCTTGAGTTGTTCTGCAAATCTTGCGAGTTGCCGCACGCAACGCCCACCCAGCCCGCGTAGCTGGTAAAACACAACGACATTGTGCGCCAGCTCCGGATCAATGAGCAATTCCTCCAGGTAATCGAGTTTTTGCTGAATCCGGGCCGTCTTGCCTTCCTGCTCCTTGATCCGATCTTGCAGCCGGTATCGCTCCTTGCGCATGCCCGCAAACTCTTTCTTGAGTTCCGCGCGATTCCAGTACAGCTCCATCAGCTTGTCGCTGTCCTCGGTTTTTTCGCTGGAGTTACCGAATATGGCTGTCAGACTGGACAAAAGTCACCTCTTTTACATAATCACGCCGTCGCGCGCCGGAATATGTGCAATCCGATACACAATCATGACAAGAGAATCCCTATCAATCCTTGATTGAATCGACAGTTTTGTCTTAAGCGGTCAGCGTTCGAGGACCAGGTGCCCCTGCTCCATCAGGTAGTCCAGCCACTTGTTCAGGACGATGTTTCGCCGCCAGCGCTCATCGAGCTCATTGCGGTGCGCCCTTTGAATACGCCTCAGCTCCGCATGCCGGTGATCGCCACCAAAGCCCGTGACTTCAGCAAGCTTGCCATCGAGGTATACCCGAACCCGCATGTCAGGATCTGCAATTCTCGAACCGTCCGCGTAAAAGAAATAGGAAAGTGTCAATGTAATTGTGTACCGGTTTCGCTCGAGGATCTCGACGTGCAGGTCGCGATCGCCCACGACACTGGAGCGGTAATACCCGTCCAGCCGGTAAAGTTCAGGAACGAGTCTCAGCAAACGGAAAAAATTGCTTTCGTAAAGCGCCATCAGGCCACCGAAGCTTTTCGGCCTGAAAATTCTCTCCGGGATAAGCGGGTAATCCTCCAGCATTGCCCGAATATAGCACAGTGATTCGGCCGCACACGATATGCAAATTTAGTTCCGGAATCGACATTTCCAGAAAGAAATTTATGCCCGCACCCTGCGTTCAGCGCCCGTGCTGTCCAAAATCCGGCTGGATATTTCCTCTATGGAAAATTCTGTCGTATCGATCTGCGGAACGCCGTATTTCTTGAACATTTTCTCAGCTTCGCGGAGTTCGTACCTGACCTGTTGCGCCGAAGAATATTGCCCGAGGGCACGTCGTTCCTTGCGAATCTGTTGCAATCGTGTCGGCGCAATCGTCAAGCCTACAAGTTTATGTTTTTGTTTGAGCAGGATGTCGGGCAATGTGCCACTGTCGAATTCCTCGTCGGTTAACGGAAAATTCGCAGCATAGACGCCATACTGTAGTGCAAGATAAAGGCAGGTCGGCGTTTTTCCGGAGCGCGACACACCGAGTAGAATGACATCCGCGACCTCATAGTTTCGGGTGATCCCGCCATCGTCATTTGCCAGTGCAAAGTTGGTTGCCTCGATCCGTTTCATATAACTTTCGATATTACTCATGCCATGAGCACGGCCGGCCTCATGGGTTGATTGCTGCTCCAATTCCTCTTCGAGTGGCCCGAGAAAAACATCGAAAATGTCGAGAAATAGACCCTCAGCCTTGCGCACGACATTGCGAAACTCGTCCTGGACAAGCGTCGAAAATACGATCGGCCTTACGCCATCGTTCGATGCCGCCGAATTTATCTGGTCAACTGCCGCCATTGCCTTGTCATCACTATCTATAAATGGCAAAGTCACTTGCCGAAATTGCCGGCCATCGAACTGTGTCAGAACGCTATGGCCGAGCGTTTCAGCGGTAACTCCGGTCTGGTCCGACAGAAAAAATACGGTACGTTCACTCACAATGAAGACGATCTCCTGTCGCAGCCTGCAGGTTGATGCGGCAACCTGAATCTATGGATATTCGATTGTCCACTTCTTCGACACTTAAACAAGGGAGCTAGCCTTGAAGCCATACATCATCGGGCTGGATCAGCTTGGCATGCAAGATGTCGACGTTGTCGGCGGTAAAAACGCGTCTCTCGGGGAGATGATCAGTAATCTCGGCGGCCTCGGCGTGGATGTGCCCGGAGGATTTGCAACGACGTCCCAGGCCTACCGCGATTTTCTGCGCACGGATGGTCTCGACACAAGGATATATGACCTGCTGGCTGATCTGGATGTCGATGACATTGCCGCATTGACCAGCTCCGGCAAAACCATCCGTGGCTGGATCGCGGGAACCGATTTGCCGGAGCGCCTGGTGAATGACATCAGGAGCGCCTGGACAGACATGGCGGATGGCCGCGACATTTCTGTCGCCGTGCGTTCTTCCGCGACAGCCGAGGATCTCCCGGATGCGTCGTTCGCAGGCCAGCAGGAAACTTTCCTGAACGTCCGCGGGCTGGACCACCTGTACGACGCATTGCACCAGGTTTTTGCATCGCTCTTTAATGACCGCGCCATCGCCTATCGAGTCCACCAGGGTTTCGAGCATTCGCAGGTCGCTTTGTCGGTCGGCGTCCAGTACATGGTCCGCAGCGACATTGGCTCGTCAGGGGTCACGTTCACACTCGACACGGAAAGCGGTTTTCGTAACGCGGTGTTCATTACGTCATCCTACGGGCTTGGCGAAACCGTCGTGCAAGGAGCCGTGAATCCGGATGAATTCTACGTATATAAACCTGCCTTGAAGACCGGTCATTTCGCCATCCTGCGCAAAAATCTCGGCAGCAAGGCGGTCAAGATGATCTACAGCGAGACACCGGAACCCGGAAAGACGGTGGAGACGGTCGATGTGGACGAATCGGACAGCCAGCGTTTCTCATTGAGCAATGATGACATCGTGGCCCTCGCAAAGACCGCCGTTACGATCGAAGAACACTACGGACGGCCGATGGACATTGAATGGGGCAAGGATGGATCCGATGGTCGCCTCTACATCCTGCAGGCTCGCCCCGAAACCGTACAAAGCGGTCGCGCCAGCACGATCGACAGATTCACGCTCAAGGGTAAGTCGGAAATCCTCTCGACCGGCCGCAGTATTGGCCACAAGATCGGTCAGGGTACGGCACGGATCATAAAAAGTGTCAATGAGATGAACCGCATCCGGGCAGGCGACGTGCTGGTTTCGGATATGACCGATCCCGACTGGGAGCCCGTAATGAAGCGCGCATCGGCGATCGTGACAAATCGCGGCGGCAGGACCTGCCATGCCGCGATCATCGCACGCGAGCTCGGTATTCCCGCAGTCGTCGGTTGCAGCGATGCAACCAACATGATCCCGGACGGTGCGGCGGTAACTGTGAGTTGTGCGGAAGGTGACGAAGGCTTCGTTTACGCGGGCATTCTGGAGTTCGAAGAGTCTCATATCGAACTGGATTCACTACCCTATATCCCGGTCAAGATTATGATGAATGTCGGCAACCCGGATCGCGCTTTCGATTTCGCCAGCATCCCGAATCATGGTGTCGGCCTGGCGCGGCTCGAGTTCATCATCAATCGGATGATAGGCGTACACCCGAGTGCACTACTCGAGCACGACAAGCTTGACGCCGCTACCAGGAATGCCATCGACGAGCAAATGGCCGGCTATGACGAACCGGTGCAATTCTTCATCGACAAGGTCGCGGAAGGCGTCGGCACCATTGCCGCTGCCTTTGCCCCGGAACCCGTGATCGTACGAATGTCCGACTTCAAGTCGAACGAATACGCAAATCTTATCGGCGGTGAAAAGTATGAACCCGATGAAGAGAATCCGATGCTCGGTTTCCGCGGTGCCGGCCGCTATATCGCTGACAGTTTTCGCCCTTGCTTCGATCTCGAATGTGCCGCGCTCAAGAAAGTTCGCAACGACATGGGACTCGTAAACGTGCAAGTCATGATTCCATTCGTCAGAACCGTGGTCCAGGCGAAAAAAGTTATCGACATCATGGCCGAAAACGGACTGCAGCGCGGCAAGGACGATCTCAGGATAATCATGATGTCCGAATTGCCTACGAACGCATTGCTCGCCGAGCAGTACCTGGAGTACTTTGACGGCATGTCGATCGGCTCGAACGACATGACCCAGTTGACCCTGGGACTCGACCGCGATTCAGCTCTGGTAGCCGATGACTTCGACGAACGCGACGAAGCCGTACTGGCAATGCTCTCGATGACGATCAAGGCCTGCAAGACGCAGGGTAAGTACGTGGGTATATGCGGCCAGGGACCATCCGATTACCCGGATCTTGCGCGCTGGTTGCTGGACGAAGGCATTGAGAGCATGTCCCTGAACCCGGATAGCGTGATCGAGACCTGGTTGTTTCTCGCGGGGCAATCGGCTTAGGGGAGGCAGCTAGAAGCGATCGTATCGCGAGCGGCGCTTCATCTTGATTCGAGGCAATATCAGCCCCATCAGCACGCCGCCAAACAGAACCAGAGATCCCGTTATGAACCAGTTGCGATTCGACTGGCTGACCAGGCGTTCCTTCTCCTCCTGCAGCACATTGACCTGAATTTCGGCGTCCGTGAGATTCTGGCGCAGTTGCTGGTTCTGCCGGTCGATTGCGAGCGTGTTTGCCGCCTTTTGGCTGATATCGTCGATCTCTGCCTGCAACTTCGCATTGTCGGATTCGAGTTTGCGGGCTTTGCCTGCCGCGCTGTCATACTGACCACGGATCGCATCCAGCTGTGACCCCATGCTCGCACCCTCCGCATTCGCATTGGTCAGTTGTTTCGTCAGCATCTGCAGTTGCTCCCTGGCAGAGGGTTCGCGCATCAGGTATCGCGTCAGCATCCAGCCTTCAGTCCCGCCCGCGGTCCTGACCTTCGTGTAACCACTCTCGGCATCTTCTTCGAGTATCTCGAGGCGGGTGCCACTCGATACCATCAGCTGAATGGCATTATCGGTGCTCGGGCCAGTACGCAAGGTTACCTCGAATTCATCACTGACCCATGCGGATTGCGCCGCCGCGCTGAGCGACACAAATACGCCGAAAATGATGACCGGCCACCGGCGGAAAAAGAATCGTTTGAACATGTGCTGCAATCGCGAAGCGAAGATGGCAGAACTATATGTCATGGAAATCGCACACGCCAGCACATTAGTCGCGCATTCGTCAGACCGTCGCACAACGGCGACAGATGTACTTTCAGTCATCAAGCGGACTGAGCTGATGAATATTTTTTTCCCAGTGCCGGCCGTCAAAGGCTTCGATGCTGACTGAAGCAATCGTCTCCGGATCAAGGCAGCGGGCATTGACACTGATGCCGTCAGGGTGAGATCTCGGTACGTAAAAGGACTTGATGCCGCAAGTCGAACAAAAGTAATGTTGTGCCACGCCAGTGTTGAATCGATAGTCGGACAGCGCCTCTTCACCTTGCAGCAGCCGGAAAGCCGATTTCGGCACGATCAGGTGCTGATAACCGGTCATCTGGCAGATACTGCAGTTGCAGCCACTCAATGCCAGGTCGGCAGGCGCTTCGACCTCGAAGCGCACCCTGCCACAATGACAACCGCCTTTGTGAACGACCATTACTGTCCCCCTTGCCTCTGCCACGCCAGCAACATGTTATTGGCCGGCATCGCATAGCGCCGCCCCGCTTCGAGCCCGTTCGCCGCCGCCAGCCGCTCCAGGTCGCGCAGATCCCGAATCCCCATGTCAGCGTCCTGCTCACGCAGCGAACGGTCGAAGCGTGCGTTGCTTTCACTGGTAAATTCACCGTCGATATTGAATGGGCCATAAAGACAAAAAACGCCACCGGGTTCAAGCGTTTTGCCGACCAGGCTAAACATGCATTCGACTGCCGGAAAACTCATGATGTGTGCCGTGTTCGCCGAGAATATCGCGTCATGGCTGCCAGGCACTGTGGCGGTTTCGAGCACGTCGAGTTCGAGGGGTGCCAGCACGTTTTCCGTGCCTTCAGCGGCAAGCCAGGCATTGATGCCTTCATGATTGCCGCGGCGATCACTTGTCTGCCACTGCAGCCACGGCATTGCGCTGCCGAAAAAGACGGCATGCTGCCCGCTACCGGAGCCGATCTCGAGCACCGACGAGGCACCGCTGAATTCGTCGGCAATAACCGCAAGGATCGCATCCCGATTGCGTCGAGTCGCCGGTGCATCCGGTTTCGCGCTCATGATTCAGGCCTTTGCAGCCGCATCGGCCAGCAGAAATTCCCGGTAATAACTCAGTTCCGCGATCGAATCCCTGACGTCGTCCAGCGCACGGTGCTTAGACTCCTTGGCAAAACCGGCGGCCACTGCCGGCGCCCAGCGTTGCGCGAGAATCTTAAGGCTGCTGACATCCAGGTTCCTGTAATGAAAATAGATCTCCAGCTCCGGCATGAGCCTCGCCATGAACCGTCGGTCCTGGCAAATGCTGTTGCCGCACATGGGCGATTTTCCCGGCTTCACGTGCTGGCGCAGAAACTTGAGGGTCAGCAGTTCCGCCTCGCGGGTGGACAGCCTGCTCCCGGCGACGCGCCGGGTCAGTCCGGATTCACCGTGTTGCCGCGTATTCCATTCATCCATGCCGTCCATCACTTGCTGCGGTTGGTGGATCACGAGTTCCGGTCCTGCCGCGATCTCATGCAGGTCTTCGTCGGTGATGATCGTCGCAATCTCGATGATCTGGTCGGATGCCGTGTCGAGCCCCGTCATTTCAAGGTCGATCCAGATCAGGTTGGTCTCTTTCGGGTTCGTGACCGGCTCACCAGCCATAGTTTTCTCGCCCCTTTGCCGCCATGGTCACACAGTGTAGCAAGCCCGGGGGATGCAAGCTGCCTGTGTGGACGGCATACTCGCGGGCATGGGAACCGCGGTCAAATGACGACGCAAGACGAGCGACGTGCACTGGTAACGGGCGCATTCAGCAGGCGCATGCAGCTACGGTTCGACGATCGCTCGCAAGTGTCTGCATGCATCAAGGGCAAGAGGATTCGGCCGGTCTGCGGCGATTATGTCCGTGCGGCGCCGCTGGCAAACGAGCCCGAGTGGCTGATCACGGCGATCGAGGCGAGACGCAACGAACTGACCCGGCCAGGCCGTGGCCAAAAGGATGTACTGGCCGCCAACCTGAGCGCTATCGCGGTCATGGCAGCACCTGAACCCGCGCCCGACTGGTTTGTCGTCGACCGCTATCTCGCAGCAGCAGAAAACATGGGTGCCAGGGCGATTGTTACATTCAACAAGAGCGACCTCGGTGTTGCTGCGGCGGCTGATGCGCTTGCCGAATACTCACGCTGTGGATTCCCCGTGATCGAATGCAGCACCCGCTCCGGTGCTCACCTGGACGCACTGGCGGCACTCCTGGCCGGAGAGACAGCGATCGTCGTCGGTCAGTCAGGCGTCGGCAAGTCGAGTGTCATTAATCAGCTCGTGCGCGGCGCGGGGCAGCGCACGGGTACACTATCCAGCAGCTCGCGCGAAGGCCGGCACACGACGGTGGCCTCGGTCATGCTGGACCTGCCGAACGGTGGCGCGATTATCGATTCGCCGGGAGTGCGCGACTATGCGCCGGCACTCAAGACCGCCACGGAAGTCATCCGTGGATTCCGTGAGATCAGCGCCAGCGGGCGGCATTGCCGTTTCGCCAACTGCCGGCATCTGCGGGAACCCGATTGCGCCGTAAAACAAGCGATTGCGGCCGGCGAAATCAGTGCCCGCCGTTACGAGAGTTACCGGCGCCTGCTGGCCCTCTCGCGCGAGCTCGCCGAAAAGCGCTAGCCCGGCGGCCAGGTAAAGTCGCGACCGCCGAGCAAATGCAGGTGAAGGTGGAAGACAGTTTGCCCCGCTGCTGCATTGCAGTTCATCACGAGCCGATAGCCCGGATCCGCGAACCCTTCCTGCCTGGCAAGGTCGCGCGCGGCCAGGTACAGCTTGCCAATGAGTTCCGCATCGCCATCGCCAATCTCATTGATCGACGCGATGTGACGCCGCGGAATGATTAGCGCGTGCGTGGGCGCCTGCGGGTTAATGTCACGAAACGCAAGCACATCGTCGCTTTCGTGGATAATGCGGGCTTCGATATCTCCTCTGCCAATCCTGCAGAACATGCATTCTTCATCGGACATGGATTGCTCCCCTGTCTGTCATCACTCGACAACTCGCCGGCCAAAAAACGCGTGCGATAACGTGCCGCCGTCGACATATTCCAGCTCGCCGCCCAGCGGCACGCCATGCGCAATCCTGCTGGCCTGTACCTTGTGCTTTGCGGCCAGCTCGGCGAGGAAATGTGCAGTGGCATCGCCTTCGACGGTGGCGTTCGTCGCGATAATCAACTCCATCACATCGCCCGCGCGCAGCCGGCCCTCCAACAAGGAAACGCCCAACTCGTCCGGACCGATGCCATCGAGCGGCGAAAGGTGGCCCATCAGCACGAAGTAAAGACCGCGGTAACCGGTGGAATCTTCGACGGCCATGACGTCTGCCGGTGACTCGACAACACATAACTGCGTTGCGTCGCGACCCCTGGCTGCGCAGATATCGCACATTTCGTGCTCTGTAAGCATGCGGCAATTGCTGCAGTGACCGATACCTTCTACGGCTTCCGCAAGCGCCTTCGACAATTTGCCGGCACCGCTCCGGTCCCGCTCGAGCAGGTGGAAGGCAATCCGCTGGGCAGACTTTCGTCCCACGCCGGGCATACAGCGCAAGGTGTCGATCAGGTGTACGAGCAAGGGGGAATACGACACGTTTTCGCCGCCGAAGCTAGAAAGGCAACTTCATTCCGGGTGGCAGGGTCAGGCCTGCCGTCATCCCGGAGAATTTTTCCTGGGTCGTCTTCTCGACGCGCCGAACCGCGTCGTTGAAGGCCGCAATGATGAGACCTTCGAGCATCTCCTTGTCGTCGCCGACCAGCGAATCGTCGATTTCGAGCGATCGCACTTCGTGCTTGCAAGTCATCGCAATCTTAACCAGGCCAGCTCCCGACTCGCCGGTCACAGTCAATCTGGCCATTTCCTCCTGCGCTTTCTGCATGTCGGCCTGCATTTGCTGAGCCTGCTTCATCAGCTGGCCAATGCCACCTTTCATCCTGACACTCCTGATTTAATGACCGATTCGCTATTTGTCGGCGAGCGGTTCGACCGAATCCGGAACCAACTCCGCGCCAAATATTTCTTTCAAAGCCTGCACATTCGGATCCGCCTCGAGACCTGCACGCGCCGCGTCGAGTTTCTCTGTCTCCCGGCGCTTTTCAACCTGAATCGGCGTTTCATTCTCACCCGGTCCTACGCTGATATCGACCTTCAGCGCTTCTCCAAAGTACTTGCCGATCGCGCTGGCCAACATTTCCTGGCGAGCGCGCGTCAGGTACGACTCGGCGCGACCGTCGAGCGTGAAA
>Ga0114931_10010858_pt1 | contig 10802 bp, 15 predicted proteins | sample 2SBtaG_FD_89579 | JGI IMG/M metagenome (GOLD analysis project Ga0114931, IMG submission 89579) | Deep subsurface microbial communities from Kolumbo volcano to uncover new lineages of life (NeLLi) - 2SBTROV14_V59a metaG | ecosystem: Environmental > Aquatic > Marine > Volcanic | place: Kolumbo...
CATCGCGCCCCGCCCAACCGGCGCCTCGGCTCGAACCTGCGGTTCTCATCCGGGCGCAGAACTCCCGGGGCCGCATTCGCGGAAGACGAATCGGGGCGCCCGGATTCGAACCGGGGACCTCGTGGACCCAAACCACGCGCGCTACCGGACTGCGCCACGCCCCGCCAGTGGAATCAGAAGGTAGTCGCAAGGTGTGGTCGCCGGTAGACGGGGTTGGGATCGCCCCACGAACCGCCGTCCCCCCGGGCCCCTTTCGCATGCTGGGCATACAGCTTTGATTGAAGGGGGGGGGAGCCGTGCGGATGCGGCTCGATACCGTGCGTTTCCAACCGTTCCTGCCATGAGGAGGTGTGACGTGGTGGCCCTTGATCTCACACCCCACGAAGCGGAGGTGCTGCTCGAGACGCTGCGGAGCTACCTGGCGGAGCTCCGGATGGAGATCTCCCATACAGACCGCGAGGACTTCCGGTCCGGGCTCAAGGAGCGCAGACAGGCACTGGAACACATCGTCGAGATGATCGAGCGCGCCACCGCCCGGTAAACGCCGTCAGGACGCTGCGTCGTTCCCGGTGGGGGAATCGGAGTCCGCTCGGCTCGACTCGTCCCCGAGCCGGCGCAGCAACTCGTAGGAGTAGATTCCGGTATCGTGCCCGTCGCTCCAGGTAACGCCGAGCGCGTAGCGGCCCACGGCCCGGATCGCGAGGGGGTAGACGTCTTCCGGGACGGTGGCGGGTGACAGCGTGCGGATCCCCGTCATCTCATCGACGCACCGTGCGCAGCGGCAGTTGAGCCTGAGGAAGCGCGGTGTGAACTCCGAGACCGCGCCGTCCTTCCACCGCACGACGAGCCGCGTTCCGGTTTCATCGGGGCCGACGTACTCCGGTTCGAATCTCGGGTCGCTCATCGACGGCTCGCTTCCGCTGCCAGCGCGTCGGCCAGCGCCCGGAACGCCCGGCCGCGATGGCTGAGCGCGTTCTTCTCTTCCTGCGAGACCTCGGCGAACGTATGTCCGAGCTCCGGAACATAGAAGAGCGGATCGTATCCGAATCCCCCCGTGCCCCTTGGCTCGTCGAGGATGACGCCCTCGGTCTCGCCCCGGACGATGATCGTGGAACGGCCCGGCCGGAAGAGCACCGCCACACACACATACCGCGCGGTCCGTCGCTCCGGAGCGACGCCCTCCAGCAGCTTCAGGAGATACTCGTTGTTGGCGCGATCGAGCGCGTCACCGGTCAGTCCTTCCACGGAAGAGAACCGCTTCGAGTGGACCCCGGGAGATCCTCCGAGTGCATCGACCATGAGCCCCGAGTCGTCTGCGACCACCGGACGGCCGCTGAGTCGACTGAAGTAGGCGGCCTTCGAGTGGGCGTTCTCCTCGAAGGTCTCGAACGGCTCGAGGTGCTCCTCGTCGGCATGGAAGGGGATACCGGCCTCGTCGAGATCGATGGCACGCACGCCGCCCGCCCCCTCGAGGATCTTCCGGATTTCCGCCATCTTGTGGACCGAGCGCGTGGCCACGAGGAGTTCCATCACGCCCTCCCCGCGCCGACGGCGCACCGGGCCGTTACCATCCGACGGCGCGGCGCTGCGCCGCGATGATCTCGCCGAGGCCGCCCAGCGCGAGGTCGATCAACTCGTCGAGCTGACCGCGGGTGAAGGGGGCGGATTCCGCAGTGCCCTGGATCTCGACCAGCTCACCCGCTCCCGTGGCAACGACGTTCATGTCCACCTGGGCGGAGGAGTCCTCGCGGTACTCGAGGTCCAGGAGCGGTACGCCGTCCACGATGCCGACGCTGACTGCGGCGACCTGCTCCCGGACCGGATTCCGATCCGCCCTGCCTTCCCGCACCATCCACGAGCCGGCGAGCGCGAGCGCCACCCACGCCCCCGTGATCGACGCGGTGCGTGTGCCACCATCGGCCTGGAGCACGTCGCAGTCGAGGGTGACCGTGTGCGCGCCGAGCGCCGCCAGGTCGGTGACTGCCCTCAGCGATCGTCCGATGAGCCGCTGGATCTCGCGGGTGCGGCCTCCCGCGCCGCTGCGCTCCCTCCGGGTACGGGTGTGCGTCGCGCGGGGCAGCATCCCGTACTCGGCCGTGACCCAACCCTCGCCGCTGCCCTCCCTCCACCGTGGCACGCCCTCGGCGATCGACGCCGTGCAGAGCACTCGCGTGTCACCGGCGGTGATCATGCACGATCCTTCGGCGTACGGCTGCACTCCGGTTGCGATCGTCAGAGGACGCATCTGGTCCGCGGTCCGGCCATCCTTTCGTCGGGTCATTTGCCCGCCTCCCTGATGCGTTCGAGGAGATCCGTCGTGGAGTACGCGCCCACGAAAGGAAGGATGATCACGTCGCCACCCTCCGCCTCCACCTCGCGGGCCCCGACCACATGAGCGGCAGCGTAGTCTCCGCCCTTGACGAGCACGTCGGGGCGAAGCGCGCGAATGAGCTCGAGCGGGGTGTCCTCCCTGAAGAGGCTCACCGCATCCACGGACTCCAGAGCCGCCACGATGAGCGCCCGATCGTCCTCCTCGACAAAGGGGCGGCGCGCCCCCTTTCCCAACCGGCGCGCTGACGCGTCGGTGTTGATGCCGACGACCAGCGCGTCGCCCAGACGTCGCGCCTCATCGAGATACGCCACGTGGCCCCTGTGGAGGAACTCGAAGCACCCGTTGGTGAAGACGAGGCGCCCGGCGCGGGGCCGGCCGAATCGGGCGCATAGCTCCTCGCGTGAGAGCACCTTCGCTGCAGGTGTCCGGGGAGGGGAGGCTCCGGGAGGGGGCATCGTCGGAGCATGTGTTTCCGGCGTCGGCGCTCCATGGGTTGGTGCGCCGAGCGGGCGCTCCCGGCGGTTCACCCGGCACTCCCGGGGAGCCGCCGGGCGCTCCAGGGGGTCCGCCCACGCCCCCGAGGCCGCCGGGCCCGGGCGCTCCGGACCGCGGCATCGGTCGTGGGGCCGCATCCCGTGGCCAGCGTCATGAGGCACACCTCCGGGGAGCGGCACCGTTTCGACTGTGGCACCGCTCAGAATCAGAAGTAGAACAACAGCGAGGCGACGAGCATGATCGTTACCCAGAGGACCATACTTCCCGTGGGCCAGGTGCGCGAGAGTATACCCTGGGGCCCGTGGCCGCGCACGGCCACGGCCAGCGTGCGCTTGAGCACCCTCAGCACCGCACCGCGCATGGCCGCGTCGGCCCGCGCCACCGCACCGCCCACGCCCCCCACCACCCTCGGCGCGAGCCAGCGGTAACTCCATTCCGCATCGAGGTTGACGGACCGCAGCTCGGGCGGGTAGACGCCGGTCCGGATGAGCACGAATACGGCGAGCGCGCCGAAGACGAGGAGCTGCGTCTGCGTGAGCACGTGCGTTACGTCGTACGGCGCGTAGCCCGTCGAATACGGGAGAAGGCCGTAGAGGAAGGCGGGGAAGGTGCCGATGCCGATGCACAGCGCCGCGGCCAGGGACATCGCCACGAGCATGTTCCTCGGAGGCTCCTTGGCTCGGATGCCCGAGTCGTGCGCGAAGAAGGAGAAGTACGGGATCTTGATGCCCGCGTGCTCGAGGACGCCGACCGAGGCGAAGAGAAGGAGGAGCCACGCCCACGGATGGCCGGTGTCCAGGACGGCCGCCATCACCATCGACTTCGTGACGAACGCGCTGAACAGGGGGAATGCCGAGATCGAGGCGGCGCCGATGACGCAGAGCGTCGCCGTGATCGGCATGGTCTTGTACAGCCCCCCGAGGTCCGAGCCCTTCACGCGACCCGTCATGTGGAGCACCGCGCCCATGCTCATGAAGAGCAGGCCCTTGAAGATGACGTCCGCGAAGGCGTGGGCCACCGCCCCGTTGACCGCGAGCGCCGTGCCCACGCCGATGCCCGTGACCATGAAGCCGATCTGGTTGATCATGCTGTAGCTGAGCACCCGGCGCAGATCGTTCTCGATGACCGCGTAGAAGATCGGGAAGCACGTCATGGTCACGCCGATATAGATCAGCAGCTCGGTGCCGGCGAAGCTGCGGGCCAGCGCGTAGACCGCCACCTTCGTCGTGAACGCGCTGAGAAAAACCGCGCCGGTGGCGGTGGCTTCCGGGTACGCGTCGGTCAGCCAGTTGTGCAGGAACGGAAAGGCCGACTTGATGCCGAACGCGACCAGGATGAGCCAGGCGGCCACCGAGCCGTCGAGCCCGATCGCGTCGAAGGCGATCGAGCCCGTCGTGTGCGCGCGCATCAGCACGCCGGCGAGCAGGATCACGCCCGAGACAACGTTGATGACGAGGTAGCGCATGCCCGCGCGCATCGCGCGTTCGGTCCGGCGCGCCCAGATCAGGAACACCGAGGTCAGCGCCAGCAGCTCCCAGTAGACGAACAGCGTGATCATGTCGCCGGCGAACACCGCCCCCACGGCAGCCATCGCGTACCACACGGCCGACGTGTGCTGGATGCCGGCATCGTCCTCGGGCTTCAGGTGGAGCGCGTAGACGTTGCCCAGCAGCAGCGCCAGGTGGAAGAGGTAGCCGAAGAGCAGGCTCAGCCGGTCGACCCGCAGCGGGATCAGCGTGAGGCCGAGCAGGTGCCATTCGAGGGTGGCGCCGGGATGGAGCGTGAGCAGGTTGAGCCCCCCGACGATCGGAACCACGACGAGGAGCGCGCGCCGCACCCACCCCTGCGTGAGCGCCACCAGCAGGCCGCCCGCCAGCAGGATCAGGACCGGGTGCACCTCAATCCCGGTCATAGTAGTCCTCGGGGCGCATGACCACGCGGCGCAGGCCCTTCGCGGCGATCACCAGCACACTGATGCCCAGGAAGCCGTACAGGGGATAGAAGTCCAGGAGGTGCTCCCACGGGTGCTCGGCGTGGCGGTGGACCACGAAGTCGAGTGCGACGAGCACGGCACACAGCACGTAGAAGTCGCCGAAGAACCATCTCAGGTTCTCCGGCTTCTCGAAGAAGTGCCGCCGCTCGGCACCGTCGGGCGGGGTGCCGGGATGCCGGTCGCTCATTGGGCCACCACCATGGTCATGAGGTCGAACACCGGTTCCGGATAGAGGAAGAGCCCCACGGTCGCCGCCGCCGTGAGCACGAGCGCGAGTACCATCGGCCAGGGGGCCTCACGAATGCCCGGGGCCCGCTCGGCTCCGTCGGGGACCGGGCGGAAAAACGCTTTGACGGGCACCTCCAGGAGGTAGACCAGGCTCAGCAGCGAGCTGAGCATGAGCATGGCCAGGAGCCCTTTCTGGCCGGCTTCGAGGGTACCCAACCCGAGGAACCACTTGCTCCACAGACCGCCTGCCGGCGGCACCCCGATGATGCTCAGCGAGGCCACGAAGAAGGCGCCGAAGGTAATCGGCATCGTCCGTCCCAGGCCATGCATCCGGCTGATCTCGGTCTCGTGGGCGGCCACCATCACGGCGCCCGCGACGAAGAAGAGGGTAATCTTGCCGAAGGCGTGCATGGCAATGTGCATGCCCCCGCCGATCACGCCCATGCTGTTGGCAAGCAGGGCACCGAGCACGATGTACGAGAGCTGGCTGATCGTGGAGTACGCGAGGCGCGCCTTGAGGTTGTCCTTCGTGAACGCCACCAGCGACGCCAGGATGATCGTAGCCGCGGCCGCCCACGCCAGCCACGGTGTGGCCGGTAACGTCCGCAGCAGATCGAGGCCGAAGACGTAGATGGCAATCTTGAGGATCGTGAAGACGCCCACCTTCACGACCGCGACCGCGTGCAGCAGCGCAGAGACGGGGGTGGGCGCGACCATCGCGGCGGGCAGCCACCGGTGGAAGGGCATGACCGCGGCTTTGCCGACGCCGAAGACGTAGAGCACGAGCAGGACGCTCAGCATGCCCGCCGATGCCGTGCCGGTGAGGATGCCACCGGGGCGGAACGCCACCGTACCGGCCAGCAGCCACGTCCAGATGATCGCGAGAAGCTGGAAGCCGATCGACGTGCTCAGCAGGATGCCCAGGTAGACCCGTCCGGCGCGGCGGGCTTCGTCCGTGCCGTGGTGGGTCACGAGAGGGTACGTCCCCAGCGTCAGGACCTCGTAGAAGGCGAAGAGCGTGAACAGGTTCGCCGAGAACGCGGCGCCCATGGCCGCCGAGATCGCGACCGTGAAGAAGAAGTAGAAGCGCGTCTGATGGCTCTCGTGGTGGCTGCGCATGTAGCCGATGGAGTACAGCGAGGTGATGATCCACAGGAACGACGCCACCAGCGCGAAGAGCAGCCCCAGCGGCTCGACCTGCAGCGCGAGCGAGATGCCCGGCACGACCTCGAAGAGCACCAGCTCGGGGCGCGCGCCGCCACGGACGGGACCGAGCAGGCTCGCCACCACGAAAAAAAGCGCGACGGCGGTGACGAGCGTTGCGCTCTCGCGCAGGTTCGGCCAGCGCCTCAGCGCGAGCACCGCCAAGCCGCCGAGGAGGGGCAGTGCGACGGCCACGGCGGCGGTCCACTCGGGACTCACTGCGCCACCCCCATCAGGACCTGCGCCGCGCGGTGGGCCACCCCGACGGTCAGATCGGCGTGCATGCCGAAGTAGTAGTTGGCCAACACCAGGATCCACATCGGAAGCAGAAGCGCCAGGGGAGCTTCACGGACCGGCTCTTCCCTGGATCGTTCCCGGAAGTACGCCACTTCCACAACCTTCCAGATGTAGATCGCGGCGAGAAGTGAGCCGACGAGCACGACTGCGGCCACGGGCCACCATCCCTTCTCCAGCCCCGCGAGCACGAGGTACCACTTGCTGACGAAACCCACGGTGAGCGGAACGCCGATGAGGCTGAGGCCCGCCAGCACGAACGCCGCCATCGTCCACGGCATCTCCCGGCCCAGCCCCTCCATCGCACGCAGGCGGACCGAGCCGGTGCGGTACATCACGGCGCCCACCGCGAGGAACAACCCGCCCTTCATGAGCGCGTGGTTGAAGAGGTGCAGGATGCCGGCGGTAAGCCCCGTTACCGACGCAAGGCTGATGCCGAGGATCATGTAGCCGATCTGCGCGATGCTCGAGTACGCCAGCAGCCGTTTGACGTTGACCTGGTAGATGGCACTCAACGACATCGTCACGATGGCGATGATCGCCAGCGGCATCAGCACCCGATCGAGGTGCATGACATCGAAGGCGAACGCGGCCCCGAAGATGGTGAAGAAGAAGCGCAGCAGCATGTAGACCGCCACCTTCGTCGCGGTCGACGCGATGAAGGCCGTGACGGCCGAGGGAGCGTACGTGTACGCGTTCGGCAACCACAGGTGCAGCGGAAAGAGCGCGAGCTTCAGGCTGATGCCCACGGCCAGGAAGGCGAACGCTACGGGAATCGTCCGGTTCGCATCGACCATCGGCAGCCGCTGCGCGAGATCCGCCATGTTCAGCGTGCCCGTCATCACGTACATGAGGCCGATACCGATGACGATGAAGGTGGCGCCGATGCTTCCCATGATCAGGTACTGGTACGAAGCGGTCAGCGCGCGCCGGTCGGGGCCCTGCGCGATCAACGCGTAGGCGGACAACGACGAAATCTCGAGGAAGACGAAGACGTTGAAGACGTCGCCCGTGACCGAGATGCCCAGCAGCCCCGCCATGCACAGGACGTACGCCGTGTAGAACAGGGGGATGCGGGTGGCGTCGATCTCCCGTTCCACGCTCCGGCGGGCGTACGGCGTGACCACCGCGGCAATGCCCGACACGATCAGCACCACGAAGGCGTTGACCTCGTCGATGCGGTACTCGATGCCCCAGGGCGGTGCCCAGTCGCCGATGTGATAACTGATCGTGCCCTGCGCGAGCACGCGAGAGAGCAGGAGAATCGATACGACGAAAGCCCAGCCGGCTGCGAGCATCGCCACACCCCACGCCGGGCGGGGGCGGCGGGTGAGCGCCGCGAGGGGTGCGCATAGAAGGGGGACGACGACGAGGAGAACGGGCAGGTTCGCGCTCACAGCACGTCGTCCTGGACGTGGATCTCGTCCTCCTCGATGGTGCCGTACGCCTCCTTGATCCGGACCACGAGGCTGAGGCCCACGGCCGTCGTCGCGATGCCCACGACGATTCCGGTCAGGATGAGCACGTGAGGGATGGGGTTCGAGTAGACGACGTGCTGGCCCTGCATGATGATCGGGGCCGTACCGCCTTCGATCTTGCCCATGCTGATGTACAGGATGAAGACCGAGGTCTGGAACACGGTCAGCCCCACGAGCTTCTTCACGAGGTTACCGCGCGAGATGAGGGTGTAGAAGCCCACCATCATCAGGAAGATCACGACCCAGTAGTTGTAGTAGCCGAGGATCCTCATCGCTCTACCCTCCCGCGCCCGGCGAACGCATGAAAAACCGCGACCATCACCCCGAAGACGGTCGTAACGACGCCGAGCTCCACCAGCATGATGCCCAGCTCTTGACCGTGCTCGGGGGCGTGCGCCAGGACGTTGTAATCGAGGAACTCGCCGCCCAGGAACAGGGTGAGGACGCCGGTGCCCGCATAGATCATGACGCCCACGGCCGCGCATACGTACACGACGGTGGGCGGAAGGACGCGATCCGCGTTCTCCAGCCCGTAGACAAGCGCGTACAGGATGAATGCGGCGGCGAAGATGACGCCGGCCTGGAATCCGCCGCCGGGCCCGAAATCGCCGTGGAACTGGACATACAGCGCGAAGATGAGAATGAACGGGATGAGGACCTTGGCGCCGATTCGCAGGATCACGCGATCACTCATCGGATGGACCTCCTTCCTCCTCGCGCTCGCGTTGCCGTGGCGCGCCCGGTGCCGTACCCGCAGGCCCACGCCCCGGAGTTCCGCCGCTCGGGGGCCCGCCACCCGGCGCGCTGCCGACCGGCCCTGCGCCACCCGTGGCGCCACCCGCCGCCTCGCGAATCGCGCGGGCACCCCCCGGCTCGGCACCGCTCGCCTTCCGGCCGCGCGCGAGAAGGAGGAGAACGCCGACCACGGCCGTGAAAATCACCGTCGTCTCTCCCATCGTGTCGTATCCCCGGTACGACGCCAGAACCGAGGTGACGATGTTGGGTACGCCGGTTTCCTCGAAGGAATCCTCGATGTAGCGAGGGGCCACGTGGTGATGGATGGGGTTGTCGGGATTGCCGAACGGGGGCATGTCCATCGTACCGTAGACGAGCACGAGCCCGGTGACGACCACCACGAACAGCGGCAGAATCGCGGGGCGCGTGCGCGGCTTGCAGTCCTTTCCGACGAGCGCCAGCGCACCCAGCATGAGCACCGTGGAGATGCCCGCGCCCACGGAGGCCTCGGTGAAGGCCACGTCGACGGCATCGAGCGTCGTGAAGAGGAGCGCGGAGAGGAAGCTGTAGATCCCCGCCATCATCACGACCTCGAAGAGGTTGCGCAGCCGCAGGAGGGCCAGGGCGGTGACGGCGAGCAGCGCCAGCAGCGCGATGTCGATGGCGGCGTCGATGATCAGTCTCCCTGCGCCGGTACGCGGTACGGCTCCACCTTGCCCGAGAGCGCCGCCCGCGCCACGGCGTGGGTGCTGATCGGGCTGGTGAAGAGCAGGAGCGCGTAGATGAAGACGAGTCGCAAGAGCACCAGGGTAAAGCCGGCCTGGAACGCGAGGCCCAGGAGAACGAACCCCGCACCCATCGTGTCCGTCATGCCCGCCGCGTGAAGGCGTGTGAAGACGTCCGGCATACGGAGCAGCCCCACCGCCCCGGTGATGATGAAGAACAGACCGGTGGCGATGAAGATCCAGCTCAGGACGTCCAGGACGATGGCCATCACTCCACCTGCCCCGCGTCGCTCGAGCGCCCGAGGTCTCCGAACTCGAAGAACTTCAGCACCGCGATCGTGCCGATGAAGTTCATGAGGGCGTAGACGAGCGAGAGATCGAGGAAGTCCGGCCGTCCGGAGAGGAACCCCACCACCGCGATGAGAAGCACGGTCTTGGTGCCGAACGTGTTGAGCGCGAGCACCCGGTCGTACATGGTGGGACCGAGGAGCGCGCGGACCATCGCCAACGCCATCCCCACGAGCACCCCGGCAGCCGCCACCGCAAACATCAGCCCCCCTGCTCCACCCAGGTGACCCGATGATCCATCTCGTCCTCTTCACGGCCGTCCACATCCTGCCAGGTGAGCGCGTGGATCTCCAGGTCCTGCCCCTCGACGCCGGTCGTGATCGTACCCGGCGTCAGCGTGATCGAGTTGGCGTAGATCGTCCGGCCCAGGTCCGTCTCCTGGCTGGCCCGAAAGTGCACCATGATCGGGCTGATCGGGAGGGACGGAGTGAGGATGATCCGGGCGACGTTGACGTTCGCCACGAAGATCTCCTTCATCAGCCAGGGCAGATACAGCGAGAACCGGCCGGCCACATGCAAGGGAACACCTTCGTCGTCGACCACCTGCATGCGGGCCGCCAGGTAGACCACCAGCACCACCGAGGCCACGCCGAGCCCGAGCAGCAGCGGCTCGAAGTGCCCGGATAGGAGCAGCCAGAACGCGAACAGGATCCCACCCAGACCGAGTGCTCGAAGCAACGGCGTTCTCTCGCGTACGTGGTTGTCAGGGATGCCCGGAAGCGGCGGGTTCCCGGCTCAGAGCGGCACGGAATCTACCAATTGGATTGCGCCCCGTCCACAATCTTCTGGACGAGGAGTTCGATGGCCTCCGCACGCCCGACTTCCTCGGTTTCGGAGGACTCCTGGAACTGCCCCTGGGCCATCACGTTCGAGCTCTCCCAGAGCACCACGTTCTCGACCTGGTCGATGATCTCGACCTTGACTACCAGCGTGACCTGGCGCTGCAGCACCTCGGCCGCCTGGCCACGGCC
>Ga0114931_10010859_pt1 | contig 10802 bp, 9 predicted proteins | sample 2SBtaG_FD_89579 | JGI IMG/M metagenome (GOLD analysis project Ga0114931, IMG submission 89579) | Deep subsurface microbial communities from Kolumbo volcano to uncover new lineages of life (NeLLi) - 2SBTROV14_V59a metaG | ecosystem: Environmental > Aquatic > Marine > Volcanic | place: Kolumbo...
CTCACGCGGCGTGGCTGGATCAGGCTTTCGCCCATTGTCCAATATTCCCCACTGCTGCCTCCCGTAGGAGTCTGGGCCGTGTCTCAGTCCCAGTGTGGCTGATCATCCTCTCAGACCAGCTACGCGTCTTTGCCATGGTGAGCCGTTACCTCACCATCAAGCTGATGCGACGCGGGCCCCTCCTCCAGTGCCAGCCGAAGCCAGCTTTCCCGATCTCTTCCGCAGAAGAGATCGACGTATGCGGTATTAGCCACCCTTTCGAGTGGTTGTCCCCCGCTGGAGGGCAGGTTACCCACGTGTTACTCACCCGTCCGCCGCTCTACTCACACCCGAAGGTGCTTTCTCGCTCGACTTGCATGTGTTAAGCCCGCCGCTAACGTTCGCTCTGAGCCAGGATCAAACTCTCCACTTAAAAATCTCCAGGCCGAAGCCCGGTTCATTCGATGTGGTGGGGCTACCGTAGTAGGCCCCGAGTAGTTTGATCGCGACTATTCATCGCGTTCATTGCTACTACTGTGATGCGTCACTTCGCTCCCGCTCACAGGGGTGAGTTGGGGCGCGAAGCGTTTCCATATTCTCTCCGCTATTCAGTTTTCAGAGACCGAGCGAGGCGCCATCGAGTTGGTCGCAACCAGTGATGCCGCCGAGGGTTGTGGCTTATACCCAAGCCAAATCAGATGGTCAACGTGATTCTCTGTTTTTTTTTAGCTTGTGTATTTATCGGGGATTTCGTTCCCGAAGAGCGACGTAACATAGCAGAAACAAACCAGCGCGCCAACAGAAACATTTACGCGTCGAGGGCACTTTGTCCGCTGGTTTCATGGGCTCTGTGACCCAGCTGAGCTGGCTCGTGGCGCGCCTAGGAGTCGGAGGGCGCCGTGGTGGTGAAAGACACGCGCTCGAGTGGGCTCAGCCCATGCAGCGCTTGTAGCACCTGGCGCTCGAAACGCCGGATCCACCGGTGCATGGCCCGGTTCGCATCCGCACGCTCCGGAGTGGCGCTGCGTGTGGGTGAGCCGATGCGGATGCTCGATCGGGATCAGGGCCATGAACGAGCAGGTTATCGCACGCGGGCAGCGTCGGGATGTCCATTGCCCGTGCGAGGGCCGCGAACCAGGCAATCGCCCAGTTGCTTGGTCAGGCGGCCAGGGAACCTAGGCGGTCGTCGTGCCCTTGTTGCTGAACGAGGTAAGGCGATAACCGATGTTTGCCGCGCCGAGGATGCCGAGGCCGTTGACCGCTGACGCATCGTTGATGATTTGCGTCTTGATCACCGAGCCGTTCTTCTTGACCCTGATTCCGTGACTGGGGAACAGGTCAGTCGTGTAGCTCATGTTGATGTGGCCGCCGGGCGTCATCGTTCCATTGAGAACCGAGTCGATGGTCGGCGCCCAGGTCATCACCACAGGGTTGGCGCTCGACATGCCGAGGTTGAAAGCGCTCGCTGAGCCTGAAGCGCCCGACGTTGCTGCGGTTGCCGTGTCGGCCTCGACGCCCGTGCCCTTGGCGATGTCCTTCTTGTACAGGCGTGTGCGGAACGGACCGACGCCGGCGGAGACATCGAACCAGGCGTGATAGTCGTAGTCGCGATGCGTGGTGCCATACGCGCCCACATGGGCGAAACCGCTGATCGCACTGCCGTCCCAGTCGAAGCTCGCCTTCGACAGAACCCGATAGCCGCCGCCGTAGCCCGCGTGACCGTCTCCGCGGTAGTGCGAGTTGTATGTGTAATGGAGCTGGGCCTGCAGCCCCGGTAGGCTGTTGGCGATGGCGTTCGCGACCGCGTTGATGCCAGCCAGCCAGGTCTGAGCACGCGCCGGTTCCTCGGGGTCTACGACCGTGGAGTGCGGGATCCAGGCCTTCAGCTCGACCTCGTAGTGGTCCTTGCCGGCCCCCCCGCCTGTGGCTGTGGGAGCCCCACCTGTGGCTGTGGGAGCCCCGCCCGTTGGCGCTGGGGTTGGCGCCGCCGCGTCTCCTTGTTGTTTCTGCACCGCTGCGCCGCCGCTGCCACCCGAGAACAGATTGAGCAAATCAACAGCGCTCGCGCCCTGGACAACGCGATCGGCGACGGCGTCAGCGTGCTGCTCGTACGCATCGCCCGACTGGCCGACGCCGCCCTTGAGCTGGACACCTCCGCGTTGCTGCACCGCGTGTGCGGCTTCGTGAGCGGCGGTATGCAGCGACGGGGAGGCGCTGGCGAAGGCAACGCGAGAGCCCGAGGTATAGGCCTCGGCATTGATCGACTTGCACGCGTCGGCGGCAGCACCATTGGTGTGCGCTTCGACATTCGAAACGTCGTGGGGGCCAAACGCCGTCTGGATGGCGTCCAGATGTGGCAGTGCACCGGAAGCGCCGGAAATGCCTCGATTCGCCGCCTGGTGCACAGCGGTGGAAGCGGACGCGCTGTCACCTTTTGCCTGCACCGCAGCAGTGGGCGCCACCGCGCCCCCCGCCTGCTGCCCCTGCGCGCCGGCGTCGCCTTGCTCCGCGCCGGGTTGCCCGGTGTCTTCGGCCCCGCCCGTTTCGGTCTCGATTCCGCCTTCGGGTTTTCGCTTCTGCTTGGCGATGGTGAACGCTTGTCCCCCGGCCGGCGCCGCGGTGGCAGCGGGTGCTTGTCCGCCTCCCGCCGCGCCTGCTTTGCGCTGCACCACGCCACCACTGCTGGTGTGATTATCGCTGTAGCGAGCTCGGGTGCGCGTGGTCTTGCCGGGTCCAACGCCGTGTGCACGCGAGGCTCCATACCGTTTCGCGGTGCTGTCGCCCTTGCCAGATTTCGTTGACCGAGACATCGCTCCCCTTTCCGCACAATCCGTGCTGACATGATACTCGTCAAGTCAGCGAAACCTTCCCACATCATGGGGGTCCTCGACTCTTTGCGCCGGATGCCACGCAACACCACGAAATCATGTACTGGTGAGTCGGCGCGCCTCATGCGATGCTGGCATGGTGGATATGTTGAAGGCCGAGGATCTCGAGCTAGCCGCCTGCCAGGCCAGCGTCTACACCCCGGACGGCAACCTGTCGGTGGCGGGACTGTTTCGCGATCTGTTGCCGGCATGGCGGGAGCGGTTCTCGACCGAGCCCGACGTGGTGCCCCATCCCCAAATGCCTCAACCACGCGTTTTGCTGCACGATGCCAGCGGCACCTGGCGCTGTGAGATTGCCGCCGATCGCGCAGATCTATACTGGATGCGCACCGACTCCGACACGCCCGCGCCTGCGATCGCAGAGTTCTTTGCCACCGCCAGCGAAATGCTCGCGCAGTACGCCGACATCACCCGAAGTCGTGTGGGCCGGTTGGCGGCGATCGTCAATCGAGTCGCAGGACACGAGGCTCCCGCGCAGTATCTGGCCGACCATTTTTGTCGGCCCGCGCTCGCGACCACCGCGCTCGCGAACGTCGAGTCGTTCGAGCTCAACACGCACAAGAGGTATTTGCTGGCACAGCGCTTCGAGGTCAATGCGTGGCTGAGTTGCCAGACGCGAGTCGCCGGCGCCGACGCTGCAAACGCGCTGGTGTTCGTCCACCAGGACCTCAACACGCTGGCCGAGGACGCGCAGTTTCGGGCATTCACGACCCGCGAGCTCGACGAGTTCTTCACGTTGGCCGCCGCTGAGCACGAGCGCACGCTGCCGCTGTTCTTTCCCCGGGTTGGTTCATGACCGGCTCGTCGAAACCCAGGGTCACCCCCTGCGTCTATCTGGTGCCGGACGGTTTCGCTGGCTGGGCAACCATCTGCTTCGCCGTGACCGGCGCCGAGCCGCTGGTCCGAGAGGACGGCGCCCGCCTGATTCGCATTCCGGCAGACGGCTACCTCGAGACCTCGAGCCCGCAGGAGCTGGGCATCCTAAATCAACGCTTTTACTTCGTCGACGGCGCCGGCACGCGAACCCCGCTCGACCGGCCGGCCGCCAAATACGGCGCCGATCCGAACGCCGCGTGGAAACAACACGACCGGCCTGTGGTGCTCGGCTTTCACACGGGCACGGCCGACGACGACGAGGGCCATCACATGTTCGAGCGCTTCTACGTCGGCCACGGTCCCGCCGGCGATCCACCCGGCTGGCGCTCGCGGGCGGCTGATTAACCCGGAATTACTCGTCTTCCACACTGCAACGTACGTCGCGAGCCCGGCGGCGTGGAAGATTGGCCGCCAGCATGCTCGAGCGCATCGGCAACTGCCGCATCGTCGAGGAGGTCGCGTCCGGCGGGATGGCCGTGGTCTACCGCGCCATCCAGGACAACCTCAATCGCACCGTCGCGATCAAGGCCCTGAAGTCCTCCGTCGCGGTGGAGGAACAGATGGTTACGCGTTTTCAGCGCGAGGCCCAGTCGCTGGCCAACCTCCAGCACGAAAACATCATCCACGTGTACGACTACATCGCGGAGCGTGGCGCCCTGTTCATCGTGATGGAGTACGTGGAGGGCATCGACCTGTACGACCTTTTGGAATCGGCAGGCCGGCTGCCGTTCGACGTGGCCGCCATCGTGGCCATGCAGGTGGCGCGGGCGCTGGACTATGTCCACTACCGGGGTATCGTCCACCGGGACATCAAACCGGCCAACGTGATGTTGTCGCGCCAGGGCGGCGTCAAGCTGATGGACTTTGGCATCGCCCGCGACCGCAGCTTCGGCGACTTGACCGAGACGGGCACGGGCATCGGCACGCCCGCGTACATGTCACCCGAGCAGATCCTGGGCGACAAGCTCGACGCCCGCTCGGACATCTTTTCCCTGGGCATCGTGATGTACCAGATGGTCACCGGCGGCAAACCGTTCGTGGAAGACGAGCACCGTTCGGTGATGCACAAGATCCGGTTGGAGCGCCACGATCGCATCCGCACGCTCAACCCCGAGGTGCCGGGCGAGCTCGAGCGCATCATCGACAAGTGCCTTGCCAAGCAGCCGCGCAGCCGCTGGCGGTCGGCCCAGCAGCTCGTCATGGCGCTGGAGCGGTTTTTGGCCAAGCACGTGGAGATGAACTACCACGCGCGCCTGGTGTTGTTTTTGCGCCAGCAAGACGTGATCACCCAGCTCGAGGCCGACGAGTACCTCAACCCGGCCCTGGGCGGCCCGGCGGCCAGCGCCCTGGCCCAGTCCAACCTGGCCTACCGCCAGCAGATCAAGCGCGGCTTCGTGGTGCAGGCGTCCATCGTGCTGATCGCGGCGCTGATGATCGGCATCATCCACATGGTGCCAATCGGCAAGCAGAACACCGCAGCGGCCGCCAACAACGGCGCCGCAGTGGCGCCGAAGAAACCGCCGGCGTTCGTGCGCATCGTCGTCCACCCGTGGGGTCACGTGTACATCGACGACGAGCTGGCCTACACGACCCCGCGCGCCGCCCCGTTCGAGACCACCGTGGGCAAACACACCATCCGCATCGAAAACAAGTACTACGACACGGTCAAGCGAACGATCGATCTGAAGCACAACACCGCTGATACTCCCGCCGAAATCATCATCGACCTGCGGGGGGGCAAATGATGCCGCGCAACCAACGGCGCGCGCTGTTCGTCGCGCTCGTGCTGTGCCTCAGCCTGGCGCTGCCAGCCCGCGCCGAGGTGACGCGAACCAAAACCCACGTGGTGCGCAAGGGCGACACCCTGGCGCTGCTCGCCGCCGAGTTCTACGGCAACCGTCGCTACGCGGTGTTCATCATGGTGGAAAACCGGATGAAGCACCCGCGCAAGCTGCGTCCGGGCGAGCGCATCAGCATCCCCATCGGCTACGACATCACCGCCCAGGGCGGCGAGACCTGGGCCTCGCTGGCGAAGAAATATCTGGGCAGCGCCAAGCGCGCCGAATTTCTGGCCCACTCCAACGGCACCAAGGTCGGCGGCACGCTGGCAGCCGGCGTCAAGATTCGCATCCCCATGCGGGTCATCCACGAGGCGGCCAGCACCGAGAGCCTCGCGATGATCGCCGCGGCGTACCTGGGCGACCGGCGCAAAGCCGAGTTGCTGCGCGAATACAACGTCCTGGAAGGCGACACCATCCCGAAGGGGAAACGCATCGAGGTGCCCATCGAGCACGTGCACGTGCGCTCGGGGCAGACGCCGGATGCGGCGGCGCGCAAACGCGAGGCCAAGCGCAAACGCGTCCAGGTGCTGGCCGAACGCCACCTGGACGACGCCTACGATGCCTGGCGCGCCGGAAAATACGACATCGTGACAGCCAAGCTGGCGCCGCTGGAAACCGAGTACGTGGACGCGGACACCGCGGCGCAAATCGGCGTGCTGCTCGGCCGCGCCCACATCGCGTTCGGCAACAAGAGCGCCGCCAAGCAGGCGTTCGAGCGCGCGCTCAAGCGCCAGCCGACCAAGATCCTGAGCCCGCGCGACATCTCGCCCACGGTGCTCGCGGTGTGGAAGCAGGCCGGCGGCAAAGTAGCGTCCGACACCAAGTAAGCGTCGCCGCCGGGGCTGAGCGTCGCCACTTCGGCGGTCGCATACGATCGCACTGACAATCATCGTGGTGGTCACCGCCACGCGACCCTGATGGCCCATTCGGTCGTCGGCCGCGCCATCGGCCGGGCGGCGCAGGTGCTCGCGTTCAACGACGCGTTCATCGTCGGCGCCGCGATCGTCCTGGCCGGCGCGGTTCCAGCGCTGTTTTTGTCATCACGAACCCGGCGCCGCGGCCGCCGCTGAGCTGTGGTGTAAGCTGCGGCCATGAAGGCCGCCGTGCTCACCGGTTTTGGCGCCAACGACTGCGTCGACGTGCGCGACGTCGACGAGCCGGCCATGCGCCCGGGCTGTTTGCGAGTTCAGGTGTGCGCGGCGGGGGTCGTCGGAGCTGGATGGCGTGCTCGATGCGGTCGGCGGCGACACCTCGATGCGGTCGGCGGCGACACCTTGATGCGGTCGTTCGGCGTGGTCCGCGCGCGCGGTACCGTGGTGTCGATCGCCGGGCCGCCGACACCGCAGGCGGCGCGAGAAAACCACTGGAGACTGGTCGCGCGCGTCGCGCTGTGGTTCATGAGCTACCGCGCCCGCGCCGCCGCCCGCCGCCACGGCGCGCACTACCGGTATCTGTTCATGCGCCCCGACGGTGACCAGCTGGCCGAGATCGCGCGCGCCATCGACGATGGCGACGTCCGGGTCGTCACCGATCGGGTGCTGCCCCTGGACGACGTACGCACGGCCTTCGACCACCTGGAGACCGGCCACGCCCGCGGCAAGGTAGTGCTGGCGGTGACTGACTAGTGAGCAGCCCTCAGCGCAGATTTTGGCTGATTGGCGCGCTCGTCGGCGCGGCGGTCATCGCCTGTGTGGTCGCGCTGCTGGCGCGCAGTGGTGGCAGCAATGTCGGCGGCACCTCGGCGACCGCGGCCCCCACCGACGGAGGCGTCGCGGCGCCGGTCAAACGCGACCCGGTGCGCTGCGCGCGCATGGCGGGGGCGAAAACCACCCATGTGGACGCGGCACCTCTGGTGATCGGGGTGGTGGCGGACAGCCGCGGGGCGCGCCCGCCGACCCTGAAACGGCTGCGTACGATCCGCGCCGCGTTCGACCGGGACAAGGTCAACCTGATCATCAGCCTCGGCGGTATGGGCCGCAACGAAGCGGACATCTACGCGGCACTGAGGGCGCTTGCCACACCGGCTGGACCGACCGTGGTGGCGATCCCCGGCGACCGGGAGGCCGTGGCCGCCCATCGCGCGGCGATCGCGCGTCTGGCCGGCACCGGGGCCAAGGTGGTGGACGGCTCGTCCGTGCGCTTCGTCGATACCGGGGCGGCGGTGGTCGGCACCCTGCCGGGAGTGGCCCGCGCCGCCCAGCTGGTCGCCGGTGCCGATGGCTGCGTGCACACCGACGCCGACGTCGACGCGTTCGCCAAACGCCTGGCCGGCTTCGATACGCTGCGCATCTGGGCGGGCTACGCGCCGCCACGCCAGCGCGGCCTGGACGCCTCGGACCTGTCTGCGGCGGGCGTCCACATCGGCGAACGCCACCTGGCCGGGGCCGTTGGCCAGGCCAAGGCCGCCCTGGTGGTCCACGGGCTGGTAGACGCCGCCGCCGTAAGGGCCCAGGGCAAGCGCAGCCGCAGCGACAATTCGGTCTCGATTCTGGCCGCTGGCAGCGCCGACACCTTGCCGGCCACCATCCGCGGCGGCCAGCGACGCTCGGGCACCGCGCTGGTGGTGAGGGTGGAGCGCGAACAAATCCGCTGGCAGCGGCTGTGACTGCCACAGCTTTCAGCTTTTTCCGGCTTTGGTGCTACGATCTAGTTTCGGCGCGACTGCTCTACTTACATCCCGATGAACACGCCGTCTCCCAAATTCTTTTGTCCCCAATGCGGCGGCGCGTTTTCGCGCGACGTGCGCTACTGCGGCAAGTGCGGCGCGGATATGCACTCCGCGTCCGGCCTGCGCTACGCCGACCGCACCGAGAAGCTGCGCCAGAGCCGGGGCAGAGGCCTGAAGGTCAACCCTACCGGCGATACCGAAGCGGTCGACGCCGTCGATATCGCTGGCGATAGCGACAGCAGCGACAGCTGGGACGGCAACCGCGACCGGCGCAACTTCCGCGACGAGTGGATGGGCCGGGTCATCGACTCGCGCTACCGGGTGGTCGAGGTCATCGGCAGCGGTGGCATGGGCGTGGTCTACAAGGTCGAGCACCTGCGCATGGGCAAGATCGCGGCCATGAAAGTGCTGCACGGCGAGCTGGCGCACGACGAGGAAGTCATCGGCCGGTTCCGCCGAGAAGCCGCCGCGGTATCCCAGCTGCACCACCCCAACACGGTGCAGGTGTTCGATTTCGGCACGTCCCATGGCGCCCTGTACCTGATCATGGAATACGTGAGCGGCGTGGACCTGGGCACGCTGGTCAAGCGCGACGGGCCGCTGCCGTTCGACCGCGCCGCGCCGCTGTTCGGGCAAATTTGCGCCGCCCTGTGCGAAGCACACGAGCTGGGTATCGTCCACCGCGATTTGAAACCGGAGAACATCCTGGTGACGCGCACCCATCGCGGCCGCGACTTCGTCAAGGTTCTGGACTTCGGCCTGGCCAAGCTGAGCGAGCACGAAAGCCGCGCCGAAGTGACCGACCGCGGCTCCATCGTGGGCACGCCGTATTACATGTCGCCGGAGCAAATCCGCGGCGACGACATCGACGCGCGCTCGGACATCTACAGCCTGGGCGCAATGATGTACCGGGTGCTCACCGGCCAGCCGCCGTATACCGCCAAGACCCCCATCGGCGTGCTGACCAAGCACCTGACCGCCGAGCTCATGCCGCCCAGCGAGCGTGCCGCCGACCTGCCGATCAGCCCCGGCGTCGATCGCATCGTTTGCCGCGCCATGGAAAAGGAAGCCGGCGACCGTTGGCCCAGCATCTCGGCCGTGCTCGACGCGATAGAGCAGCTGTACGTGGACGAGCACAGCGGCTCGGCCTCCTCCGCGCTGCCGGGCTTGTCGTGGTCGGCTACCGCGTCGTCACGCGTGTCCACGTCGGGGGGGCTCAGCGACCGGATCGACTACGGCATCGACAACGACCTGCGGCTACAGCGCTCGGACCTCGACGAGTTCGAGCGCTCGTTGCGCCGCGGCCGCATCATCGGTGTGGCCATCGTGCCGGTGCTGCTGTTGGTCGTCGCCGGCATGTTGCTGTACTTGTTCGTGCTGCGACAGCCCCAGCCCCGAACCAGCGAAGCCGAACCCAACAACGAGCGCAGTGACGCCACGCTGATCCAGGTGGACACGAAGGTCACCGGGCACCTGGGCAAGCGCATCAGCACCTCGGAGCCCGACCGCGACTACTACCGGGTCAAACAGACGCCCGGTCGCGACGGCAAGACCGCGGTGACCGTCGAGCTGACCGGCTTGCCCAACATGGACGTGGACCTGGCGGTGCTCGATGAAAACGGCCGGCGCCTGGCGCACGCCAACGCCGGTGGGATCGGCGCAGGGGAGATCATCCACCGCTACCGGGTGGACGCCCCGATCTACGTCGCGATCGGCCAGGTGAAGCCCGAGGGACCGTCGCTGCCGATCGAAAACGTCAGCGACAAGTACACCCTGCGCGTGACCTACGAGGCCGCCGACGCCACCACCGAGGTGGAACCGGACAACACCCCCAGCGACGCCATCGAGCTGCGCCTCGACCAAACCATAAGAGGCTACCTGGACCGCCGCGTGGACAGGGACGTGTTCGTGTTCCGCGGCGCGCGCGGCAAGTACAGGCTCGCCATCGGCGGCGCCTCGAGCGTTCCGCTGCAGTGGCAGCTCGGCAGCGCCCACCCGCGGACCAAACGCGCCGCCACCGTCGCGCTCGAGCCCGGCAGCTGCTTCTGCGCCGCCAGGTCCGTGTCGGTGCGCGAAAGCAGCTGCCGGGGGTGAACGATGCGTACACCCTGACCATCCGCTAGGAGGGTGTTGCACCCTCCTAGCCGCAGCGGGCTGGCGTTTTTTCGCGCCGCGGCGTGCAACCGCGGCCGCCGGGCCGTGTCTACACCTGCGAAAGATGCGCCCGACCGAGCCCATGATCGTGGGCGTGGCCAGTTGTTTGTGGCTCGCGTGTACGGACCCGGGCGGCATAATCGTGCCGCCGGCCACCACCTCGGCGGCACCCGCCGGCGAGCTCGCGCAACGCTCCGAGCATCGGCTGTTGCCCGCGACGGTGGCTCACATCGCGCTGTCGCTCGCCGAGATGAACGACGCGCGCGACCGCATCTACCTGCAGCACGTGGTCGCCGGCAAGCTGGACGCCACGCCCAAGCTCGCCCTACTCGCCCGTTTCGTGCACGACTACACCGGCATGCCGGTAAAAATCGCCGCGCCGATCCCAATCGCGCA
>Ga0114931_10010860_pt1 | contig 10802 bp, 6 predicted proteins | sample 2SBtaG_FD_89579 | JGI IMG/M metagenome (GOLD analysis project Ga0114931, IMG submission 89579) | Deep subsurface microbial communities from Kolumbo volcano to uncover new lineages of life (NeLLi) - 2SBTROV14_V59a metaG | ecosystem: Environmental > Aquatic > Marine > Volcanic | place: Kolumbo...
ACACACTTCCCCATGCCTTTACCCCCATACGCCAAAACCACTATCCGTTTGGCTTTTGGATCGAAACGCCAAACAGGGAAATAGTCCCATTTACTGTTTGGCGTCTCGATTTTTTTGCACTAGCCAAATGCCGCCGAACGTTTAACCCGCTGGTTGACCTATCAGTTACCGCGCGTTAAACAAGCGCACCCTGGCTGCCCGATTCACCAATAGCTGAATAGCATTGGTGCACAAGTGATCACAGAAAAATGGCAGAGCCCAGAACAATGGCCAAACCTGTATTGGTTGCCTTTACCTGAGGTTGATGGCCACGCGAAAGGCGGGTTGGTTTTGTTACCGGCGCATTTGTTATCGGCACATTTTTTACCGGTATATGTGGATGGCACGATTCAAACCAACATAGTGCAAGTAAACACACCGGCCAACGCCTGTATTTTTTGGTGCATTACGCCTTTATCTAAAACAGGAAAGCGCGCTACCTTGCACCCAAAACAGCAAAACCGCGCCTTTTGCCTGCCCAGTTCGCCGGAGCAAATGGGCAAATCATGTACAGGGTTATTACTGAGAGGTTTGAGAAAAGAGAGTCAAAAACGAAACGCCAACGTGATCAGCCACCAGATTAACCTAGCGCTGCTGCACCACCTTTGTGGGCCGGAGAATGATGTGTGGATTACGAACAAATGCTTTAGTAACGAGAACCAAACTCAACAACAAGGCTAAATAGCTTGATATTTGTTATAAAGAAAACCACAATTTCACGCAAGCTCATTGAAGCTGGTTGAGCCTTTACCTAGTGTTTTGGCTCGTGGCTGCGCCTCAGACGCCGTTAAGACTGGGGCTTATCTCTTTCAACCCCCCCCTAAATCACAAACCCCAGAAACGAGTAACCCCTCACAGGGCGCTGATCTAACGGGTAGCGGGAGGGGTGTTGTTAGAGCGATTTTAATATTAACAATGCTAAACGGCCATATATTCGTACCATCTCGTGATGATCCACGAAATGGTTAGTAATCTTTAGCTGCTTGATTATATGGCCAATAGTAATTAACTATTTTTTCCTGAAATTACCTGGTACCGACATAAATGTCGGTACCATCCTCTAGAACAAGAACTACTTTTTAAGCTTCACCTGAAAGCCGCTTCCATACTTTCAAATAGTCTTCGCCGGACAGCGAGGAATTATCAGGTTTCAAACGCACCCAATCATCCGGTTTCAAAGACTTCAGATATTCGCTGGCTTTTCGAGGTGACAGAGTATTTTCTGCACCGGCTTCAGTTCGAGCCTTAAAGTCTTCACCGGCACGTTCAGCAATACTACGCGGAACGCTGTTCATGCGCATCAACACGCCTTCTTCGGTTTTCACACCATGGTAAAGCATCGCTGGGAGGTTATTTAATCTGCGCTTTTCTTCGTCTGTCATGGCTTCAAAATCAAGCCCTGAAGTTGGCATTTTGCTTAATGCCGACAACCCACAAGCGCCATTATTGGCCAAATCTCTATAAACCGCTCTGCAAGCTTTAGATATTTGATCTGTAAGGCTATCACCTTCAAAGTAAGTCTTCGCTATAGATTCAATGGAGCTGCCTGTTACCCAAGCCTGGGTAATATCAGCAAGTTTACGATGACTATTCCCCTGTCCTTTACTGATCTCTCGTAAACTTTCTTGTAACTGCGGAACCCGCAGCATAATCCCCATCAAGCTTGGCAGCACAGACTTCGATTTATCGCCAAATAGACTCGAAGGCTCCCAATCTGCAAGCGTTAACTTGTTTTCAAGGTTATTCAAATCCAATAAAGTTGAACGAACGCCCTCAGGAGAGAAGCCTGTAACATCTGCAAGAGAAGCATTTTCTGGATGCTCAGCTAACTTTCTAACATATCCTTTGGTAGCCTCAAGAAGCGCATCAGCTTTCTCTTGCGAGGCTTTATCAGCTTTAGCGCGAAGAGAACCAAACCCGTAGGTATTTCGCAGTAATTGTTCTGCTTCACCAATTACAGCGTCCAAGTTACGTTTTTCATTCCATAAATGAGCGATATAGCTTCTGAAGTCTGCCCATTGTTCTTGCTGCATAACCCAAGATAAGTTTGCTAATTCCCCCGCAGCTTGAAGATCATCCAGCATTCCTTCCAGACGGGAAACTAACGATGCGGTTGCATCACTAACATATTTTCGGATCTCATTCGGCTCTTTGCCCGCAGCAATACCGATAACGCCTACGCTATCATGGCCGATACGCCCAGCTCGACCCGCAAGGTTCCAAAATGCCCGATGCGACATTTCATTGCCGTAAGGCAATTTTCTCGTCGCAAGAAAAACTGATGAAACAGGAAAGTTAAGCCCTTGTGCAATGGTTGTCGTTGCACACATCACTCGAATATGGCCAGCTTCTGTAAGCCACTCGATTAATGAAAGCGCCTCAGCGGGTAAACCTGCATGATGTACAACAACACCTTTGGACAGCATATCAATTAGCTCAAAGTCCTCACTAATCTCAGCCGCAAGAAAACGTTGAACCAGTTTAATGTCTTCGTGCACCTGCACAAAAGCTTCAAGCTCTGCGGCAACTTTACGAGCAATACTCCAAGCATCTGGAATCGTCTGTGCTACAGCAATACTGGTACCACGCTTAGAGAAAACCTTAGCCATAGCAACAGCCTGTGTTGCGAGCCCTTTAGCGCTAGAGTAAGTTAGTTTTTGCAGAGGGCGGTTACCATCTACATTGTGGATTCCTTTAAGGTGAATCGTTCGTTGAGTGGTCGTCAACGTTTCAAAACTTAAATTCCAATCACCACGTTTTTCACCTTTATGAATATCAAATAGACCAACAATTCTCTCATTCGGTTGCCAAGCAGAGGTGCCCAAGCTGATGCTTCGGCCACGATCAGCAGCGAGCCATTGAGCTAAATCGTTAGCATTTGGAACAAATGGCATCAATAGTAAGAAGTTTGCCCGAGGTGATTCTTGCTTAATCGTTGCAAGCAGAAGTTCAATGCGTAAGCCACGAGACTCATCTTCAATATTGTGAGCTTCATCCATCACAACCAAGGCCAATGGGCGCGCGACTTTTTTGTTTCTCATCACCAATTGAAGTTTCTCAGGTGTTGCAACCAAAACCTGAAAAGCACGAGCTTCACCCAAAAGCGCTTCTTCAAAAGCATCGACTTCAATCGCGCCAGTTAACGGCTCAACTTGAATACCTAATGGGCCAAAATCTTCACGTAATCGTCGGGTAATTTGAGAAACCAAAGCGCGAGTTGGCGCAACATAGGCCACCCAACCACCATCCTGATCAAACTGATTCAGCGCTTGCAACATGCGGAACTGTGCCAGCGCTGTTTTACCGCCGGATGTAGGCAAATCAACAATTACAGCTCTGCTGGCTTGATCGAGTAAACCTTGCTCTTGCAGTGCAGCTTGTTGCGGCGGTAACAGTTCAAATAAGCTCTTGTGCTTAGTCACATGGGAAACAAAGCGTGTCACACGGGAGTTAACCGTATGCGCCACCCACCATAAAGAGCCAGCGACCATTTTTCGGCTTGCGACATGTAACCAGCGTAAAATCATTTCGAGCTGCGGGTCTTTAGAGGCTTGTGCCGCTTTTTGCGCCGCTTCAAAATGCTGATCTAATTGCGCATCTATCGCTACCGGTTCGCCTTGCAGCATGTACACAGCTAAACGCTCTGTTGCTTTGGCCCAGTGATAAAGCGCCACCAAACGCATGGCTATGCTTTGAGCCTCTGCACCTTGGGTTTGTTCTAGTAACGCTTTTTCGTAGTTTGCTTGATCGTTTCGTAAGCCAAGCACAATCTCTGAAATCTGATCTAAGTCATCCCAGCGGTTTTTGCGAAGCAGTCGCAACCAACAATCAAAAATTCGGTAAAGCAAACGCTTATCCCAAGTAACACCTGCCACACTGGGTACTGCTACTGTACTGTTCTGCTCTTCAAACCATCGACGTAAATCGGTCCAGCGATCGGCGCAGTAGGCCAAACCCGACACATGCAACACATGAAACAAGCGTGCCTCATTGTCACTAGGTACGGGTAATACACGATAAAGCCCGAACGCTCGAAACGCGCCAGCTTGTGCAAGCTCACGAATATTTTTATTGTCCTGATTGGCTACAGGGTGCAACAAAGCGCCAATGCCTTCGATCGCGGCCAACTCATACGCCGTTGCTACTTGCTCTAACAAGCCACTGTCAAACTCAGTTGCCGCATGTTCAAGTAGATTACCCAGCGCCACATCAACCAAGCGCCGTTCAGCCATTTCCATAGCTTTATCACGCCGCTCAGCGCTAATGGACTGAACAGCCCAATGCTGATCTACCTGTAGTAAGTGCTCTTGCGAAAGCGTCATGACGCCTCCTGCATAGCCGCTTGAGCACGAGCAGACAGCGTACCAATCATGTTAAGGGGAAGATATAAAGCGTACATTTCAATATCAGTTTGCACTGGACAATCGGCCGCCAGTGCTTTTGCTCGGCCAGCAATATCAGAAGCGCTTGGGGCTATATCGCGCACCAAAACACCATAAACAGCAACGTCCGTTGTATTCGAGCTCAAATAGCGTTTGGCAGCGCTTTTAAACATCGGTTCCCACGGTGCTCGCACCGCATGGAGCCCTAAATAACGTAAGAGAGCATCTTTCACTTGGCGATTATCTCGTAGCCCAAACAATTGGGTACCCAAGCTGGTCATCACGCTTGGCGGTGCTTTGTTCTCTTCAGATGTTTTTACTTCACCAAACGCAAAACGGTAGGGAAGCTCAGCATCGTTTACAGGTTGAAAACCAGTCAAATCGCACCCTGCCGGGCTGGCATTAGGGTTTTTAAGATCACGCCCTGTGGGCCACGGAAACACGCAATTGCCTTTATCTGCCACAAAGGCTTCGGCAATGGCTTCGCCCACACGCCAATTATCTGGCACGGTTTCATCGATCAGCGCTTGGCGTAAACCCTCTTGCTCAAATTCCGTGCTCACGACACCGCCAAGTAACTCCTGGAGCTCATCATTGCCTGCGGTATCTTGCAAAACATGCTTTACGGGGCCAGCTAACATCTCGCTCACTTGCTCGTCCTGATAAGACAAGCCATGAGCAATGACAGGCTGGGTACCAGCATCGTAAGCAAGCGTCGGTGCAGGCATAGACATTAAACCAATTCTCCCTTAAAGGCTTTATCTAAAATTGAAGGCATCAGGGCCTCTAGCTCTATTTCATTTTCTGATTGAGCTTGTTTAATTTTTTCAACATAGCTTTGCAGTTGATTAAACCAAAGCTGCTTATCGTAATCGGGTACAGGAACCTTAATTTTCTCTAATCTTTTCATCGCTAAGGTTCGGTTTCGGTCTGCACTACCAGGCGAAGCTGCCTGTATTTGTTCAATACCCTCTAGAGTCAGAAGATAAAACGCCAGAAAGTTTGCAGTTGTTACCCCTTCTACAGGCACACATGTGATATACCTGTGCGACCCAACTCGACCGTGATCATTATCTCCAGCAGCAGCAATAGCGCCTTCCCAAGCCTTAATATTACTTAAGACCAGATCACCAGAGTGGACGGTATACAGCTTTTGCCAATCAAGTTCCAAACCGATTAACGTGGGCTTGTGGAAAATACCTTTGCCAAAAGACCGAGCACCCAGTTCTGGATATTCGCCATCAACTGTAATTTCAATTTGTCTTCTAACAATCGGAGCCACTTCCGACATCGGCTTATAAACAGCGCCTTCAATTAATTTATGAAAGGTACTACTCAGCATTGCTTGCGCATCATCTAACAATGATGCTCTAAGAAGCTTTATCTCTTCAAGCTTGTCCAGTGCGAAGTCGACTTTGTCAACGACTAACTTTTGGACAGCTATGTCAGGTAGGGGTATTTCAATATCAAAGAACCGTGGTTCTTTAAGACGTACTCGGTTTGTCGTTCCCTCACTCGCTCTTTTACACGCATCAACAAAAAAGTGGGTTTTGCTGATCAGTTCAAGATACCTAGGTAAAATCTTATTCTCTTTAGGCGTATAGACAGGAAAATCATTTGTAACCACGGCACCATCAAGGTTTTTTGGAACTAGTCCACACGCACCATGTCTAGCATCAATACGAGAAATAATGAATTGCCCTTCTGAAACAGAAAGTCGACGAGACGACCCAATTTCACTGCCGATTTTGATTCCTCGCAAGTTCACGCCTTTACCCCAAAGCCTAACTGTGACTTCGCTATACTCCTTTTCAGGCTGCACTTCGATCCAGTTTTCTGATTTATCGAGCACTGAACCTAATTTCTCAAGGGGCCAATCGCTCATTTTTTTGAACCTTGTGCTAGTAAATCAGCAATTTCACGAATTAGATCAGTAACTTTTTGCTCTTTTTTCGCCATGATTGCTAACAATTCTTGAGGATCTTTATATTCCATCGCCTCAAGACTATTTGGGTTCTTAATATCTAAGTTAACTGAAACCAACTTGCCGCTATCGTCATACTGGATAACGTCTTGTGCTTTCACTGACCAAGCTTGGGCGTTCTCCACACGGCTAGCCCACCACTGTAAGCAGTCTTCGAATTCGAAGTACTCCATCGGTTTAGTCTTGGTGTATTTTTTTCTGCCTTCTGGTGTCTCTATTTGATAGAACCAAATATCGTCTGTTGGGCCAAAACGATCAAAGAAAAGAACGTTTGCTGGAATATCGGTATAAGGTGCAAATACCCCTTCCGGCAAGCGAACAATTGTGTGTAAATTAAAGTTTTTTAACAGCTCTTCTTTAATGCGTGCGCTGATACCATCACTGAATAACGTACCATTTGGGACAACAACCGCGGCGCGACCGCCATCGTCTGAACCATGACCAGGGCGCTTGAGTTTACGCATGATCAACTGAAGGAACAGCATTGCGGTTTCGGCGGTTTGCATGTCTTCTGGGAAGTTGCCAAGAATGCCTTTTTCTTCCTCACCACCAAAAGGTGGGTTGGTTAAGATCACATCTACACGATCTTTGTCACCCATCTCTCGTAGTGGAAAACGCAGGCTATTTTCTGGGTCAATTCTTGGGTATTCCAAACCATGCAGTAACAGGTTCATTTGTACCAAAAGATAAGGCAACGATTTGGCCTCACCGCCAAAGATACTGCTTTCTTGCAATACTTCGAGGTCTTCGACTGTTTTACACTGGCGTTCTAGGTGTTCGAACGCTTCAACCAAAAAACCACCCGTGCCGCAGGCTGGGTCCAATACGGACTCACCCAGCTGCGGATCCATCACCTCTACCATAAAGCGGACCACTGGGCGCGGAGTATAAAACTCGCCGGAGTCACCGGCAGCATCGCGCATTTCACGCAGCATGATTTCGTATAAGCGGCTTAAGGTATGCATCTCTTCAGATGAGTTGAAATGAATGCCGTTTATTTTGTCGACAACATCACGTAACAAATATCCGTTGATCATGCGGTTTTGCATGCCTTTAAACACGGTTGCAATCACATCTCGGCGATCACCACCGTTGTCACCTTGCAGGCTACGCAAGTAGGCAAACAAACCAATGCCACGCGTGCCATCAGGTCGCATTGCTTCATCATTGTTAATAAAGGCAATCAGCTCGTCGCCGGTGATACCACCTTCAATTGCTGCCCAGTCTCGCCAGCGGTATGACGCTTCGATGGCTGGCTGAAAGCTTTTTCCTTCTAGCACGGCTTCGGTTTCTCGCATTTGTTCTAAGTCGTCGAGAAACTTTAAAAACATGATCCAAGTGAGCATTGGCAGGCGATCGAGATCGCCATTTAAGCCTTTGTCTTTACGCATGATTTGCCGAGACGATTTAACAATCGCACCTAATTGCTGGGCGGTGGTCATCGGCTGATCTGCTTTCTTTGTTCGTGCCATAAATCGTATCGTCACTTCTGTTATTGCTGGCTATAGAGCAGCGTTTGTAATTGGTCCACGGCGGTTTTCATTTGCAATGCGCCGCCAAAGAGATTGGCTATTTCCATCACATTGCCATATTCAGAAATGGGTGGTACCTGTAGCGAATCCGGAATACTGAATTGCTTAGGGCCGTGGTCGGTATATTTGTCCAGTAAAGACGTTAAGATCGCGCGGGCCTCTGGGCCGTACTGATCAAAAAAGTCCGGTTTGTTTTTCTTCAAGTAGTCAGCGCGCTCTTTTCTGGTTCGCAGCGGTACGTTGAATGCAATATGGCAAAGTAAATCCAATGGATCTGCATCGGTTTTACCCGACTCTGCGACCAAATCATCAAACTGGATCCCGCGTTCTTGTAATTCGAGAATGATCTCTTATCTCTTTAACGGATTAGCCCAGCTATCTTTTAGTTCGTCCAGTGAAGAAAAGAGGGTCTTTACCTTTTCTGCGGTGTAGTCGGTATATTGGATGACGCGAAGCTGTTTACCGTCTTCGTCTAGCTCATAGACCAAATGAGACGTAATTTTAACGCTGCCACCGTCTACGTAGTACTTTCTCGGTTCGTGCTCCTCTTCATCATCAGCGCCTTCACCTTCAGTATTCACTTCGTATTCACCCGTCTCTTCAGCAACCTCTAACTCTTCACTCTCTGGTGTTAAAGAGTCATCAACCACTTCTTCACCGTCTTCATCAATCACCACTTCATCTTCAATTTCTGGGTAACCGTCAAAGTCAGGATCAGCAAAATTTTGTGTGGCGGAGCCGGTATAATCAATGATGTTGAACCACAGCTTGCCGTAATCTTCGCGCAGGCTAGTACCACGGCCAACAATTTGCTTGAACTCACTCATTGAGTTCACAACACGCGCAAGCACAACATTTTTACAGGTTGGCGCATCTACCCCTGTTGTTAATAATTGTGATGTGGTCAGTATCACTGGAGTACTGGTTTCCAGCTCTTGAAAACGGCTGAGGTGCCCTTTGCCAATTTTCCCTTCTTCTGATGTCACACGCGCAACGTAATCTGGATGCTTGCATGAAAGGTCAGAATTCAAGTTATTAAGCGCCCGACGCATTTCATCGGCATGTTCTTGGTCGACACAAAACACGATCGTTTTTGCAAAACGATCGGTTCGCTTCATAAAGTCGGTGAGATGCTTAGCAAACGCATCTGTTCGAGCCTTTAACGCAATAACCCGTTCAAAGTCCTTGGTTTGGTATTCACCATCTGGGATTTCTCGTCCAAAGCGGTCGACATCGCCTTTGTTTGGTCGCCAACCTGCCGCATCGACTTCCGAAATAACTCGGTGTACGCGGTATGGCGCAAGAAATCCGTCATCAATACCTTGGCGCAAACTGTAGGTGTAGATTGGGTTGCCAAAATAACGATAAGTATCGCGGTTATCTTCACGCAACGGCGTCGCAGTCATACCGATTTGAAAGGCTGACTCAAAATACTCCAGAATTTCGCGCCAGTTACTGTTGTCGCGGGCACTGCCTCGGTGACATTCATCAATGATAATTAGATCAAAGAAGTCTTGCGGAAATTCTTTATACAAGCCAGGACGACGCTCATCACTGGCAATGGACTGATAAATGGCAAAATAAATTTCACGACTTTTAACAACTTTGCCCCCTTCAATTTTGTGCCTGGCATCACCAAACGGGGTAAATGTTTTATCCTTTGGATCATCAACCAACACATTTCTATCTGCCAAAAATAGAATGCGAGGCTTTCTGTAGTCTCCCGTGCGATTCCAACGAGCACTCCACAGCTTCCAACTAATTTGAAAAGCGACGACTGTCTTACCCGTACCCGTTGCCATCGTAATTAATGAGCGCTTTTTACCTTGAAGAACCGACTGGACTGCGCGGTTTATGGCAATTTGTTGGTAGTAACGCGGGGAATATCCCGAAACATGGTGGTAATAAGGGGACAGCAAGGTATCAAGATCTTCATCCTTTAAACCTTCATCACCACAAAGACGCTTGAATAACTCATCAGGGGTTGGAAAGCGCGACAACAATTGCTCTTCACCAGTGGTGTAGTCAAATTCTAAGATCTCATGACCCTTGGTTGAATAAGCAAACTTTAGCCCTAAAATTTCTGCGTAATCTTTTGATTGTTGCATCCCTTGGCCGACAGGGCTGTTTTCAGGTTTAGCCTCAACAACGGCAATAGGAAAATTGCGAGTGTACTTAAGTAAATAATCCGCTCGCTTTTGCTCCCCACGTTGAACTTTGCTGCCCTTAAACTGAACGCGACCATCGGTAAATGTGTACTGTTCAGTTATTGCGCTAGGGTTGTTTTCCCAACCAGACTCTTTAAGCTTTGGCGTCACATAGACCCGGCAAGTATCTGCTTCGTTTAAGGCCATACTATTTTTCTTCCTTGCTGTCATCTGATGCGCCACCAGATCTAACCCACTGATCCACCTCGTCAGCTTTAAAATTCCAAGGCCGACCAATTCTATGAGCTGGCATTCCCTTTTTACTGATCCATGAGTACACAGTATCTTTGCTTACGCCAAGATATTCGGCTATTTCTTCAACAGATAACCAGCGGTCTGAATTCACAAAAGGTACCTAACGTTATGAGCTTAAGGCTTTTGTAAAATAGTCACATATTTGCTCAGCAAAGTAAACTTGATTTAAGCTGAATAGAGAGGATTTAAAAGGATTAAAAAGCAATCCATTTTACCTTGTCGGTACACAACCAGTGCACTAGCGGTATTGTCCGCTTTAGACTTTGAGCCTAGCCCTGCCCCTAGGTTGACTGGCTGTTTACTGCAAGGCGACAAGCGCACATAGGGTTTATCGCCTCGTTAGTCATCCAAAATACTTCCTTTCACGCAGTACATGCGTGGGCGGGTGTTGTCGGGTAGGCTG